>Ga0182027_10006113_pt1 | contig 18134 bp, 11 predicted proteins | sample 712E1DmetaG_FD_121300 | JGI IMG/M metagenome (GOLD analysis project Ga0182027, IMG submission 121300) | Permafrost microbial communities from Stordalen Mire, Sweden - 712E1D metaG (Illumina Assembly) | ecosystem: Environmental > Terrestrial > Soil > Wetlands > Permafrost | place: Sweden... | reverse complement strand
TTCACCGTGCCGGTGTTGCCGTTCTTGTCGGTCACCGTCACCGTGTAGCTGAAGGTCCCGTTCGCCGTCGGCGTGCCCGAAATCGTCCCGCCAGCCGACATCGACACGCCAGCCGGAAGACCGGTGGCTGAGAACGTGTACGGCGCACCCGCGCCGCCGCTCGCCACCATCGTCACCGGCGCGATGGCCACTCCCTGCACCGCCGTAATGGCCACGCAGTTGGCGGTCGGCGGGGAATTGACTGTGATGCCGCAACTGGCGGTCGCGGTCCCAGCCGAGTTATTGCGGGAGTCCACCACTTGCGCCGAAAAACTGTAAGTGCCAGGCGCGGTTGCGGTTCCGGTAAGCGCGCCGGACGATGCGTTGAGGGTTACTCCCGTCGGCAGAGCGCCTGAAGTGATCGAGAAAACGCTGGGAGCGATTGCGCCTGTAGCCTCGAGAGCCGAATTGTAGTAGCCACCCTGTTCCAAGGAGGTCACAGCCGGGCATGCCAGCGTAACTTGGGGTGCGGCGTAGAATCCGAAATCGATCGTTTCGTCAACCGTCGAATTCGTGGCGAGCGTGACAGTTGCGATTGTGCTGTTATTCGGACCGGCGATGCCGTTGCTGTCCGCCGCTGGGTTACTCCCCTGGTTGGAAAGCGTGCTATAAAGGCCGGAGAGTGCCGGCTGATCCGGAATGACTACGGTATAAGTGCCGGCCGGAAGCCCCGTGAATTGGTAGTACCCGGCCGGGGTCGGCCCCGGATAAGGATAACCCGTCGGAGCATCCGCCGTGGTCGTGGTCGCCACCAGCGTGGGACCGTTGAATAACTGCACCGTGATGCCGTCGATCCCGGGCTCGCCGGCGTTTTGAATGCCGTCCTGCGCCGTATTCTTCCAGACAAAGTCGCCGATTCTTCCGCCGACCACGTACTCGAGGATCAGGTCCTGAGAGACACTGCCCGTCTGATTGGCCGCATTCAGCACGCCCTTCGCGTACAGGACGATCGCGATGAATTGACCGGGGCCGGGCACGAAGCCGCCGCCATAAGTATTCGCATCGCTCAGCAGGCTGGTTGCCGCAGCTGAGAGGGGCGCCCGATAAGCCGTCGGGAAAAGCAATTTCCAGATGACTTTCTGGACGTCTATCATGACCGTAGACAGCGTGCCCCCGTTGCCTGTCTTGTGGTTGAGGACCCAGTTGATCTTCTGCCACTGCAATGCACTACCCTCGTCGGTGGGCAGGGCGGTGTCGTAGGAGGAATACAGCGTCGCGGAGTAAGACTGGATTGAGGCAAAGGGATTAATGCACCAGCCGTTATAGCTGGCGGTCCAGACGGAGTAAGGCGTTCCATCCGGTACGGAAAGGGCGACCTGTGCGTACGTGGATCCTGTCTGAGTCGGTGATGCCAAAATGGATCCGGGTGGCAACGACACGGTGGGTGCCTGCGCTCCGGCCGGTGCGGCCACCGACAGCATCAGGCACAACGTCGTCAGTGCAGGAACAAGGGTTTTCATATGGGTCTCCGCGCGCGCGAGGTGACGGCGCCAGCTTTCAGGGGGGTATAGTACGAGCAAAGTGTAAGTTTACATCGCCACAGGCGAGGGGAACTATAGGACAAACGTACTGGTACGTACTGGCCTATGGACTGGTACCTGTTCCCTGGAATATCGGAGCTCCAATAGCTTGTAACTCCCTGTTCTCCTCTTGTACAATCACAACTGCGAGGATGAAGTCCTCTCCCGCGAACAGGAAACCGATGAAGCTTTCGCCGCTTGCGCTAACACGATTCGTACTTGTATTTGCTGTTATGGGCGTCTTGACCGCACCAGCCTGGGGCACTCCGGTCTTCACCACCAATGTGGGGTTGAATGGGTACGCCTCGACCTATTTCGGCGTCCCTCTGGGATATGATCCCGGCTTCCCGTCCGGGGATCCCCAAGAGCCGCTCGTGTATGCCTCCATTTTCTGCCCGGACTCAAATGCCGAAGTGAACCACACCTTCAATCCGAGTACGGACACAATCGATATCACCGTCGTGGGGACCGGCTCCGAGGCAGGATCTTTCGCGTTTCACGGTTTCTTTTCGGGCAATCCGGCGGAGGATGATGTGACGCTCACCTTCCTGCCCGCTACCGGAAGGATCGGGGACTTGATCTATACGATCGCTCCATCCGTTATTGATGTCGCCATTGGAGGCGGCAAGGAGACGGATATCACAGGCGATGTCCAGGCACCCGAGCCCTCCTACTTCGGCATTCTTGCGGTCGGGCTGGTTGGGTTGGGCTTCTTCCGGTACCGCAACTCGAAGACGCAGGCGGCGGCGAATCAGACCGCGCTATAGGCGCTTCGCGGACACGGTCACCAGGTCGCAGCCTTCGAACGGCACTCCGTCGGACAGCCGCCCGGTCAGACAAGCGACACGCTGAGTGGATTGAACCCCGGATTCGGCTACGCCCACACGCAGCATCAGGTCGCCGGAGCCATCTCCGCCGAAATTGCCCACTTCCTTCCGATGCGGCACGGCGCCCTTTGGCCCGAAACGCAGACTCCCCAGATCCACTCTTGAAACGTCAAGCGTGGGACTGCCCCGTAGAACGACCTCTAGTGTTTTTCCCGCGGGCCGGATCGCCAGATTGACCAGCAGATGCCCCCAGACCTGCACGTTGACGCCGAGTGACTCATCTTGTGGCAGAGACCCGCTGGCGGGCACAACCGGCTTCCCGCTGGTCTCGAACAGGCGGAAAGCGTGCTTGCCGCCGGTCGTGGATGCATGGCTGAACCAAGCCGGCCGGCGCGGGTTGCCGGCGAGCAAGCGCCCCTGCCCGAATACTCCGAATTGCACGCTGGCGCCCCCCGGAAGAGTCCAGCGGAGGTTCTGGAACTCGATCTGCCAGAGTTGCAGCAGGGACGCTCCGTCGCGATGGGACGAACCATCGGTGTAGGTGACTGGAGTCAGCAGCACCTGCTCGTTCTCCGCGACGTTGGTTCCGCGTCGCAACTCGCTCGAGGCCAAAGCGACGGGGCCGTGACAGGCGCAGACAGCCCCGGCCGCCTCCTCATCGGCCGGCGCAGTTTCACTCTCCAGGCCACCGTACAACGCGACGCGCTCGAAGAGGTCTCCGAGTGCGGCATTCCCGCCGGGGGTGAGACCGGGAACGCCCCAAGTCCGGATCCTGTCGATCACCCACGACTCGCCGCGCTGCCCGATGACAAAGTGGTCGGTCACAAATACTCCGCCGGTCACGTTCCAGCCCACCCGCTGGCTGACTGCTTGCGAAATGGCACCCGGCAGTCCGCGATCCACCAGCAGCACTGCGTCGGGCGCAGGGGCATTCAAGCCCAGCGCAAACGCGCACGATCCGAGTAGGAGGACTGCTCGCGACGCCATCATGTCGAGTGTATCGCTGCGGGAGGGTGTCTGCAGACGGAAGGCCAAGCGACTTATGACGCACTCTTCGGAGCTGGCCTTCGCCGACAATTCGGCAAGACCCATCATGGAATCTGCACCAACGCCGAACCTTTATTCTTTAACGGATCCCGCGAGTGAAGGGGTCGAGCCGGCGCGAGGCGTCGAATCCTGCGTAGGTGCTCGAGGCATCGATGAGGACGTTGGCGATCGGGGACCCTGACAGGTCAGTGATCACAGGGCCGTTGAAGTCCGTGCCGGTCCAGGTGCAATCGTCGCCGCAATGGGCGGTCACGAGAATCGTAGCGTCGTTCACCGTCACGTCGAGGATGCCGCCGTAGTAGAACGTGCCCGGAGCGAGCTGAATCCCCACGGCGCTATCAATTGATCCGAGGTTCGGGAAGTAGTGGCTGACGCTGATGGTGTCGCCTGCCAGCACGGTTCCGTAGAGCGGAGCAAGAAGGAACGGAAGAACGAGCGCAAGTCTCAGGACCTTGGCCATAGTGCATCGGCCCCGGTCACGCCCTGTGGAATGACCGCGTTACAAAAGTGCTCCGGCGGCCTCATGTCGGCACCGCGGAAGCCGATACGAGCAATGTGGACTGGCTTGACCGGAATGGCGCCCGGGCGCCTCACTACATCTGCGGGCGCATGACCCCATTGCGAGTCGCAGCTCTGCTCGTGACGGCTGCCGCGACGCTACTCTCCCCAGGCTGCGGATGGCACTGGTCCAGAACTCTCCCTGTGCTCACTTCGGCAGCCGAGGTTCGCAAACTCGGGGCAGAGGAGGCCGACCGGCATTATTCGGTGCGCGTCAAAGGGGTCGTCGTGTTCCACGATCCGCTCCCGAATATCCTGGCGGTCCAGGATTCTTCTGGCGCCATTCGCGTCGAGCTGCAGGATTCTCATCTGCTCCTCCACCAGGGGGATGTGGTCGTCGTGCGGGGCATGACCGGCAGGGGCCAGGTTCTTCCCGTGGTGCGCGGCGCCACGGCGGAAACCGTGGGCAGAGCGAAACTACCGCCTCCCGTTCGGCTGACCGCCGCGGACCTCGATTTGCCGCCGCTGCAGAGCCAGTACTCCGAGATCCGCGGCATCAATCGCTTTTGGGCGGAGCGGCACGACGGGCGGGTGGACATCAGAGTGGATTCCGGCGGCCTGGTCTTCGATGTCATCCTGCTGGACCGCCACGGCGCCGAGCCGGACAAGCTGGTCGGGGCCGTGACTGCCTTCCGCGGCGTGCCCGACACTTTGTACAGCCTCAGCGGGGCCGTGCTCAGCCGCCGGTTTCTGGTGGCCGGCCTGTGGGACATTTCCTTGCAGTCCAGCCCCGCCGCAAGATCGGAGCCGCCTGCGCGGGAAGCTAGTCCGCCGCTGCTCTCGGCCGCCCAGGTGCGCGCGGTCCCGAGCGTGTCCGGAAGAACGCCGGTGAAGCTGCGCGGCATCGTCAGCTTTTACGATCCTGACTTTCACATTCTGTTCTTTCAGGACCACAGTGCCGGCATCTTCGTGGAGACGCCGGGCGTCGCCCCCGTGCGCCAGGGCGACCTTGTGGAGTTGAGTGGCATCGTCGATAAGGGCGGCTTCGCTCCCGTGGTGGCCCGTGCCAGCTATCGGCGTCTGGGAAGAGGCCGGTTGCCCGATCCCCCAACCGTTCCGGTAGTGAACCTCTTCTCGGGAAGCTTCGACAGCCAGCGCGTTGCGGTGGAAGGCGTGGTCCAATCGGTAGCCCGCCCCCAGACGTCTGCCGTTCACATCGAGATGCAGGTGGCGGCCGGACACTATCGTTTTGGCGTGCACCTGCCTTACCCTCCCTCCCGGCCGCTTCCCATGCATCTGGTCGACGCCGCGGTGCGGATTCGCGGCATGGCGGGTTCGGTCTTCAATCCCTTGGGGCAGATGGCGGGGATCATCCTGTACGTGGCCGAACTGCGGGACATCGAGATCGAGCGGCCGGGCCGGCCCGCAGCCGCTTCTCCCCTGCGGCCGATCGGCGGGCTGCTGCGTTTTTCGCCGGCCAATGAGTGGGAGCACCGAGTGCGCGTCCGGGGCACGGTCGAGTACCAGCGGGCCCGCTCCCACGAAGTGTTCGTGGCGGATGAAACCGGCGGCGTTCGCGTCCGGACCGAGGAGGATCGGCGCTTCGATCCCGGCGACCGGGTCGAAGCGATCGGGTTTGCCGTTTCCGGCCCGTATTCGCCGGTCCTGGAAGGAGCCGAACTGCGCAAGCTAGGCTCGGGGGGAGCGGCGCATGGGGTTCCGGTAGATGCCCAGCAGGCCCTGGGTGGCGAGTTCGATGGCCGGCTCATCACCACCGAGGCGTACCTGGTGAACCGGATCGTGGCCACCGCTGGGCAGGTCCTCACCCTGGAATCGGGCAGCGCGCTCTTCAACGCCACGCTGGAATCGGGCCAAGCGGGCGATCCGCTTCCGAAGTTGCGCGAGGGGGCCCTGTTGCAGGTTACCGGTGTCTGCTCGGTCGAGCGCGCCGAGGGTGACCAGGCTATTCCGCGCGGCTTCCAGATTCTCCTGCGTGGACCGGCCGATGTCCGCGTCCTGCGGGAAGCCTCGTGGTTCACCCGCGAGCGCACCATCGCGGTGGCCGGATGGATGGCCGGCGTCGCAGCCCTGTCAGCGATATGGATCTGGGTTCTCCGCCGGCGCGTCCGGAAGCAAACCGCTCTGATCCAGGCCAAACTCGAGAACGAGGCGACTCTCAAGCTGGCCGCGGAAGCCTCTAGTAGGGCCAAGAGCGAGTTCCTGGCCAACATGAGCCATGAGATCCGCACGCCGATGAACGGCATTGTGGGCATGCAGCACCTGATCGGCGCGACGGAGCTGACCGCTGAACAGCGCGAGTATCTGGACACCGCGCAGTCCTCCGCGCAATCCCTGCTCGCACTGCTCAACGGGATTCTGGACCTGTCCAAGATTGAAGCCGGGCGTATGGAGCTGGATCACGCCGACTTCGCCGTCCGGCAGCTCCTGGAGGACCTCCTGCGCCCGCTCGAGTTGGTCGCCCGCCAGCAGCGGCTCGAGCTCGCTTGCGAGGTCCGCGATGACGTTCCGCCCGCCGTGAACGGCGATCCGCTCCGCCTGCGGCAGGTGCTTCTAAACCTGGTTGCCAACGCACTGAAATTCACAGATGCGGGCGGTGTCACGGTGACCGTGGAGCTGGTCTCGGACCGGGAGGGCGTCGTCGAGCTGGCGTTCTCGGTCTCCGATACCGGCATTGGAATCTCACCCGAACAGCAGCGCCAGGTTTTTGAGGCGTTCCGCCAGGCTGACAGCTCCATTACCCGGAGGTATGGCGGCACCGGACTCGGCCTGGCAATCTCCGCCCGGCTGGTTCAGATGATGGGAGGCGAGATCCGCCTCGCGAGCGAGCCCGGCCGAGGCAGCACCTTCTCCTTCACCGCACGCTTCGCGCAGGCGCACCCGGTCCCGGCTGCCGCCAGCACCGCGCCGGAGGGGGCCGCGTTTTTGGGCGCCGCGCGTCCGCAGCGCATTCTCGTGGCCGAGGACAACCTCATCAACCAGCGGGTCATCGCGCGCACGCTCCAGAAGGCCGGGCACGAGGTGAGGCTGGCCGCGAACGGCCGGGAGGCCGTGGAGGCGTGGTCCGCTTCGCCGTTCGACGTCATCTTCATGGACATGCAGATGCCGGAGATGGACGGCCTGGAGGCCACCCGCGAGATTCGCCGCCGGGAAGAGGGCACCGGCCAGCGCATCTGCGTTATGTCGATGACCGCGAACGCCATGAGCGGCGACCGTGAGCGCTGCCTGGCCGCCGGGATGGACGGCTACTTCACCAAGCCCATGCACGCGCAGGAGGTCCTCGATTGGCTCGCCCGCCGGGAAACCGTGGGCGGCTGCGCGCCACGTTGAGACAGGCCGGGATACCGTCCGGAGTGCGCCGCCGTGCTTAGCCGTCCTGCAGGATCTCGGTGAATTCCAGGCGCGCGGCGCGGAGCGAGGCCACCGATGCGACGGCGAACACCGCTCCCACCACACCCACCAGCGTCGTCATCTCCGAGGGCGGAGCGCCGTAGAGCATCCCGGCCAGCACGCGCGTCAATCCCGCTGCCAGGACCAGGCCGGCCACGCTGCCCGCAAGCGCCACCATCAGGCCCTTGGATCAGGAACCGTAGTTAGTGATTCCAAAGGAGCCTATGGCTACGCCTAGGCATGTAGAAAGCGCAGAAATGGCCGATGAAGAAGTTGGTGTAAGCTGCAATGACCTCGCGGATCACGACATCATGTCGATGCGGCTTCAATTCCTGCTAGCGGGCCTGCTCGTCCCAATTTGCGCGCTGGCACAAGGTCCCGAGCGGGGCATCCACCAGCGGACGATGCGATCCGTGCGCGAGATCAGCCAACTGGATAACAGCGACGCCAGGCACGCCTATCCCGTACACCTTGAAGGGATTGTTACTTATTCAGACCCGGAGTGGGGGCTTTTGTTCCTCCAAGATGCCAGCGGGGCGATCTACATCGATGTCCACGGAATGGGTGTCTCTATTCCCGCCGGCACCCGGCTCCGCGTCGACGCGGTAACAGGGCCAGGAGACATAGGGCCGGTACTTGTACAGCCAAAGATCCGCGTCCTAGGGAGCGGAGTTTCACCGCTCCCCCAGCTACGGTCCCTGGCCGAACTCGACTCCGGAGCAGCGGACAGCCGGTGGGTGCTGACGCGGGGCATACTGCGGCCCGGGAATCAGAACTGGCGGCGCATGTGCTTCCGAATCTTCGACGGGCGATCTTGGGCGCTGGTCGTCATACCCAGAGCCGACAGCCCGGCGGCGCAGCGCCTGGTGGGTGCTATGGTTCGGGTGCGTGGCGTCTCCGGCGTCCGCCTGGCCCCGAACCGCAAGCGGTTGGGCGCGCAGATCTTCGTGAACCGCCTCGAAGACATCGAAGTCGAAGAGGGCGCCTTGGAAGATCCGTTCGCCACGCCCCCGCAGCCCATCGCCGGACTGCTCGGCGGCGCGGTAGACGAGCACTTCGTGCGCCTCGCGCATGTCCGTGGCACGGTGACCTGGCAGATGCCGGGGCGCTTCCTCATGGCCGATCGTACGGGCGCAACGTTCGTCGCGGCCGATGCCGCCCCCGTCGGGCGAACCGTGGATGTGGTGGGGTTTCCGGGCGGAGGATGCTACGGGCTCACCTTATCCGATGCCGTGGTACGAACCGCTGCCGCCCCGCCGGATGCAGGCAAGGCGGTGCCGCCGCTGGTTCCGGCGATCGAGTTACTCAACCGTCCTCCGGACGGGAATGTGGTGCGCCTCCAAGCACGCCTGATCGAGCAAACCGCAAACACGAACGAACACATTTTTCTGCTCTCCGGCGGAAGCCAGCGTTTCCGCGCGGCTCTGCCGAGGACCAGTTCAGACCGTGGGGTTGTGAGCCTCCCGCGCGACGCGATTCTGGAGTTGACCGGGGTGGTCATTCCGCGCCGGGGCAGTTCGCCAGCGACGTCGCCTTTCTTCCTGGTCGCGTCACCCGCCGACATCTTCGTGCGAGAAGGGACGGGCTGGCTGACATTCAAGAAGGCGCTGGGCATCGTAGCCGGCATGGGCGTCATCGTTGTCGCAACGCTGATCTGGGTCACGCTGCTCAGACGAACCGTGCGAAGGCAGACCGCCACCATCCGCGCGAAACTAGAGCGCGAACTGAGTCTGGAAACGAAGTACCGGCGCCTGTTCGAGCGCAATCTCGCTGGAGTGTTTCGTTGGCGTCCCGACGGAACGATTGTCGACTGCAACGCGGCGTTTGCGAGAATGCTCCGATTCACTTCCCACGAAGAACTGATTGGGCGCTCCTATTGGGAGTTTGACATCCACTCCGCCGGTCAAGAGCAACTGCGCCATACTCTCGCCGACGAGGCGCTGAGCAACCGGGAGGCGCAACTCCGCAGGAACGACGGTGAGACGGTGTTCCTGCTCGAAAGCATCACTCCCGTGGAATCCGGCGAAGGCACGGTCTACGAAACCACTGCCATCGATGTCACTCCGTTGCGGCGGCGCGAAGCAGAGTTGCAGCGAGCCAAGGACGGCGCCGAAGCCGCCAGCCGGTGCAAGAGCGAGTTTCTCGCCAACATGAGTCACGAGATCCGCACCCCGATCAACGGCATCATCGGGATGCTGGAACTCGTGCTCCCCCAGTGCAACAACTGCCCGGCTGTTGAGCAGCGGTCCTATCTGGAGACCGCCCGGTCCTCGGCCGACGTTCTGGTGGCAGTAATCGACGACATTCTGGATTTTTCCAAGATCGAAGCCGGAAGACTGCAACTGGAGAGCGTCGCGTTCAACCTGCGGGAGTGTATCAGCGCGTCGGTGAGGATGTTGAGCGTCTTGGCGCGTGCCAAACAACTGGAGATGGTCTGCGAGTTTGGACCAGAGGTTCCAGAGTACATCCTCGGCGATCCGGTGCGTTTCGCACAAGTGATCAACAACCTGGCAGGCAACGCCATCAAGTTCACCGAGCACGGAGAAATCGTGCTGAACGTTGCTGCAACTGCACGGGAGGACGGCCGAGCCGCTGTATCGGTGTCCGTGCGCGATACCGGGGTGGGCATCGAGTCCGAGAAGCAAACAATGATTTTCGAGAGTTTCTCGCAGGCTGACACGTCGACCACTCGGCGTTACGGTGGCTCGGGGCTCGGCCTGGCGATATCCGCCCGACTCGTCCAACTGATGGGTGGGCAGCTCCGCGTGGAAAGCGAACCTGGCGTCGGCAGTACCTTCTCGTTTACCGCATGGTTCCAACTACCTGCGGGCAGCGGTTCCGGATCCAGCGTTCGCCACGACGCCTGTGCCGCCGAGCACGTTCCGGTTGTGGGTGCCAATGGCGGACCCGTTGGCAAACCGTTGCCGCAGCCCGTGCCGGTCTGCCCCGACGCGTCAGGCATGGAGGTTCTCGTCGCGGAGGACAACCCCGTAAACCGGAAAGTGATCCAGAAGCTACTGGAGCGACTGGGCTGTTCGGTCAAGGTGGTTGAGAACGGCCGCGAGGCGGTCGAAAGGTGGAAGCAGGGCACCTACGACGTGGTCTTTATGGACGTTCAGATGCCAGAAATGGACGGCTTCGAGGCTACCCGCCTGATCCGGCAAGCCGAATCGGAAGCCGCGGGCGCTCGTTCGCCAACGCACATCGTCGCGGTAACGGCCCACGCGCTTCCCGCCGAACGCGTAAGGTGCATCCAGGCCGGAATGAATACACACATCCCAAAGCCCGTGACGCTCGGCTCGCTGGCTGCAGCGCTCGCTCAACGCCGTACCGACGCAGCATCGACGGGACCGCCCACCGAAATGTCGCAGCCGTGTTGAGAGCCACTGGCGACCATTCCCCAATCACTGCGCAGGAGGCCTTCGGCGTCACGGGCGTCTGGAGCCGCACACATACACGCCGAGAAACTTGCCGTACTGGTCTGGGCCGGGCTCGTCCTCTGGGGGCACCTTGACCTTGAAGCCACCGGTTCTACCTTACCCTCGCGCTCTGGCCCCAGCGCCAATTAAACCCGAGTATCCTGCCTTAAGCGAAATCCCCGTCTCTGCTGTGCCAATCCGCCACAAAGAAAGACGCCGGTGAAGAGCTGCTTATTCGGTCATGGCGTGTTTCCTGCCATACCAAAGTGGAATAACCAGATCGCATCTCGAATTAGGCTCGAACTGAAATAAAGCCCTTGCACGCTGCATGGAGGTGCGCCATCATTACATCTGTGTTCCGGTTACCGGGATCGAGAAATCTGAACCTGCGCACAGAGCGGATCGCCGCGATATCCACCTGCGGAGTCGGCCTGGTCCTGCTGGCGGCGGCTGGCGTGTGTGGGTGCGGCACGCTGGGCAGGCCCGCCGAACCCTTGCGGACCGTGGGCCAGGTCACACGCCTTCGAGAAGGCGAAGTGGCCGCCGGCCGGCGCGTTGAACTTCGGGGTGTCATCACATTACTGGATCCGGGGTGGCGGCTGCTGGCGATCCAGGATCAGAGCGGCGGCATGTTGATAGAGTGGCCACCACTGCCGGCCACCCTGCGACTCGGCGACCTGGTCGAGGTGACGGGAGCGACGTCGGTCGACAACCATGTCCTGTCGGTCGTCGCCGCCTCGGTCCGCGTGGTTGGCGCTGGGTCGTTGCCTCGTCCTCAGGCGGCTTCGGCAGACTCGATCGCATGCGGGCAGATCCTGTATCGGCTGGTCGAGGTGGAGATCAAGCCCGACCAGGGCACGCTCGGCGACGACGTACACACCGCGAATTTCACCGTCCGGCGGCACTGCGGCCAACTGGTCGTGATCGGCAGGCTGTTCCGGCAGTACTCTCCCTCGGCCTTGGTTGGACAGCGGCTTCGCGTGCGGGGCGTGCCGATGGCCTTCTATTCTCCTTCGGGGAAGATCGATCATGTCCGTTTGATGTTCGACGACGAATCGGATGTCGACGTATTGGAACCGCCCGCGTCCGGGAACTCCCTGGCCGTCTCCGCCGGATCGAGCGACTTGCCGGAAATCCGATCGATGAAGGCTGTCAAAGCGCTGCCGCGCGCGGAGGCCGGCCGCGGCTACCCGGTGCGAGTGGAAGGCGTGGTCACCGCTCTCAATCCCCGCTACGATGGCTATTTCCTTCAGGACGGCTCCGTGGGCATTTTCGTTGTCCTGCCCCGAACCCAAGGGCCCCTCCCGCTGATCGGCCAGCACGTGCGCCTGACAGGCCTGACCGACAAGGGCGGATTTGCTCCGGTGATCCGGCACAGTTCTCTGGAGGCATTGGGAACGGCCCCCTTGCCCGTACCCGCGCGGATTGAGCCAGGCGGAGTCTTTCACGGCTGGGAGGAGAACCTTTGGGTGGAATTCGAAGGGATCGCTACGGCGGTTGTCACCGACGGCCGTACACATCAATTGGAAGTGTTTGCGGGCCCGCGGCGCTTTCTGGTGTGGTTTTCGGAGGGAGATTCGGCGGACAGGCTGCAGCCCCTGGTAGACGCCAGAGTCAAGGTGCAAGGCGTCTACAGTCCCCTCTACACGGCCTCCGGAGCGCTGTCGGGTTTTCGCATCTTCACCACTGCTCCAACGATGTTGAAGGTCCTCGAGCCACCAGCCGCCGCAAGCGACTTCCGAAGCATCGCGTCGCTTTCGCAGTTCGATTTGCGCGGCGCTCCACAGCGCCGGTTCCGAACGGCCGGCACCGTGAGCTACCGCGACACAAGTGGCCGGCTGTATCTCCAGGACGGCGACAGCTCGCTGCGCGTCATAGGCAACGGACCGGGCGATCCGCCGCTCGGCGCCTGGGCGATAGTGGAGGGATTCCTCGCTCCAGATGCCCCGATGCCGCAACTCGAACACGTGCGCTGGCTCAGCGCCACGCCGGGTTCGCCAGTCGCGCCGGTTCGCGCGCTGGCTGAATCGCTGGCTTCGGGCGACCTCGACGGCCGCCTGGTCTCGGTGGAGGGTTTTCTGGAGAGCAGGCGCACCTCGGGGAGCGAGTTGCAGCTCAACCTGTTGGCCGGGCGCTCGCGATTCGCCGCCTCCATGGAAGCGCCAGGCTCCGGCGGTGCGTTTCCGGGTGTGCGTCCAGGAGCGCTGCTGAGCCTGACCGGAGTCTGCGTGGCGCAGCCGTGGAAAAACTTCGCCGGAACCCGGCTGGCGACTCTGCGGCTGCGTACCGCGAATGACATCGTCGTCATCCGGCATGCCCCATGGTGGGACCTGCAGCGCGCGGTGTACGCAGCGTTTGCGGTGTCCGTGCTCCTGATCTTCGTACTCGCCGCGGTCGTTCGCCTTCGACACAACCTGGTGGTGCAGATGGAGCTGCGCTCGAAGCTGGAAGCACAGTTGCTGCATGCCCAGAAGCTGGAGAGTGTCGGCCGCCTGGCGGGGGGAGTGGCCCACGATTTCAACAACCTGCTGACGGTGATCAACGGCTACGGCGATCTATTGTTGAGTCGGATGACAAGGCAGGATCCGTACCGGGCGAGTCTGGAGCAGATTCGCATGGCGGGAGAGCGCGCGAAGGAACTCACGCAGAAGCTCCTCGCTTTCAGCCGGCGGCAGTTGGCACAACCCAAGGCGATCGATCTGAACCTTGTAGTGGCTGAGGGCGTGAAGATGTTCGGGCGGCTGATAGGAGAGGACATCGAGTTGATTACCCGGCTCGATCCTGAGATGGGACAGGTGATGGCCGACCCAGGTCAGTTGCACCAGGTTCTGATGAATCTGGTGGTGAATGCGCGAGACGCCATGCCGAGCGGCGGCAAGCTCATCATCGAGACGAAGAATGTCCAGGTTGGCGAGGATCTCGCAACTCAGCATCCCGGGTTGACGCCTGGTTCTTACGTCTACCTTGGTGTTACCGACACCGGGACCGGGATGAGCGACGAGGTCAAAGAACACTTGTTCGAGCCGTTTTTCACCACGAAGGAGAGCCGGGGCACGGGGCTCGGGCTGGCCACGGTTCACGGTATCGTGCGGCAAGGCGGGGGATGGATTGGGGTCACGAGCGAACTGGGCCAGGGCGCCACCTTTCACATCTATCTGCCGCGCATCACGGCCCTTCCGGCGGCGCAACTCAGCGCGGGAGTTCATGGGACCGCAGTGCATGGCTTGGAGACCGTGTTGGTCGTGGAGGATCAAGATGCAGTGCGGGAGTTTGCCAGTACCGTTCTGGCGCGCTGCGGTTTCCGCGTATTGCAGGCTTCCAACGGCCCCGATGCGATTGCACTGGCGGAACGGTATCCGGAAACCATCCACCTGCTGCTCACTGACGTGGTTCTGCCGCTCATGAATGGACGGGCCCTCGCGGACAAGCTGACGACGGCTCGCCCTGGGATCAAAGTTCTCTATGTTTCCGGCTACGCGGAGGAGACGATTGGTCATCACGGGGTGCTCGACAGCGGCTTGAGCTACCTCCCGAAGCCGTTCAGCCCCGACCAGTTGGCCATCAAAGTCCGGGAAGTACTGGCGGCGCGGGACCGCCCGGTTCGCATCCTTGTCGCAGACGACGAAGCAGGAGTTCGCGGTTGGCTGCGGCAGGTGTTGGAGGATGCCGGCTACGAAGTGATTGAAGCGGCGGACGGAAAGCAGGCGCTCAAAGAGGCACGGGACGGAACGGTGAGCCTGGTGATCACGGACCTGGCGATGCCCGAACAGGAGGGAATCGAGACCATACTGGCCCTGCGCAAGGACGTACCCGGCATGGGAATCATCGCGATGTCAGGTGCGTTCGGGGGACAGTATCTGGAAGTGGCCCGCAGGCTGGGAGCCCAGGCGGTACTGACGAAGCCAGTGAGCGCCGAGCTACTGCTCGAGCGGATTGCAGAGGTGCTGAAGTCGAGATCGTAGGGCGTGGCGCCTCTGGCCTGAGTTCGCCGGCGAGGCCGGCGCGGGCTGACGCGGACGCTGAATGGGACGGGATCCGGTCGGCGGTGGACGCGCTCGCCGGCGCCGCCCGCCGGCACGACGAAGCCACGGTCTTGGCCCTGCCCCTCCCCGCGGAAGGATCTACCGCGCGAAGCTGACCCGGAAGCCAGTCGTGAGCAGAAGGTCGTTCTTCTTGCGGCCGGGGACCGGGTCGCTCAGAAAGCGGTCGCTGGCCGTCACCTGCCAGGAGAGCCATTTCTTGAGCCTCGTCGCCGCGCCGAAGTCGAAATTCATCCGGTACTCTCCGCCCGTCGTGAAATTCGGGAAGACACGGAAAGATTGGGTGAGCGAGCTGGCCCCCGACAGTTTGTAACTCCAGTCGTCGCCGAAGTAGCCCTCGGCCGAGTTGGTGGTCAACGGGGTGCTGAATTGCGCACGGTCGTAGTCCAGGCCGCCCGTCAGATCGAGGTGGGAGCGAGCGCTGTTGATTGCCTTGAACCCAAAACCGCCACCGACGACCACGCGTAGATCCAGGTCCTGGAACTTGTCGTATTCGTACTGATTGAAGAGGTCGACAAACAGCCGCGGGCCGACGTCCCGGTTATAGTCCAGACCGCCGCGGACCGCCTGCGCCGTGGCGGCCGACTGCCCAGAAATCAGGGCGGTGGCGTAGATCTCGTTGAATTGCAGCATAGTCTTGTCGGTTCGCGTGATGCGTGCGGCGTTAAAGGTCGTGCTGAGCGTAGAGGTTTCGGCATTCCCGCGAACCAGCGAGTACCCGACGTCCACGTAACCGGCCCAGAGATCGAGGAGGCGAGGGTGCTGCAACCTCTCCCACTGCTTCTGCTCGTCCCCATTGCGGACGGCGGAAACGTCCGCAAGCGGTGCTGTTTCGGTACCGGACGGGGCGGCCACCTGGAGTTTGCCGTCGCTTGTGCTCAGGACGCCGCTCACCGGCTTGCCGCCGGGCAGGACAACGAGCAAGGGCTCGCTCGACGTGATCGACGTGACGGCTGACCAGGGGATACTTACCTCTCCCACGATCTCGCTGTTCATGGTGAGCTTGTCGCCGTCCTTCTTCACGATCTGACCTGTAATCCGGTCGCCGTTCTTCAGCGTGACTTGGTCGGCCATGAGCAACAAGGGGAGCAAACAAGGCAGCGTGAGCAGCCGAGCCCAATTCCGAAAACGCATAGCGACACCATCTCCTTTGGGAAAGCGGGAAGCCAATCTTCTTCAGCGGGACCGAACCTCGCGGCGGAGGATCAGGACTTGGTCTTGACGACCGTGACCTTGTCAGCCTCGATCTTGATCTTCTCTTCGTGATCCGCGCCGCTGAGTGGGACGACCCGGACCGTATATTCGCCGGGGTTCAACAGAATGCCCTGCACGGGATTGTTGAACTCGCCAGCATGGCCCATGAACTTGCCGTTCACGTAGACCGCCGTGAACTTATCGCCGCCCTCGACGCGCAGACGCCCGAACGGAGGCCGGGCCAGAGGAAGAGCCTTCAGCGTCTCCGAGATGACCGTAGTCTTGCCATCGGCGATTTGCACTTTGGTCGTGAACTCCTCGTAGCGGGGCTCAACCAGTTTGACCTCGTGTTCGCCCACGGGAACGGTGTACTTGCGAGCCATGCGGAAATTGGCCGCCGGCCCCACATACTTGCCGTCGATGAAAACCCCAGTGCGGCCGGTGTTCACCTTAGCCTTGAGATAGCCATTGCCTTGTTGCGCCATCAGCGGGAATGTGCAACAGAACAGAAGAGCGGAACCTAGAACTGCGTGCAGCAGAAGCCTGTTGTGCATGTCGTGCTCCTTACGTTAGATGTCTCCGGAAGTTCCCAGGATGCAAGGACTGAGAACAAAAACAGCCGACCCGCGGAGGGCCCTTCTGGGGAATGCTGGCAAAAGAACCGCCACATAAGATGTATGCTCTGGCGGTTCGGCGCGGCCGATCCGCCGGATTGGGTTTTGGCGCAGGTCGCGGAGCGCCCCAGTTTGTGCCACTGCGAAATGAGGTCAACATGGTGGCTTGGGAAAAGTCCCTAGCGCAGTCGGGCTAGGAGCCTAGTCGGCTTTGCGTTCGAACAGAGCCGGGTAGATGAGGCCGACTATGGTCCATTATGGAACGCCACCGCCAGCGGTTACGGCTTTCCCCGGATCGGGAGGAACCTGGTCCAGGAATTGCCACCCTCGCCAGCGTCAATTGTACTTCTAGCCGGCCCTCATTTATTAACCTTTTTGTCCTTTCCATGCAAACTCGAACCTGTAACTCGCAGGCTGGATCTCGCAACCGTGACGCGCTACCGATAGACAATTGTCAACAGCGGGCACCTCGATGGGCCGTTTCAGCCGTCCCACCAGCAAGACCCGCGTGTTTCGGCGGAGAAGGTGCCAGGAGGCGCATGAAAACGGGCGCAGCGGTCTAGACTCGCGCGCCCGCATCGGCTAGAATCCCATGGAGGCTGGCGTCACAGCAGCCTGACTGACCTGGAGGCGGCTGATGTTGAAGGGGTTCAAGGATTTTCTATTCAGGGGCAACGTTATCGATCTGGCCGTGGCAGTGGTGATCGGCGCGGCCTTTGGCGCTGTGGTCTCGGCGTTCGTGAAGGACCTGTTGACGCCTTTGATCGCGGCCATCGTCGGCAAGCCCGACTTTTCGGGCATGGCCTTCGTGGTGAACAACAGCAAGTTCCTCTACGGCGAGTTCATCAATGCCGTAGTGGCATTTCTGCTCGTGGCGACGGTGGTCTATTTCGTGATCGTCATTCCCATGAAGGCGGTCACGGAGCGGATGAAGCCGAAGGAGGCGCCGGCCGCGCCGGTCACGCAGAAGTGCCCGGAATGCCTGAGCGAGATTCCGATCGGCGCCCGGCGTTGCGCGTATTGCACAACGATGCTCGTGGAATAGACCAGACCGAGGCTCACCGCGGCGGCTCCGCCGCGCACGACACGAACATTCGGGTGGTGCCACGGCCCGCCCTTCCGCCCGCCAGTCGCGGCAGTGTCGCCGGCGCAGATGCTGTGCCGTGACGGGCTACATGGATCCTCGGCCAGGTGGCGCGATCCTGCGAGTTGCTCGGGCACGCGAGCGCCGCGTTCACCCTCGACGTGTACTCTCACGTTCTGCCCCACATGCAGGATTCCGCCGCCGCGAAGGTGGAAGCGCTGCTGACGCACCGGAAGAGGACGCGGTAGCTCACGCCCCTGATATTTGGCACACTAACCTGCCTCCGTCTTGGGGTAGAACTCCCGTAAGTGGCTGATTCTGTGGTGAGCGCGGAAGGAATCGAACCTTCAACCTACTGATTAAGAGTGAAAGCGTGTCAAGTCTTTTCTTTGCCCATTTGTGCTTTTTCTTGGGCGTCCGGATCACCTGGGATCTAGCAGGCAC
>Ga0182027_10006112_pt1 | contig 18135 bp, 17 predicted proteins | sample 712E1DmetaG_FD_121300 | JGI IMG/M metagenome (GOLD analysis project Ga0182027, IMG submission 121300) | Permafrost microbial communities from Stordalen Mire, Sweden - 712E1D metaG (Illumina Assembly) | ecosystem: Environmental > Terrestrial > Soil > Wetlands > Permafrost | place: Sweden... | reverse complement strand
CGCACCTGCTCCATCGCATGCGATTCCATTACACCGTGACCAGCCAAAATCACCGGCCGCTTCGAATTGCGAATCAGCTCGGCAGCCTGCGCAAGTCCTGAATCGTCGACGTGCAGCATGGGGTGCGGACGATAGGGGCGCGGCTTGGCCGCTTCAAAGTCGAAGATCGCCGACGCCTGCTGCGCGTCTTTCGTAATATCGACAAGCACCGGGCCGGGCCGTCCCGAACGCGCAATCTGAAACGCTTCGCGCAGCGTTCGCGCCACGTCCTCAGCCTTGTTCACAAGAAAATTGTGCTTGGTCACCGGCAGCGTGATGCCGGTAATGTCGACCTCCTGAAATGCGTCCGTGCCCAGCACCTTGCTCGACACGTTGCCGGTGATGCACACGATGGGAATCGAATCGAGCATGGCAGTGGCAATGCCAGTGACGAGATTCGTCGCGCCTGGTCCGCTGGTCGCAATGGCCACGCCAACGCCACCCGAGGCGCGCGCGTAGCCATCGGCCATGTGCGCCGCGCCCTGCTCATGACGCACCAATACATGGCGAATGGGAAACTTGCGCAACGCGTCGTAGGCGGGCAGAATGGCGCCGCCCGGATATCCGAAGACATCCGTCACGCCCTCGCCCACCAGCGTGGCCCACAAAATTTCCGAGCCGGTGAGGCGAGTCGGCGTGGTCAGATGCGCTTGCGAGTCCGCTGTGTTCTTTGCCGGCGCAGCCGCGCTTCCATTCTCATCGCGCGCTTTCGTCTTCGCGTTCCCCTTGGTTCCCATAAGAACTCCTTCAAAGCTGCCAGCCTCTAGCTCCTAGCTTCTAGCTCATCCTTGCTGATGCTGAATAACTTCTTTTCCTGACACTCCAGCATGAATGATCGAACTCCGTTATCCCCGGCGGTTCTCGTTCCTCTCTTCGCGCCCGGTAGTAGCTAGCAGCTAGAAGCTAGTAGCTAGAAGCTGCCTTTACGTCGTTGCCCCTTCCGATGCCGAACTTACACGATCCACGTACTTGCGGAAGACACCCTTCGGCCAGCGCAGCGCCGGCGGCTTGAAGTTCCTCAGCCGCGCGGTCATTTCTTCTTTGCTGATCTCGACGTCGAGCGTCCGCTTCGCAATGTCAAAGTGAATAATGTCGCCCTCGCGCACCGCCGCAATCGGCCCACCCACAAAGGCCTCGGGAGCCACATGGCCCGCTGTGAATCCGCGCGTCGCGCCGCTGAATCGTCCATCGGTGAGCAGCGCCACCTGCGCGCTCAACTCCGCATTCGAGCTGATGGCGGCCGTCACCTGCAGCATCTCGCGCATGCCCGGACCGCCCTTCGGCCCTTCGTAACGAATTACCACCACGTCACCGGGCTTGATGCCGCCCGCCTGCACAGCTTTGAAGCAATCCTCTTCGCTGTCGAAGACGCGCGCCGGCCCGCGATGCTCGTACTTGCCCGCCGCCGCAATCTTCATCACGCAACCCTCGGGAGCGAGATTCCCTTTCAAGATCACGAGGCCGCCGTTCGGCTTGATTGGATTTTCGAACGTATGGATGACGTCCTGCCCCGGAGTCTCTTTGGCGAGCGCCGCTTCCTCGGCCAGCGTTTTGCCGCTGACGGTCAGTGCCAATCCATCGGCAAATCCCGCGTCGATCATTCGTTTGGCCAGCAGCCGCGACCCGCCCGCGGCCTGGTAATCCGAAGCCACGTACTTTCCTGCCGGCGTGAGAGAGCAGATGTACGGCGTGCGCTTTGAAATCGCGTCGAAGTCGTCGATGTTCAGCGGAATGCCCATCTCGCGCGCGATCGCCAGCAGATGGAGCACCGCATTGGTCGATCCGCCGCTCGCGGCCACGCTGGCAATAGTGTTTTCGAGGGATTTGCGGGTGATGATCTGCGAGGGGCGGCGATTCGCGCGCACCGCGTCCATCAAAATACGGCCCGCCTCGCGCGTCGCTTTGAGCTTGTTGGGCGCGGTGGCAGGAACGGCAGAAAGCTCAATCGGCGCGATGCCCAGAATCTCGGCGCTCATGGCCATGGTGTTGGCCGTGAATTGCCCGCCGCATGCGCCTGCGCCGGGACAGGCGTTGGCTTCAAGGGCTTCCAGTCCCGCATCGTCGATTCGGCCGGCGGCGTACGAGCCAATGCCCTCGAAAACATTCTGAATCGTGATGTCGATTTTTTCACCATTGGGGCCGTTCAGCTTGCCCGGCGCGATCGATCCGCCGTAAAGCATCATGCCCGGAATTTCGAGCCGGCACAGCGCCATGATGATGCCCGGCATGTTTTTGTCGCATCCGCCGATGCCGGCGAGCCCGTCGAAAAGATTGCCGCGCGCGACAAGTTCGATGGAGTCAGCGATCACTTCCCGGCTCACCAGCGACGCCTTCATTCCCTGTGTGCCCATGGTGATGCCGTCGGAGATGGTGATGGTGTTGAACTCCATCGGCGTGCCGCCCGCTTCGCGAATGCCTTCCTTCAGTGCTTCGGCAATCTCGCGCAGGTGCACATTGCAGGTGCCGATCTCGGTCCACGTGTTCGCGATGCCGATAATCGGCTTGTGCAGATCTTCTTTCTTGAATCCCGACCCGCGCAGATACGACCGCGCCGCCGCTCGGCTCGGTCCCTCAGTCAACGGAATGCTTTGTCGCTTGCCTTCGATTGCCATCGTCTACCTTTGATCCCTTCTCCTTTGTGCCAGCGGAGCTAGCGCGGTTAGCGGAGTTAGCGGAGCTAGTGTCCTGTCTCTGAAGTTCGCATCAAAAATGCTCTGTCATCCTGAGCGAGTCCCGGCGTGCCGGGACGAGTCGAAGGACCTGCATTTCCGGGGCTTCGACTTGTGCTACAAACTTCTGGGACGCCACACTAGTTACTCATCACATACGGCGATGTTTTTCTAACTCCGCTTACTCCGCTAGCACCGCCAACTCCGCTGCCCTACTTCGCCTTCAGCCACTCAGCTTCGTCGTGCTTCGTCTCAAACTTGTCCAGCGCCGCCGCGTGCCGCAGCGTCAAACCGATGTCGTCGAGCCCTTCAAGCAGGCAGAACTTGCGGAAGGGATCGATCTCAAACTTCGCGCTGAATCCGCGCCCGTCCGTCACCGTTTGCGCTTCAAGCGAAACGGTGAGCTGATAATTCGGAATTTTTTGTGCGTTTTGGAGGAGAGTATCAACCTCACCTTCGCTCAGCCGCGCCAGGACGATCCCGTTCTTGCCCGCATTCGAGAAAAAGATGTCGGCGAAGGTCGGCGCGATCACCGCGCGGAATCCGTAGTCGCTCAGCGCCCACGCGGCGTGTTCGCGGCTCGATCCGCAAGCAAAGTTCTTGCCCGCAACAAGAATTCTCGCGCCCTTGTAGCGCGGGTCGTTGAGAACGAACCCTGCGATCGGTTCGCCATCGGGCGTCTGCCGCCAGTCGAAGAACAGAAAGTCTCCGTAGCCGGTGCGCTCGATGCGCTTCAAGAACTGTTTGGGAATAATCTGGTCAGTATCGACGTTCGTGCGGTCGAGCGGCGCGGCCAGCGCGGTCAATGTGCGAAACGGTTCCATCAGGCCTTTACCTCCTCGCGGACAGATTCACGAACCGGCCAATTGCGAATGTCGACGAAGTGCCCGGCAATCGCGGCCGCCGCGGCCATCTCCGGCGAGACCAGGTGCGTGCGTCCGCCGCGGCCCTGCCGTCCCTCGAAGTTGCGGTTGCTCGTCGAAGCGCAGCGCTCGCCCGGCAAAAGAATGTCGGGATTCATGCCCAGGCACATGGAGCAGCCGGGCTCCCGCCAGTCGAATCCGGCCTCGCGGAAGATGCGGTCCAGGCCTTCCTTCTCCGCCTGAGCCTTCACCTGCTGCGAACCCGGCACCACCATCGCATCCACATGCGTTGAAACCTTGTAGCCCGCCGCGATGCGCGCAGCCGCGCGCAAGTCCTCGATGCGGCCGTTGGTGCAGGAGCCGATGAAGACGCGGTCGATGGCGATCTCCTCGAGCGGCGTTCCCGCCTTCAGGTCCATGTATTCAAGAGCCCTCTCAAACGACTTGCGATCAATCTCGCTTGTCGCGTTTGCCGGGTCGGGCACGTTCGCGGTCACCGGCGCCACCATGCCGGGGCTCGTCCCCCAACTCACGTATGGGACGAGCGTGGCAGCGTCGATCGTCAACTCACGGTCGAACTTCGCGCCAGGATCGGAGGGCAGCTTGCGCCACTCGGCCACTGCATTGTCCCAATCCGCGCCCTTCGGCGCGAATTGCCGTCCCTTCAGGTACGCAAACGTCGTTTCGTCCGGCGCAATCATGCCCGCACGCGCGCCCGCTTCGATGCTCATGTTGCAGATGGTCATGCGGCCTTCCATAGACAACGATCTGACAGCCGAGCCGGCGTACTCGACGACGCAGCCCGTTGCGCCGTCGGTGCCGATCTTGCCGATGATCGCCAGGATCACGTCCTTGGCCGTCACGCCTCGCGGCAGCTTGCCCTCCACGGCGATGCGGAAGGTCTTCGGCGTCGACTGCGGCAGCGTCTGCGTGGCCAGCACGTGCTCCACTTCGCTTGTCCCGATCCCAAAAGCTAATGCCCCGAACGCCCCGTGTGTCGAGGTGTGCGAGTCGCCGCACACAATCGTCATCCCCGGCTTGGTCAGCCCCAACTCCGGACCGATCACGTGCACAATGCCCTGCTCGCGCGAGTTCACGTCGTAAAGCTCGATGCCGAAGTCCGCGCAGTTCTTGCGCAGTGTAGCGATTTGCGTGGCCGCGATCTGGTCCACGATGTTCAGCCGGCCTTCGATGGTCGTCGGCACGTTGTGGTCTACCGTGGCAATGGTCCGGTCGGGCCTGCGCACCTTGCGGCCTGCCAGGCGCAGTCCTTCAAACGCCTGCGGCGAGGTCACCTCGTGCACCAGTTGCAGATCGATGTAGAGGAGCGTGGGCTCGCCCTTCGGCTCAACCACCACATGCTGTTCCCACACCTTCTCGAATAATGTCTTCGGTTCGGTACTCATGAAGCTCCTAAACGCTAGTTGCTAGCTTCTAGCCTCTAGCTGCTAGCTTGTTCTTACCCATTCAAAGCGTCACGACTTTTATCGAAAACCGCGCCCTTCTCGATCACGACGTTACCGTTCGTTCCAGCACGACGAGCTAGAAGCTAGAGGCTAGGAGCTAGAAGCTGCTGCTTCACCATCTCCCGCACCTTCGCGCCCATCTCGCGGGTTCCGAGCACCGTCAATCCCTCCGGGTTGGTGCGCGCCAGGTCTTGCGTGCGGAAGCCCTGTTCCAGCACCTGGCGCACAGCCTTCACAATCGCATCGGCCTCCGCGTCGAGCCCGAAGGAGTGGCGCAGCAGCATCGCGCCGGTGAGGATCGTGGCCAGCGGATTGGCGATGTTCTTGCCCGCGTGCTTGGGCGCGGAACCGTGGGCCGGCTCATATAGATTGACCTTGCCGCCGATGGTCCCCGAAGGCAACATGCCCAGCGAGCCGGTAATCACCGAGGCCTCGTCGGTGAGAATGTCGCCAAACATGTTCTCCGTAACGATCACGTCGAAGTCGCGCGGCCGCTTCATCAGGTGCATCGACATAGCGTCGACGAATTGGTGTTCCAGCGTGACATCGGGAAACTCCTTGGCCACCTCGGTCACCGTGTCGCGCCATAGCTGCGAGACTTCGAGCACATTTGCCTTGTCCACGCTGGTGACAAGCTTGCGGCGCTTCTGGGCCAACTGAAAAGAGATGCGGGCCACGCGCGCCACTTCGTCCCGGGTGTAGTACATCGTGTTGAAGGCTTCGCCCTTTTCCTTGTTCCACTCCCGCGGCTTGCCGAAGTAGAGCCCGCCGAGCAGCTCCCGCACAAAGAGAATGTCGGTGCCTTCGGTAATCTCAGGCCGCAGCGGGCTGTTGACTGCCAGCTCCTTGAAGGCGAATACGGGGCGCAGATTGGCGAAGCCGCCCAGCGCGGCGCGCAGTGCGAGCAAGCCCGCCTCGGGGCGCTTGCTCGCTGGCAGAGCATTGAACTTGTCGTCACCCACAGCGCCCAAAAAAACCGCCTCGGAATCCAAAGCCGCAGCAAGGGTGTCAGCGGGCAGAGGTGTGCCATCCTGCTCAATCGCCACGCCGCCAATGCGCCGTTCGTCCAGCTCCAGTGTGTGGCCGCTCACCGCCGCCACTTCCTGCAATACCGCGATGGCCTGCTCGGTGATTTCGGGGCCGATGCCGTCGCCGGGGGTTACCAGAACCTTCAACTTCATTCTTACTCTCCTTGTTCTACAGGTATAGATTTCCTCTTGCCGCTGGCCTTTCCGGTGCGACTGCGCTGGAACCCGCTCAATCCAGCTCCGAGACCGGCTCGCTGCGCCGTTCGCGAATCGGATCAGGCAACAGCCCGATAAGGTCCTGATCGTAGATGTTCTTCTTGCGGTCGGCCAGCGCCACAAACCGGTAGTAGACGTGCTGCAGTTCCTCGCGGCTGACCGTGAAGCCGAGCTGCTCGAGGCGATGGCGTAGCGCCGCGCGGCCCGAGTGCTTGCCCAGCACCAAATGCGTCTTGGCCACGCCCACCAGTTGCGGCGTCATGATCTCGTAGCACAGCGGGTTGGCCAGCATGCCGTGCTGGTGAATACCCGACTCGTGCGCAAACGCATTGGCGCCCACCACCGCCTTGTTCGGCGCTGGCTTGAAGGTGATGAGCTGGCCCAGCACCTCGCTGGTGGCATAGAGTTGGTCGAGCTTGATCGATGTCGACACCCCGAAGCGGTCGCCGCGCACATAGAGCGCCGCGGCAAGCTCCTCGAGCGCCGCGTTGCCGGCCCGCTCGCCAATGCCGTTGATGGTGCACTCCACCTGGCGCGCGCCGGCCTGAATGGCCGCCAGCGAGTTCGCCACTGCCAGGCCCAGATCGTCGTGGCAGTGCGCCGAAAGCACCACGCTCTTCTCGTCGATCGCGGGAATCCGTTCGCGCACCTCGCGGAACATTGCGCCGTACTCCTCGGGCATCACGTAGCCCACGGTGTCGGGCATATTGATTGTGGTCGCTCCCGCCTCCACGGCGATGCGCACCATCTCCACCAGGAAGTCGCGATCAGAACGCGTGGCATCCTCGGGAGAAAATTCCACATCGTCGGCGAGCGACCGCGCCAGCCGCACACACTCGCCGCACAGGTCCAGCGCCTCCGCGCGGCCGATCTTCAGCTTGTACTCCAGGTGCAGATCGCTCGACGCCAGAAAGACATGGATTCGCGCGCGGTCGGCAAACTGCAGCGCCCGCGCCGCCATCTCGATGTCCTCGGTTTTTGCCCGAGCCAATGACGCGATGCGCGGCTTGCGGATGGCCTGCGTGATCGTGGCGATGGCCGCGAAATCGCCCTCCGAAGCCATGGCGAAGCCGGCCTCGATGATGTCCACGCCTAAATCCTCCAGGGCGTGGGCCATGGTGAGTTTTTCCTGCGTGGTCATGCTGCAACCCGGCGATTGCTCGCCGTCGCGCAGGGTGGTGTCGAAGAAAACTACGTGGTCTGAGCTCATTTGTGTGCCTGCTGTTTACCTGCCGGGAAGACCGACCTCGTCCACTTCTCCCATTGTCCCCCATCCTTGCACTATAAGGCAAAGTTATAATTCTTTTAGAATCGATTAGAGTTGCTTATACTAAAGCGGTTTCCAGCCGCTAGCTCCTAGCCGCTAGCCTTGCCTTGCGAATCGCGTTCGACGGTGCGGTCCACCCGAATCCGTTTACCGCCCGCGAATTGAGATTTCATGCTGAGAGGCCGGCTGAGGCGCGGCGAAGCTAGGAGCTAGAAGCTAAAAGCTAGGAGCTTACCCATGGAACTCAGTCAGCTCGAAACTTTCCTCGCCGTAGCCGAGGAGCGCGGCTTTTCCCGCGCCGCGCTCCGGCTGCACCGCACGCAGCCTGCCGTGAGCCAGGTCATCCGCAAGCTGGAAGAAGCGGTGGGCGAAACCCTCTTCGACCGCGCCGCGCGCGACGGCTCGCTCACTGCCGCCGGCGCGCTGCTGCGCGATTACGCCGTGCGCCTGCTGGCGCTGCGCCGCGAGGCCGCCAGCGCCCTCGATGAGCTGAAGAGCCTGGAGCGGGGCCATCTGCAACTGGCCGCCAACGAGTACACCTGCATGTACCTGTTGCCGGCCATCGATGCCTTCCGCCGCGAGTTCCCCCACATCGGCGTCACCGTGCAGCGCATGCTGGCCTCGCGCATTCCCGAGGAACTCAGTCTGCGCACCTTCGAGTTGGGCGTCATCTCCTTCCGCCCCGATCCTGCGCAGATCCGCACCATAGCGGTCTATGGCGACAGCCTCGCCTTCATCGTCAGCCCGCGCCATCCGCTGGCCCGCGCAGGCCGCGTCTCGATCCGCGATCTGGGCAACGAAAACTTCATCGCGCACAACGTCGCCTCGCCGCTGCGCCGCAAGGTCATCGAGGCCTTCCAGCGCTACCGCACTCCCCTCAACATGGGCATCGAGCTGCCCACCATTGAGGCCATCAAGCGTTTTGTGGCCATGGGCAACGGCGTGGCGCTGGTGCCTCATCTCACCGTGGCGCGCGAGCTCGAAACCGGCGATCTGGTGTGCGTGCCGATTGACGAGCTGGAGGTGCGGCGCGTGCTGCGCCTTGCGCACCGCCGCCAGGCCACGCTCTCCTACGCCGCCAAGGCTTTCCTGCACACGCTCAGAACTCTGGCCAAAGAGCAGGGACCGCCGTTCTTCTACCATGTGGAGCGAGCCGGGTGAAAAAGCAGGGAGTAGGGAGTAGGGAGTAGGGAGTAGAAGACACAGGTTGAATCATCCGCTCTATGCCGTCGAAGACTTCTTGTCCATGTTCCCTGTTCCCTGTTCCCTACTCCCTACTCCCTCGTCCGTCTTCCCTCTTTCCCCTTCGCGCGTCTATAGCCTCAGAAGATTCCATGCGCGTCGCGGCCCCGTTGACCCGCCCCGGCCAGTTACAATGCTGAGAGCGGGGCCCGGAGCCATCCGGCGCGCCGGAATCGATAAGTTTTTTGCCAGCCCGACGGTTGTGCAGTCGTGAGGATCAGGATCGAATGAAGAAGATTGCCTTTTTAGCCTTTCTGCTGGCCGTTTGCCTGGCCGCAGGCCGTGCTCAGGAAAGCCGCCAGGACATCAGCCTGAGCGGAACCGCGCTGATCGAGCCATTCACGGCTTCTTCCACCGATGTACAAGTACACTCGAACACCGCATTCGGCGGTTTGGCCAGCTACCGCTTCATGCTCACGCCGACCAGCGCGCTCGAAGCCAACTACGGCATCACCTACGAGAACTCGATCACCTATTACGGGCCACAATTCCAGAACGGCATCGGCATTCTCACTCGCACCCAGGAGATCTCGGGCGCTTACGTGCGCTCCTTCGTCTTTAAGAACTTCAACCCCTTTGTCGAGGCCGGCCCGGCGGGGATCATCTTTCTGCCCATCCGCAACTCCGGCACCAAGACACTTGACGCCAAGCAGCAGACGGAGGTCGGCGGCATGTACGGCGCCGGGTTCGCCTACGAGATCAGTCCCAGCTTCGATATCCGCGTCGAATACCGCGGCATCGTGACAAAAGTGCCAACCTTCGGCGTCGGGGAGAGCAACTACAACTTCACAACCAACCGCTGGTACAACATCTCCGTGCCTACAGTTGGCGTGGCCTATCACTTCTAGGAGCGCGGTACTTCTCGAACTCGGTTCGCGCAAGCATCAAGAAAGCAAGGGGACCGGCCGCGGCCGATCCCCTTTTTCTGTCCACGACATCCAAGACCAGGCAACTCCAATCAGGGAGTTGCGCTCTCCACACCGCGCGCCTCCCGGTACCGGCCCAACTCCTTTACCATCCCGCAATGCGCGCGGAGCGCCTCGAGAGCGCGCATTCCCTCCTCGCTTGAGCCGATCTGGCAGTCCACATAGAAGATGTACTCCCACGGCTTGCCCTGCACAGGCCGCGACTCGATCTTGGTCAGGTTGGTGCCCATCGCGCTCAGTGCGCTCAGCGCCGCCACCAGCGAGCCCGGCCGATGCTCCAGCGCAAAGGCCACGCTCATCTTGTTCGACTCAGGATCGGTCTCCGCCTCGCTACTGCGCCGCACCAGGAAGAACCGCGTGTAATTCTCCGGATCGTCTTCAATATCGCTGGCCAGGATCTCCGCGCCGTAGGTCCTGGCCGCCGCCTCGCTGGCAATCGCTGCCGCACGCCGGTCGCGCAGACCCACCAGTTGCTTCACGCTCCCCGCGGTGTCGTAAAAGGCAACGGCCCTCATCCAGGGATGTTCGGCCAGGAACCGCCGGCACTGCGCCAGCGCCACCGAATGCGAAAACACACGGTCGATATCATCCAGCTTCGCTCCTACGTTGGCGATCAGGTTGTGCCGGATGCGAATCAGCGTCTCGCGCACCACCTTCACGTCGTGGTGGAGCAGCAGGTCGAAGTGTTCCAGCACCGATCCCGCCAGGCTGTTCTCAATGGGAATCACGGCGGCATCGGCCGCGCCCGAATCCAGCGCCGCAAACACCTCCGCCGAAAGCGCGCAGGGAACAATCTCCGCGTCCGCTACGAGCTTCAGCGCCGCCTCGTGGCTGAACGAGCCCGGCTCTCCTTGAATTGCGATCTTCATGACGTCGTTCCCCGCTCCTTGGCGAAAACGCGAGCGGCTGAACCTAATCGGCGGCTCATCCCCGCGCCATAGCACATGGCGTCGCGTAGAACAGACTCATTTGGACTTCGCTGCTGAGGATCGAGAAAGCAATGCGGCAAAAGGCAGTTTCGTCATCTCCAGATACAAAGTTGGCCTCAAAACATCAGCAACGTCATCCGCGGTGTCTGGTCGCGGGATTTTCTGGTCATTCCTGGTACTAAAGAATCCAGACGAAATCGTTTGAAGGTGGCCGTTCACAATAAACCCGCCCAACCGATAATCCCACCCCCATGCCGTTCGCACCTCGAAGCCGACCCCGACGAGCCCGCCTTTCTTGTTGAAGCAGGACCGAGTGTAAATCCAAAAGTCCTCGCCCGGCTCAACCATGAGTGCTGACGGAGCCCCATCCGGGTCCAGCCAGAACTGAGCGGAGGCTGCGCCGTCCAAGCTGAGATCGGGAATTGCCTCGATGTTCCGGTATTCACTCCAATTGTCCTCATTGCTTGTCTTTGCGAAGGTACGTGCCGTATCGGGCACTTTTGCTTTCGAGTCGCAGGCGGGCATTGCTGTCGTGAGCCGAGCAGCGAAACAAACACCCACAATTAAAGCCAAGGCAACTCGAGATGATTCCATTAAACGCATTATGCGCCTGCCGCACCTACCGCGGCACACCTAGTTCTAATTGGCTCCAGAAGAAGCGGCTTCACTCTCGACCTCCGCAATCATGGCCGGAATCAGTTCGCGGTCGGTTTCCGGGACCCGAGCAGACAATTGCACCAGGTCCGTATCTGCACCGGTGACGATCGCGACTCCATCAATTGGGCTCGCGTTCATCTGCAGGCGTGAGTCTGTTCCTAGCCCTTGCGAATTGGCCGGAGTTTCGAACTCCACCACGCTCTTGCTGCGATTGGTCAGCTTGTCACTCGGGTAGGGCCCGAAGGGAAAGTCGCCGGCCGGTTCGATCCCCTCTGCGATCACGCTCTGCGCAAATGCTTTGTACTCCGGAAAGACGCGCGCGACGATCTTGGCGACTTCGAACCTCCCGGATGTGCCGCCGCTGGAGACGGAAATCTGGACGGCCGGACCCGTGAATCCTTTCCAGTCCAACGAGAGCAGTGTCTTCGAGTCGAGGGGATCGGGGCTGACGAAAAGGCTTGCACCGTTCGAGCCGTACGTTGAAAAGCAGTGCCAGCCCCGGGGCGCAAGAACTCCGGAACTGTATTCCGCTTTGTAATAGGCGAGCCGTTGCGCCACTCCCGCGGGAATCGTGACCGCCGGGCTTTTGCCGCTTGGCGCTTTGACCGGCCCGCCCTGGCCGTCGGACGCGCAACCAACAAAGGGAACCGTCACAGTGGCAGGTTTGACTGGCGCAGCGGTGCCCTTCGCCTGGGCAAATCCCGTTGGAATTCCCGCCAGCCCCGTGCAGACGGCAAGACTCGCAATGAGAAACTGAGATGCCTTCATGGGTGCAATCATAGCAATCGCCCGAAGAGACACGCCCGTCATGGCCTTTTCGGCAACAGACAATGGGCGCCCCGCGCCTCGAGCGCCTTGTCAAAGGTCACCAGCACGCCCTCTGCGGCTTGAGCGAATGCCAGCAGCCAGGCATCGGCCCAAACCTTGGGCGAGACCGTTCGTCCCGCCGCTTTTTCACGGAAGCTCTTCTCCACCTCTGGCGGTTCCTCCGAGAAGATCGTTACACGATCATCCGCATAGAAGCGGTCGTAGACACGCCATGCCTCGGCAATGGTCAGAGGCTTGCCGTCCATGGCAGCCGCAGTGGTCATGAGACGGAGGAAGCCAAGCTGTGTGAGACGGCAGAATGCGATGGTTCCATCCTCCTGCTGCCACCAAGGCCTCGCTAGTCCGGAATGCACATGTTCCGGCGTAGCCAGGGCGAGCCACACATTCATATCAGGGAAGCTCAATGAGTTCATACGCCTCTTCATTGGTGATGTTGACGCAGCGCCCTGCCGGGCGGATCAAGGGCGGATCGAGGCTGAGCCGGCGGCTGGGCCGCGACGGTTTGACTTCTTCCACGGCGCGTTCGATGCCCGCCAGGATGAGCTTGCGGGCTGAACAACCCTTGCGGGCAGCAGCCTCGTGGAGGCGGCGATGGAGGTCGCGTGGAACGTCAATCGAAGTACGGATGGCGACAGGCTTCATATCCTGAAGGATAGACCGGCGACTTAAATAAGTCAATCGCCCTCGGAACCGGGAATCGGTCCCTTGGTCCCTTGTTCCCTCTTCTCTGTTCCTCGATCTCTGCTCTCTGATCTCTATCTCTTCAGCCACAAATCCGCCGTCACAAATCCCAAAAACACCATCGAAATCACGCCGTTCATGGTGAAGAACGCGGCATTCAGCCGGCGCAGGTCGCGCGGCGAGACCAGCGAGTGTTCGTAGGCCAACAGCAGCGCGACAGCCCCGATCCCAACCCAGCCCGCCTCGCCAAAATCGAACAGCCAACCGAACCACACCAGCAGCGCCAGCATGGCCAGGTGCATCCCGCGCGCCACCCAAAAAGCAACCGCGAGTCCGTTCGCCTGCGGCAGGCTATGCAGCCCGGCGGCACGGTCGTGCTCGTAGTCCTGGCAGGCGTAGAGCAGGTCGAATCCCCCCGCCCACAGCGTCACAGCGGCGGTGAGCACCAGGATGCGCGGGTCCAGGCTGCCGCGCACCGCAATCCACGCCGCCGTGGGCGCAAGGCCCAGCGCTACTCCCAGGCCCAGGTGCGACCATTGCGTCATCCGCTTCAGGTAGCTATAGCCCAACAGGACCGCCAGCGCCACCGGTGCAAGCTCCAGCGCCAGCCGGTTCAGCTCCGCCGCAGCCGCGAGGAACACCGCCGCCGCCGCGCAGGTGAACCCCAGCACAAACTGCCGCGATAGCAGCCCAGCCGGAATCGCCCGGTTGCGCGTGCGCGGATTCCCGGCGTCCAGGTCGGCGTCGGCCCAGCGGTTAAACGCCATCGCTGCCGACCGCGCCGCCACCATCGCCACCACGATCCACGTCACTGTTCGCCAGCCCGGAAGCCCGCCCGCCGCCAGCAGCATCGCCGTCAGCGCAAACGGCAAGGCAAATACCGAGTGCTCCCACTTGATCATCTCCAGCGTCGTGCGGATTTTGTTCACAATACCGGCCATGGCGCGCGTTTCCTGATCCCAGTGTAGCGGAGCATCGCGTCTGCATTGCGTGCGCCATGAAGTGCCGTCCTGGGCGTCGTCCCATCAACCTCCGATCGCCGCGAACCCTCAGCTGGCTCATGCAGAACGCGGTCCCTTGACCATCCGAACGTGATACAGATCACGAAACTCCGAACCAAATCAATGAAATGATGGCTTTGACGTTTCCACGCGGAACACTCAGGAAAGCCTCTACCGCCCAAGGAGAGCCGTTGGTGCAACTTGACCCATCCGCGTTTCTCGCCGATCCGCAGTTGATCCACGCGCTCGACGCGCGCTCCACTCCCGTTCCGTGCGACTCAGATCATGTTCTTTTTCGCCAGGGCGACCCCCCCGTGGGCCTCTACATCCTCCAGGAGGGTGTTGCCACGGTGAGCATGATTTCACCAGATGGCCAATCGCTCTTCGCCGTGCAGGCGCGGCCCGGTTCCTTGCTCGGCGTTCCCGGCCTCGTGAGCGGCCAACCCTTTTCGCTTAGCGCAACCGCCGGCGCCGGCTCGCGGGTGAGCTTCGTCAGCCGCGACGACTTCACCGCGCTCATGCAAGCCGACCCGCTTCTGTCTCTCAAAATCCTGCAAGTCCTCGCTGCCGAGGTTCGCAGCGCCCGCAAAGCGCTCCGTTAGGCCGTATCGACATATAGCCATCAGTTAACTGATGGAAACTACAAGATCAAATTGTCATCCTGAGCGACGTTTGGCGCGTTCTTTGCGCCAAACGGAGTCGAAGGACCTGCTTCTCGCTCGCATCACCACAAATTTCGCCCAAAAACAGCACCGGAAACCGAACTTATGTGTCGATACAGCCTAATCTGGTAGCGTGCTTGCCCTGGCCGTTGCGCCCTACATCACGGGAATGCCCGGCGCACGCGCCCCATCCTGGCCGGGTGTCGCCGCCGCGGCCCTTTCCGGCTGAGGCGCATGTCGGAACCTCGTCTCATCCCCTCACCCTCATCACCAACCTCCACCTGCTACACTCTCTCGTTGTGCCCCTCGCCTGCGTGACCATTGCGGCCGCCGCGTACCTGCTGGGATCGATTCCCTTCGGCTACATGCTGATGCGCATCTTTCGCAAACAGGACATCCGCTCCATGGGAAGCGGCAACATCGGCGCTACAAACGTAATGCGTGTTGGGGCCTATGGCCTGGGCGCGGCCACGTTTGTGCTCGATGTGCTCAAGGGCTGCTCCGCGGTCTGGCTGGGCGTGCTGATCGCGTCGGCCCTGGCGCCCGGCATGGCATTCCGGGATGCCGAGGGTGTCGCCGCGCTCTGCGCCGTTCTTGGCCACATGTTCCCCGTCTGGCTGCGTTTTCACGGCGGCAAGGGCGTGGCCACCGGCTTCGGCGTCTTCCTCGTTGCGGCGCCGTGGGCCGCGCTGGCCGCCCTCGGCGTCTTCGCGGTGGCCGTGGCAATTAGCCGCTACGTCGCCGTGGGATCGATCGCCGGTGCGGCATCGTTCCCCATCTTTGCCCTCTTCCTGGTCAGCGGCAGCCGTCCTCTGTTTTTCATTGCCGCCCAATTCGGCGTTTCCCTGCTCATCATCGTCATGCACCACTCCAACATCCGCCGCCTCATTAAGGGGACGGAATACAAAATCGGAGCGAAGAACCGGGAATGAGTCGCATCGCCATCTTAGGTTGCGGCGCTTGGGGAACGGCCATCGCCCTCTCCCTCCACCGCCGTGGCGGCCACCAGATCGCTCTGTGGGCTCACACCCCGGAGCTCGCCCGCCAGATTCTCGACGCCCGGGAAAACACGCAATTCCTTCCCGGCTTTCCCATCCCCTCCGCGATCGCGATCACCGCCGACCCCGGCGCCATCACCGCCGCCGAGATTGTGGTCTCCGTGATTCCCTCCGAGTTTCTTCGCGCAACACTCCTCCGCATCCGCGCACATCTTCACAATGGCCAGTTCGTCGTGAGTGCAACCAAGGGCCTTGAAGACCGCACGTTCCTGCGCATGACCGAAGTGATTGCCGACTGCATGTCCGGCACCTCAAGTTCGGCTGCCAGTCCCTCTTCCCTGTTCCCTGTTCCCTGTTCCCTGATCCCTGCTTCTCCTCCCATCGGCGCGCTCTCGGGGCCCAGCTTCGCCCTCGAAGTGGCTCAGGGCCAGCCCACCGCCGTCACCGTGGCCTTCAGCGACCCGCAAGTGGCCGCCCTCATCCAGCAAGAGTTTTCCTCCGAATCCCTCCGCCTCTACACGTCCACCGATGTCATCGGTGTCGAGCTCGGCGGCGCGCTCAAGAACGTCGTCGCCATCGCCGCCGGCATCGCCGCGGGCGTGGGCCTGGGCCACAACTCCATCGCCGCCCTCATCACCCGCGGCATCGTCGAGATCACGCGCCTCGCCGTGGCCTGCGGCGCACGCGGCGAGACTCTTGCCGGCCTCTCCGGCATCGGCGACCTGGTGCTTACCTGCACCGGCTCGCTCAGCCGCAACCGGAGTGTCGGACAGGCGCTTGGCCAGGGCCGCAAACTGCCTGAGATCCTCGACTCGCTGGGCGGCAAAGTGGCTGAAGGCGTACTGACCACTCGCGCCGCTCTCGGCCTCGCCCGCAAGCATTCGATCGAGATGCCCATCACCGAGCAAATGGAGCTCATCCTGAATGAGGGGAAGGACCCTCGCGAAGCCATCCGCGCACTGATGCTCCGCCCCGGCAGGGACGAACACTAGGCTGTATCGACATATAGGTTTTCTGTAAGTTCTTGATGAATCAAAGAATTGTCATCCTGAGCGAAGCCTCTCGCGGCTCTATCGCGAGAGGCGGAGTCGAAGGACCTGCTGTTTGCTCGCATCACCCACAATTTCTCTATGCTTCCGCGATATTCTTTCCACCCGCGCCTGCTTATATATCGATACGCCCCTAATCCGCGTCGAACCCGACTCGAACTGAGCGATCATGGCTCAGGCTCGCCGGAACTTTCCCTGCATCGCAGCGGCCGTCTCCTGCATCCAACCAAAAAACGTAGTCCGACCGTCCTCGGAGCCTGTAATCTGAGAAACTATAGCGAAGTGGAGCGATCGAATTGGCGATCTCGCGAACCAGCCAACCCGCCGCTGTCGCCCAGCCCCTCGGCATGATTGCGGGCCGAGCCGCCCTCAAGAAGCGCATCGACAACACCTTCCTGATCGGCTTGCCCCTCGCCGGTTCCGTGGCCAGCATCTTCTGGTTCCGCTCCCACCCCATTCACGCCGTGGAGGTCGTCACCTTCATCGTCGGCTACTTCGTCGTTGGGATGGGTACGGGCATCGGCTTCCATCGCTATTTCTCGCACAAGAGCTTTGAGACCGACCCCTGGGTCGCGTACCTTCTAGGCGCAGCCGGCTCCATGTCGTTTCAGAGCTCTCTGCTCACCTGGGCTACCGACCACCGCCGCCATCACTCCCAGACCGACCACTGCGGCGACGGCCACAGCCCCATTGTCGACGGTCACTGCGAACACGAATCATCGCTCAAAGGCCTCTTCCACTCCCACATCGGATGGATGTTCGACGACACCGTCACCGACGTCAATATCTATGGCCGCGACCTCGCGCGCGATCCCGTCATCCGGTTCTATGCCCGCACCCACTACCTCTGGCCCGTTGTCTCGATAGCCATTCCCTGGCTCGCGGGCTATGTCTTCGGCGGGCTCACCGATGCGTGGGGCTGCGTCTTCGCGGCCTTCCTGCGTACCGTGCTCTTCCAGAACTCCGTCTGGGCGGTCAACTCTTTCGGCCACACCTTCGGCTACGAGAACTTCAACATGAACAACAACAGCAAGAACAATTCCGTTCTTGCCGCGCTCACTTTCGGCGACGGCTACCACAACAACCACCATCGCTTTCCCCGCTCCGCCTTCCATGGAATGCGCCAGGGCGAGCTGGACATCAACGGCCTCATCATCGTGGGCCTCAGCAAAGTCGGCCTCGCCCGCAACATCATCTTCGCCGACGGCTACCTCGGCGAAAAGCGCCCCGTCCTTTCCCGGGCCGCCATCGCCGAACTAGCCTCCGACGACTGATGCTGGCCACTGACCGCGGTCAACGGCTCGCCGTGGCGGGTCAGAAAACTGATTTCGGTGATGGGTTTTTTGCGAAGGGCCGCAAAACGGGGTAAATCAATGCAAATGTTCGCATTTATGGTGCGTGAAACCCCTCAAATGTTCGCTAAAATGGTTAGCTTTGGGGCCCAAATGTAACCTCCAGAGGTTGCATTTTTCGTCGACATGTACCTAGAAAAGTCAAGTCCGGATTTTTCTGTAGATTGGTTCTCCTCGGGGTTTTGGTTGCGAAGGCAAGTGCGCGGAGGGCGTAGCCCGGAGCGCACTTGCCTTCAGGCGGCGGCCGAGGCCATGGCTTGCT
>Ga0182027_10006111_pt1 | contig 18142 bp, 17 predicted proteins | sample 712E1DmetaG_FD_121300 | JGI IMG/M metagenome (GOLD analysis project Ga0182027, IMG submission 121300) | Permafrost microbial communities from Stordalen Mire, Sweden - 712E1D metaG (Illumina Assembly) | ecosystem: Environmental > Terrestrial > Soil > Wetlands > Permafrost | place: Sweden... | reverse complement strand
ATCCTTTGGCTTCATAGATCTCCTGTTCTTTGTTTGTTCGCTGCTTACAAAGTAACAGTTTTTTCCAAGATCTATGGAGCTTTTTTTATTTTTCCTGTCGCATTAACGATTACAATCTTTAAACCAATAACCATAACAGCACAACCAACAGACAGCCTATTTATCAGGACAATCTCTCTGGCGGAAGGCTGAAAATGTGCTATGCTTATTAGAGGAGGCATGAAAAAGAATTTGCATGGATCGACTATGGAAAAAATTTCTAGTCCAAAAGGCGGGTTTACTCTCATAGAGGTGCTCGTAAGCACCGGGATCATGGTTATTTTTCTACCCTTCGCGGCAAGCATACTGCTCAATAGCCAGTTATTGGCCTCCTATTCAAAACATAAAATCCAGGCCGCCTACGCGGCTAAGCAAATCATCGAAACCCAACGTCAGCAGGCGGTACTCAATGGGAGTATTGTCTCTCAAGTTATTTTGGATACTAGGGGGCAATATAATAATTACGCGGATTATTTTTATGGTACTGCGACAGTTACAGTGACACCGGTAGCTTATAGCGATAATTTCCATCCTACGGGTATGGATCATGTAGTGGTTCAAATCAGCTGGCCGGAGCAAATACTTAATGCGCAAGTCACTATGACTGAAACTTATGCCGCGGACATAATAACTAATAATCCTATACTTAATTGAGCCTATGCGTACAAAAATGAACAACTATGCTTTTACTTTAGTCGAATTGATGATGGCGGTCGCCTTTACGGTCCTCTTAATGACTGGTGTATATAGTTTTTATAACGCCTCCAGCCAAATTTATTCTTCCGGCATATCCTCACAGGCTCTTGAGGATGGAGCGAATATCATACTTAAGAAAATCACTAACGGGGAAGCAGAAGCTGGCGGGATCTATCGTTTATCCACAAGCAGTTCTTATAACACTGCTGATGGTATAAATCATACCTTTGCTGAAGATACCCGTTATAGTTGTGGCGGCCCCCCTCAAACCACTCCTTGTAATGCCAATAATACCCCCAGTGAACTGTATTTTTGTCAAGATAACCCTGAAACCAATCCTTGCGGCCTCAATGACACGACCGCGCGATGGTACTATTTAAACAGCACGGGCACAGCCGTTATCTATCATCATCCCGCAGGCGCAGGCACAACTGTAGAAGAGGTGCTTTACACGGCCCCCGCAGGATCAATTATAACACTGCGTTTCCCGCCTGCTTCGGTCGTCACCAATCAGGCATCTGTCCTTGAGATTGACGTGGCCATAGTCAAAAATACACCGGCAGGAACAACAAATAACGCGGTGACAGTCAGTGGTTCGGCGTCCACCTTTGTTCTTCTGAGGAACCATCCATGATCAACGTCCGTCAAAATAAATCTTTTGCGCTGGTTTTTTCTCTGATATTCCTTTTTCTTATCATTTCTTTCATCATCGTATTTATGCTGACTATTGCTAACGGGTTAGTCATAGCCCATCGAACGGCGAAGGAAATAAAAGCTTATTATATCGCTGAAGCTGGACTTGCTGATGCCTTTGAACGCATACTCAAATTGCCTCCAGGCCCCTCAAACACCTATATCCCATCACCCAATACTGATAATGGTGTGTACACTATGGGGGACGGCAGTCATGGCAACTACACGGTTGCCCTCGCGGCTACATTTTCCCCGATTAGCTATACCATCACGTCTACCGGCACCTACGATGGTGTCCAAAAAACTTTGCAGTTGCAAATAGTCGGATCGGCTATCACTAAATATTCCTATTGGGCCCAAGTGGAAGGCAATGCCAGCTGGTGGATAACAGGCCAGACAGTCACCGGACCCGTACATTCCAATGGGTCACTGGAAATCTGGGGCAACCCCTTTTTCAACGGTCCTGTAGAACAGGTCGGGACATCCATTAATGCGTGGGGAGGCAGCGGCTACGATCAAGATACAACTTTCACTGGCGGTCTATCATTAGGTGTTCCAGCAATACCTCTACCTCCAGTACAGACTTTGACTGCCATTAAAGCGGCCGCAAGTGCTAGCGGGCTGGTTTTAACAGGACCTCATATCATCCAATTTAATCCTAACAGCACCATTACCTATTATCAAGAAAGTGTTGTGAACGGCCCGCCTACAGATTCCGGAACAACCATACAAGCACCGACTAATCCGGCTAACTGCCCTTATCCGAACACCCCTTGCAGCATCATTTACGTACAAAGCAACACTGTCAATGGCACCAGTCAGAACGATGGCACTCCGACCGTCTATGGAACCGTTAGCGGCCAGGTAACGGTTGCCGCTGATCAAAGTATTTATATCTCTAATAACGTTGCCTATAATGATCCCCCTGTCAGGCCCAATATCCCTGGAGGGAACCCCAACAGCACGGATTTACTGGGCTTGGTCGCGAACAATAATATCATTATCAATTCCAGCGCTCCGGCCAGTCTGGAGATAGACGGCGCCTTGGTGGCTATTCAAGGTTCCGTGGAATCAGATAATGGCTGGGTCCAGGGAAAAGGGAACATGGATGAATTCGGGAGTTTAATTAATTATGATCTTGGAGTTATTGGCTATTTTGATCCATCAAATGGAAACGTGGTCGGAGGGTGGAACCAACTACAATTTTATGATACCAGGCTTTTAACTGTAGCACCTCCGGGATTCCCTTCAGCGTATAACAGTTTGGGGCAACAGATCTACACAAAAGTCACTTTTAAGGAGTTATAAGATGAGTCAAAAGAATTCACTATCAAAAATGGTATTACTGGGACTCCTGGTTATCCTATTGGCTATTGTTTACACAACGCACCGGACATCAAGACATGCTGCCCCCGCTGCAGGGGCCAACAATCCCTCATCAAACAATATGGCCCAATCCCCTGCTCAGGCAACAGGCCTTTCTAATCCAAACGCTCCATCAGTCCAAGAATCTACAACAAACATACTATCCCCAACATCCGGCTTGCCAACAGAAAATAACACTGCCTCAAACGGGAGGAACCCCCATGGTCAACCTGCCCCAGGCACGCCTGGTCAGTCTAATGTTACTGCCGCTCAAGCAGGAAATAATGCCGGAAATAACGTGGCCGCCCAAAATGAAACCAATGTCTCTGGCCATATTGCCAATCCCATTCCAACAGATGCGGAAGTTTTGCAACGTATAGCCTCGCGCAATCAGCAAGAAGCTCATCTGTATTCCATTCTAGCCGCCCGTGAAGCTCTTGCCGCCCAGGTCCAACAATCAGCCGCAGCATCCAAATATCAAACTGCTACTTTTTCCAACACCCCCTCTGCCGGTGTAACCCCGCCCTCTGCGGATACAATGGCAAAAGTCAAATCGTTTCAACTAGCGGTGTCCCATTAAAAATTTTAATAAGTATTTTTTATAAGTTCTATGCTATACTGGGTATTACTTAAATTTGGACAATTATCGTAAAATATTCTTAAGGACCCAGTTATGATGAAAAATCGTTTGATCAAATTTATCCGTGTGTACTGGAAGGGGCTTTTAATTTATGCCGCTTGCTTTGGGCTGGTGGCTTTCATTGTTATTTTTATCTATTACGGCTCAACCAGCTTTCTGGGCATGGAGGGATTCTACCGCAAAAACTTAATGGCCAACTTGGGGATGTACATGGTCATGTTCCTTGTCGTCGGCGTTGTCCAAGGCGTGCTCTTTTCTTATTTCCAAATGTACTTTATGATGGGCGGCGGCATGTCCAAGATGCTTAGCAAAGACAGCGCTGAACGCGGCCAATCCGAAGTCAAATGGGATGATGTCATCGGCATGGAAAACGCCAAACGCGATGCCTGGGAAATCGTTCAATTCATTAAAGATGCCAATAAAGTCAAGGCCATGGGAGGGACCATGGTGAAAGGGATTTTGATGGTCGGCCCTCCGGGCTGCGGGAAAACCTATTTAGCCAAGGCCATGGCCACCGAATGCCAACTGCCCTTTCTCTCGGCGGTGGGCAGTGAATTTGTGGCGATTTTTATGGGAATGGGCGCGGCCCGCATCAAATCCCTGTTTAAAAAAGCCCGTCAATTAGCCGCGGTCGAGGGCGGCTGTATCATTTTTATTGATGAAATCGATTCTTTTGCCACCCCGCGCGCGGAAGAACATGGTTTTGGCGCAACGACCTCCAATAATGCCACGGTCAATCAATTTTTGACCGAACTCGACGGTTTAAGAAAACGTGAAAACAATATTGTCGTCATGGCCGCCACCAACGTGGCCCCGGAAAAATTAGACAGCGCCATCATGCGCTCAGGCCGCTTTGACCGTAAAATCACCATTGAAAAACCTACGGCCCGTGAACGCGAGGCCCTCATCAATTATTATCTTAAAAAAGTCAGCCACGAACCAGGCCTTGACGCGGCCCTAGTTGCCGAGAAATCCCAGTGGTTTTCGCCGGCGGACATCCATAATATGGTCCGCGAAGCCAGTGTCCTGGCCATGCGGGAGAGACGCCCCAGCCTCACTCAGGAGGATTTGCTTAAATCCATGAATGATGTGATGGTCAACATAGAAAAAACCGGCGAAGAGAAAATCCTTTCCAACAAAGTCAATGTCAAATGGGACGAGGTCATCGGCATGACCAGCGCCAAAGAAGAAGCTTGGGAGCTGGTGGAGCTTCTCAAAGACCGTAACCGCCTCAAAAGTGTCGGCGGCAAAATCGTCAAAGGCATCTTGTTGCTGGGCCCACCGGGCTGCGGTAAAACCTATCTGGCCAAAGCCATGGCCACTGAATCAGGGTTCCCCTTCATATCGGCTTTAGGCAGCGACCTGGTAGGTATTTATGTCGGCGAAGGCGCTAAAAAGATGAAAAGCATTTTTAAAGAAGCGCGGGACCTGGCCAAAGCCGAAGGCGGATGCATTGTCTTCTTCGATGAAATCGACACCTTTGCCACCCACCGCGTCGAAGAGCGAGGCTACGGCGGAGGCATTTCGCACAATGCCACCATCAATCAGTTTTTGACCGAAATCGACGGCCTGCGCCAGCAGGAAAATAATATCGTGGTCATCGCGGCCACCAATCAACCGGAAGGTAAATTAGACCAGGCTATTTTACGTGCCGGACGCATTGAGCGCAAAATTTATGTCAATTTGCCTAACCTCAAAGAGCGCATTGATTTATTCAAATTCTATCTCACTAAGGTGACAACGGATGCGTCCGTCGATCCTCAAATGCTGGGCCGCAAAACTTTGTGGTTTTCTCCTTCAGACATTGACAGCATGATCCGGGAAGCAGGATTAATTGCGCTACGTGATAAACGTGACCATATTAACAGTAAAGACCTTTCCGACGCCTATGACCGTATCCTTTATGGCGCTAAATCCAATACTATTTTAAGTGAAGCAGAAAAAGAATGGGTGGCCTACCATGAAGCAGGCCATGCCATCATCGGCTATATGCTGCACCCGACCGATGACGTCATCAAAGCGACCATTATCCCGCGCAAAGGCGCCTTAGGATTTGTCGCTCCTCGTCCACGGGAAGAAGTGCATATCCGTAAAAAGGAATGGTTCCTGGCCCAAATCAAAGTGGTATTGGCCTCTTATGCCTCAGAAACCATCAAATACGGGACCACCGGCAGCGGCGTCAGCGGAGATTTTCAAATAGCTATGGAATTCGCGCATAGTATGGCTTGGGCCTACGGCATGGGGAAAAGCGGGCGCATCGGCAATTGGGAGCATTTAGTCGGCGCCTACGGCCAGTCCTTTATATCGGAAAAAACCAAAGAAATCCTCGACGATGATGTCCAGAGCATTCTGCAGGAGTGCTTAGCGGAAGTATCCGGGATCCTGAATGGCAACCGTCCACTACTGGACTATTTCGCCCAAGAGCTTTTAACCCGCGGTGAATTAGAATATGATGAAATTGAAGCTATTTTCCAAAAATTCAATATTAAACCCACCTCGCGCCCCATACTGGCCACGTCCTAACTTCAAGTTGGCCTTGTGTCTGTTGTTATGCGCCCTTCCCGTGATGGAGAGCTGCAACTCCAAACGCATCGCCCTTCCTCGTCCGGCGTTGACGGAATTGCAAAAAAAATACGAAACCAAATGCCGTAAAGACTATACCCTCACCAATGTCATCACCCGGATGGTCAACAAGACCTTCTGGATCTACGCGCCGACGGACAAACCGCTGTTTGATTTCGCGGCGGAGCCGCCCGCGCCCCCCAACCCCGCCAAAAAACCGGCCAAATACGATTTGCTTTATATCAACGGGACATTTAAAAACAACGCGTTTAATTTTGAATATGATATCGTCCCTAAAATTAAATCCAACGCGCAAAGCGAAGGCGTGCGCAACGAAGGCACGGATTATTTTAATAAACTCTATAATAATTTATTTACCGCCATCACCGAAACCCTGCTGGATCCCCATACGCCCATCTCTTTTATTGTGATGGTCATTACCGACATTAAAAAAGGCCTTGAAATCCGCTATACATTCTACTTGGAAGACTACCGCATGGCGTCTGTCGAGGGGATCCCTTATGATGAATTCAGCAAGCGCATCCTGCAGGAATCCAAAGGCAGTACGGATTATATCGGGGACCAAATCGGCCAACATCTGGAATACACCGACATTAAGATGCCGGAATTTTTGACCAAACAAATGGTCAACCGTATCCGTTTTAAATTTACCCAAAGCGATTTCCCGCCGCAGGAGAATTATGAAGACGCTATCATCGGTATCATTGCCGATACCACCCGTTATTATCATTTTAAAGACTTCCAGGAAGCGCGCACCAGCGACTTAAGGACCAAAAAGAAGATGATTTTTACTCCAGGCCAGCTGGCCTTTTTCGGCGAGGATAGACCTAAAACGGAAGGAAAATCCAAAGGTAAACTTATTCATATCATCTTCGAAAACGGCAAAGCCACCTTCAAAGAACAATAATCCCGCCTTCGCAAGCTTCGGCGGGATTCCTGCGTAGCTTTAGCCAACAATAACTTTCCTACCTACGATTTTCAGTTTCCCGCGCGCGAAGAGGTCAATGGCCTTAGGGTACACGCGATGTTCCGCTTGGTGAATTTTTTTCTCAAGAGTCTCCAGGGTGTCTTGGGATTGCACGCGCACGGCCTCCTGCAGAATGATCATGCCTGAATCCACTTCATCGATGACAAAATGCACCGTCGGACCGGTCAGACGCACACCATATTCAAAGGCGTCCTTAATGCCATGCAGGCCTTTAAAGGCGGGCAGCAGGGAGGGATGAATATTCAAAATTTTATCGGGATATTGCCGTAAAAAAAAGCCGCTTAACAGCCGCATATACCCGGCCAGCACAACAAAATCTATTTTGAATTTCCGTAATTGAGCGACTATTTCCCTGTCAAAAGATTCCCGATTACTGAAATCTTTAGGGTTGATATATACAGCAGGGATTTTAGCCCGATGGGCGCGTTTAAGCGCATACGCATCTTTCTTGTCGGAAATAACCACTTTTAAATCCGCTTGAATTTTTTCGTTTCTTACCGCCTTAATAATGGCCTGCAAATTACCGCCATGGCCTGATGCCAATACCGCAAAGTTCATAGAATTTCACCCTCCCCTATCCTCCCGCCTTTGGTGGGAGAAGCCCCGCCAAAGGCGGGGGGAATTTTTTCGACGGGGTCGAATTTTAATAAACCAATCACTCCCACTGTCATAAATACCGCGCCTACCGTGATTAAAATCCAAAGTCGCTCTATATGTAAAACATCAGATAAAAAAGAACTCATCTGCATAGCCACCAAAAATGCCAAATACATGACAAATTCCAGGGCTGCGAACACTTTTCCTGACATTTCCATGGCACAAACTTTATTGACAACGGTGTTGGCTGCAATCGTGGCAGGTCCAATGACAAATCCCAACACAAAAGATAATCCCAACGCCAGGAAACGATTATGAGTTGACTCAACCATAGAAGCAAACAAGACCACCATGGCCCCTCCTAATATCAGCGACCAAAAAATAGCTTTAAAAGCCGTGACCTTGGCCCCCCACCTCCCATAACTCAAGCTTCCTAAAAACAATCCTATTCCCAGCGGTACGGCCAGGAAACCTAAATCCTTAGTCACACTATGAAAAGCCTGTTGAATAAACACAATAATCACTACGTAAATCGCCCCAATCGCGGCAAAAAGAATGGCCATCATCCAAAAAATGAAACTAATCTCTTTCTGGGAACGGATATATCGGATACCGTCCATAATTTCATGCCAAACGCTTTTTTGGGTCTGCAACATTTTTTGAGTGCCGGCGATAATCTCACTTCTATTGGGCAATCTGCGGCGTAATCCCGCAATCGCGAACACTAAAACCGCCGAGAGAAAATACCCCGAGGCCCCCCAGCAAAATCCTCCAAAAGAGCCGGTATACTCTACAATCAATCCGCCTAATAATGCCCCCAGAACTAAGGCAATCATGCCGGTGGTGGTGGACAAAGAATTCGCCACCAGCAAATGGTCCTCGTGAACTATCTCCGGAATAAAGGACATTTTGGCCGGCACATAAAAACGGCTCAAGGAAAAAATGATAAACACCACCGCATACATCGGCCAAATGTCAGACAAATGGATCAAATAAAAAGCCGCTAATAATATCAGCACACCCCGGATAAAATCACAAATAAAAAGGGTCCTGCGTCTGTCCCAACGGTCGATATAAACTCCCGCGATCGGGCCTACGATAAATACCGGGATAATGGTAAAAGAAAGCATATTGGTGATGGCCACCACCGACCCCGGATGACGGATGGCCATTAAGCCCACCAACGCCATTTGATAAACCCGGTCGCCGAACTGTGAAAACAGTTGGGCAAACCAGAACCGGAAGAAATCCCTGCTTTTTTTATCACAGATAAATTGCCACATAATCTTTGACCGTTCCTCAATCAAAAAAGCTTAAAAAAACGGACTCCCGTATAAGCCATCGCAGAAATAGCCGCTGAACAAGGGATCGTGATAATCCACGCCCAAACAATCCTACCCGCCACTCCCCAACGGACCGCGCTTAAACGCTTGAGGGAACCCACACCCATAATGGCCCCGGTAATAGTATGGGTTGTGCTAACCGGAATCCCTAAAGACGATGCAAAATACAACATGCTGGCAGCAGCGGATTCGGCACAGAAACCATCAATAGGACGAAGTTTAACAATTTTCTGCCCCATAGTTTTGACGATGCGCCATCCCCCGCACATCGTTCCTAAAGACAATGTCGTGTAACAGGCGAACACGACCCAAAAGGGAATATGAAACTTATCCCCCAGAAATCCTGCGCTAAAAAGCAGACTGGCAATAATCCCCATGGTTTTTTGCGCATCGTTACCGCCATGCCCCATACTATAAAGAGCTGCCGATACAAGCTGGCCACGACGGAAAAAGCTGTCAACTTTTCTTGGAGTAGATTTTCGAAATATCCAATGGACTAAAAAGCCAAAGAAAAAACCTAAAAAAAGGCCGACACAAGGAGCTATAAAAATAAATAGTATAACTTTAAGAATACCCGGCATAACCAAAGCGCCTGAACCTGCTTTAACAAACGCTGCTCCAATCATGCCACCGATCAGAGCATGGGAAGAGCTTGTTGGCAGGCCAAAATACCAGGTGATGATATTCCATCCGCAAGCCCCTGTGAGGGCGCCGAAAACCACGGCCTGGTCAACAACATGAATATCAATGATGCCCTGGCCAATGGTGTTGGCCACATGCAAGCCGAAGAAAAAAAACGCAATGAAATTAAAGAAGGCCGCATAAACCACCGCTACACGAGGGGTCAAAACCCGGGTGGAAACAACGGTGGCGATGGCATTAGCGGAATCATGAAAGCCGTTTAAGAAATCAAACAGCAATGCCAAACAAACAAGAAAAATAATTCCTACCGGAATATGCATGGGTCTAGGCCTGTTTTAATATAATCGATTCAACCACATTGGCGACGTCCTCACAAATATCCAGGACCGTTTCAGCGTCCCCGTAAATTTCCTTCCACTTAATGATCTCTATGGCGCTTTTAGATTCAAAAAGCTCCATGAAAACAGCATCCCGCATCGCATCGCCGACATTTTCCAGTCGGTTGATCTCCACACAGGCATCGAGGACCGCTCGGGACCCGTTTTTAAGACGCAGGCCTTTGACAGCTTGGGCAACTGTTAAAACGGATTCTTCAATGACCTTGGCAAATTCCATCAAATGCCGGTCACTGCCGGGTATTTTATACACCTTGATGCGGCCGACCATGGTATTGATCATGTCCGTGACGTCATCCAATTCCTTAGTCAACGCATGGATATCTTCACGGTCAAAAGGAGTGATAAAAGTCTTGTTAAGCTGTTCGATAATGGCATGGGTTGCGGTATCACCCCTACTTTCCAGGTGTTGGATGGTTTGATAGGCTGATTCTTCGATCAGTCCGGGAGTGGCCGCTATTTCTTTAAACTTTTTGGCCGATGCCACGGCGCAGTCAACTTGTTCTTCGAAAAGGTTGAAAAAATCAAACTCGCGCGGAAAAAATTTAAAAATCATAACCTATCCTCACCTTTAGATGCTGTTAAGCTGGCGGTCAGGCTTGAACTGACGACCTGCGCATTACGAATGCGCTGCTCTACCAAACTGAGCTACGCCAGCAATTACATTAATTTTAAATCCAGAAAAATTGCCAGTCCCGCAGCTGTTTTGCGGGGCGCCAGCGTATAAATAAAATGTATTATATATGAGATATTTATGACGTCCACTGCCATTGACTAGCAGTCTTTTATACCTGATTTCAATAACAACGTCAAGCAAGGATTTCCCGTCATTGGACTACCTCAAAGACCAATTTCTCCATAATTAATTCTTTACTGGGGAACAGATACACAAAATACGGGTCCGCCACGACTTGAGGATTGCCTTCATGGGCAATAACCATATAGGCAAATACTTGGGCCCATATGTTCCCTACCAAGGCAACCTTTTGTCCGCTGAAGAATGCCTGCGTCACGGCCTGAGTGTACACAGGTTGCCGGGAGCGCATAGTCATCCATCTGGAGGCGATCTCTTCCCGACTAAAGAACATCAATTTCCATGACAGGTCATCATCCAGCGAAAAAACATACTTGACGCCTGACGCTTTAAGGAATTCAATCACTTTAGAAATTTTTTGTATTTCAGGGATTTCGTTGGATACGGACGGGGTTAACCGATAGGAATTTCTATAATTCCACGCCGCCAAAATACCCAAAACAATCAAAGCCCCTATCCCCACCCCCAGGAAGGCCTTAAAAAATTTATTTTTATTCATCCATTCAAAACTTTGGATGCCAAACCATAATATGAGAAACACACTCAGAGATAAAAGATAGCGGTATTGATCTTCGCAATTAATAAAAAATGTGCATCCCAAAATACACACGACACTGATTAAAAATGGTGCCGCAAAAGCACTGACCTTTTTCGTGGCCAAACCCCAAATATACATGCCAAAACCGAATAAAGAAATAACACACCAGGTATTGGATATGACAGCCGGGGCCCAGTTTTTGCCAAAACCTGCATCTTGATTTAAGGCATGAAAAACTCTGTCCTTAAAAGTCGAAAGAAATACTGAAAAATCATCCGCTCTAAACCACGCCGGTTGCCAATAATCCGTATTGCTCTGCAGGTGGGCCATCACCTTCCCCAGAATGAAAACCCCGATGAATCCGGCCGTGCAGATAAAAATATTCCAAACGCTTTTTTGCTTAAGCTGAGACCGGCCCAGCAGGGGCAAAATCCCTAATAAAAAAATAGGCTGAGAGAAAAAAATAAAGCCCGATAATAGGCCTATGCCCCCACACACCCTCTTGTTCAATTGCGGCCAGTCGCGGGCCATCAAAAATAAAACAACGCTCGATAGCAAAAACGCCGATATGTACCCACCGCGAGCCCTCATAGACCAGCCCATCCATGCCGGCGAAAAAATCAATAAGCACGTAATCCAAAAACTATACATCCTGCCCGTCCATCGGCCACAAGCAGCATAAAAAAAGACACACCCTAATGTCCACAACAGCAGCATGGGGACTTTTAATGAAAAGATCCCCATCCCAAAAAATTTGATTGCCAGGGCGACTACCCCTGCCTCCAGCCAGCAAAAACCATAACTCTGGCCCCAAAAATAAAAAGGAAACTCACGAGCCTCCGCCATGTGCTTGGCCATAAGCCCCAACACACACTCATCGCCGTTATAGTCGGCATGAAAATACGGACTCGTCAGTTGCGGCAAACGGGACAACACACACAATGCCACAACCCCCAGGATGCCCCACCAACTCCTATGGACGCACAATTGAGATTTCATTCGTTGATGAAATAGAAAGTATGAAAAAATTTCTTGGAACGGACACCGGCGCGTATTATCCCCCCGCCACCTCTGAAGAAAGGCCTTTAACAATATATTTCTGCATGGCCAGGTATATCCCAATGATAGGGAGTGCTGCCATCGTCAGGCCCGCCATCAGGACCGGATAATCTGTGCTATTGGCGCCCTGAAAGACCATGAGGCCTCTTTGCAAAGGCATCAATTGGGTGTCTCCCAAAAGCAAGGTGGCCAGGATATATTCGTTCCACACGTTCAGTGAATTAAAAATCACGATGACCGCGATGGCCGGACGCGCCAGGGGCAAAGCGACATGCCACCAGATACCGATCTTGCCGCATCCGTCGATCCGGGCCGCATCCTCCAGATCACGCGGCATTTTGTCGAAAAAAGTTTTCAACAGCAAAATGCTCATCGAAAGCCCGACATTAATCATGCACAAAATATACCCCAAACGGGTATTGACCAAATGCAGTTTATTCATCAAAACAAACAAAGCCACGAACGATCCCGGCAGGGGGATCATCATGGCCGCCACAAACATATAAAAAATAATGTTCTTGCCGGGAAATTTCAGGCGTGAAAAAGAAAACGCGGCGAGCGATGAGACCAGCACAATGCCTGAAACCACGCACACCGTATAAATAACGCTGTTAAATAAATAGACCGCCAAATTCCCCTTCGTCCAAGCAACGGCAAAATTACCAAAATTCAATGAATGAGGTATAAGCGCCTTGTCGATGAAAACAGTTTCATTGGTCATAAAAGCGCAACGCACCATCCAGAATAAGGGAAACAGGCACGTCAAAGCGATGCTCACCAAAAAAATATGGATCAGCGTGGATTGGGTCATGCCCCAGATAACGTATCTATTCGTTTTCATGTTTGTCTTGCCCTGTCGGATAATATTTTCATTATAAAAGACACCCCCATCAGAACTACCCCAAAAATAACCGCCTCGGCGCAGGCATAACCAAAACGATTGGTCCCTGTCATCGACGACAAAATACGGATCACCGGCACATCCGTATGATGGACCAACCCTTCATTGACCATGGAAAGAATCAAGACAAACACCTGCATGGAGCCTAAGATCGTCAGGATCATCACAACCAAAATCACCGGCAGCATCAAGGGAAGGGTGATATGGATAAACGTCCTCCAGGGACCGGCCCCGTCGACACGGGCCGCCTCATACAGCTGTTTATCGATCGTCTGCAACCCCGCCAGCAGCATCACAAAGCCCCAGCCGAAACCTTTCCAGCTATGCACGATGGCAATGGTCGTCAGCGCTGTCTTGGGGTCCCCCAGCCAATTATGGACGAGCTGGGGCCATCCTGAAGTATACAAAAGATGATTGAGAAGCCCGATATGGACACCATTTTGCAATTCGGGATTCAAAATCCAGTTCCAGATAAGGCCGACCACAACCTCGGATAAAACCGGCGGGATAAAAAAAACGATACAGTAAAAACGCTTCATACGGATCTGGCGGTCACAGGCCAACGCCAACGCGAACGCCAAAGCGTTCTGGAAAACCAAGGCGATGAGTGTGATATACCCGGCATGCGCCATGGAATCCCACCAGAGATTGTCCCCCATTAATTCCTTGTAATTCTGCAGGCCGATAAAATGCATCGGCCCTATCCCCGGCCATTCATGGGAAGAGAGGAAAATCATGTTTAAAAAAGGATAAATATAAAAAACGCAGAAAATAACAAAAGCAGGAAGGACAAAAAAGAAATTCTGCGCATTGTCCTTAAAAACAGCGGCGGCTTTAATTTTTGAATTCATCGTCGATCCTTGAGTGTTTGCACATCCTGGGCCACCTCTCGCGGGGTCTTCTCGCCGATAATGATGGCCTGTATCCCCTTATCAAAAGCTTCCGTGACCAGAGGATCTTCATTCACCGGCCATATGGTCGGATGTGTCGATTCCTCCATCCCCCGGGAAAATTTTCCCAAAACCGGAGATACAACCGATAGCACTTGCTTTAACGCTTCTTTATTGGAAGGCAAATTATTAGTTTCCCGGGCCAACAACACCTGCTGTGCTGGGGCGGTGAGCCACCTCAAAAAAGCGACGGCTTTATCTTTATTCGGTGAATCGGCACGAACCACAAAAGAAGAACCGGCCCCTCCCCAAATTTTCAGAGGGAAAGCCGTGCTCAGAGGCGGCGGCAGCATCACGCCATAATCCAAATGCGGATTCATATCATGATAGACATTGACGCACCAGGAGCCGTTAAAAGCAAAAGCCGCGCGCTCCAGGGCAAAATCCTGCTCGGCGTATTTATTGCCCTTAGTCACAATGCCGTCCATCAGAACGCCTTTATCGCGCAGGTCGACAAAAATACTTAAAACTTTGATCCAGTCGGGGTCCGTATATTTGACCTGACCGCGGAAGGTCGCAAAAATTTTCTCTTCTCCCATAATATTGAAGGCATAATTGGAGGCAAAACAATCCAGCAGCCACAACTCGCCCCAACCGGACACAAAGGGTGTAATGCCCACACGATTAAGGGCCTGGGCATCCTTGATAAATTCCTCATACGTTGAAGGAGGCGAGGTAATGCCGGCACGGGCCAGGAGCTTTTTGTTATACAGCATCTCTTCGTTAGTCACATCAATAGGAACGCCGTAAATGCCGGCCTTGACCCCATAAATGTTCCCCGTCTCAAAACGCTTGTCCGCCAGGGCCTTATCAGACAAGCCCTCCGCCCACCCTCCACCATTAGCATTCATATCACGGGTCAGGTCATCAACCAATCCTGCTTTAATAAAATCCGCTACGATGGGTTTTGTATTGAGGATGCCGTAAATATCCGGCAGGACATTGGCCTGCGCCGCGGCGATGATCATCTGGGAATAAGAATCTGAAGGAGCGAACAGGCGGACAATGACTTCAACTCCGGTTTCCTGTTTGTACTGTTGGGCAAATTTTAAAAAGGTGTCGTTACAATCGGTCATCCAGTGCCAGAGGAGGATTTTATTACTGGGGGCGGGAGGTTTCGAACATCCGGCCAAAACAAGTAACAAGCTTACGATCACCAGGGTATTGGGCCTTTGGTATTTGCGCATCCAGTTTCCTATCTAGCCCCGCCGCTTAGTCGCTAACGACCAGGCGGGGCCCCCCTTTATACCCCCAGGAGGGCTCTTAGAGTAGTTCTGGCCGTGTCCATAATACCTTTTGATTTAGTGTAGAGCTTGTCATATTCATTACTGAACACGGTATATTGTTCTTCGAAGGTTTTATCGCTGACACTATCCATTTTTTTGGGCGCCCTGATCTCCCGCCATAGTAAAGAAAGCATTCTTTCAATTCTCTCTATCTGGTCAATACTGGCCCTGTAATTCCTGAAAGACTTATTGTCAGATAAGGTCCCCAAAAGAGATATAGATATATCGTATTTCCATTTTGTTTCCTCATAATTCCAGCATTTGATGAGAAAGTTGAGAGTCTGTTCATACGCAAAATTTCTGTTATTGATTAAAAGCTCGCGCAAAACAGATGTTTTGATATTCAGAAACTCCGATCTCGGGCGATTTAAAGGCAAGGACCTTATGCTCCGTGAGATCTCAGGAAACCAGTTGGCCAACAGTGAATATGTGCCGTACGTATCTACCAGACTTTTGGCGCTGTACTGGTCCCCTGTTCTGAAATCTCCTATGGCAATATCTGAACTTGTTGTGTTAATAAAAGCGCTGAGATTGTCATAGAACGAGACATCCTCGTCAACAAAATCAATATCACCCGGTATTTGTACGATTCTCTCGGCTTCGGGGTAATTATCAAGCACATGCCCCCAACCCGTAAGCCATGTCTGACATGAATCAACAGACCAGGTTTGGATGACCTCAAGGGTCTTGTATCTTTCATCCTTGATAAAAGAAGCCGCATGCTGCCTTATGACCGTATCCCTGGGTAACATAACAATCGGCTTGGGATCAATTTCCTTACACCTGTCAATGGTCCACCAAAAATACCATTCGCACTTTTTATTATTCTCATACCCCAAGTAGGGAAAAATAATAATCGGCTTTGAATTTATTTTTTTATTATCCGCTTGTTTGGCCATGTCTTTTCTCAAGCTCCCCTTCAAGGCTATATTACGCTTTTCCCCGCCTTTGTTCCAGTTGTTTACGAATGGCATACGCCTTATCTTCGGAAACCTCAAATGTCGCAATAATATAAATAGCGGCTAACGTTGTCACAATCGGGATGCCGATATCACAGAATCTCATCAACAACAAAGTCTTAGCTGACTGATTAATACCTAATGCGATATTAAAACCCGTCCAATTAAGGAGATATCCCCCCAGGATCGACGCTCCTGCCATTCCCAATTTCTGGATCCACCAGTAGATCCCGCTGAACATGCCTTCCCTGCGCGTGCCGCTCTGTAATTCGTCAAAGTCACACACATCGGCGACCATGGAGGGAACTATGGTAAAAAGCGCCCCCAGATGGAACGCGAGAAAAGGGGCCGCAATCAGCAGCCAATACGGATGATGGGGGCTATAGCCTACCCATTTCAGCGCATAACCGATGATCGCCAGGGACATGGTGAGCAGGAAGGCGTTCATCTTGCCGAGCTTGGAGGATATCCATGCAGTTAAAGAAATAGCGCCGAGCGTGCAAATGGAACTGCACGTGCCGAACATGCCCAGTAAAGTGCCGCCGTTATGATACATGACATCTTGCGCAGACATGGCCGCGTGGGCATGCGAACCGCCAAAAACATAGAAGAAGATCACATAGGCTGTAAAGCTGGACGCCAGCATGAACCCGTTGAAGATCAGAAAAGTGACCGCAATAAGCTTAACAAAGGGCAGACATTTAAAAGATGTGGCACAATTGCCCAAGAGATCTTTGATGATGTTTCCATAACCTTTTTTCTTTTCAGGTCTGGGTAAGTTAGCGAAATGTTCCTTGTTGAAAATCGCCGGAAGGACGCCGCCGACAAGGATGAAACCTCCGACGATGATAGCCAATGTCCGTGCGCCTGCCACGAGATCCGGAAAGAGGGCCTTGTTGTTCATGATCGCAAAGAACCAGGGCGCGATCATCCAAACAGGCTGGGCGAGAAAATTGGCAAACGCCTGCAGCCGTGTGCGTTCATGATAATCGGGGGTCATTTCATACCCTAGCGCGATCCAAGGGATCGAATAACAGGCAAAGGCAATGACAAAAAAACATTGGATCAACAACACATACCTGAAATAGAAATTCTCGCTATGCCCCTTATACAGTTGAAACATCAAAGCTAACAAAATCCCTGAGGTAATCGCTCCAAAAAGTATCCACGGCCTGCGGCGCCCATACCGTGTCCGAGTATTATCTGAACTGTAACCGATTAAGGGGTCTGAAAAAGCATCAATAAAACGGGGAACAGCGCCGATCCAGCCAACTAAAACGGGATTCACGCCTAACCCGAGATTCAAAACAGCGATTAGCTGGCCGATAGCAGCCGCTTGGAATTGATTAACGAATGACCCTATACCATAGACAACTTTTTGAAAAAAAGGAATGCGGTCTTCCCGCGCTGTCGTATGGTGGTGATCCACTGCTTGTGCCATTAACTACCTCCGTTTTGGTTTTAGAAATATAAATTGTGCATTATAACAAGCAAATCCGGTCTAGACAATACTATTTATCAATACCCTCTGAACCCGAACTCCGAATTAGAACCGCTAAGAATGTTTTTTAACAGGGATATTCTTGTTTCCGCTGCCCTTATCCCGCTATTTTCTTACCAACTAATCGCTTTTGCTTAATTTTATAAAAACCGT
>Ga0182027_10006110_pt1 | contig 18142 bp, 14 predicted proteins | sample 712E1DmetaG_FD_121300 | JGI IMG/M metagenome (GOLD analysis project Ga0182027, IMG submission 121300) | Permafrost microbial communities from Stordalen Mire, Sweden - 712E1D metaG (Illumina Assembly) | ecosystem: Environmental > Terrestrial > Soil > Wetlands > Permafrost | place: Sweden... | reverse complement strand
CGTCAGAAGCCGCGTAAGCGACCGTCAGCACCCAGCTCCAGGCCATGGCGCGCCGAACGGCCGACGACGCGAGCGCGCGCCACAGCAGCACGGCCAGCACGCCGAAGACGAACATGTGGCCGGCCTTGCGCACGACAAAGTCCACGTCCGCCGCCTGGGCGACCCGGAGGTTCGGCGTGGCCGAAAAGGCGAAGATGACGCCGGCCCAGACGAGGACAGGCAGCCAGAGCAGAGTTTGGGCGCGACGGGAGGAAGCGTCGAAGGTCATCGGGCTCATTGTAGGCAGCGAAAGAGGAGTCCCGGAGAGCTCTACGTACGGGCGAGCCGGGCTGCGACCCTCTCGGGGCGTTGATGCGACGACTAACATGAGCGCGTGGTGAAGCACGAGTTGCGCGCGGCCGTAATCGGTGCAGGGTATGTCGGGCTCGCGACCGCCGTCGTGCTCGCTGAACAGGGCCACCAGGTTCTCCTCGTCGAGCGAGACCCTGACAAGCTGGCAGCGCTGGCCAACGGCCGGATACCGTTCCACGAGCCGGGGCTCCCCGAAGCCTACGCGACGCAGCACGCCGATGGTCGGATCGTGCCGCGGGCGGACGTGCCGCCCGATGGACTTGATCTTGTCGTCGTTTGCGTGGGCACCCCGATCGACGACACGGGCCACTCGGACATCTCATATATCGCACGCGCCCTGGAACAGGCCGTACCAGCCGTAGCAGCAGGTGCGGTGTGCGTTATCCGCAGCACGCTGCCGGTCGGATCGGCAGCACGCCTGGTGAGCCGGTCCGGCATCGCACTCGAGCGTGTCTTCGTCGCGCCGGAGTTCATGCGCCAGGGGAGCGCCCTGAAGGACGTCCGCCGACCCACGCGCGTAGTCGTAGGGACGTTCGGCGAGCACGCTAACCCGGACGCACTCGCACGGGTGACGGACGCTTTTGCCGTGCCCGGTACACCCCTCCTGGCCATGCGGGCCGAGGAGGCAAGCCTCGTGAAGAACGCGTCGAACGCCTTCCTCGCCCTCAGGCTCACGTTCGCGAACGAGGTCGCCGGCCTCGCGGAGGACATGGGCGTGGACGTCAGGCCCGTGCTCGAGGGTATCGGGCACGATCCTCGGATCGGTCATTCCTACATGCGACCCAGCTACGGCTTCGGTGGCAGCTGCCTGCCCAAGGAAGTCCGCGCGCTGTCCAGCGCCGGTCTGGACCGCGGGCTCCCGATGCATCTCGTCGGCGCAATCGCGGATGCCAACGCCTACCACCAGCGGCGCTTCGCGCGGCGGATCGCGGAAGCGGTCGGTGGGCTGGCGGGCAAGCGGATCGCGCTCCTGGGTCTGGCGTTCAAGGCGGACACGGATGATGTCCGCTCGTCTCCCGCTCTTCGGCTGGCGGCTCGCCTCCTGGCCGAGGGCGCCGACCTGCGGGCCCACGATCCCGCCGCCGGTGATAACGCGAGGCGCATCCTTCCGGACCTGGTGGTCGTGCCCACCGCCGAGGAGGCGCTCCAGGGGGCGGACGCAGCGGTGATCGCCACAGAATGGCCGATTTACCGGGACCTGGACTGGGCCGCGGTTCGCGCAACGATGCGGCGCCCGCTCATCATCGACGGGAGACGCCTGCTCCCATATGCGCAACTCCGGTCGATGGGCTACGTCGTGGAACGGATCGGCGACGGGGTAGACGGAGACTGACCTCCGGCGCTGGCCGCCTCAGCCCGCTCGGCGACGACGACCATCTTGTTGCCGAACCGGCCGAGCAGGGTGTTCGCGAGGCGCCAGCCCACGCGCACAAGCGGGAAAACGAATGGCCGGCTCAGGAGGCTGAACACCGCACCCGGGCGATGCGGGTAGTACATCGCGTACCGCTCCGCCCGCAGCACCATGTATCCGCGAGCCTCAAGGAATGCCGCGACCTCTGACGGTTCCATCCGGGCCACGCGATTGCCGGCCTCTTCCGTCTCGAGAGCCAGCCGGAGACGGATCGCCAGTCGGGTGATGGACGCTCGCGCCGGTTCTGTCACGACGATCCAGCGCCGTGCGACGCGCGCCATCTCGGACAGACCCGCGTACGGGTCATCTAGGTGGTGCAGCCCGTCGTGTACGGCCACGAGGTCCACCGATTGGTCCGCGAACGGCAGGTGCTCCACATCCGCGACGATTGACCGGATCTCAAGGCCGTACCGCTCCGACCGGGCCTTCGCCCGCGTGGCCGCGCCGAGCGACAGGTCAGAGCTGATGACAGTCGCGCCGGCGCGGGCGAGGAACTCCGCGTCCATCCCAGACCCACCGCAAACCGTCAACGCCGACGCACCGACGAGGTGAGGGCGGATGGGACCCACGGCGCGGCGGAACTTCTCTGCGAGCAGGAAGCGGTACAGGCGCGGCGTCGCATGGGGCCGGTCGATCTCGAATGCCTCCTCCCCCGGCCGGTCGAAGTGCGCAGCCTGGGCTGTCTTGTGTCGGTCCGCGTGATCGTGATCAAGTTCGTCGTGCGCCACCAAACCTGGATCATCCACGAAGACGCGGATCCCATCAACCACGCGGCCAACAGCCGTTGGCTCCGTCTCCAACCTCCCTATTGCCAACGTCCAAACCGGGGCAGCCTTACCGTGCCTCGCGAGAGCCTGTGCGTAAGCGCGGACGTGCGCGTCGGCACATATGTCGACGCTGAACCGGTCCTCAGCGACCCGGCGCGCTTCCTGCCCCATTTGTTGTCGCAGCGCCGGATCGCCCAGAAGACGGGCGAGCGCTCCGGCAAAGGCGTTCGTGTCGTCAGGCGGGACCAGGAAGCCGGTCCGGCCGTCCGCGACCGCCTCCGGGAGCCCGGCAACCGCTGTCGTGACCACGGGCAGCGCGGCGGCCATTGCCTCGAGGACAGCGGTCGTGATCCCCTCCCCTCGTGGGACTGGGGCGAACGCAAAGACATCGAAGCCCGCAAGTTGTCGCTCGTGGTCCGGCCGGGCGTCCAGGAAGATGACGTCGCGACCCTCGACGAGACCGCCGGCATTCACTGCTTCTCGCACGAGTCTGGAGTACGCAGCGTGTGTGGCGTACTCGGCACCGACGAGGACCAAGCGGGCGTTCGGTAGTTTTTTCCGCACGAGCGTAAACGCTCGAACGAGATCGAGCGTCCCCTTCTGCGGGTTGATATTCGCGACGCATCCAACCACCGGCGACTCGTCGGACACGCCCCAATCGGCACGGACTGCCTGGCGCATCTCGCTGTCCGGCCGAAAGACCTCGACGTCGACTGGCGGGAAGAATATGACCAGTCTGTCCTTCACCGCCCTGATCCCTGGATGTGACGCCGCCACCGACCGGCCGGTCGACATCACGGCATCCGCAAGCTCTCGAACAAACGCCATCGAGGCGAGAGCGACGGGCCACGGGGCCCGAGTGTCGAGCAGTTGCCACACGACGGGTACGTGCTCGAGTCGAGCGGCGATGGCAGCCTGCGGATTGACCAACCCGCCGACCTGGACGAGGTCGATGCCTCGCTCGCGAATGACGCGCCGGATCGCGCGAACCTCGGGCACGATGCTGGAGATGTGGCTCAGGTGTATCCGCGGGTCGGGCGCGGCCCGGAGGCGATGGAGTGCCATTGTGACGACCTCGACGCCCCCGGCGCGCAGCCAATCGGCTGCATTCCCGGGCTCGTCGGGCAGCAGCACGATCGTCTCCCAGCCATGAGCGCGCAGCGGAGCCGCCAGCCTGAGCGCAAGGTTGTGGGGACCGCCGAACACAGGGTAGTGCACGACGGAGAGGACGCGCCGTGTCGGGGAGTGGGTTCTACTCCTGGGCGCATCTCCCACAGTTCCCGTCGCGGGCGCGATCAAAGGAGCAGCCTCTCTGCCATGGATCGGCATATCGACGGGACCCGGCGGACCAGGACCTCCATCGGATAGGAGTCCGTGAACCGAGGATAGGTCGGCAGGAGTTCGCGTGCCATCGCGATGGAGAACTCCTGGCGATCCCCGCCATCGACGAGGGTGACAGCCGGCGCCACCCCGAGAATACTGCCGATGTGCTCCACGAGCCGCGGCACTGCCGTCGACACTCCGGAAGCCACATTCAAGATCGCGTCAGCTGCTCCGCAGCGCAGCAGATCGGCGGTAATAGCGACGAGGTCATCCACGTCGAGAAGATCCCTGGTCGCATCGATCCTGACGACCACCGATCCGGCCATTGCCTGCGTTATGAGCGACGGAACGAGCTGCCTGGGATGACCCGCGGACCCGACCACGTTCGGAAGGCGCAGTATCAGATAGCGCGCCCCGCTACCCGCAACCAGCCGCTCGCAATCCAGTTTGTGCCATCCGTACGGCGTTCTCGGGGTTGCCGGCCCGGTCTCGATGCGGAGACGCGAACAGTCCCCGTAGACAGGGGCGCCGGAGAAGTAGACAAGGATCGAGTGGGTTTCACGGGCTTGGCGAGTGAGCGTCATAAGCAGCTCGCGTTCACGGCGAAACGCCGAGGTGTCTGCCGTCTCGGAGTCGGCAACGCCCGAGGCGCAGATGATGGCGGCCGGGACGTCTGTCGCGATGGTACCGAACGCATGGGCCACCATGCCGGTACCGACTACGTCAACCAGCACGACTTACACCCGTATGCATGGCCCACCACCCAGGCGCGCGGGCATGCGCGATCGTGGACTCCATGCGGGGCCACCAGCAACCTGAGCCCGCGGCAGGCCGCGCTCCAACAACTGGTTCACGACGAAACGCGAGGGGACGAGAACAAGATCGGCGAGCGAAAGCTCCTGCTCTACTCGTCCAGCGACGCGCTCTGGCACGAGTTCGTGACCGGGCCCATGAAGACCTGCGGGCTCCCGGAGGAATCGATTATGTTCCGCACCATGGCTGTTCACAAAGTTGAGAACGGCAAGGGCATCCATTTCTCTCGCAGCCCGAATCGCCAATGCTACCGAGCCGCAGATGCCGACCACGGCCTCGGCCGGCGGGCGCTCACGAGCGACGGCTCGGTCGAACGCCATCTTGGCCGCGTAAATGGTGCGGCTTCCATATCCCAGCAAGCCCCGTATGTGCGCAATCACGGCGCGCATCCGCTCAGGTCCTCGGCTCGGTCCTTCACGAGCCCGGGCGGAATGCCCGGCAGTTCTCGTCGGCGTAAGTACCGGCCCAATCCGAAAGCGCCCGACAGATGATCGGGCAGTCGGCGGGCGATCACCGAGGCATGCCCGCTGTTGTACAGGACCGCGAGGGAGCCATCGTCGGCTGCGGGATGCTCGATAGCGAGGGTCGAACCCTCTGGATGCGGCGTGGCGACCACGAGCCTCACGATGTCGATCCCAGCCGGTGCGACGAGAGGATGGCCTCTACGGCCTCCTCGAACGCTTGTGCCCAGCGATCGGGCGTGTAGGCCACGATCATCTCTGCCGAGCGGGAGCCCATCCGATTCCGGAGCGCGGGGTCGGCCGCGAGACGACGCATCGCGGCCGCGAGCGCCACCGGATCGTTGGGCGGGACCAAGTAGCCGTTAACGTCGTCGACGACACGTTCGCGTATCTCGCCCGCTGCGGTCGTGCTGATCACCGGGAGCCCGGCAGCCATCGCCTCGTCCACGACCAGGCCATACGGATCGCCGAGCGTGGGAAAGACGAAGACGTCACCCGCCGCGTACATGCTGGGCAGTTCGGCCCTTTGGCGGAATCCCGCGAGCTTCACGCTGAGGCCCTCGGACCTGGCGGCCTGGGCGATGCGAGCCTCCTCGGGTCCGTCGCCCACGATCAACAGACTCGTACGTCCGGGGAACTCACGCTCGAGGGCAGTGTACGCGGCGAGAAGGGGACCGGTCCCTTTGCCCCACCACAACCGGCCAACGTAGACGAACACCACGCCCGAGAGGCCGAGTCGAGAGCGGATCATATCACGGGCAGGTCGCGCCGTCGCGGCCTCCGTCGCGAAGTACTCGACATCCACCACGTGTCGGGCGATGTGAACCCGCTCGGACGGGACCCCATACCGCATCGCGAACGCGCGCCCGTCCTGCCCTGCGGTGATGATGCCGTCGACCCGTTGGAAGACGATGCGCTTCAGCGCTTCCTTCCAACGGCGCCGTCGCACCCAGGCGTCGAACGTCACCTCGACCCACAGGGCCGTCCGCCAGCCCCGCCACCAGGCGAGGCGCAGCCCCCCTAGGAACGACGGCGTGGCATAGAGGCTCACGAGGAGGTCGGGGCGTCGTGCCGTCAGCACTGGCGTGGACAGACTCAGCCGGTGCCGGCCGATCCCCACGCGCGGGAGGTATCGGTGCGGGAATTGCCACGTCGACTCGTCGATGGTCCAGCTCCGATCCGGTTCCGTGCGCGCCCCGAACCAGGCCTCCAGGTTGATGTTTCCCCTTCGTACTACCGCGTTGAATCTCTCGATCATATAGGGCGACGGGATGTTGTTCCAGTAGACGACCCGCGGGGGGCTCGTGTGCGCTCTCGCTGGGACCGCCCGCGACCGACCCGCCCGCGGCATCGCCAGAACGCGCTCGACAAATCGCTCGAAGTCGTCCGCGTACCGGTCATGCCCTCTTGTGCTCGCGATCGCAACGGCCGCCTCCCCCATCCGCCGGGTCGCTCTGGGGTCTATGGCGATCATGCGCATTCGCTCTGCCAGCAGCGAGGGGTTGGCCGGTGGCACCACGAACCCCGCGACGCCCTCGGGCACGCGAAGCCTGATGTCGCCGGCGGCATCGGATGAGATCACGGGAAGCCCGGACGCCATCGCCTCCTCGACCACGAGTCCGTGGGGATCACCCAATGTGGGGAATACCAAGGCATCCGCGGCCGCGTAGACCCGCGGCAGGTCATCGTGACCCTTGAAACCAAGGAACCGCACGTCGCGAAGGCCCCGCTCCCGGGCATGCGCACGGAATGCGTCCTCATCAACGCCGTCGCCCGCGATCAGGAGGCTGGTGTCGAGATCCGCGAGGCGTTCGTATGCTGTTAGCAGATCGTCAACGCCCTTGCCTCGCCACAGGCGGCCGACGTAGAGGAATGTGGCGCCCGTAGCTCCGAACTCCGCTCGGAGCTGATCTCGGTGCGGACGCCATCGTTCGCGGCCCGCCTGCCAGTGCTCGACGTCGATCGACTGGGTGACCGTGTGAATCCGCTCCGGGGCAACCCCGTACGCCTCCAGGGCGGCGCGACCCGTGGGACCCGACGTCTTGAAGCCGTCAGCGCGCGTGAACAACGCTCGCTTTAGACGTTCCTTCAGTGGAGACCGTGGAACCCAGCTGTCGAACGTGGGAAGGTACCGAAAGGCGACTCGGATGCCGGCGGTCCGTGCGGCCCACCATCCGGCAAGGAACGTCGGTTCCGCATACAGCGAGACGAGAAGGTCGGGTCGATCGCGCGCAAGGAGCCCCACCGGCAGGTTGTAGTAGTGCGCGCCGAACCCCGGGACGCGAACCCTTCCACCCGGCAGATATCGCCACGGGAAGAGGAATTCGTCTTCATTGACGGCCCATGAACGGTCAGGTTCGGTCCGAGAGCAGAACCAGGCCTCTAGCGCCACGTTCCCTCGCGCAGCGACGGCGTTCAGACGCGCGACCGCATATGGACTGGGGATGTTGTTCCAGTTGACGACTCGAGGCGCGTCCGACGTCGCTCTTTGCCTCCGCTCGGATCGAGGGCGCGATCCTGGATGGGTCACAAACAGCCGCTCTCGATGCTAGCGACCGAGCCGCACGGCGACCCCCTCCGCGGCCGTCCGAGACTGAGCTGGGATCCCGTCCATGAGGCCCGGGCGCACCATCCCTTTTGACCGCGGGTACAGACGGGGCTGTGCACGGCTACGCCTTCGCTCGATCCAGGTTGGTGGAGCCGCAGGGCCGAACCGTTTCCCCGCCCGGTCGTCCATCGCCGGGCTCAGGCGTGGCGTCCCCGGCTGGCTCGGCGAGCGCGAGAATCTCCCGTCTGCGCCGAGCGATCGCCCATGCGACGCACGCCGCCTTCCACAAGGGACGCGGCAGACGATGCAGTTGCTTGTACTTCGGTGGCCAGGCTCGCTGTCGCATGCGGACGAAGACCGGGTCGAAGCGGGCTTCCGTGAGGAGGTTGCCGAGAGTGAGCGGAGTCCAAGCGAACACATGATGATCTGGATCGCCGGGTCGCCACTGCGGCGCGTTCCTCCAGTCGTCAGCGGGGACGCACAGCACTAAGCGTCCGGTTGCTCGGAGCACGCGCCTCATGTCGCGCAACGCACCGTAGGGCGACAGAACATGTTCGAGAACATGGTTGCTGACCACAACGTCCACGCTTTGATCGGCTACCGGATGGAGCGACTCGAAGACAGTCAGCCCAGCCATGACGGCCTCGGCGCGCGTCGCCGCGTTGACCTCGACACCGATGCGCTCGGTCACCTCAAGCGACATGAGTAGCTCCCCGCTGGAGCATCCGAAATCGAGAACCGTGTCGCTGGGTCGGACGAACTCCGCGAACTTTTCCCGGTTGAGGATGCCCGAGAGAGCGCGGTTTCGCTGGACGGTGTTCGCGTAGTGTTCACCGCGCGCTCCTTGATAGTGCGCGGATACTGCATCCTCGTCGGATTTGGGCGGGCGCACGATCGGCTGGTCACTCATCGGCTTCCCTCAGTCATGATGGTCAATTGGCTCGCAGAAGTCAGGGCCGGTAGCGACGGTGCGCCCACGTTGTCGACGAGCGTGCGGCGTGGGCGCGCGGCAGCGTGGGAGATGAATCCAACAACAAGCAGAGGCACGATCACAAAGAGCGCTCGGGATAGCGTGTCCTGGGTGTTGCCTCTCAGCAGAATCACGACGAACGGCAGCATTGTAGCCAACACCAGAGTGGCAACGGGGGATCCAGCATGACGGCCATACCATTCCCAGGAGATCCTGAGCAAGAAACCACACGCCAGCCCTCCGAGCAGCACGCCGAGCAGTCCCGAATCATAGAAAAGTCCACCAAAGAGCGAGTACGCAACGCCGGCATTGCCGACGCTGTACCCCACGTCACCAAAGAAGAATTCATTGAGCAGGTCATCTGCCTGTCGCGGTTTGTCGGGCCAGAGCGCTCGCGGGATCGGCTGTGCGATCAGGCTCATCAGGCTATTTCCCGGGTGGTAGGGCAACACACGGGGGATCGCCTGCACTTCCAGGCTTAGTCCATCCAGCATCTCAGTGTCCGGCCCGAGGACGAACTCCCGGACCGTTTCCGGAGCCGAGATGGTAGCGCTACCGGTCGCTCCGACTAGGTCCGCGAGGGAGTCACCATAGTGGAGGTCTCTCGCTGCAGAGAGGAACGGAAATGAGATCAACAGCAGCAGCAGGACAGTAACCAGGCGCGGACGCGCTCCACGTCGAAGGTAGAGGCCATACACGAGGGCCGGCGCCACGAGCGCTAAGAGCCACGCTCGCTCCCCACTTATCCCAAAGTCCAAGAACCCGCCTGAGACCGCCAGGACGGCGACAAGCATCGCCATCGGACTGCGCGTCCGCAGCCCGATGGCGAGAAGGAGAAGCGCGCCGGGAATGACGAGCATGGGGAGGTAATAAAGGTACGCCGATGCGTTAAGAGCAACCTTCGGGAACGCGACAGTAGCCACGATTCCCACCACGGCGAATCCAAGCGAGTACGTCAACGCCGCATCGAGGTGGCCGAATTCGGTCGACACTGATGGGAGCCGAGCCGCGATCGAGCGCCCGGTCGGGATTACGTATCCGAATTGAATCGCGGCCGTTCCCGCAGCGGCGACAGCCAGACCACCGCCCAGGGCTTGCCCAATGTCGTACCCCCGCCACAAGTACGAATCGTATGCCCAATGGGCGACCGGACGAATCACGAACATCACAAAAAGCGCGGCGTTCGCCCAAACGATCGGCTCGAAGATGTCGAATCGGTGCTGGCCGGCCCGTGCCAGCAACGGTGCAACGACGAGACCGGCTATGGCGACGACCAAGATCGCCGCTGGGTCGGCCAATGACACCACGAGTGACATAAGAACGCCTGCGGCGACCGCGAAGACCAGCAGGACGAAAGACCGCATCACGGGCAACCCACCAACTCCAGCAGCCGGCGGCTGAACGCATTCCACGTGAACTGCTCCGCGGTAGCCCGAGCGTTCGTGGCCAAGGCCGACCGCAAGGACTCGTCATCCGCAAGGACACGAAGGTGATCGACAATCGCGTCGACGTCGCGTATCGGAACAACATATCCGTTATATCCGTCGATCACGACGTCCGTCCCAAAGGTGTTCTCCGACACGATCACGGGCACACCGCACGCCATGGCCTCAAGGGCGGTCTGAGGGAAACCCTCGACCAGCGACGGGAGCACAAAAACGTCCATTTGTTGGTAGAACGGGGGCAGTTTCCACCGTGCGACGGGACCATGGTGCTCGACTCCCCTTCGAAGCCACGGACGCTGCGATCCGACCGGACGTCCGACCATGAGGAGCCGCGAACCAGCGGGACGAAGAGCCTCGAATGCGGCGAGGAGGTAAGAGATCCCCTTCCGCTGGGTGAGCTGACCCACGAACCCTATCGTAAACGTGCCATCACGAGTCCGGTTCGCCGGTCGAAACAGTTCCACGTCTACTCCGAGAGGCAACACATGAATCCGACTCGCCTGGACGCCCTCGTCAGCGAAGGTGCGCGCCTGGAAGTTCGAGAGCACTATGAGGTCATCGGCGGCGGCGATCTCGCCCTCGAGTTGACGAGCCAATGCTGGAGTAGATGCCGGATACTGCATCGTGGCCGCGAAGTCAGGCTGCAGCTCCATTTCCTCATGGAGAAGTCGAGCGGCGTAGCGATGATGCGCCGTGGGACAGTCGAGCCAGCTGTGAATCCCCAAACGCCGCGACTCTTGAAGCGGCCGCAGTGCCGCGCTCGATGGAATAATCAGGCCGGTGTCGAGAGGCCGGAGTAGGTGAGCGACCGCCGCTGCAAACGCTTGATTCCGCCATCTGAACAACTCCCCGATGACCACTTCCGGAAGACCGAACCGAAGCGCCGCAACCACGGCAATCTCTCGGGCCTGGGCGACTCCATGCCGCTCGGCCCCGCCAACGGGCTCGCTCACGGCACGGCGCCGAAGCTGGTTGTTGAGTGCTCTTCCCACAGGGCCAAGGCCCCCGAGCCTGTTTGCCTCGATCTCAGCCAGCGTCGGAGAGAACGGCGCGACGTACGCGCGCAGAGCGCCTGCATGGGCAAGGGCATTTGCCATGTGGACCATCTCGGGAACGCTGCCCGGGTTGGCCACAACGACGCGGCCGCTCACAGAACTTCCGCCAGCACGATACTCAACTTCTGGTCGACGTTTCCCGAGCCGCGAGATACGGCTCGATCCGCGTCAGCAATTGCAGGCGCATGCGCGTCATGAGCGGCGGCAACGTGATCGACGAGGCGGGAACCAGCCTCCTCCCGAGGGTCGCAAACGACCAAGCGCCAACGACCCGGCACCCTGTCGAGACGATAAGGCTCACAGTCCTACGGTGGGCCCGCTGGATCCATGACTCTGAGCCTACACGAGCAGCGTACTCGTCAAAGTACTGCGGCGGGCGTGCGAAGCTCTTCCGCTGCAACTGGTGCCGGTTTATCGAGAGCACCCGCGGGATCCGTCGGAACGCGCGTCCAGAATGCAGCAGCCGAAGGAAGAGTTCGTGGTCCATCGTGTAGTGGAGGTCGGTGCGCACGAACGCATCCTCTATGACGCGTCGACGGAAGAACGCCGCCGGCTGCTTCACCGGATTGAGGTCTCTGTTGAGGCGCGAGACCCATGGCGGGGGGCTCCATGTCAGCCGGACGACGTACCCGTCGTTTGCGGTGTCGAGAACATGCCCGTACACGACGTCAACATCGGGACACCGGGCGAACGTCGCTACCACCCACTCGACCGCACGACGGTCCGCGAAAGCGTCGTCGGAGTTGAGCCATCCCACGATCTCGCCATGGCTCAGAGCAAGCGCTTTGTTCAGCGCATCCGACTGGCCGAGATCTACCTCGCTGCGCCACTTACTCCCTGATGAGTCCCAGTTGCGCAGGATCTCGACGGTGTCATCACTCGATGCGCCGTCCATAACGATATGTTCGATATTCGGGTACGTCTGGAGCGAGACGGAGCGGAGATTGTCCGGGAGCCATTTCGCTTGGTTCCACGAAGGCGTAAGGATAGAGACGACCGGGTGGAACGCTGTCGTATCTCCGGTGGACCGACGTCGATCTGCTGTTAGCCGCCTCATTGTCCGAAATGCTCCACTAATCGGCCACGGTCCGCCGCGTCAATACCAAGGCTCAGCCTGCTTAGCATCTAACGGCAGCGGATCAACACTGGCACAGTGAAGAGAGCGCGCACCTCGACCGGCCGGACATCAATACCCTGAGCCTTGAGCAACGCCAGCAGGCGGGGACGCCGGACCAGCGTCCGGGTTGAGCCCGATCGCTCCATGCGGCGACTATGGCCTTCACCATTTTGGACCTATCACTGCAAGGGACGGACTCACCGTCCCGTACACTACCGATGCCAGATCTACCAGTCATCGTTCAACTCATTGCCGATAGGGCTGAATTGCTTGAGCCGGACCCATTAGCACCACTCCTGCTGGACTGGCGAGCTCTACCTTGGCGATACGAGCATGACTGCCGCGCCTCCTTGCTTAGTCATTTGCGACTGCCCACGATAACGGAGGATCGAGCGCGTGACGCTTTTCGATGCGCCGCAGGACTCGAGGGACATAGATGGCCATGGGCACGAGGACAAAGAGGCCGTAGGTAATCGTGGTCCCCCACACGACCCCGGGGACCCCGATACGGGATGTTAGCCAGATGCTCAAGCCCAGATTCAGGGGTGCCATCACGGCGGCCGCGGCAGCCTGCATGCGGATTTCCTGGGCTCCGTTGAGCAACATGGCGACGGAATTGCCGACTGAACTCATTACGACCCAGATCCCAAGGCCAAGCAACAGCAGGAACGACGACTTCACCGAAGAACCCACCCACAGCGCGATGATGGATTGGCCGAAAGCGACGAGCATGAACGCGATCGGTACTGAGAATAGCAGGCCAGCTTTGACCGACCTTGCGAGCGTCGAGCGAGCCCAAGGGACATCGCCTCGAGCGATGGCGTCGCCGTAGGCAGGCCAGAGGGGCGAGAAAGTGATGGCTACGATGCTTGAGGGAATCATGAAGAGTTTGAACGCAACGCCATACTCGGCGACGCCTTTGGGGCCCACGAGCTGAGCGACGACGAGCGTGTCCGAGGTGAACGCGACCGCTATCGCGACTTGGAGGACGAAGAACAGGAAGCCAGTGCGCAGGAGCCCGAGCCCCGTCCGGATGTCGGCGAGCGCGAGCGACGGGCAGAGCTCCGGTGCGTCGCGTCTGAACAGCACCAACCCGTTCACTGCGGCAGCTACCAGCGGCGGACCGGCCATGGCGATGACCAGTGACGGAAGACCCTGGCGAGTGAGAATTGCCACCAGGAGGGCACAGACCGAGGCGACGTTCCCCGCTATCGCAGCAATCTGGGCGACATATCCCTCCTGACGACCAATTCGCACCTGGGCGGCGACACTCACGGGCAAGCCGATGAGAAAACACGCCAGCCAGGCGGCGACGGCTGGTCCAGCCTCAGAAACGGCCTGCGGCGACGAGACCGCCAAGACGTGCGCCCACGGAATGATCGGATAGCAGAAAGCGAACAGCGCGGCCAAGACGACTGCCAGAAGCGTGAGCAAGACGAGGGCACTCGAAATCTGTCGCCGGGTCTCCTTCAACTCGCCCCGGGCAATTGTATGGGTCACCACATTCAGGAGCCCATTCCCCACCCCGAGATCGGTGACGGAAAGCAGGGCGATCATCGAACTGATCGTAAGCCACATCCCGTAGCGCTCGGAACCCAGGTAGTTGAGGGTCAGGGGCACGGTCAAGAGGGATAGCGCCATTGTCAGTCCGCGGCCACCAAACCCGGCCGCCGCAGTCAGGGCAGCGCGTCGGTAGCGTTCCGCCCCGCGAGCCTCAGGTTGGCCCTTCTCACTGGCTGGTGCACCCCCGAGCAGGTACCTAAGCCGAGCCCGCGACAGTGCCCTTCGAGATGGCATCATCAATCCCACCGCGAGCGCCGCCACGCCACGCCGGGCGAGGATGGCAGCGTGCGGTTCACGGAGCGAGAGCCACTCCTGTCGCGTTCTAGCACTGGTGGGCGACCGCTCACCGTCGCCGACTAGTGCGAGCGGCGATACGGCGCCAGGCAGTGGCCAGGACCTCGAACGGGGCGCTCACGATCAAGCCAGGCGCGGTCACCATGCGGCCGAATTGCCTAGCCGCCGTGGCCGGGCTAATCAGGCGATTCGAAGTGCGCATCTCGCGGAGCCACTGCCTGGCTAGAACCCCTCGGCAAATGTTGCCATAGCCGTTGGTCCAAGCAAACCAACTCCTTGTCAGAGCGTAGCCGCGGACGACTTGGCCGCCGCAGCCATCGACCGTGAGGGAGCCAGGATGAGCCCTAAAGAATGCCAGGGGCTCCGAGACGCATGCGATCCGCGGGTAACGAAGGGCGGTAAGAAGGAAAAACAACAGATCTATCCCAGCGCCGGTTGCGGTGAGATCGATCGGGGGTTTGGTCGGGAGTTCCATCAAGAAGCTCTGACGCAAGTCGTCAAGTCGGAACAGTGCGCAGGCTGGGGAGACCGGATAGCTGCCCCTTCCCCGCAGCGAGCACTCGATGAATTCTCGACTGGACATTGGCCCGGACGGATGGTCGTACGAGATCTTTCCCGACCCAAGTTCGGCTCCGATCTCGGCCGCCGTGAAAACAAACCCAACGTCCTTGTCGGCCAAGTGCGGCACGGTGCGCTCCAGGAAAGTCGGCTGGAGAACGTCATCCGACCACAGAAAGGTCGCGTACGTTCCCTGGGCTTCTTCGATACAGCGCCACCACCCGCGGGCCGGCCCCGTGTTTACGGCATCTCTGAATACGCGCACACGCGAGTCAGCTGCGGCGAAGCGCTGGCACACTTCCCAAGTACCATCCGTGCTCGCTCCGTCGACGACCACAACCTCAAGATCCGCCATCGTCTGCGCGAGGGCGGAGTTCAAACAGGGAACCAGAAGCTCCGCTCGGTTGAAGACGGGGACCAGCAGGCTTACTTGGGGTCGCATGCCACAGCGCTCACGGCTTCGTTCCAGGCATCTACGACCGCAAGCTCCTCGCGCGGGACTGAGCCCATCTCCACGAGTGCTTCCCACGACAGGCGAAGCGCGTCTGCGTTGTCTGGCGTCCCGGCAACTGCGTCGATTAGCCGTTCGAGGACGCTAGCGGTCTCGAGATAGACGGGGATTTCCTCTCGGAAATCCTTCAGCAGGTCGTGCGGGTTCCGATCCTGGCGGACCGTCGGCGGAAGGACTGCCAGCGTCCAGCCTCGGACTTGGGCAATGGCTGTCGCGACGAGGCCGCGCCAAATGTCAGCCACGCGCCACGACACATGGCTCGGAAAATACAGGAGCCGATATACCTCGGGCCACCAGACGGTGTTTTGCGAGTTCAACGGGGAATACGTTCCTGGGCGAAGGATCAACGGCTCGCCTTGGAAGGTCACCTCGTCCCCTCTCGTGAGGCGATAGATGGCATCAACGTCTGGGTCGCCGTCCGCCAGGAACTGTTGAATTGGGCATTCCGCTTGAATGGTTTCGCCGCGACCCAGGCCGCTTCTTAGAGTCGGGCCAACGACTGACAAAGGCCGGCCTCGAGGCCACACCATCTGTGTCGTGAACGCCCGGTAGGCGTTTACCCATCCAGCCTCGCGCACTTCTGAGCCGATGACGCGACGGCTCAGGGCTGTGCCGAAAGTGTCGTACGGAAAGTTGTCGTCGTCTGTCTCGACAATAACGGGAGCTGCTGCTTGTATCGCTGCGAGGTAGCCGAGGTTCTTGCGGCTGTACGAGTCCGGAGGGATCGCGGCAGCGAGTCGTGACGACGAGACGTCGTACGGGATGTAGTCGATCCCCTCGACTTGCCACGGAGTCGGGGTCTTCCGGTCTCCCACAACGATGATGCGCCAACCCTCGAGAAGCTCGCGAAAGCGGATGATGGCGGCGGTCGGTGCGGCTATCGTCGTGATGACGAGAATCCCGTTCACGCCGATATCCTCTGCCGGTTCTCGTACCACTGGATCGTCTCTCGAAGTCCCTCCTCGAACGACGTGCTGGAGGTGAACCCGAATGCCTCTCGGGCCCGGCTGGTGTCGAGCGCACGGCGCGGCTGGCCGTCGGGCTTGGATGGATCCCATCGAATCTCGCCGCTGAAGCCGGTGAGACGGGCTATGAGCGCGGTCAGATCCCGGATGGTGATCTCGCTGCCCACCCCGAGGTTTATCGGGTCCCGGCCGTCGTAGCGCTCGGCCGCGAGGACGATACCCCGCGCGGCATCGTCGACGTACAGGAACTCGCGCGAGGCGGAGCCGCTGCCCCAGACCTCGATGAAACCGTCGCCTTGCTCACGGGCATCGACCAACTTCTTGACCAGGGCAGGGACCACGTGGGAACGCGCCGGATCGAAGTTGTCACCGGGTCCGTAGAGGTTGACGGGGAGGAGGTAGATGGCGTTGAAGCCGTACTGGTCGCGATATGCCTGACTCTGGACCAGGAGCATCTTCTTGGCCAGACCATAGGGAGCGTTGGTCTCTTCAGGATAGCCGTTCCAGAGGTCTTCCTCGCGAAACGGCACTTGCGTGAACTTGGGGTAGGCGCAGACGGTGCCCACGGTCAGGAACTTGGCTACGCCGGCGAGGCGAGCCTGCTCGATGAGCTGGATGCCCATGATGGCGTTGTCGTAGAAGAAGCGACCGGGGCTCTCTCGATTGGCGCCGATGCCGCCGACCACGGCCGCGAGATGGATGACCAGATCGGGCCGGCCATCGGCCAGGGCGCGGTCAATGTCGGCAAGCTTGCGCAGATCGTAGTCTTCGACCTTCGGCACGAAGATCTCGGTCGCCCCGGCCTCGCGCAGGCGGCGAACAACCGCAGAGCCAAGGAAGCCGGCTCCGCCTGTGACCATGACCCGCCGGCCGGTCCAGAAGTCGCTCATGTACTCATCTCCGTTACGGCTTTGAGGTGCTGGTCCGGGTGGAGCCCCGCGTCTCGCAGGTCGGCCTCGACCATGATCCGGACCAGTTCGGCAAAAGATGTCTTGGGTCGCCAGCCCAGCTTCTCGGCCGCCTTGGAGGCGTCGCCGCAGAGCTCGTCGACTTCGGTCGGTCGGAAGTAGGCGGCGTCGATGACGACGTAGTCGTGCCAATCGAGGCCGGCGAGGGAGAACACGGCCTCGACGAACTCGCGGACGGTGCGCATCTCGCCTGTGGCGATCACGAAGTCCTCGGGCTCGGGCGCCTGGAGCATTAGCCACATCGCCTCAACGTACTCGGGGGCGTAGCCCCAGTCGCGCCGGGCATCGAGATTGCCCAGATAGAGCTTCTGCTCGCGCCCGGCGAGAATGGCCGCGAGACCGCGGGTGACCTTGCGAGTCAGAAAGGTGGGCCCACGTCTCGGCGACTCGTGGTTGAAGAGGATGCCGTTGGCGGCGAAGAGCCCGTGGGCCTCGCGGTACTGGATCGTCATCCAGTGGGCGAAGACCTTCGACACCCCATACGGGCTCCGCGGGTAGAAGGGCGTCGTCTCGCGTTGGGGGGTCTCGGCGGCCTTGCCGAACATCTCCGAGGATCCGGCCTGGTAGAAGCGCATCGGCCAGTCGGCACAGCGGATGGCCTCGAGCAGGCGCAGGGTGCCCATGGCGGTGGTGTCCGCGGTGAACTCCGGCATCTCGAAGCTGACCTTGACGTGGCTCTGGGCCCCCAGGTTGTAGACCTCGTCGGGACGCAGACGATTGAGGGTGTGGATCAGCGAAGATGAGTCCGAGAGGTCGCCGTAGTGGAGATGGAGGTGTGTCTCACCAAGGTGGGGGTCGCGGTACAGGTGGTCGATGCGCCCGGTCGAGAAGGAGCTGGATCGCCGGATCAAGCCATGGACGTCATAGCCCTTGGCGAGCAGCAGTTCCGCCAGGTACGAGCCATCCTGGCCGGTGATGCCGGTGATGAGGGCTCGCTTCACGACGTGGCCTTCGCTTGCCTGCCGCCGTTCAACAATCGGTCCACCAGTGCCTCGGCGTGATGGAGCGCGGCCGGGGCAGCG
>Ga0182027_10006109_pt1 | contig 18143 bp, 19 predicted proteins | sample 712E1DmetaG_FD_121300 | JGI IMG/M metagenome (GOLD analysis project Ga0182027, IMG submission 121300) | Permafrost microbial communities from Stordalen Mire, Sweden - 712E1D metaG (Illumina Assembly) | ecosystem: Environmental > Terrestrial > Soil > Wetlands > Permafrost | place: Sweden... | reverse complement strand
TGGTCTGCGACGGAGTCCCTTGATTTTTCGTTTGATGAGTGCCACCAATCAAAAGTTTGGCACTAAACTGACACTAAAACAAGGTGAAATGAAGAAATAGCCCGTATTTATTGGAGCGGGTGAAGGGAATCGAACCCTCGTCTCGGGCTTGGGAAGCCCACATTCTACCATTGAACCACACCCGCTGATTTCTCCCGCATCGTACCCCCCTCTGCCGCCGTTTGGCAAGCTTGTTTTCAACTCTTTGTTTTCTTTTCGCTTTAGCGCGCCGCGGCGATGAGGGCGGCGATATGGGTCTTGGCCAATTCAACCGATTTGCGCAGCGTCCTTCCCCGCGCCAGCCAGGCGGTGATGGCGGCGGAATACGCGCATCCTGTCCCGTGCAGGGCAACGCCCTTGATCCGCGGCGCGGACAGCATCCATTCGCCCCCGGGGCCACACAAGAAGTCCACCGCGCTGTCCCCGCACGCCAGGTGGCCGCCCTTGACAAGCGCCGCGCAGCCGGCGGATTGGTAAATGATCCGGGCCGCCATCCGAAGTTCTTCGGGAGTCCGAATGGTCTTCCCAATCAGCACTTCGGCCTCGGACAGGTTGGGCGTTACCAGCGCGGCCAGCGGCAACAGGTCGCGCCGGAGTATTGCGACCGCCTCGCGCGGCAGGAGGCGCCGGCCGCTGGTGGCCACCATGACCGGATCCACGACCAGCGGAACGCCGCGGGTTTGCCGGAAGAAGCGCGCCACTTCACGAATGATCGCGCAGGAACACAACATTCCGGTCTTGACCGCCGCCGGCGGCGAATAGGAAAAGACGGCCTCGATTTGCGCCCGCACCATCTTGGGCGGGCAAGGTTCCACGCGGGAAATGGTCCGGGGGTTTTGGGCCGTGATGCAGGTGATGGCGCTGGCGCCATGCACGCCCAGCGCGGCGAAGGTCCTGAGATCCGCCTGAATGCCCGCCCCGCCTCCGCTGTCGGAGCCGGCGATGGTCAATGCGACTGGCTTGGGCATGAGTTGTGTCATGGTGTCGCGGACAGTTTGCCGGCGGCGGCGCGCGGTCCACTTCTTGTGCCGCCGTTCCTGGTCATAATCTTAATCTTAATCTTAATCTCTTCGTCCCTTCATGATGGAGATTAAGATTAAGATTAGGATTAAGATTAAGATTAAGAACCGGAAACCGCCACCCAAAAACAGTGACATGCAGCCGATCAAGATTCTGGGACGGCACATTAGGCTTTGCCAAGCGGGCGGCATGCTGGTATGTTTGCCGGCGGATATGTTATGGGAATCCTGAGTTTTTCACCACTGAAACGCCGGCCCAAATCCGATTCGTTGGCGGACAAGCAAAGCGAGCGCGATTACCGCCAATTGCGAATCGGCAAGGTCGGCGTGCGCGGTTTGCGCTTCCCCATCCAAGTCCGCGACAAGGAGCGGACGCTTCAGAACACCGTCGCCACCATCGGCATGTTCGTGGATCTGCCGCAGGAATTCAAAGGCACGCACATGAGCCGCTTCATTGAGGTCCTCAACTCCCACGGCAACGTGGTGCATGTGGAGAATATCACCGACATTCTCCGCGCCATGCAGGCAAAGCTGAAATCCTCCGCCGCGCACATCGAGATGGAATTCCCTTATTTCCTGGTCAAGAAAGCGCCCGTTTCGGGGATGGAAAGCGTGATGGATTACACGGCGCGGTTCGATGCCACGGCGATGGGCGGGGAGATTGACTTTGTGCTGACGGTGCGGGTGGGAGTGACGACGCTGTGCCCCTGTTCCAAGGCGATCAGCCGGCACGGAGCGCACAACCAGCGGGGAATGGTGACCGTGCAGGTCCGTTCCCGGCATGCGATTTGGATCGAGGATTTGATCGCGCTGGTGGAAAGCTCGGCCAGCTCGGAGCTTTATTCGCTGCTGAAACGGCAGGACGAAAAGGCGGTGACGGAACGGGCCTACGAAAACCCGGTGTTCGTGGAGGATTTGGTGCGCAATGTCGCCGTCAAACTCAACGCGCATCCGGAGGTGACCTGGTACAAGGCGGAGGCGGAGAATTACGAGAGCATCCACAGCCACAACGCCTACGCCTGCATCGAAAGCGGCCAGGGCTGAAAACAGCGGCGGTCCCGCAATATATTGGAGGAAACCACTTGTCCCATGCGTCCCATTCTTCCCATCCTTCCCATTTTTCTTAAGAAAAGAGTGGCGTTTTTCACGCCCTTTGCTACAGTCACCCGCCCGCTAAAGGCGGAGGGGCGGCAGGACCGCCCGCCGCGTCCGGGCGATTGAGATTTGTTGGATCGTGTGAGAAGTAAAAAACAGACAATGAAGAAAATTGAAAAGCCGGCCAAGGCGAAAAAGGCCCTGACCTCGGCCACATCCGCCTCCATCCTGGGCGCGGGCCCCGCCAAGCCCAAAGACAAAAAGGCCGGCCCGGTCAAAGTCAAGGCGGAATGGGTCAAGTATCATCAGCATTTGATGGAATTGCGCGAGCGCCTGCTCGCCCAGATGAGCGGCCTGGCCAAGGAATCGGCCGAGGAGATGACCAGTTACAGCCTCCACATGGCCGATTCGGGCACGGATAATTTTGACCGCGATTTTGCCTTGAGCCTGCTGTCCTCGGACCAGGACGCGATTTACGAGATAGAGGAGGCGCTCAAACGCATCGAGAAAAACACCTACGGCATCTGCGAACTGAGCGGCAAACCCATTCCCAAGAGCCGCCTGGACGCCATCCCCTGGACCCGGTTCACCGTCGAGGCGCAAAGCCAGCTCGAACGCGAAGGGGCCTTGCGCCAGCGCCGTTTGGGCCAACTGGGCACGGTGGACACCACCGGAAGCGTGGATTTGGACGAAGAGGAAGAAGCCGAGGAAAAACCCGCCAAAGAGAAGGAATAACATGCCCCGCGAAATCATCACCATTGAATGCACCGAAGCGCGCAAGGAAGGCAAATCCCCTTCCCGCTACACCACCACCCGCAACAAGAAACTCAAGACCGAGAAATTGGAAATCAAAAAGTACAATCCGGCCCTCCGCCGCCACACGGTCCATCGCGAAGTCAAATAACCTATGCCCCGCAAGACTCATACCGACAAGCCCGGCGCCCGCGGCAGCCGCGGCAAAACCAGCACCCTGGAAGTCCGGACTCCACGCCCCAAGCCCAAAATTGATTTCACCGTGGACGCCCTGGACTACAAGAACGTCGCCCTGCTCAAGCAGTTTGTGACCGACCAGGGCCGCATCCTCCCGCGCAAATACACCGGCCTGCCCGCGCACTATCAGCGGCAACTCAACCGCTCCATCAAGCGCGCCCGCCAGATGTTGCTGATGAAGTAGCCCCTTCGCGCTGTGGCGGCGCCCTGTCAGCGCCGCTGAAGGAGCTGAAACTATTCAGGCACACGCCGGAGAATCTCGGGCGTTTCCAGCCCTCGCAACAACTCCGCCACGGTCTTGTCCTGGCCGGGAAGAACGAAGTCTGGCGCAATTTCGCGCAACGGCTCCAACACGAACCGCCGCAGGCGCGCGCGCGGATGCGGCAAAACCAGGTCCGGCTCAACCGCCGTTTGCGAGCCGAAGGCGATCAAATCCAGGTCTATCACGCGCGGCTCATTGAGGATTTTTTTGGGCGTCCGCCCCATCTCTTTTTCCAGCGCCTGCAACCGGGCCAGCAACGACCGCGGCGTTTCGGCGGCGCGCGGGGCCAGGCCCGCCACCGCGTTCATAAATAGCGGCGAGCCGGGCGGACATTCCACCGGCGCGGTTTCCCACAGCGAGGAGCGGCGCAGCGGCAGATCGGAGAGGGATTGCAACAGGCCGAGGGCGCGGAGGACGTTTGCGCGCGAGTCGCCCAGATTGGAGCCGAGCGCCACAAAGGCCATTGCGGATTGCGGATTGCGGATTGCGGATTTCATGGGTAGCACGGGCGACTCGCCCGTCCCGCCGGGCCACTGGCCCGGCGGAATGTCGAATAAGGCTTGTTGCAAAAATCCTGCATCAGGACTGTGTCACGCTCGCATCCGGTCGGCGAGTCGCCGACCGGGACAGGCGGGTCGCCTGTGCCACCCAACCTAATGCAGGCCCAACACGTCCTGCATGTCGTAAAGGCCGGGCTTTTTTCCCGCCACCCATTGCGCGGCGCGCAAGGCCCCGCTGGCAAAGGTGTCCCGCGTCGAAGCCTTATGCGTCAATTCCAGCCGTTCCCCGGCCGCCGCGAAAACCACCGTGTGATCCCCCACCACATCCCCGCCGCGCAGGGAGTGGATTCCGATTTCCGAGCGGCTGCGCTCGCCCACCAATCCCTGCCGTCCATGACGCAGCAGGCCGGCCACGGGCTGCCGGCGCGCTTCGGCGATAATCCGGGCCAGCGCCCGGGCCGTGCCGCTGGGGGCGTCCTTCTTCAAGCGATGGTGCATTTCGACTATTTCAACGTCGAAATCCGGGCCGAGAATTTCCGCCGCCTGGCGCGTCAGCCAAAATAAAGTGTTGACCCCGGTTGAAAAATTCGAACTCCACACCAGCGGGATTTGCGCGGCGATCTGAACCAGCTCCTTCTGTTCCGTGTCCGAATGGCCGGTCGTGCCGATGACCATCGCCTTCTTGTGTTCGGCGCAGATTCGCGCCATCGGGACCGTGCTCTCGTGGAAAGTAAAATCCACCACCACGTCGCCCTCCGCGATCAATCCGCGCAGGTCCTCCCCCAGGTCGAACTGGCCTGTGATGGCCAGGCCGGGGATGCCTTCGGCGCAACGCGCCAGCGCCTGTCCCATGCGGCCCTTGGCGCCGGCAATAATGATCCGCGTCATTTGGGAAGCAGGCCGTAGCGGGCCAGGGTTGCTTTCAGGGTCTCGCGGTTCTTCTGGCTCAGGGGAACCAGCGGCAAGCGGTATTCCTCCTCGATTTGCCCCATCATCGCCAGCGCAGCCTTGACGGGAATGGGATTGGTCTCGATGAACAAATCCCGGAAAAGCGAATGGTATTGATCGTGCAACCGGCGGGCGGTGGTGAAATCGCCGGCGGCGGCGGCCCGCACCATCCGCGCCACGGGCCTCGGGATGACGTTGGAGGCCACGCTGATCACTCCGTGCGCGCCCAGCGCCATGAACGGCAGCGTCATCGCGTCGTCGCCTGAGAAAATGGTGAACTGCCTGCCCAGCGCCGCCCGCAACTGCGTCACCCGGTCCGGGTTGCCGCCGGCCTCCTTGATGCCCGCGAGGCGGGGCGTCGCCGCGGCCAGGCGGCGCACGGTCTCCACCGCGATTTCCACCCCGCAGCGCGACGGGATGCTGTATAGTATCATCGGCAGCCGGGTCGCCCGGCTGATTTCCAGGAAATGCTGGTAAAGGCCCTCCTGCGTCGGCTTGTTATAGTAGGGCGCGATTTGGAGCGTGCCGTCGGCCCCCACATTTTCCGCCCCTTTGGTCAAATGCACCGCTTCGCTGGTGGAGTTGGACCCGGTGCCGCCGAGCACCTTGATTTTGCCCTCCGCAAACTCCACCGCGTAGGCGATCACTTCAATATGCTCCTCGGCATCCAGCGTGGGCGATTCCCCCGTCGTTCCGACCGGCACAATGCCGTCCACTCCCGCGCTGATTTGAGCGCGGACGAGCCGGCGGAGCGCGTCGGCGTCAATTTCGCCCTTATGGAACGGGGTGACAATGGCAGTATAAGTTCCAGTCAACATGCCGGTCATCGTACGCCATGATGCCCCCATTTACAACGCTTTTTACTAATCTTAATCTTAATCCTAAGGCGCTTCGCGCTCCGGACTCCTCAGTACGGTTGGGCGAGAATCCATGCGGCGGCGGCGGCGATGTCGTCCACAACCACGGCGTCGGCCAGACGCGGGTGGCCGGACTTTTCCAGTTCCCGGCCATAGCCGGTGCGCACCAGGATGCTCTTCTTGACGCCAGCGCTCCAGCCGCATTCCAGATCTATCCACTTGTCTCCCACAAAGTAGCTTTCTTCCAGGTGGAGGCCGAATTCATCGCGGGCGTCGAAGAGGAATTGCGGGGACGGTTTGCGTCCGCGCGAAGGCTGGTCCGGCGCTTCGGGGGCGATGTAAATTTTCTCGAAGCGCACGCCGTCGGCGGCCAGATCGGCGGCCACGCGGGCGTTGACCTTGGCGACATCATCGAGGGTGAAGAAGCCGCGGCCCACGCCGGATTGGTTGGAGACGATGAACAGCCTGAAGCCGGCCCGGCGCAAGCGCCCCAACGCCGCGCCCGCGCCGGGCAAAATGACGACATCCTCCGGGCGGCGGAGATAATTTTTTTCCTCGATCAGGGTCCCGTCCCGGTCGAGGAAAATGGCGCGCGCTTCTTCCCTAATCATAATCTTAATCTTCTTAATCCTAATCTTAATCCTAATCTTAATCTCCGTCAGTTTGGAATTGAGATTAAGATTAGGATTAAGATTAGGATTAAGATCCGAAAACCGCCAACCCAAAAAAGCCACAGCCGCCCCCGGGGGTCAGGACAAAATTCTTCATGTCAGCGGTAGGGCGGTGCTGCCGCGCCGCCCAAGAATTCAGGGCGGAGCGGCAGCTCTGCCCTGCCAGGAAGGTGGAGAATTCTTCGTGCGCCCTCTGAAGACGAAATTGCGCGAAAAGGCTGGTTGCGGTAGATTGCAGGGATGTCATTTGCGGAACTTCAACAGGCCGCAGGCGGCCTGGCGGAACGTGAACGGGCGGCGTTTGCCTTGTGGCTGCTGGACTCCCTGCCGCCCAACAGCAGGGAAGACGCCGGGCTTGAGTCGGTTGCCGAAGCCGTCAAGCGCCGGGATGAACTGGATTGCGGGAAGGCAATCCCTCTGGCAGAGGAGGAATTTTGGACGTCCATTGAACACGAGCGAATGGCGTGGAAATAGTCTGCCATCCACTGGTCCGCCGGGATGTTTTGGACATTGTTCGCTTTATTCTTGCACTTGGAAGAGTGCGCTGTACAGTCGCGGCGAACCATGATAAAAAATCTTAAATCCATCACCGAGTTATGAATAATCAAGAACAACAACCGGCTGGCCAACTTCCCTCCTACATCACCAGCGCGACCCCCAACCCGCCCGGGAAGCGCGCGCCTTGGTACGCCAACACGGCGCCGACCTACGCGGGCATCTTTCTTTGGTTTGTGTTTTGGAAGGGAGCGGCGGATGACGCTCACGCGGGCGGGTTGCTCTCGCAAGGGTTGGGCTGGGCGCTGTTGAGCTTGGTGCTGGCCGCGCTGGTCTGTCACTTCCTTTTTTACCTGGTCCCGGGAATGCTGGGCATGAAGACCGGGCTGCCCCTTTATATCGTGGGCACCTCGACTTTTGGCGCGCAGGGCGGCTTTCTCATGCCCGGGTTCCTGATGGGCTTGCTGCAATTCGGCTGGGTTGGAGTCAACATCATTACTTCCTCGGACCTGCTCGCGTCTTCACTGGGGCTGGCCCAGGATAGCGCGCTGCGGCCTGTCATTATGGTTGCTTGGGGCTTGCTGGCCGGCTTCGTCGGCATCAAAGGCATCCAGTACGTTGCCAAGGTGGCGACTTACCTGCCGCTGATTCCTTTGGCCATCCTGCTGTTTCTCCTGGTCAAGACGGCGGGCACCATCGGGGATTTCGATCCGCAGAAGTTCATCGCACTGCACAAGAGTCTTGCACCGACTGTGCCGGAGCCTCTGAGCAACCTGGGCGTGCTGGCAGCCATGATGACTTTCGTGGTCGGCTTCTTCGCCACGGCAGGGGCGGCCGGAGTGGATTTTGGCACCAACAGCCGGGACAAGAAGGACGTGCAAATGGGCGGCTTGGTGGGCGTGGCCCTGGCCATCATTGTCACGGCGGGCATTTCGATTCTGGTGGTTGCCGGCACTTATGGCTCGCCCGAATTCGGCAAGGACGCGGCGGGGGTGGCGGCCAAGTCCACTCATCCGAGCTTAATTCTCGATACAACCAAATTGATCCCGATCCTCAGGAGCAAGAGTTCGGCGGTGCTTCTGGGCCTGCTGGCGCTGGCGGCATTTCCGGCGGCGTGCTTCTCGGCGTTTATTGCCGCCAACAGCTTCAAAACCACGCTGCCCAAGGTCAATCCGTTTATTTCCGTCGGCATCGGCACGGTGGTGAGCATTGTGCTCGCGGTCACCGGGGTGGCTGGCAACCTGGTCGGCGTCTTCACCATCATTGGCGCCTCGTTTGGTCCCATCTGCGGGGCGATGATGGTGGACTACTTTCTGGCCGGCTGCAATTGGCCGGGTCCGCGCGCGGGGTTCAATCCGGCCGGCTGGCTGGCTTGGCTGACGGGCTTCGTGGTGGGCATCCTGCCCATCTTGAACATCTATCCGCTCCCAGCCGCGCCCGTGGCCGCATTCGTGGTGGGCGCCGTCGTATATTTCGTGTGCGCCAAGCTGGGGCTGGAATCACAGGTTATTCCGCTGCCGGCGAAAACGGCGGGGGGGGCGAAGTAATAATACTTGACACGATTTGTTTCCGCCAATTCAGCGCGCCCCGGGCCGGCGCTTGGGGAGTTTGGGGCAGGAGCCGGCCTTGCGCAGATTGGGAAGCGAGGCCTGAAAATGGATGCGCGCCGGCACTTTGTAGGGTTGCAGGTAAGCGCGGCAAAAAACCTTGAGGTCCTGCTCGGTCAGCATCGCGCCCTTGGCCGACGGGGCCACGAACGCGTGAATGGCCGTCTCGAAGCCTCCGGCGGCGTCCAGCAAGCCGGTCACCGCGCACTCGGCCACGCCGTCATGACGCCGCAATACGGCTTCAATTTCGGCCGGGTTGACTTTGCGCCCGCGGATGTTGAGCATTTCTTGTGTGCGCCCCAGCAGAGTCACCCCTCCGGGCTTGCCGGCCATGGCCCTGTCGCCGCTGAAATAGCCGTCCATGATAAGCAAGGCCATTTCGTGATCCGACTGGCCCCAAGACCCATTCCTCATGCCGGGACCTGTCAATAAGATCCGGTCGGACTGGCCCGGCGGGGCTTGGCACTGGTGTTCGTCCGCGATGCGCAGAGCGAGGGCTGGAGCCTCCGGGCAAAGCTCATTGAGCGAGCCGGTGGGGCGCGTCTTGAGAAAGCCGGACTGCGCTTCGGTCGGGTTGCGGCTCAGGAGAATCAAGGTTCGGGGCAGGAGGCGGCGCAAGGAGTCGAGCTTGCCGGGTTCGAGCGGCCCGGCGCCGATTTTCACATAGCGCAAGGAGCCAGCCAGTTTTTGGAAGGCCGGCGAGCATTTTTCCAGCAGCGGTTTGATCTGGGCGGGTTGGAGCGCCAGCGCGGTGGGCCGCTGGTCTTTCATTAATTTCACCGCCTGATCCAAGGTGGAAGCCAGGATGATCCGCGCCCCGGCCCTGACATAAGCGAGCATTTGCCGCAAGGCCAGACTCTGGTGGAGGGGGAGGGGAAGGACGAGGAGGTCTTGTTTGGTCAGACCGAGGTATTCGACAGTGAAGGCCGCCCCGGTCAGCCAGTTCTGGTGGGTATTCTTCACCCCGTTGGCTTGTCCGGCGGCGCCGCCAACGTAGGTCAGGGTCGCGACGTCGTCCGGGCTTACGCTGTTGAAGCGGACTAGAGCGGGGCTGGTTTTATTTTCCAGCGCCGTGTCGAGCGAATCCACCCGCAAACCGTCCAAGCCGGCCAGCCTGAAGGTCTGGCCTTTGACATAAACAACGCGCAGATTCTCCAATCCATGCCGCCGCACGTCGAGCCGCTCCGCGACGGCCCGGTCCACGATCAGCGCCTGCGGCGCGCAATCCTGCAAGACAGGGCAAAGGGAGTCATCCTGGATGGAAGGATCTTCCGCGACCACGACGGCGCCGGCCTTCCAGACGGCAAAACAAGAGGCGACAAAATCGAGCGAAGCGGAGAGCAAGATCAAGACCCGGTCGCCCGGCACGATGCCGCGGCTCAGGAGGCTGTCGGCCAGCAGGTTGGAGGCCTTGTCCACATCGGCATAAGAAGCTTCCGCGCCGCTACAGAGCAGGGTGCGCTGGGCGCCGCATTCAAGGGCCGCGCGGCGGAGGATATCGGGCAGGAGATTTGGTTTGATTTCGGCGCGCATGGCGTTATCGGCGGGTTTGACACGGTATTCGTGCTGTTGCAAAAACTCGTGAATGTCGGCTTGCAGGAACCTCCACGACTTGCCGACTTTCATGCCGCGAATCCTGCCTTTTCTGGCATAGCGGTAGAGAGTGTCCAGCTTGATGCCCAAGGCATCGGCCACTTCCTCCGCGCGACACAGCTCAATATTCATAACGCATCTCGACTTTCCTCAATTGGCCCTGCCCTGGTGTTGCCGGAAACCGTCCTTCCCTGATTTCATACGGCGCTTCAATAGAATATATAGCAAACATCAAGCCAAGATTCACCGGGAGTATGGATGCCGCCGTCTTTTGCAATGTAAGTATTTACCGGGCAATGACATACGAATGGAATGGCATTTATGAAAAATCGGTGTTACATTCATCAAAAAAGCAGGAAAGTGTAAAGAAATCCGACAGCACTAGGCTTGCGGGCCGGTGTTTTGTGACGTAACATGCTGATTTGCAATGGGTTGCAACGGCGGTTCCAAAGTGTAATGTTTTACCTCACTTTTTGTATGGTCTTGGCGTGGAAAAAGTCGGATTGTGTTTGAAGCGATGAAATGTTTTGTGACAGGCGCGTCGGGGTTTATCGGAGCCAATCTGGTATGGGAACTGGCGGCGCGCGGCCATCGCGTCAAGGCGCTCCTGCGCCCCGGCGGCGAGGCGCGGGGCCTGGAAGGCGCCGAGTACGAGGCGGTTCCGGGCGACCTGTCGCAGCGGGACATGCTGGAGAAGGCGATGCGCGGGTGCGACTGGTGTTTTCACGCGGCCGCCAGCTATCACTTGTGGCTGCGCGATTATGCGCCGATGTACGCGGCCAACGTGGAAGGCACGCGCAACGTCATCGAAGCCGCCGTCGCCGCGGGCTGCCGGCGCATTGTTTATACCAGCACCGTCGGTTGCATCGGACTGCCTCGGGAGAGCGGCGGGAAAGTGGTTCCCACCGACGAAGAGGCGCCGGTCAGCGGCGGGCAGATGAGCAACCATTACAAGCGGTCCAAATGGCAGGCGGAGGAGGTGGCGCGCCAACTGGCCGCCCGGGGCGCGCCGGTGGTCATTGTCAATCCCAGCGCCCCCATCGGTCCGCGCGATGTGAAACCGACGCCGACGGGCAGGATCATACTCGATTTTTTGAACCGGGCGTTGCCGGGTTATGTGGATACCGGCTTGAACTGGGTGCATGTGCGCGACGTGGCGGCGGGGCATATCCTGGCGGCGGAAAAGGGCCGTGTTGGCGAGCGGTACATTTTGGGGAACGCGGAGGGGAACTGGACCCTGTGGGAAACGTTCGCCGTGCTGGAGGAATTGAGCGGGGTGCCCGCGCCGAAGTTCCGCGTGCCTTACGGGGTGGCCTTGCTGGCGGCCTATGGCAACGAAGCCCTTTCCGCCCTCACCGGCAAGGAGCCAAAAGCGCCCCTGGCCGGCGTGCGAATGGCGAAGCACAAGATGTTTTTCAATCCCGCCAAGGCGATCCGGGAGCTGGGCATGCCGCAAACCCCGCCGCGCCAGGCCTTCGCGGACGCCATCGAGTGGTTCCGCGGCGGCTATGTGACGATGAAACATAAATGAGGCCGCCCGGGGAATTGCGGATTGCGGATTGCGGATTGCGGATTCCGGATTTTGAACAGGAGGCAACGAAGGCAACGAAGTCCCGATTCCGAATCGGGAGCCGCCCTGAATTAGTGCGAAGCAGCAGCTTCGCCCTACCAGACTATGAAATATGCGGGTTAGGCGAGGATCAGGGCGCAGGCTGACCGGGCGGGGGCGCATGACAAAATTCTCCGTGTCTTCGGTAGGGCGTCCCGATTCTGAATCGGGAGCCGCCGATGAATTCAGGGCAGAGCAGCAGCTCTGCCCTACCGGGAAGGCGAAGAAATCTGCGGCGCGGCAGCGCCGGCCTGCCGGGGATTTCATACGTCTTTGGCGGGACTGAAATGTGCTGGACTTGACCGGGGCAAGGCTTGAATATCCATTGTGTGGAAATGAATTTGCTGCCATTTGACAAATTGGTTCCGTACCGCCCCCGCGAATTTGTCCCGGAGAAGATTGACCTTGGGGACTTTGCGCAAATCGCCGCGCTGTTCGATGCGCTGGAGGCGCGCGCGCCGCGCTGCAAATCGGCGGACCGGTTGCAACGCTGGCTGCTGGACAGCGGCGAATTGAGCGCCGCGCTGGATGAGGAGGGTTCCATTCGCAATATCGCCATGACCTGCCATACGGAAAGCGCCGAGGCGGAAAAGGCATTCCTCCATTTTGTCGAGCAAATCGAGCCGCGGGTCAAGCCGCGGCAATTCAAGCTGGCGGAGATTTATTTGCGGCATCCGGCCCGCCGCAAACTGCCGGTCCAACGCTGGTTCGTTTTCGACCGCAACGCGCGGTTGCAGGTGGAGTTGTTTCGCCAGGAAAATGTCCCGCTGGAAACCGAGGAGGCCCGGCTCGGCCAGCAATATCAGAAACTGTCCGGCTCGCTCACCGTGCCCTTTCGCGGCGAGGAACGGACACTGGCGCAAATGGGCCGTTACCTGGAAGAGCCGGACCGCCCGCTGCGCCAGGAGGCCTGGGAATTGACGGCCAACCGGCGTCTGCGCGAGGCGGAGCGATTTGAGGATAACTTCGAGCACCTGCTCGAGCTTCGCGAGCAAATCGCCGCCAACGCCGGCTTCCCCAACTATCTGGAATACGCCTTCCAGATGCGCGGGCGTTTTGATTACACGCCGGGCGATTGCCGGAAGTTCCACGACGCGGTGGAGAAGGAGATCATGCCCGCCGTGCGGCAGTTGCAGGCCGAACGCCGCAAGCAGCTTGGGCTGCCGGCGCTCCGCCCGTGGGACCTGGGCGTGGATCCATTGAACCGGCCGTCCTTGCGCCCCTTCGAGCGGGTCGAGGAGATGGTGGCCGGGGCGCAAAAGATATTTGACAGGATAGATTCGCGGCTGGCGGCGGATTTTCAATTGATGCGCCAACTGCGTCTGCTGGACCTGGATAATCGGAAGGGCAAGGCGCCGGGCGGCTACCAATCCACCCTGTCGGAATCGCGCCTGCCATTCATCTTTATGAACGCGGTGGGGATTCATCGCGATGTGGAAACAATGTTGCACGAAGCCGGCCACGCCTTTCACGCGCTGGCGGCGCGGCGGGAGGAGTTGCATGCCTACCGCAACGCGCCGATTGAATTTTGCGAAGTGGCCTCGATGGGCATGGAATTGCTGGGCAACGAGTTCATGGACGCTTTTTATCAGGAGGCCGAAGCCCGGCGCGCGCAGCGCGATCATTTGGAGGGGATTGTCGCCATTTTCCCGTGGATAGCGACGGTGGATGCCTTTCAACATTGGATTTACACGCATCCCCGCCACAGCCGGGCGGAGCGGCGGCAGGCGTGGCTGGCCTTGATGGACCGCTTTGGCGGGGAGGTGGATTGGAGCGGATACGAGGAGGCGCGCGCGAATTTGTGGCATCGCCAGCTCCATATCTTCCTGCATCCGTTTTACTACGTCGAATACGGCATTGCGCAACTGGGCGCGCTGCAAGTCTGGGCCAATTCGCGGAAGGACAAGCGGCGCGCGCTCCGTCAATATGAACGCGCGCTGGCCCTGGGCGGCTCGCGTCCGCTGCCCGAATTGTTCGCCGCCGCCGGCTGCCGGTTCGACTTCACCCGCAAGACTATCAAGCCGCTGGTGCGTCTGGTGCGGAGCCAGTTGCGGGAGTTGGGCGGGAACGAAGCCGTGTCTTGACGGCATGGGGAATTGGCTTCATCATAGAGACATGAAAGTGGCATTGCCGCAATCCATGGAAGAGTATGTAACTGGACTGGTAGATGCCGGCGGGTACGCCGGATCGGAGGAAGTCGTTGAGGAAGCATTGCGGGAACATCAGGCCCGCCGGCAGGGCGTCGAGGTTGTGATGACGCCTCAACTCGAACAATTGCTGGATGAGGGATTGGAAGACTTGGAACACGCCCGGGCGACTGAGGAACTCCGACTCCGATGACTCCGCGCGTCACTTGCCCCAGCGGAAATCATCGAACTGGGTCACGCTGTCCGCCTTGGTCCAGACGCCAACCGCCCCGGCGTCCTTAAAGGATTCATCGTCCCAGGTCAAGGCGCGCTGGCCGTCAAAAGTCATGGTGAAATGAGGGCCGTGAAAATCCACGCGCAAATCGTGCCAGCGGCCGGCGGCGACTTCAAACGTGGCGCTGCCCTTCTCGGTGCGGACGCCATGGATCGTGTGATAAATGGTGACGTTGTTCTCGAGCGCGTTGGCGCGGGCGACGTAGTAATTGTCGCCGTCCTGCCAGCGCCAGATCAGCCCGCCGGCCTGGTCTTCCTTGCCGGAGATCGGCTTGAACTTGACCGCCACAAAACCGTCGCGGAGCAGAAGATTCGTGCGCACGCACCAGCAGAATTTGGCCTCGCCCGATTGCTGGAGAACGTTCGGAAGGCTCGGCGCGGCGGGGTCCCCCACCACCGCCCATTTGGCCTGGCCGCCGCCCGTGACGCCCGCCCGCCAGGCGGGAGGGAGTGCGCCCGGTTGGATGTCATCAAAAGTCACTGTGCCGGAGGAAGGGGACTGGGAGACACACGCCGGCAGGGCCAGGACTAACATTGTTGCCAGCGAGTGCAGGACAAAAATCTCGACGACTTTGGCAGCGCGACGCTGCTGCGCCGCCGGAGATTTCAGGGCAGAGCGGCAGCTCTGCCCTACCAGGAGGTTGGAGATTTTTGTCATTTGTCTTGCGAATGCGAGGAGGGTTTTCATCTTTAATTTGCGGGGCTTATGGTGTACAGTTAATTGGATCGCGACAACGGCGCTATTATTATGACAACAGCCAACAAAGTCACCATCGCGCGAATGTTCTTCGTGCCGCTTTTTGTGGCGCAGGTTATCGGCTATGTCAACACCGGAAATGAGGGGCATCGGCTGGCGGCCATCGTCTGCTTTGCGGTCGCGGCCCTGGGCGACGCGCTGGATGGATACATCGCCCGGCGCTACCACCAGATGAGCGAGTTGGGGGCCATTCTGGATCCGCTGGCGGACAAACTGCTGCTGGTTTCGGCCCTGGTCATCCTGAGCCTGGATACCCGCGGGAGGTTTGCGCAGATTCCCTGGTGGCTGGCCGCGATCGTGGTGACGCGGGAGTTGATCCTGCTGGGCGGCATGGTGGCGATGCGGTGCGCGCGGGGCAGATTCACGGCCCGGCCGCGTCTTGCCGGCAAAGCGGCCACGGTGCTGCAAATGGCGGCGGTGCTTTGGACGCTGCTGCAATGTCCGGCGGCGGCGCTGCCTTTCCTCACAGCGGGGGCGGGCCTGTTCACGCTTGTTTCGGGCGTGCTGTATTTGCTTGACTTCACGCGGCAATGGAGGGGCGAAGGCGCGGGGTTGAAGATGGACGGGGGAGGGGAGGTGGAGGTGCGGCGGGGGTGAGATGGGACCCATGGGAAGAATGGGAAGAATGGGAAGCATGGGAGGAATGGGAAGTATGGGACACATAGGCCTCATTGGTCTCATACTTCCCATACTTCCCATTCTTCCCATTCCTCCCATCAGGCAAAGGCGCGGGTGCATACGGCGTGCCTACCCGCCGGCCGGGCGCAAGGCGGCGTCCAGGGTGGCGGACTGGCCCGCCTGGAGGCTCAGGTCAATCGTCCTGGCGCCGTAGCGGACTTTGCAGGGCTGGCCGTTCAGGCTGTGAATGGTGGCGGCGGTCAATTGGCCGCGCTGCCAGGCCAGGTCCACCTGGAATCCGCCGCGGGCGCGCAAGCCCTGGACCGAACCGCCGGGCCACGCGGCGGGCAGCGCCGGGAGCAGGGCGATTTCGCCTTCGTGGCTTTGCAACAGCATCTCCACTATGGCCGCCGTGATGCCGAAATTGCCGTCCATCTGCATGGGCGGGTGCAGGCCAAAGAGATTGGGACAACTGTTGCGCGCGGAAAGGAATTGCTGGAGCATGAGATGCGCACCGGCGGCGTCATGCAGCCGCGCGTAGAGGGCGGCGCGCCAGGCGAAGGACCACTCGCGCACGTCGCTGTTGGCGGCGATGCCGCGGGCGTCGAGCGAAATTTTGGCCGCGGCGGCCAGCGCGGGGGTTTGGACGAGGGAAATCTGGTGTCCGGGATAAACGGCGAAGAGGTGGGAGGTGTGGCGGTGATGGTCGTTGCGGGTGTCCAATTCGGGATAGCGCGGGTCTTTCTTCTCTGTCAACCATTCGAGCAACTGGCCCCAACTGCCGACCCCGGGGACGGAGAGCTTGTCGCGCAGAGCGGCGATTTTGGCGCGGTATTCAATGTCAATACTAAGCACGTCGCACGCCTGGACGTAGTTGTCGAACAGGTCCCAGACGATTTCCTGGCTGTAACTGACCCCGTCCTCCGTCGGCCCGTGTTCGGGGGACCAGCCGTTGGGGACGACCAGCCGGCCGTCGGGAAGCGCCTTCAGATGATCTTCCCAGAACTGGCAGACTTCCTTCATGATGGGATAAGCCGTGTTGCGCAGGAAGGTTTGGTCGCGGTCAAAATCGAAGTGCTCCCAGAGATGGTGGCAGTACCAGGCATTGGCCGTCTTGTCCCAAACGTAGCTCATGCCGCCCATGATGTTGTGGGAGGTGCGGATGGCGAAGCCGCGCGAGGTCAGCGCGCCGGCGGGAGTCTTCAATTCGGGGGCGAGCGCGCTGGCTTTGCGCCACGGTTCCAACTGGCTTTTCATGAGGTCGAAGAGAGGGATGTGGCACTCGCCGAGATTGGCCGTCTCCGCCGGCCAATAATTCATCTCGACATTGATGTTGGCGTGGTAATCGGAATTCCAGGCCGGGCTGTTGTTGTCGTTCCAGAGGCCCTGCAAATTCGCCGGCAGGCCGCCGGGGCGCGAGCAGGAGATGAGAAGATAGCGGCCGTATTGGAAAAGCAGTTGCTCCAGTCCGGGGTCAACGGTTTGCGAGGCATCCAATTTGCGCCGGTCGGTTGGCTGGGCCAGTTGCGCGGGGGTGGAACGCCCGAAGTCCGCCGTGACACTTTCGAAGAGGCTCTGATAATCCTCCTGCTGCCCGATTTTGAGATAGGCGTAGCTTAACGACGCGGCGTCCAATGCCGCCGTGAGCCGCCCGTGCGGGTCCTCGCCGCGATAGTTTTTGGAATAGTCCATCGCGTAGTCGGTGCCGGCGGCCACGAGCAGGGTGAGACTGTCGCAGTCCTTGAACTCGAGGGTTGCGCCGTTGGTTTGAAGCGAACCGCCCTCGTGGAGCACCCGCGCCTGCCATTCATATTTGAGGCCGTTGTTGAGCTTGCCCGAAACGAGAAGCCGGTCGCCGTCCACGGTGGTCGTTGCGCGGTGGGAATCGGCCAACTCGACGGTTCCGGTGTAACTGTGCGGTTTGTCGGCGGTGAACCGTGCCGCGAGGACGACGGCGGGAAGGCTGCAAAGGAACTCGCGCTGGAATTGGACGCCGCCGGCCTGATAGGCCACATGCGCTTGGGCGGTGGCGAGGTCCAGGTCGCGGCGATAGTTGCTGGTGTTCGTGTGCCCCGGCAGATTGACATACAGGTTGCCGAAAACCTGGTAGGCCCCCATGTTGTTCTCCTTGCCCGGCGGAGTTTCGCCGCCGGTCCAAAGGCTGTCCTCGTTAATGGAGATGCGCTCCCGGGCCGGGGCGCCGAAGATCAAGCCGCCCATGCGGCCATTGCCGATGGCGAGGGCTTCGTTCATGGGCTGGTTATTGTTGGCCGGATGGTCGTACCAAAGCGTCAGATCGGCGGGGACAGCGGCGGCCGGCTCGCGGACAGGCGCCTGCTGGAATCCGGCACACAAGGCGAGCAACGCGGCCGCGGCAACGAGGTGGGTTGGAAGCAATGCTGTTTTCATATTCGGGTCATCCAATTCAATTTTTGGGCTTAATCGGCCTTAAATTAACCTGAATTAAGCTCCATTGGCTATAGTTTAGCCCGGATATTTCTTAGCGCGGCAAAACTGCAACCGAAGGAATTGAACCATCCCGATTCCGAATCGGGAGCCGCCCTGAATTAGCAGCCTGTTGAAAAAGTCGCCCGGTGAGGGCACCGGGCCTACATGACCCATGATTTCCGAGGAAATCATGTAGGCCGCGTGCCCCCACGCGG
>Ga0182027_10006108_pt1 | contig 18146 bp, 15 predicted proteins | sample 712E1DmetaG_FD_121300 | JGI IMG/M metagenome (GOLD analysis project Ga0182027, IMG submission 121300) | Permafrost microbial communities from Stordalen Mire, Sweden - 712E1D metaG (Illumina Assembly) | ecosystem: Environmental > Terrestrial > Soil > Wetlands > Permafrost | place: Sweden... | reverse complement strand
TCGACCAGCGCCGGATTGGCGCGCCCCGTCCGGATGGCGGCCAGGTCATCGCTCAAGTTTTTGATCGCGCTCTGCATGCGATGTTCAGCATCTTTCAGAAGATCTTTAATCACATCGGCCTCCACGAAATATATTCGCCATTAAGGATACACTAAAACGGAAAAATACGCTATGGGAAAAGGCGTTCGAGACATGGTTTTCTCAAGATCAGAGAAAGAACCGCCAAGGGCGCGACCCTCAGAGAACAAAGGGCAGGCGATCGCGAAGAAAAAACAAGAATCTTAGCGAGCTTTGCGTGCTTCGCGTTAAAATAAATGACAAGGCATAGGTTCACCATGGACTCTAAGAAGGCCATGGCGTTCGAGAGAGGAAACGTTCAAACTTGAGAGACTTTCAAAGAAGACGGGCTTATGCAAATTGATTTTGCACAAGCCCGTCCCATAATGTACCGGATGCAAATTCTAGGCGCTGACGAGGGTACCCACCTTATCGCCCTTGAGGGCGCCCACCAACGCTTGCGGGTCCCACAAGTTAAGCACCAGGATGGGAAGATTATTCTCCATGCATAAGGTGACCGCCGTGCTGTCCATCACTTCGAGACGGCGATTCAAAACCTCGATATAACTCAGCGCATCGAAGCGCTTGGCATTCGGGTTCTTCTTGGGGTCGGAGTCGTACACGCCGTCCACTTTCGTGGCTTTGATAACGACATCAGCATCTATTTCGGAGGCGCGCAGCGCGGCGGCGGTATCGGTGGAAAAGAACGGGTTGCCAGTGCCGGCGCCGAAGATGACCACGCGTCCCTTTTCGAGATGGCGGATGGCGCGGCGGCGGATGTAGGGTTCCGCCACTGCCCGCATTTCAATGGCCGACATGACGCGCGTAAAGATACCGATGCGCTCCAGCCCATCCATCAACGCCATCGAATTCATGACCGTGCCGAGCATGCCCATATAGTCGGCGGTGGAGCGATCCATGCCGCGCTCCAGCCCCTGTTTGCCGCGCCACAGGTTGCCCGCGCCGATCACCACGGCCACTTCCACACCCATGTCATAAACTTCCTTGATGCGGCGCGCCACGGATTCCGCTTCATTCACATCAATGCCGAATCCAGATGAACCTCCGATGGACTCTCCGCTCAGCTTGAGCAGGATACGTTTGTATTTTAGTTCGGACATATTCCACTCTTTCTCCCTCATCTGCCCTGCCTTGCTCCTTCTTCCAAAAGCGGGAGAAGTGATGAACGGGGGGTAAGTGAGGGCTAAGAAAAAGGCCAACCTTAAAGGTTGACCTTTGATCCTACTCCCGGGTGATGCTTTCTCCCAATTCCCAGCGTTGGAATCGGCGAATGATCAGATTCTCACCGGTCGCGGCAATCGTCTGCAGAAGAAGCTTCTCCACCGTAATGCTTTCATCGCGAATATACGGCTGGCGCAGAAGCACCGCTTCATCTTTGAATTTTTCAAGGCGGCCTTCCACGATCTTCTCCGCGACCGCATCGGGCTTCCCTTCTTCCTTCGCTCTTGCACGGGCAATCCCGGCTTCATGCTCCAGCTCCGAGGCGGGAATTTCATCGGCCTTGATGTATTTCGGCGCCGAAGCTGCGATCTGCAAGGCAATCTCGTGCGCCATGTTGCGAAACTGTTCGGAGCGAGCCACAAAATCCGTTTCGCAATTTACTTCAACCATCACACCCACGCGTCCGCCGCCGTGTGAATAAAGTTCCACGGCTCCGTTGGAGGCTTCGCGATCGGCGCGCTTGGCAGCAGTGGCCATGCCCTTTTCGCGCAGAAAATCCACGGCCTTTTCAAAATCGCCATTCGATTCCTGGAGTGCCTTGCGGCAATCCAATACACCGGCGCCCGTCGCGGCGCGTAATTCCTTGACCATATCAGTAGTAATTTCCATATGTACTTTCCTCAATCGAACAGCGAATTATTCCGCCTGCCCGGGCTCAGTAGATTGCGTTTCCTCCGGTTTAAGTTCAGCCGGTTTTTCCTCGGGCTTCTCGGCATGAGAAGCCGGATCATCCGGAGCGCGCGTGGCGCTCAACTTGGCCAAGGTGGCCTCACCCAGAAGCGCGCCTTCCTCGACCACCTCATCGGTCTCGACCACCTTGGGAGCTTTGCGCCCCCTGGGCCTTTCCGTCCTGGACTCGGCCACAGGAGCCGGTGCAGATTCTTCCATTGGCTCCTCATCCTTGCGCATGGCTTTTCCTTCCAGCACGGCCTCGGCGATCTTAGCCACCAGCAGTTTGATAGCCCGGATGGCATCATCGTTGGAGGGGATCACATAATCAACGCCCTCGGGGTTGCAGTTTGTATCCACGAGCGCGACCACAGGGATGTTGAGCAAATTGGCTTCATGCACGGCGGCATCTTCGCGGCCCACATCCACAACGAAGACCAACTCCGGCAGGCGTTTCATCTTCCGAATGCCAGACAAGCGGATGAGCAGGCGATCGATCTCGCGCTGAATCAGCAAACCTTCCTTCTTGGTCAGGCGGTTGATCTCGCCGGTATCACGCAGTTGTTCCAGGCGTTCCAATTCCTGGATACGGGCATACATAGTGGACCAGTTGGTGATCATACCCCCCAGCCAGCGTTCGGTCACGTAAGGCATGCCGCAGCGCTCGGCCTCTTCCTTCACCGTTTCCTGTGCCTGACGTTTCGTACCTACAAACAAAACGTTCCCGCCTGTTGCAGCGGTATCGCGGACCAGGTTATAGGCATGGTTCAACAGCTTGACCGTCTGCTGAAGGTCAATGATATGAATGCCGTTGCGTTCCGTGAAGATATACGGCTTCATACGCGGATCCCACTTGTTGGTGCGGTGGCCGAAATGGACGCCGCTCTCTAGCAGGGCTTTCATCGAAATAACAGCCATGGTTCTCCTTATTTCCGCTCTCCATACGCGCGGCTTTTCCGGCGTGGAACGGAATGAGTTTAGCGGGGATACAAACCCGCTCAGGGACGCTTGATGCCGGTCCCGGGCAAGATGTATGGCGCTTACGCGCCACGATAAAATTATAACATAAAACTTCGGCGCCAAGCGAAATTTCCGCGTCTGGGAGTGTCTAACATCAGAAATATCATGTCATTCGGGAGGGTGACATTGTTTATGTATTTGTTTTTAGGCACTCCCTTTGATCCTGTTATTAACAAAAACACCGCTTTTTTCAAAGGTAAATCAGATTCTCAATTCAAATTAATCCATAAATCCAAGAACTAGGCTATAATTTTATTATATATACAATCATCAAGATGGCCTCCCTACAATTGTAGGGAGGTGTCCTTTCTAAATCCAAAAAGGAATTTTATGCTTTTGATCGGTTATCTACTTGGAATCGTGTATCTGTTTTGCATGTTTGTTATGTCACTCTATGGCATAAACGCCCTTATAACGGCGGTGCTCTTTATTTTTGCAAAAAGGCGCTTGAGCAAAATGCAGGCGATCATCGAATCTGAAGAGTGGCCAACAGTAACCATCCAGCTCCCGGTATTGAATGAAAAGTCCTTAGTTGAGCATTTATTGCAATCTGTGACGGAACTTGATTATCCAGCTGGCCGTCTTCAGATTCAATTGCTGGAAGATTCAACCGATGATACCGTCCTGCTCTCGGCCCGCCTTGTGGAAGAATATCGCGCACGCGGCATCAATATCGAATGCATCTTCCGCACCGAACGAAGTGGACATAAAGCTGGTAATCTGAAAAATGGATTGAAAACTGCCACAGGCGAACTTATCGCCATCTTCGACGCTGACTTTAATCCCTCTCCCGATTGGTTGAAAAAAACCGTGCCGTTGTTCCAGGATCCCAAACTGGGCTGCGTGCAAACCCGCTGGGGACATACCAATCGGGAATATAACCTGCTGACCCGAGCCCAGGCGCTTGCCATGGATGCCCATTTTATCGTGGAAAAAACCGCCCGTTCCTATACCAATTTATTCATGAACTTCAACGGCTCCGCAGGCATCTGGCGGCGATCCTGTATTGAAGACGCGGGGAACTGGCAAACCGACACGTTGACCGAAGATCTCGACTTAAGTTTTCGCGCTCAACTATCCGGCTGGAAAATGGAATATCTCCCCAATGTCATCGTCCCCGCTGAATTACCGGCTTCCATAGAAGCGTTAAAAAAACAGCAATTTCGCTGGGCAAAGGGCAGTATTCAAGTCACGCGAAAAACCATAAAGCGCCTCTTCAGGCAGCCGAATATTCCCTGGTACAAACGCATCAGCGGATTATTGCAGTTGACTGCTTATACGGTACATCCCCTGATGATCCTCACGCTTTTTCTAACCCTGCCTGTCGGCCTGCTTGCGCCCCACTTTTTCACATATTTCCCCATCTCCTTAATTGCCACCATCGGACCGCCCATGCTCTATTCGCTCGCGGGGGCAAAGGATACTCCATCGCTGGCAGGGCGGCTTAAGATTCTCCCCATCATTACGATCATAGGCCTTGGCATGTCCCTCAACTCCACCATCGCCATCATCGAGGCACTGATCGGAAAAGGTGGAACGTTCGTCCGTACGCCAAAGTTAAACCTGACCAACAACTCAGGCTCAAGCCGACCTATTGACCGCTCCCATCTGCAGCCCATCAGTCCAATGGTATGGGGAGAAATAGGCCTGAGCCTGTATGCCTTGTTGACCATCGCGATCCTCCAACCCCGCCTGGGGTGGGTGATCATTCCGTGGATGGGGTTCTTCTGGCTTGGATATTTTTTCATTGCCGCGCTCAACCTGTACCAACACTGGCATGAGCAATATTCACGCTCGTCCTTTGCGATCAATGAACGGGCTTAAAAAAAGCAGTGCCCCGGCGAATTCGCCGGGGCACTTGATCTCTCAAATGACCGCCGCCTGACCATAAAGCTGCTGCTTCACATTGATGATGCGCTTGCGCAAATCCGCCTTCGTCTCAATCGCATTGGCAATCTTTTGAATGGCGTACATCACCGTCGTATGATCGCGGCCCCCCAGCACTTCACCGATCATCGGGAGGGATGCATCCGTTTCCTTTCGCAGAAGATACATGGCAACCTGCCGCGGTTCGGCTATCTTCTGCGTGCGGTCGCGTCCGAGCAACGCTTCCACGCTGGTCTGCCACTCGCGTGCGACTAATTCGACAATCTTCTCGAAGGGGACATTCTGACGCTGGGGCAGGAGATCGGCCAGCGCAATCTCGACAAGCTGCGGGGTTAGGGGTGAACCGCTCAGGTCCGCAAAAGCAAGGATGCGATTCAAGGCACCTTCCAATTCGCGGATATTGGACTCGACACGCCGGGCAACGGTCTCCAAAATCTCGTCGGGGATAAAACGGCCCATCCGTTCCGCTTTCGCGCGCAAAATTGCAAGGCGGGTCTCCAAATCGGGAGGCTGGATATCGGCCGCCAAGCCCCATTCGAAGCGTGAGCGCAGGCGCTCTTCCAGGGTCACAAGCGCTTTGGGCGGGCGATCCGAAGAAACGATGATCTGTTTATCCTGACCATGAAGCGTATTAAAGGTATGAAAGAATTCCTCCTGGGTGCTTTCCTTGCCGGCAATGAACTGAATATCGTCAACAAGCAGAACATCCATCGAGCGATACTTCTCACGAAACGCCTGCGTGGTGTGCGTACGAATGGCGTTGATCAAATCATTCGTGAATTACTCCGATGAAACATAGAGCACATTCAACCCGCGCATGTGGCAGGCATTTCCGATAGCATGAAGCAGGTGAGTCTTTCCGAGTCCCACGCCGCCGTACAGGAAAAGCGGGTTATATGCACGCGCCGGCTTCTCCGCAACCGCCATGCAAGCCGCATGGGCAAGGCGATTACCGGCGCCCACAACAAACGTTTCGAAGGTATAACGCTGATTGATGGTGGAATTGTGTGCAGGCGGTTGATCCACCTCCGCGCGGGTATTATTACCAGTCCCCGTTTCCGGCGATTCGATCTTGTCCTCCCGGATGACCGTGAAATCCACGGAGGCATTCGAGTCGAAAATCCCAACCAGCAAGCGGTCAACAGTGCCCGCCAGGCGATTCTCAAGCCAATCCCGCGCATAGGCATTCCGCACACCGACCGTCAAGATGCCGTTCTCGAACGATAACGGACGCGTATCACGCACCCAGGTATCAAAAGAGGCCCTGGGCATTTCCATTTGTAGTTGTCCGAGCACGGACTGCCATGCTTGTTCGGGATTCATAAGCCAATCCTCGTGTCGCAGTGAGAGTATATTGAACCAACCCGCCCAAAACCTGCGGCTCCGTGAAATAAAATTATGTTGCTGGTTCAAACTAACTATTAGGGACTTCAGATGTAAAACGAATTCACATCATCTCGTTCAGCGTGAACACATTCTAGCAGAAAAGTATTGCACATAACAACACTTTTCACCTACGCTTAGTTAAAAACATTTCCTTTTTTAAGGTTGACCAATGTTAAAGAATCATCGCGCGAACAATAAAAAGCTCATTAATAACCAGAACAAGCGTTTCAGCCAAGCGCATACTCACAGGTCCATGTGACCCCCATATATGGTGTTATAAGAGCTTGTGAACACCATCTACGTATTTATGTTTAACAGTTTGTTAAAAGAACGCGCCGCAGAAAAATTTTGATTCGCATTGCATGAATATCCGGTTTGCGTGATTCAAATGTTAAAGAAACGGCAGTTTTCCGTTTTTATGTGTGCGCACTGCGCGGAACCCATGCAAGTATGGTCGTGCCATCACCGATGACCGAGGTGATATCCACTTCACCGCCCACCGAGCGGGCGCGCGTCTGCATATTCGATAATCCATGGCCAATCGTCATCGCCATTTTTTCCAAATCAAATCCCTTGCCGTTATCATGGATCTCCATCATCACGCGCTCGGAAGTCATCCACACGTTGATATCCACCCGTTTTGCGCCTGAATGTTTGGCTGCATTCGCCAAAGTTTCCTGGCAAATGTGAAATAGCGCCAATGAATTCGTCTGAGGCAGGTGATCCAAGTCATCTTTGGGGCCGGTCAGCGATACTTCTGCAAATGTGTTGGCGCGATATTCAGTCACCAGACGCTTCAAACCGTCCATCAGACCATCATTTCCCAATTGGCGCGGGCGCAAATCCAGGATATAGGCGCGAATATCGCGAATTGCTTGATTTAAACCCTCAATGGATTCCTTGATCCGGATTTTTGCAAGGCCAGAATCATCATCCAAGGTGTGTAAGGCGCTATCCAGCGAAAGTCCAACGCCATAAATGGATTGAATAATGCCGTCATGCAAGTCCATGCCGATGCGATCGCGCTCCTCCAAAACCGCCAAACGCCGCGCATTTTCGTGCAAACGAGCATTTTCAATGGCTAAACCCGCCCAATTTGCCACGCCATCCAAAAACTTAAGGCCTTCCTCTTCCAACGGTTCACTGCTGCGCGTCGCCACGCTCATGACCCCCATTAAACTCGTAGCCGATTTCATGGGAAAATCGGCAATTTGACGGAACCCCTCCTTTACAACGGATTGCCGCAAGTAACGCGATTCCTCCCCCAAGTCGGTCACGATCATCCGCCGGCCACTTTGCGCCACCAGGCCGACAATCCCGTCTCCGATTTGGAAGCTGTGTTTGGCCCAGAAAGCTTCCGCCGCCTGGCCGCGATGCAAAACCATGCGCAAAGTCTTTTTATCTTCTTCCAGCAGGAAGATTTCACCAGCATCCACCTTCATGTAGGCCATCACAACTGCCAGAGTTTTGTTCAGGATTTCGCCGAGTTCCAGTGAGGAGGTCAAGGCTGAGGCGAACTCATTGACGAGGGCAAGGTCTTCACTACGACGGGTCAGGGCGGCATCCCGTTCCTGCATATGCCCCACCAGCCGCGCATTCTGAATGGCAGCGGCTGCATATCCGGCCAGCATTTGGATGATCTTCTCATCATCTGCCGTAAATTCCGCACCGCCCATCTTGTCGGTTAGATAAATCTGTCCCAATTGCCGATCGCTGGTGCGGATGGGAACGCCCAAGAAAGAAACCATGTTTGGATGGTTGGGAGGAAAGCCTGCTGAACGCGGATCCTTCGCAATGATCGGCACACGCAAAGGTTCATCCGTATTCATCAAGGCACCGATCAATCCCAAGCCCACAGGTGGATGCGAAATGCGTTTGATCTGTTCCCTGGTCATGCCGACGGAAATGAATTTATCCAGCTTCCCGGCATCATCCAGCACGCCGAGCGCTGCATAACGCGCTTCCGCCTGTTCACATGCCAGCGTTGCGATCCGCTCCAAAAGATGGTCAAGGGAAATATCCTTGACCAGTTCCAAACTCGCCCGATGCAAAGCAATCAGACGGTCCTGCAATTGTTCACGCGTCAGGAGCATTCAAAGACACCTCCCCTCAATTAAACCACAGAATCTGATAGCTTTTGGCAGAAACAGCCCATAAAATTGTAATCTGTTTGAGGAAAGGATAACCGTGACTAAATCCCGCATTTCCGGTTTCTATAATTTGACTTTGGATGAACGGCGTGCCAAGCTGGCAGACTCGGCGGCTCTGGCCCTCGATGATCTAGCGGCCTTCAATTTAAGCGGCGGAATCACACCTGAATCCGCTGATCACATGATCGAAAATGCAATTGGCACATTCGCTCTGCCATTGGGCATGGGATTAAATTTCATGGTTAACGGAAGGGACGTTTTAGTCCCAATGGCAATTGAGGAGTCATCCGTTGTAGCCGGCGCATCCTTTATGGCGAAACTGGCACGTGCAGGCGGCGGATTTATTGCAACCACAACCGATCCGTTGATGATCGGGCAAATGCAAGTCATCAACATTGCCAACCTGGAAGAAGCCAGGTTGAAATTATATGAGCACAAGGTGGAATTACTCGCCGAAGCCGATTCCATCGATCCCGTCCTGAAAAAATTCGGCGGCGGCGCACGAGATCTCGAAGTTCGAATCATGGAAGATTCCCCCATTGGCGGATTTCTTGTGGTTCATCTCATTTATGATGTGCGCGATGCGATGGGAGCGAACGCAGTCAATACGGCGTGCGAGAAACTTGCACCGCACATTGAATCCATTACGGGCGGGCATGTCCATCTGCGCATCCTATCAAACCTGGCTGATCGCCGTATTGCCCGGGTACGCTGCACGATCCCAGCCAAAGAATTAGCATTCGATTCTTACACAGGTGAGGAAGTCCGCGATGGCATCATTGCCGCGTATGCCTTCGCCGCAGTAGATCCATACCGCGCCGCGACTCATAATAAAGGCATCATGAACGGCGTGGACGCAGTGGTAATCGCCACTGGCAACGATTGGCGTGCCATTGAAGCGGGCGCACATGCTTACGCCGCCCGTTCAGGCAAATATACTTCGCTATCCACCTGGAATAGAGATCAGGAAGGCAATCTCATCGGTACGCTGGAAATGCCCATGGCGGTTGGAATCATCGGCGGAGCGACCAAAGTCCATCCCGCCGCGCAAGCCGCGATCAAACTGATGGGCGTAAAGACAGCTGGGGAACTAGCCGAGATCGTTGTTTCGGTCGGACTCGCTCAAAACATAGCGGCGCTGCGCGCGCTGGCCACCGAAGGCATCCAGCGCGGGCATATGTCCCTCCATGCGCGGCAGGTGGCCGTCGCCGCCGGCGCGAGCGGTGATATGATTGAAAAGGTCGCGGCACAGATGGTTGCGGAAAAACTGGTTAGAATTGATCGCGCCGAAGAAATTTTGAAATCATTAAAGGCTAAATAAACGAAAAGCTCATGAATAATAAACTTCGTATTCTTTCCATCTTTCTTATCTTTATTTTGTCATGCAGTTTCGCAGCCTCAACGCCGCCTGCGCCGACGGCCTCTGCGGTCCCAGTTTTCCAATCTCCGCAGATTCCCACTTCGATTCCACCAACTCCAACACTTGTGCCATCGCCGACCCAGCCTGCCTCGTTGGGAACCATTGCCCTTGATTTTGTAGCCTCGTTGTGTGACGCGAAGTGGATGAACGGCGGCCAGCATCTGACTGCATGTCCGAATGCCAATGCCGATCACTCAGGCGGGTATGCCGTGGCAATTGATCCTGGATCGGAAGGGCTGGCAGCCAATACCCCAGTTCTTCTGACGATACCCGCGTGGAATGTGTATGCCGCCCTATTTTTGCGATACCCAAGCTTTAAAGTACACGCCGGGGATCGCTTCCGCACTACGCTGCGCTGTTCGGGACCGGCCAATTCGCAGTGCAATGTGCAATTCGCCCTGGAATATTACGACGCGCAGGGAAAATATCACAGTCCATTTATGCAGTGGAATTACAACCCGAGCATGCCCGATATCCATGTAGATGCCGATCTGAGTTCACTCACCGGTCAAAGCGTGGACTTTGTACTGGCGCTTCGTCCCAATAACGATACGCCGCAACAAGACAGAAGTTTATGGATTGCGCCACTTATTTATCGGGCCAATCCCTGAAGAATTGATTGAGCAGAAGAGATTTTGAAGTCATCGAAACCGTTTAGAAGAAAAATCATATGTCAAAACACTTTTCGAGACGCGACTTTTTTAAACTCGGCGGAATTGCCTCTGCCGGAATGTTCTTATTTGCCTGTGATGCAGCAACAAAATTTCTCGTGCCAACCCAAACTCCCTGGCCAACCTCCACACCATTTCCAACTGCGACTAACACGCCTGTCCCAACCTCCACGCCATCGCCGACCGCGACGAATACGCCTGCGCCAACTCCTACCCAGGCTCCAAAGTATTTGCGAGACTTTGCAGATAAGCTCGGTTTGGAGATTGGGGTTGCCCTGGGAGCATCTCAAGGTCAAGAAATATATCAGGAAGTGATGACCAGGGAATTCAATTTATGCGTATCGGATTCGGCCTTTCATTGGGCAGACAACAATCAGCACCCTCTTCGCCCAAGCCAGAACGATTTTGATTTCACATATCCAGACTCTGTCGTGACATACGCCCAACAGCACAGTCTTCCTTTGCAGGTTCATCACTTAGTTTGGGGAAATGTGCCCACCCTGCCTGCCTGGCTCAAGGAAGGAAATTTCAGCAAAGATGACCTGCTCTCCATTATCGAAGAGCACGTAACCACCATCGTTTCACGCTACAAGGGCAAAGTCAAAGAATGGACTGTTATCAATGAAGTACTTGCGCCTTACGATTTTTGGGGAAGAAATCTCGGCATCGATCCCAATTGGATCGCAAAAGTATTCGGATGGGCTCATGATGCAGATCCAGATGCAAAATTAATCCTAAGCGACTCTAAAATTGAAATCCCCGGAGCTTCCACTTACAACTCTGCCAAAAACACCAAAATGCTTAACCTCGTTCAGGCTTTAAAAGCCAGTGATGCTCCAATCAACGGCGCCGGCTTTCAAATGCATTTAACGGAAAAAGATTTCTTAACCCAAACGCAACTGGAAATTAAATCCGATGCGCTGAAGCAAAACATCATCAATTATGAAGCAACGGGAGTTGATGTGTTTGTCACTGAATTCGATCTAAGACTGGATGGAATTCCCGGTTCGCAGGCAGACAGGTTTGCATTGCAAGGCAAAGCATACGGATCAATCTTCAAAGCCTGCCTTGACGGCGGATTAAAAAGTTTTATCGTATATGGACTGATAGATAAAGATTCCTGGCTAGAGAAACCCTCCTTTGGGGGAGCCAACGCGGCAGATACACAACCATTAATATTTGACGATAATTACAATCCCAAGCCAGCTTATTATGCAATGCTCGATGTTTTACAACAGTACGCACAATAAAATTTATCAACCAAGCAAGGAAATCTCATGATCACTCCTCAATCTCAATCCTTCCCCACCCTCCTCAAACCTGTCAAGCCCGTTGGCATTGTCGGTTACGGCGCATATGTGCCGCGCTACCGTCTGCCCGCAAAGGAAGTTGCGCGGGTATGGACCGGCGGCAAGGGCGGACTTCCCATCAAGGAGAAGGCCGTCCCCGGACTCGATGAAGATGTCATCACGATGTCCATCGAAGCGGCGCGCAACGCCATGAAGCGCGCTCAAATTGACCCGACAGAATTGCGTGCGGTGTGGGTCGGGTCAGAGTCGCATCCGTATGCAGTCAAACCTACATCCACCGTAGTAGCCGAGGCGATTGGCGCAGTCCCCAACACGCAAGCCGCCGACTGGGAATTTGCATGCAAGGCCGGCACCGAAGCATTGGTTGCCGCGATGGGATTGGTCGGTTCGGGCATGGGGCATTATGCCATGGCGATCGGCATGGACACTGCGCAGGGCAAACCCGGCGACGCCCTCGAATACACGGCAGGCGCGGGCGGCGGCGCATACATCATCGGCCCGGCGGAAGAGTCGCTGGCGCTCATCAACGCTTCCTACTCGTACGTTACCGATACGCCCGACTTCTGGCGGCGCGAAAATCAAAAGTATCCAGAGCACGGAGTGCGCTTCACGGGGGAACCCGCCTACTTCAAGCACATCACCGAAGCCGCCACACATATGATGGAAGCCATAGGCAGCACTGCCAAGGATTACAAGTGGGCGATCTTTCACCAGCCGAACACGAAGTTCCCGCAGCGCGTCGCATCCCAACTCGGATTTTCAATGGAGCAGATCCAACCCGGCATGCTGGTATCTGTGATCGGAAACACCTATGCAGGTGCGGCGATCATCGGCCTGACCGCAACTCTCGACATCGCCCAACCCGGTGACAGAATTCTGATGGTCTCCTTCGGCTCCGGCGCCGGTTCAGATGCCTTCGATATCACCGTCACTGACAAGGCTCCTGGCTGTGCCAACCTGGCCACGAAGACCCAGGAATATATCGCGCGCCGAACGGAGATCGATTACGCAACCTACGTGCGCTATCGCGGGAAACTGGCGATGAAGTAAGAACAGGAATCGTAATTCGTGAATCGGGAATCGGTTTTCCCAATTCACACCGCCCGATTCCCCATTCCCTATTCCCGAGGCTTTTATGGCATTCTTCGATCTCACTCTCGATGAACTCAAGGCCTATCATCCCCCACGCGAAGAACCCAACGATTTCGACGCGTTCTGGAAATCCACATTGGATGAAGCACGCACACATCCGCTTAACGCGAGATTTGAGCGTGTGGATTATGGTCTTACCGCACAGGAAACTTTCGATGTCACTTTCAATGGCTTCGGCGGACAACCGGTCAAAGGCTGGTTGATCCTGCCAAGTCAACACCAAGGCAAATTGCCATGCGTCGTTGAATTCGTCGGCTACGGCGGGGGACGCAGTTTCCCGATTGACTGGCTCTTATGGTCAAGTGGGGGTTACGCCCATTTCGTCATGGACACGCGCGGACAAGGCAGCGCCTGGTCTCCGGGCGATACACCCGATTTATATGCCGAGGGCGGTAACGCACATTATCCCGGAAGCATGACCCAAGGAATTCTTGATCCCAAACACTATTATTATCGCCGTGTGTTTACCGATGCTGTTCGCGCGATTGAAGCGGCGCGCAGTCATTCAGATGTAGATGCTTCAAAAATCGCCGTGACTGGCGGCTCACAGGGCGGAGGCATTACCATCTCCACGGCCGGGCTTGTGCCGGAGGTAGTCGCGGCCATGCCAGATGTGCCGTTCCTTTGTCACTACCGCCGCGCAACTGAATTCGTGGATACCTATCCCTATAAAGAGATTACGGAGTATTGCCACATCCATCGCGATAAAGTGGAAACAGTTTTCAACACACTTTCGTATTTCGATGGAGTTAATTTCGCCGTGCGCACAAAAGCAAAGGCTTTGTTCTCCACAGGACTCATGGATCAAGTCTGCCCTCCATCTACAGTCTATGCCGCATACAACCAATGGATGGGCGAAAAAGATATCAAGATCTATCCCTATAACGGTCACGAAGGCGGCGGCAGTTATCAAACGATAGAGAAGTTGAAATTTATTAAGAATATTTGGAAATAAAAAAAATGACAGACGTAGTTATTGCAGGCATTGGACAAACAGAAGTAGGCGAGCATTGGAATATAAGCTTGCGTGAGCTGGCATTCGCTGCCATTCAAGATGCAGTGAGGGATAGCGGTGGACTAAAACCGCAAGCCTTATTCGTCGGCAACATGCTTTCCCCGAATCTTTCCAACCAGGCGCATCTCGGTGCGCTCGTTGCGGATCATGCAGGCCTCACCGGCATTGAAGCGATCACCATTGAGGCCGCAGGCGCGTCGGGCGGCGCGGCAGTGAGGCAGGGGTATCTTGCAATCTCAAGCGGCATGGTGGATGTGGCGCTCGTGGTCGGCGTGGAAAAATTTACCGATCAAGTTGGTCCGGGTGTGGATGCTGCACTCGCCACCGCAAGCGATTCGGATTTTGAGGCCGTGCAAGGCATGACTCCCACATCACAGGCCGCGCTTCTCATGCGGCGTTACATGCACGAGTACCAAGTCCCCGCCGACGGTTTTGCCGGCTTTGCCATCACAGCACACGCCAACGGCGCAGGAAATAAATTTGCGATGTTCCAAAAAGCCATCAAGCCTGAAACCTATGCCAAAGCAGAAATAGTCAGCGAGCCGCTCAATATGTTCGACATTGCTCCCAACGTGGATGGCGCGGCCGCACTCATTCTGACCCGCCGTGATCTGCTCCCAACTAATTTTGCCCATCCACTCGTGAAGATTTCCGGCTCTGCATCGGCATCCGATACGCTGGCATTACATGATCGCAAAGATATGTTGTATTTTGATACTGCTCAACTTTCCACAGGCAAAGCGATGAAACAGGCTGGCATTATGCTGGACCAGATCAGCTTCTTTGAATATCACGACATGTTCAGCATTTACGCCGCGCTAGAAATTGAAGCCGTCGGTTTTGCGATCAAAGGCAAAGGCTGGAAACTTGCCGCGGATAACAAGATAGGCCTAAAGGGAAAAATTCCGTGTGCCACCATGGGCGGACTCAAAGCGCGCGGTTTCACCGGCGGTGCGACCGGTGTGTATCAAGCCGTTGAAGCGGCGACCCAGCTACGAGGGCAGGCCGGAGCGAACCAGGTTGCGGGTGCAAAATACGGATTAATTCAATCCCTTGGCGGACCGGCCTCCACTGCTGTTTCTCATATTATCGAAAGGATTCAAGCCTGATAGGGTTTGAGAGTCTTACCGGATAGAATTAGGCTTGAAGAAAGGAATCTGAGAATGGAAATCCCGAGACACTGGCGGCTTAAACAACAACGATATTCATTGGTAGGCGAAGTCTGTCCTCATTGCGACTATAAAATTTTTCCGCCGCGCGATGTCTGCCCGAATTGCGGCGACGAAGCAAAAGAACTCTATACATTTAGCGGCAAGGGCGAAGTTTATTCGTACACCACAATCTATGAGGCTCCCAGCGGCTATGATGCCAACGCACCGTATACAGTGGCAATTGTCAAACTCCAAGAGGGACCGATGATCACGGCACAATTGACCGACCTCGGCGACCAACCCGTTGAGATTGGCATGCCGGTTGAGATGGTGACACGCCGGATGCGCAATGATGGCGATGAAAGAGGCATCATCGTGTACGGGTATAAATTCAGACCCCGCCTCGCGGTTGCATAAAATCTTTTGAATTCCCATTTCGCCCTGCCGTAAATCCGGAAGGGCGATTTTGTTTTATACTATCGTCATCATGCCCAGCCTCACGTTCCAACTCCTCGACAACTTCCCCTACTCCCAATATGCCGACCCTCAATCCATCCAGCGCGGACGCGCCTACTACAAAGATGGTCGCGCTTGGAACGTGGAATTGATAACAAAAAATGAAGCCGTCGTTCTCGTAGACGGCGACTCGGGCGACTATACCGTTGAAATCGAAGTCAGTCAAAAATCGGGTGAATTACTCTTCGAGTGCGACTGCCCCTACGCCGATGAAGGCAACTTCTGCAAACACATGATCGCTGCCGCTCTCGAACTGAGCGAATATCTGAAAGATGAAGAGGATGATCTTGATAATGATGAAGAAGATGACAACATCATCCTAGCGTCTCCATCCATTCCCAACAGCAACTGGCAAAATAAACTCAAAGAAACGCTCGCTCAGGTTCCGCGCAGGTCAACCTCACCCAACCTGAGTCGCTACGTTGCACTTGTGATCATGGAACGCTCACGCATGGGCACGTACGGCTACGGCAGCGCATATCGAGCAACCTATTCTTACACCCTGACACCGTTCATCATCAAGGCGAGTGAATGGTATAACCTCATAGGCGGTGAGAAAAAATCTCCGCAAGAAATCAACGAATTTTTGGAAACAAACAAAATATGGATCAAGGCGGGCGAGAGAATGTTCCAGCAGGTAAACCCTGCGGGTTGCCTCAACTTAAACCAGGACGCGGTTTCCTTCCTGAATCTACTCTCAAACGCAATGCGCATGTATGGCATCGGCACGAGCAATGTGCCCATGTTCCTGTCCATGCTTGCCAAACTTGAAGTGCCTGTTTTTCTCGGCAGTTTCTACCCTGATAAAATAGACCGCCGCGTTCACATCCTGCCCGAACCTGTGGATATAAAAATTGATATACAAAGCGACGAAAGCAAACTCACCTTACAGGCAGGTTACGAACATGCAGGAACATTCAAACACATCCAACAAAAAGTTGAAACAATTTCCCTCAACCCCGCCTGGATTTTAATAGATAATACCGTCGCCCAACTTCGCAACGCTACCGCTATCAACCTGCTCTCCTCCTTCCCCATCGAAATTCCTACGCAACAAATGGAACTCTTTCGCGAACAATATTTCGCGCAGATCGCGCAGCTACTCCCCATCAAAAGCGACATCGTCCATTGGCAGGATATAAATGCCGAACCCACGCCGCGCCTGTATCTTCACGACGATAAAGATCAAACCTTGCGCGCTGATTTGCGTTTTGGCTATGGCGAACACGAATTGCCTCTTGGCAAAGATGATTTATACGCCGTCGAAACCGTCCCCGATTCGTGGGACTTGATCCGCATCCATCGTCAAAACCAACGCGAACAATATTTTTATCAACTGCTCACCGATCCAACGTATCGTCTCAAACGCGCAGGCAGCGATTTTCCGTATGGCACACTTGAGTTACGCGCCCGCGCGCATCCCTTCGATTTTCTTTTGCATTCCATTCCGCAGCTCACGCTGGCGGGCTTTGAAATATACGGCGAAGATAATCTCAAACTTGGCCGCATCAACCGCAACACTGCCACACTGCGCGTCAGCATCACATCGGGCATTGACTGGTTCGATCTCAAAACCTTTGTCGAATTTGGCGATCAACAAATTGCATTTCACGATATCCGCAAAGCCCTTCAACGCGGCGAGCATTACATCAAACTTGCCGACGGTTCCGTCGGTCAAATCCCTGAAGAGTGGCTGGAGAAATACAAACATCTTTGGAATATGGCGCAGGAGACTGAAGATGGATTCCGTGTCAGCGACTTTCACCTCCCTTTGCTGGATAAACTGCTGGAAGATGACGAAACTCTTCATCCGCCCTCGGAACTGATCCAACGCCGCGAGCGTTTTCGCCACTTCGAGCAGATTGTGCCACAGCCGCTCCCCAAGGGTTTAACTGGCAAACTGCGTCCCTACCAAAAACACGGCTTTGACTGGTTACACTTCCTCAAAGAATATAAATTCGGCGGCATCCTCGCCGACGACATGGGCTTGGGGAAAACCGTCCAGGTGCTGGCGTATCTCCAATCGCTACAGGAGCAACAAGGAATTCGCACCGAGCGCAGCGACCCGCCCAGGGAGCACAGTCGAAACGCAAATGGCGAGCATGATCAAAACAATGCAGCGAACCTGCTCGTTGTCCCAAAAAGTTTAATCACCAACTGGCAGAGAGAGTCCAAAAAGTTCACGCCCACTTTGCGCTTTCTCGAATACATGGGCAACTTCCGCAGCAAGGACACCGCCGCCTTCAATGAATATGATGTGGTGCTGACCACGTATGGTACGATGCTGCGCGACATAGAGATTTTACGCGGCTATAAATTTCATCACATCATTCTCGACGAATCGCAAGCCATAAAAAATCCGCTGGCGAAGAGCGCAAAGGCGGCACGGTTGTTGAATGGCGAACATCGCATCGTGATGACAGGCACACCCGTGGAGAATAATACGTTTGAGTTGTGGTCGCAGTTTGCGTTTTTGAATCCCGGCTTGCTTGGCAACATG
>Ga0182027_10006107_pt1 | contig 18147 bp, 17 predicted proteins | sample 712E1DmetaG_FD_121300 | JGI IMG/M metagenome (GOLD analysis project Ga0182027, IMG submission 121300) | Permafrost microbial communities from Stordalen Mire, Sweden - 712E1D metaG (Illumina Assembly) | ecosystem: Environmental > Terrestrial > Soil > Wetlands > Permafrost | place: Sweden... | reverse complement strand
GGCGCGATGAAGTTGTACCAGCAGGCGCTGGAAATTAAGGAAGGTCTGGGCGACCTGAAAGGCAAAAGCGCCACGTTGCACCAGATGGCAGGCATCTTCGTCACGCGCGGCGACTTGGACGGCGCGATGAAGTTGTACCAGCAGGCGCTGGAAATTAAGGAAGGTCTGGGCGACCTGCAAGGCAAAAGCGCCACCCTGGCGAATATGGGCGTAGTGCACTATCAACGCCACGAATATAAACTTTCTTTACAAAAAGTTTTTGAGGCATTGAGCATGCTGGAAAAAATGGGGGCTGTTCCAGACGCACAAAAGGTTGCAGGACTATTGGTACAACTCCGAGATAAGTTGGGCGGCGATAAATTTGATCTTCTTTGGCGCGAAGTAACCAACAACTCTCCCCTTCCCGAATGGCTAGCGAAATCTGACATCACCCGCGAGCAACAAGAGCAAGGCATGACCGCCGAGCAGTTCATTACAGAGGCGATACAGTCTGCAAGGGAGAAGCGTCCCGAAGCAGAGCAATATTTCAAAGCTGCGCAGAAGATGGCGGCGGATTCCAGGTCGACTGAAGAGTTGCGCGAGTTGGGTAAGGTCTTGTCAAGAATAATGGCTGGTGAGAAAAATGTTGATCTGTCGGCACTCACGGGGGAGTTGAGGGAGATGGTGGAAAAAGAATTGTCGCTGCGAGAGTGAGAGAGGGAGGCGATTGCCAGAGGAAACCTAACCCCCGGCCCCTTCCCTACAAGGGAAGGGGGAACAGTACTTTCGCCATGACATTTGCAAGAGGTATAATTTGAACGAGAAACAGGAGATTAACCATGACTCGCACATTTACTGCTTTGATCCATAAGGAAGATGGCTGGTATGTGGCGGATTGTCCCGAAGTGGGAACGGTCAGCCAGGGAAAAACGGTCGAAGAAGCGATTGCAAATCTCAAGGAAGCGACCGAACTTTATCTGGAAGAATTTCCCCTGCCAGAAACCAACCATCCATTATTGACCACTTTCGATGTAGCGACTTATGCCTGATCTTCCCCATTTATCCGGAAGGGAAATCCTGCGCGCATTGGAACGGCTTGGATTCGTTCAGACACGTCAACGTGGAAGCCATGTTGTCCTGAAAAAGTCCACGCCAGAAGGAAGTGTCGGCTGCGTTGTTCCCTTGCATGATGAAGTTGCAATTGGGACTTTGCGCAGCATTCTCAAGCAAGCGAAGGTCTCGTCCGATGAGTTTATAAAATTCGTGAAATAAATCGGATAAGAAAATGATAACAAACTTGAAACGAAAAGACTGATTTTGCAAGAGCATTTTATAATGTGCCTCAAGTTGCAAAATGAAAAACATTAACCTTTACGATCTGTTCAAATATCTGGCCGTGGCGGGGAACCTGCTGTTTATCCTATGGATCACGTATAACGGGATAGACGAGGGGTTTCGCGGGACAATTTATCAAATCCTGTCGTATATTGGGTTGGTGGGGCTGCTGGTGCTGAATACGGCTTTGATCTTGGGGAAGAAGAAGTAAGCACTGATTCCCTCCCAATAAGAATAAAACCTGGCAGGTCTCCTCGCGCAGACCTGTCAGGTTATTTTGAATGATTATTTGGGCCGGTACAAAGGAAGGGGGATGAACAACAGGAAGCCGAGGGTGATGACGATCTCGCCAATCAGGACACCCAAAGCTTGAACCGGTCCAAAATACGGAGGGAGAGGAGGGGGCTGCGAACCCATGCCGAACACATCCGCCATGCCGGAAAAGACGGCGATCACATAGCCCGTGGCAACCACGCGCAAGCCAATATCGGCGGCGATGGAGCGATCCATGCCCTTCCACAACCCCCACAGGCTGATGTATCCGCCGACACAAATTATGGCGAGGCCCACCAGGAAAACCGCAATCTGAACGAACCCTACGGCAGGACTGCGATCCAGGTCAAACCATTCCGGCTTGGTGCCGACGATAAAAACGAAAAGCCCAAACAGGGTGACGAGCAATCCAACGCGGACGCGCAAGTGGGAGGGCGCGGCGGCGCGGGGAGGGATATCCACGGGAGCGGAAGAAGGTTTTTCCTGCGGTTCGTTCATGATGGAAGGTTCTTCTCCAAAAAATTCAGCCAGTTGCCGCCCAGGATGTACGCGGCGTCGGATTCTGAATAGCCGCGCGCAACCAATAGCGGAACCAACTTTTGCAAATCGGCAATCGTATCAATTTCAGGCGGGACGGATTGGAGGCCAAACCCACCGTCGAAATCGGTACCCAGACCCACATGCCGCGCATCCCCTGCCAACTGGCAGACGTGATCCATATGCGCGGCCGCCACATCCAAAGGCACCTCCTCACGCCGGCTGCCCCTGGAACGCGACCAGCCGCTCTTCAGGAACGAGTTGACCGGGATGATGCCGATGATCCCATCGCGTTCGATCAGGCCGCGGATAACCCGATCCGATAAGTGGCGGTTGGTGGGAAAATTCGGAAGGAGGGCAAGACAATTCGCATGGCTGGCAACCAGCGGCCCTTCGTACAAGTCCAGGGCTTCGAGGGCGGATTGCTCATCCATATGGCTCAGATCGAGGGTGAAATTGAAACTTGACATGGTCTTGAGCAGACGGCGGCCATCTTCGGTCAGAGGACCGGGTTCGCGCGTGCCGCCGGCGTAACGAGTGCCGGCCCACGCCAAGCCAATAAGGCGCAAGCCCAGTGAATACCATTCTTCCAACTCAGCGGGCGAACGGACAGCGTCGGCGCCTTCCATCAACGGCAGCAAGCCAACGGGATGATCCTTTTCTTCAGGCGACTGCCATTCCTGCATGTGGAAACGCAGATCCGTGGTGTTGAGGATGAGGCGGAAATGATCGGGTTTGGAATCGGTCAATTGGCGGTAGAGATTCAACTGGTCCAGATAGATGCGATGCGCCTCTTCGTAATCGGAATAAACCACCTTATCCCAAGCCCCCATCCGCGCGCGAGCCGGGGAGGCGAACAACGTGGAGAAGACCAGGGCAACGCGGCCGCGTAGATAATCGGACCAGCCGATCAAACTATCGCCGTTGGTTTCAGGCGTGTCGCTGCCTTTTTCCAATTGGCGCGTTTCTGCAGCGGAGCGAGTGTAGTCGCGCCCGTACGTTTGCATATTCCACGCCAAGTCGCAATGGGAATCGATGATGAACGGCTTTTCAGGCATGATTGGAAAGAGCGTGGCCTTCAGTGCCACGCTCTCCTTTTTATTCGGCCGGGGTTTCCCCTTCGTCCGACTCGCTGTGTCCGTATTCCTCGATCAGCTTCTTGTAATCCCGATCCGCATAGGCACCGGAGTTGACCTTGCGCAGGCTGAGGCCGATGCGATGCTGGTCGGAATCGATGCGAATGATGCGCAGGGTGTGCACTTCGCCTTCCTTCAAAACCTCCTTCGGATGGTCAATGCGATGATCGGCCATCTCGGAGATATGGATCAAGCCTTCGATATCGCCCTCGAGGCGGGCAAATGCGCCGAACTTGGTGAGACGGGTGATGACGCCTTCCACCAACTGTCCAACGCTGAATTTTTCGACACGCGATTTCCACGGATCATCGGCCAGGGCGCGCAGGGAAAGCCCAATGCGCTTCTTTTCGCGGTCAATATTGATGACCTTGACCTTGACTTCCTGACCGACTTCCAATACTTCCTTGGGATGCTGGACGCGATCCCAGGAAATCTCGGAAAGATGAACCAGGCCATCCGCGCCGTTGATATTGACAAAGGCGCCGAAACCGGCCAGGCTGGTGACGCGTCCGGTATAAATCTCACCGACTTGCAACTCATCAATAACGCGCTCCTTGAGAGACTGGCGCGATTCCGTACTGGCGGCACGCTCGGAGAGAATCAGGCGGCGGCGTTCGCGATCCACTTCCACAATGCGGACGGAGATCGGCTGGCCGATCATCTTTTGCCAGCGCTGTTCAGGCGTCTCGCCGGTGGATTGGGCGCGGCGAATTGCGCCGACCTGCGACGAAGGCACAAAGCCGCGCAGGCCGCCGACCAACACGATCAGGCCGCCCTTGTTGAAGCCGACGATGTTGCTTTCGTAGGTACGGTCTTCTTCGAGCATCTTTTCGACATTATCCCAGGAAAGCTGCTCCTGTGCGCGGCGGAAGGACAGGACAACATTGCCATTATCGTCTTCGGGATTGACGATATAAACCGGAATCTCCGCACCGACTTTAAACAACTCGCGTTCTTCCGCCGAGAACTGTTCCAATTCCTTGCCAGAGATCACGCCTTCGGACTTGGCGCCAACGCTGACAAGAACCTGGCTGGAGCTGACGCCCGCAACCGTGCCTGTGCGGATCTCGCCCGCCTGGGGCATATCCACATTCCCGTTCTCGGTTTGGAGCAGTGATTCCATGCTCTGATTATTACCGTGGTCTCCCTGCTTGTTCGCATCGCTCCCTTGCAATGGCAGGGACTCATTTTGATCCGTCACTTGTTGACTCCGAATTAAAAATATGTAAGGTGGATTATACAGGTGATTGCAGAACTTGACAACCCTGCATGGTAACATTCGGAGTCTGAAGTCTGGAGACTTCGGAAAGAAAAAAGCGCGCTTTTTGGAAAAATCCGCAAAATCTGGCCCACAGGGTGCTGTCGCAAAGATTTTGCACTCCGCGTTTACATACTTTGAGCGCCTCCAAGCTTTCGGGAGCACTCAAGCACGGAGCCGAATTCATTCGATTTTCATGAACTGAGGCAGGCATTTATCCCGCCGGATCTCGTTGCCAAAGCGAACACCCCAACCTTCAAACCTTCGACCTTTTAGAACTTTCAGACTTTTCGACCTTTCAGACCTTTTGACCTTGAATAATGCGCCGACCGTAAATCGGCCCGTATCATTTTTGATATAATGAGCGCCGGAGTTAACATGCCTGCCATTTATCCCTTCACTGCCATCGTCGGACAAGAACGAATGCGCCGAGCTTTGATCCTCAATGCGGTGGATACCCGCATCGGAGGCGTATTGATCCGCGGCGAACGCGGCACCGCGAAATCCACTGCGGCGCGCGCGCTGGCTGCATTACTGCCGCAAGTCAAAGTGGTGGAGGATTGCCGCTTCGGATGCGATCCCGACAAGCCCGGCACGTGGTGCACCGAATGCAAGGAACGTTTTGCAGCGAACCATAACAAACTGCCGTTCCACCAGCGGAAAACACCCTTTGTCAACCTGCCTATTTCCGCGACCGAAGACCGCGTGGTGGGAACGCTGGATATCGAACAAGCCATTCAAAAGGGCGAACGTCACTTTGAACCCGGCGTGCTGGCCAAGGCCAACCGCAGACTGTTATACATTGACGAAGTCAACCTGCTCGATGATCACGTGGTGGATGTCCTGCTGGATTCCGCGGCGATGGGAGTCAATGTGGTCGAACGCGAAGGAATCTCCTTCTCGCATCCCGCCCGCTTCATCCTGGTCGGAACCATGAACCCGGAAGAAGGCGAACTGCGCCCGCAACTGCTGGATCGCTTTGCGCTATCCGTGGATATCATCGGCATCCGCGACGCACGCGAGCGCGTAATGATCATGGAGCGCAACATCGCGTTCGAGCAGGACCCGGAAGCCTTCCGCCAGACCTGGATGAAAAGGGAACAGGAAGTCTCCAAACAGATCGAACGGGCGCGTGAACTGCTGGACGAAGTGAAATACACCAGCCGCGACCTGTTATCCATCGCGGCGCTGACCGCTTCATTGAACGTGGATGGTCATCGTGCAGACCTGGTGATCCTGAAAGCTGCACGCGCACAAGCCGCATTCGAAGGCCGCACGCAGATCAACGACCACGACATTGCACTGGCGGCGGAACTTGCCCTGCCCCACCGCATCAAACGCACCCCATTCCAACAAGCCGAGATCACCTCCGAGCAGTTGCAGGAACGCATCGAGCAACTGGCAGGCCAGTCAGTGCCGAGTGAATCTGAGGAGAAATCGGAATCGCAGGAAAGCCAGTCCACGGAAAAAAAAACTTAAAGCTCGAAGATGAGGCGCAGGAAAGCCCGCAGCAGAGACAGCCTGAGCCGATGCCGCAACAGGATGTGTTCGCCCACACCGACGCCAAATGGTGGGAGGGCGGACAAAAAATCAAAGCGGGCGAAACTTTCCAGCCGCGCAAATTAAACACCCCCCTCGACAAACTGACGCGTAAACGGGCCGGACGGCGTTCCCTTACCAACACCGAGCGCAAACACGGTCGCTATATCAAGGCGCGCCCGGCGGGCGACAAGACCGACGATATTGCCTTCGATGCAACGCTCCGCGCCGCGGCACCATTCCAGAAACGGCGCGCGGAAAAACGCAAACGACTGGCTTTCGCCATCGAGAAATCCGATCTACAGCGCAAGGTACGCGTCAAACGCGTGGCTAATTTGGTATTGTTCCTGGTGGACGCTTCGTGGTCCATGGCCGTGGCGGAACGCATGAACGCGACCAAAGGCGCCATCCTTTCCCTGCTCACCGATGCCTACCAACGACGCGACCGCGTGGGGCTGATCGTTTTTCAAAAAGACCGGGCCACACTGGTCCTGCCGCCCACAAATTCCGTCCAACTTGCCCAGCGTGCACTGATAGACATCCCGGTCGGCGGAAAGACCCCGCTCTCGGCGGGACTGCTGATGGCGGCGGATGTGTTAGGCCATGAAAAATTAACCCATCCGGATATCGAGCCGCTGTTGATCGTGCTGACCGACGGTGCCGGCAACGTTTCGATCGGCACACTGCCCCCGCAGGAAGAATCGTATCGCTTCGCGGAACTGATCGCGCATGAGCAGGTCAAGAGCGTGGTCATCAACATGGAACACGCCGCCTTCGACCAAGGACTGGCACAAATGCTGGCAAATCATCTCAAGGCGCCGTGCTATTCGCTGAATGAATTGAAGGCGGAAAATCTTTATCATGCGGTGAAACAGGAGATGGGCACGGTGAAATAGAAGATAAGACACCTCCGAGATTTTAAAAACTCGGAGGTGTCATTTGAAGGAAGAGTAGCCCTATGTTTCTGCATCGTGGGATGCAGAAGCAGACGATGGCGGCTGGAGGCCAGCCCTACCACGCTTCGCTCCATGCAAGGACGCACAAAATCCGCCTCTTGACAAATTTAGAACAAGTGTTCTATAATGTCGTTATCTATCCTATAAGGAGGCAGATATGAACACCGTCCGTAACTCACGCAGTGTAGGGGATGGGCTGGCTTCGATGTTCCGCGGTCTTGGACGCGGCAGGCGCATCAACCGCGGCGCGGCCTGGGGGCTGATGATCGTCACCGCCCTGCTGGCGTTCGAGATCTTCAATTACAGCACCACGCAATTCGCCCTGGCCGATGTGCTGGGTAATCTTAAGTTCGCCGGCATCCCGTGGGCAACCATTCTGGCATTTGCTTTTTGCGGCATTGACTTTGCCGGTATCGCACGCATCTTCACACCGCAGCAGGGCCGCGATGAGCCGGCCGAGGTCTGGTACCTTTTCGGCGCATGGTTGCTGGCCGCAGGCTTCAACGCGACCTTGACCTGGTGGGGCGTTTCGGTGGCGATCGTGAGCCACACGAGCGCGGCGGCCGGTGCGGTCATCAGCAACACCACCTTGACCAAAGTCGTGCCGATCTTTGTCGCGATCATGGTCTGGTTGATCCGTGTGTTGATCATCGGGACGTTTTCCATTGCAGGCGATAACCTGTTTTCAACCGCAGATGCACGCGGCTACCAGTCCCAACAAAGGCCCTATCCGCAGCAACCCCGGCCTGTGACGACCAACCCGATCGGGACGACACTGAGACCGGCATCATCGCTGCCGCGACCCGTCCAGAATTTTCACCCGGCGCCCAAGCCCGCTGCTCCGCCCACAAACTTCGACCATTCCGAACCGACCTATCACAACTTATCCTTTGACTCGCAAGCTCCACATGATTCTATCGAGCCACGCAAACAATAAACAAGCATAACTTACCAACCTACATCATTCGACGCGGGTTATTCAACCCGGCAGAAAAGGAACCCCATGCCCCGCGTTCGTCAGAATAATAATTGGCGGACAGCCGCGGCCTACAACCCACAAGGCAGCGGCTGTTCTTCTTTTTATTGGCTCCCGCCTCTAGCGGTATTGTTGTTCGGCGCGTTGATCGCTATGGCCGCAGCTCATATGCCCAGCCAGGCGGCGGCTTTTCAAGGCGGCAGCACTTCCCCATCCAACGGACTCGCCTCCTTATTTACACCGGAGGTCCAGTATTGGAGTGCGGCCATTCTGCGCTGGAGCGGCGACTCAAACCTGGACCCCAATCTGGTCGGGACGATCATGCAGATCGAATCCTGCGGCGATGCGGCGGCGCGTTCCTCGGCGGGGGCCATGGGACTCTTTCAGGTCATGCCAGATCATTTCTCCGTTACAGACGATCCCTACGATCCCGATACCAACGCCCTGCGCGGACTGACGTATTTGCAGCGCGTATTCGATCTTTCAAACCATGATATTTCATGGTCGCTGGCGGCATATAATGGCGGGCCGGGATTGATCGGGTTGAATGAAGGGATGTGGCCCGCAGAAACGATCCGGTATGTTTATTGGGGAAGCGGCATTTATGCGGATGCCTCAGGAATGAAATCGGTAAGTCAGCGGCTCAGTGAATGGCTGGCGGCTGGAGGCGCGAGGCTATGCCAGCGGGCACACCAGCAATTGGACCTGCCATAAAGAGGAATGAAAGCGGTTGAGACAGTAGAGGAAATCGAAAGGCCGCCAACGCTCAGACTTCCGCTTTGCGCGATGGAAGGACTTCCTTCTTTTCCATTACAGGCGTCGGGGTTTGATCTTTCGCCAGCGGAAGCCAAATTGCAAAGGTAGTGCCTTTGCCTTCCTTGGATTCCACGTTAATCGTTCCCCCATGATTCTCCACAATCCATTTGGCGATGGAAAGCCCCAAACCAAAACCCGGCGAATTGGAGCGAGTGCGCGATTTCTCGGCGCGATAGAAGCGGTCAAAGATAAAGGGCAAGTCCTCGCTGGCGATACCCGGTCCGGTATCGCGGACAATGATGCGCACCTGGTCGCCTATGCGCGCCAGACCCATCATCACGTCTCCGCCCTGCGGCGTATATTGAATTGCATTGGCCACCAGATTCAGCAAGACCTGTTTCAAACGGTCACGGTCGCCGTTGAATGGAATTTGATCAATGTCGGCGATCTTGAGATGGACCTTATTACCGGCCAGGATGCGCATCTCCTGGAAGACCTCCAGCAAAAGAGTGTCCAGTTCAACGGGTTGTTTGCTCAGGATGAGTTTGCCTGAATCCGCCTGGGTGAGCAGCAGCAGTCCGCCCACCAGACGGGTAAGGCGGCCGGCTTCCTCGTCAATGCTGGAAAGCGACTCTTCATCGAACTGCTTCATGCGCCGCATCAAATCCACATTGCCTTTGATAACGGTGAGGGGGGTGCGAAGCTCATGGCTTACATCGGCGAGAAAACGCTGTTGGGAATTGAAAAGGTTTTCGAGGCGCTCCAGGGTTTGATTAAAGGCTTCGATGAGGTTCCCCATCTCATCGTTGGAGGCGCCCTCATAGGGAATGCGGCGTGAAAGATCATCGGCGCGGTTGATGGCCAGGGCGGTTTCCGTGGCTCCATCCAGCGGGGCAAGGGCGCGGCCAAGCATAAACCATGAACCTGCCCCGGCCAACAGGATGGAAATCAGGGTGGCGACAAAGAGAACATCCAACAAATCCCGCCGGGCGGCATCCGCCACATTCAAAGTGGTAGCCACTTGTAAAATGCCGACGTTGTGAATGCCGGCGCGCAGCGGGATGCTTAGGACGCGCAGGTGAACATTTTGAATGGTATTTTCGCGATAGATGGGCAGGGCAGTCTTGAGACCGGTTGGATCGAGGGAAACGTTGATGCCGGCGATCACCGCCGAAGCAGACTTGATCTTTCCATCCTCGCCCCACAGTTGAACATAAACATTGCTCGCCATGTCCAGAGGCGGCAGGGTAAATACATCAATCTGACCCATGGCGTTGACGTGCGTCACGCCCATGACCTGGCGCGCGGTGCTGGCCAGGACGGCATCGGCCTGATTGAACATGAGGATGGTGATGATAATGTAAACGGCCGCGCCGAAGGTTAAAATGATTCCCCCCATCAGCGTGGAATAAAGAAGGGTCAGGCGCAGGCGGAGGGACACAAGAATTTATGGATGATGATTAACGATATTCGGTATTCGATACTCGATATTAGATATTAGAGAGTAGAGAGTAGACGGTGGTGATTCGGGTACCGAGTATCCGAGATTGATTTACGGGTTTTCGCGCATCACGTAACCGACGCCCCGCACGGTATGGATCAAGCGCGGTTCCTGCTCGGCTTCGAGTTTCTGGCGCAGGTAACGGATGTAAACTTCCAACACGTTGCTCTCACCGCCAAAGTCATAACCCCAAACCCGGTCAAAGATCACTTCGCGCGTCAAAACCTGCTTGGGATGGCGCAGGAACAACTCCAGCAATTCATATTCCTTGGCCGTCAGCGCCACGAGGCGATTGCCGCGCGCCGCCTGACGCGAGCCGGTATCGAGGGTCAAATCGGCGAACTTCAACACGGGCACACGTTCGGGCTGGGTGCGGCGCAGAAGGGCACGCACGCGGGCCAGCAATTCATCGAGGTTGAAGGGCTTGACCATGTAATCATCCGCGCCGGCGTCCAGGCCCTGGATGCGATCCTGCACAGTATCCTTGGCAGTCAACATCAAAATGGGAATGGAGCCGCCGCTCCGCAAGCGATTACAAACCTCCAACCCGTCAATACCCGGAAGCATCCAGTCGAGAATGACCAGATCGGGGGTGTGATCACGCGCCAGGATCAAACCGGTGCGGCCGTCGGTTGCCATATCCACCACATAGCCTTCGTAGGCGAGGCCGCGCTGAAGCAATTTCAAAATTGCCTGATCGTCTTCAATAATCAATATTCTTTCGTTCATCGTTCATCCTCCAGACAAAATCATACCACATTTGGTAGAATGTCCGTATGCCCTTTAGCAAGCGGCTCTTCGACTTGATCGTCACCGTGCCGGGACTCATCCTGCTTTCGCCGGTCATTTTATTGACTGCGCTGCTTGTCCGCATCTTTCTGGGTGCGCCGACCCTTTTCCGTCAAAAAAGGCCGGGGTACAAAGGGCAGCCTTTCACCATTTACAAGTTCCACACGATGAGCGAGGGACGCGATGCAGGGGGGAATCTTTTACCCGACGAGATGCGACTGACGCGCTTCGGAAGATTCCTGCGCTCCACGAGTCTCGACGAATTGCCCGAACTCTTCAATATTTTACGGGGCGAAATGAGCCTGGTGGGGCCGAGGCCCTTGCTGATTGAATATCTTCCGCTGTATTCGCCCGAACAAATGCGGCGGCACGCCGTCCATCCCGGTCTCACCGGTTGGGCACAGGTCAACGGGCGCAATGCAATCACGTGGCCGGATAAGTTCAAACTGGATGTTTGGTATGTGGATCATTGGTCATTCTGGCTGGATATCAAGATACTGTTCCTTAGCCTTTGGAAGGTGATCCAGCGCGAGGGGATCAGCCAGGAGGGGAAGGCGACGATGGAGTATTTTAAGGGGAATAGAGAATAGAGAATGGGAAATAGGAAATGGTAATTGGGGATTGGTTAATGGATCATGGATGATAGGGAGTAGGGAAATAGTAAGTGATAATTGGGAAAAGGAAGAACGCTTCCTATACTCGGGCTTTAAGGTAAGCCAAATACAGATTTTCAAAACTTACCACCTGGGAACAGATCCTTATAGGTCTTCATATACTTCTCCTTATTATGAATTTGCCCGCCTTCGGCGGGAGAGGCGGGCAGAACGCAGAAAACCCTACTCCGCTACGCTTCGTGGGGCAGGCAGGAAAACAGAAAACAAGAGATCAGATGGGCGGGGAAACCACAACCACACGAAAACCGAGGTCGAGCCATCCGAAGTCCGGGTGACTGACGCTCCTGCCCGCGACGCGCGCGCCAACCATACCGACGTCCCACGAGCCGCCGCGCAGAGCCAGCCAATTATTTTTCACCTCCGTAAAGTTGGCCTGCCATTCCCAAACATTGCCGCTCATATCCATAATGCCCGCAGGGCTTTTGCCGTCCGAATACATCCAGACCGGCGTGGTGCGATTGATCCCGCTTTCATACGTGTTTGCATAGCGAACAATATCTTCCTGCTTTTGCAGCTTACCCCACGCAAAGCGATCTGCCTCTTCCCCACCTGCGGCGGCCACCCATTCATTTTCCGTGGGCAACCGGAAGACCAAGTTGGAAGGTTGAAGGTTGAAAGTTGAAAGGCTTTGTGCTTCTGGTTGAGTTTGCCAATTCTCCATTAACCACTTGCAGTACGCATTGGCTTCGTACCAGGTGATGCCAACCACCGGCGCGCTCCGGCGGCTGAGACCAAAGCGTGGGTCGCGCCAGTAGCGAGGCTCGATGATCTTCTTATCCTTGAGATTCTCCTCCAGCCAACCCTGAACCTCTTTATCCCAATAGCCTTTTTTCATTGGGGCAAACTTCTCATCACAGGCAGGAAAACCCTGCCAGAGTTTTTCGTCCTGAAAATTCTCCTCCTTTAAGAAACGGGCATATTGAAGGTTGGTGACCGGGTACTTAGAAAAATGAACCAGCCTGTCCTCGCACTGCACCGGAATGAGTTGATACAGGCCTTCGGGAGTGTCACCAAGTTCATCAAGCACATCGGCGGCAGAAGCCATGAGAACGGGTTTCCATTTCCTCTTCCTGCCTTGTTCATGCAGTATCCGCAATCGTTTTGCAAGCAATTCAGCCAGGTCAGGCGATTGCGCTTTACATTCCAAATAGGCGCTTCCGGCAAGTTCAGCGGAGGCAAGGCTGGCATCCAGTGAAAGACGATCAGGATGTTTGCTGGATTGCTCATCCGCACCAGCCAATCGCAATAGCAATCGCCGCGCTATGACGGGGGCAGTCAAATCCAAATAGCCGATGGTCAGCAGGATCGGCTCACGCCACCAACTGTCGAGGCATAGCCCGCTTTCCAATTCCAAAGCGATTTTATCCAAGTCGCGCACATTTTCAACGAAATAACGACCTACCAGGAATTCCTGGAAGGAAAGATGGATGAAGCGATATAATCCGCCGCGCTCTTCCAACAATGTTCCGCGTTGGCGCGTTTGCGCGATCAGTTCATCCACAAAAGGCACATAAGTTAGTTCCCGATTCAAGATTTCCCGCAGAACCTCCTCCGTGATCTCACGCCCCTGCTCATCGCCCTTGCGATGCATATGATAGGCAAGATATTGGAGCATTTCACGGTTCATCGCCAGGCTCCCTGCCACCCGGTGTTCGATCTCTTCGGAAACCGACTGGTCGAGGTTGTAATCGGGGCGCAGCATGGCATCAACCGCTTTGAGATACAGGTCGGCGCGTTGGTCCGGCAATTTGCGATTGTTGAAATGAACGATCAACAACATGCGAACCATTAACGGGGAATCAACGAACGGTTCCACATTTTCTCCAAGCCTCTGTTTGCGCACTTCCTCCAAATTTGTAATATCCGTGAGAAGGTTTTGGGCTTTTTCCTTTGCCTGGGTTTCACTATGCGGATGGATGGAACGATATGCATGAAGGACCAGTTCCATAACGTTGTTCCAATCCAATGGAAGCACCTGAATGTGGCGGAATCCACGACCTAGAACGGCATTACCGTGATATGCAGCCGTTCGGCTTGTGACCACCACGCGCAAATTCTCGCGCCCTGATACCAAATCTTCAATCGCCTGCCGGACGCGGATGCGTTCATCTTCGTTGGGCACTTCATCCAGGCCATCCAGCAGCAGGATCGCGCTTTTTGCTTCACTCAGGAGATATGCGATGAAATCAGGGCTTAAGGTCAAGTGCATTTGCCTCTGGAGCAGGTATTCTGAGATGAAAGTTGCCAGTTGTTTTTCCCTGGCTTTGGCACTTTTTGGCAATTCACGTAAATAGGATGCGTACAGGCTCAAGGGAACATAAATCGGGAGGGGGAAAGGTGGGTCAAATCCCAATTTTTCTTTGGCAAGGGAAAGCTGGCCAGTTTGAATAGCATGAGCGAATGTCCACGCGATATGTTGAAGAACAGTCGTCTTTCCGCTTCCCGGCCCTCCCGTGACAATCAAGCGTTTGGAAATGGACAGGATTTGATTTAAGTCAATTTTTGTGGATTGCCTTCTTTGTCCTTCTGAGGTTTCCACTTCTCCCCCACGCGGATTTTTGCGAGGTTCAAGTTCAAATTCTTCTCGCTCAGGTGTGAATTCCGCGGCGAGAGGAACATAGACGGCCTCCAATGGAAGTATCACTGCCGGGTCGCTTCCCTGAGAAATCCCGCGCAATGTGATTGAACCATAACTTTCATTTACCCAGTCAAGATATTCCTTGAGTTGGTTTTCCAATTCCTCTTTCGAGGTTCCGGGTACGCCTGGAGCATAATTATTGACAATATAGGTGATCTGGCTATATTTACCGGTTGACAAAATGCTTTGGTTCCCTGTTTGTGGGGTGACTCTGTTTGACGCCCAAACTTGCACCACCTCAAAAACCACCCATACAACCAGCGCACCGATGCCAATGACATAAACAAGGTTGATGTATTGCGGGGGAATCTGGCTACCAAATCGGGCTAGGCCGATCACAAATAAAACCCCAAACGCCAGCGGCGCAGTAAGTTTTTTCGCAAGTTCAAGCAAAACATCTTTCCAGAGTTTCATATCATGCTCCCTTCGATTACCGGCCAGTCATATCTTGAGTCTAGCACAAAAATATCCGCTTGACATGCGCCCGGCAACGCGTATAATCACGCCCATAAGAACGCGCGAAGACAAATAATCAGGAAACCGTTCAGAGAGCCATCGGGTCTCGATATGGCAAAACCCATGCCTACTCGACCCACGGTGCGAGATGGCCGGTCCAATGATGAAATCCACTTCGCCCAGGTTTCCCTCGCAGAAGCAGGTCACGTTCAAAACACGAACTGTTGTAAGAGGGACGGGAATCGCCCGTTAGCGCGAAGATGAAGATTATTGCCGTGACCTCACCCTGCCCTCTCCTAAAAGGAGAGGGGGTAGAGACCTCACCCTGGCTCTCTCCTAAAAAAGGAGAGGGGGTAATAATGAAAGCAGGTGGCACCACGAGACGCCCCTCGTCCTGCAATGGACCGGGGCGTCATTTTATTTTCTCACCACAAAGTCACAAAGGACACAGAGATTCCTTTGTGCCACGAAGAAAAAACTTTGTGATCTCTGCGGTGAATTATACGGAGGTGCAATCATGTTAGACATCAATATCATCCGCGAACAACCGGACGTTGTCCGCAAGGCGATGAGGGACCGGCAATTGGACGCCTCGCCCGTTGATGCCATCCTGCAACTGGATGAAAAACGGCGCGCGCGGCTGGTCGAAGTGGAGAAGATGAAGGCGGAGCGCAACGCCGTCTCGAAAGAGATCGGGCAATCGAAAGATGCCTCCGCCCGGCAGTCGAAGATCGAAGCGATGCGGGTCACCGGCGATAAGATCACTGCCTTGGATAAGGAAGTGGCGGAGGTCGAAGCGCAATTGAATGCGCTGACCGCCACGATCCCGAACATCCCCGACGCGCGCACACCCTATGGAAAAGACGACAGCGAGAACGTTGTCCTGCGCACGAGCGGCGAGGTCAGGGAGTTCGATTTCCAGCCCAAGCCGCACTGGGAGCTTGGCCCGGCGCTCGGCATCATTGACTTCGAGCGCGGCACGAAGATCACCGGCTCGCGCTTCTATGTGTTGAGCGGCGCGGGGGCGCGACTGCAGCGCGCCCTGATCGCCTACATGCTGGACCTGCACATCCGGCAAGGATACACGGAAAAATACCTGCCCTTCATGGTCAAGACCGAGACGGTGTTCGGTGCGGGACAACTGCCCAAGTTCGCCGATAATCTTTATAAAGACCATGAGGAGGATTATTACTTTGTGCCGACCGCCGAGGTGCCGCTGACGGGTTTGCACATGGGCGAGATTTTGGATGAAGCCAGCCTGCCACGCCTGTATACGGCCTACACGCCCTGCTTCCGGCGCGAGAAGATGAGCGCGGGAAGGGATGTGCGCGGCATCAAGCGCGGACATCAATTCGACAAAGTGGAAATGTACATTTATTGCAAGCCGGAAGAATCAGATGAATGGCTGGAGAAGTTGCGCGAGAATGCCGAAGAGACCTGCAAAAATCTGGGACTGCCTCACCGGGTTAAACAACTCTGCACCGGCGACATCGGATTTGGCGCAACAATGACTTACGATATCGAGGTCTGGGCGCCGGGCTGCGCCGAGTGGCTGGAAGTTTCATCGGTATCGAACGACACGGATTTCCAGGGCAGACGCGCCAACATCAAATATCGCGATGATAAAGGCAAGACACGCTTCGTCCATACGCTGAACGGTTCGGGGCTGGGACTGCCGCGTACACTGATCGCCGTGATGGAGAACTATCAGCAGGCGGATGGTTCCATAACAATACCGGAGGTGCTCCTGCCGTGGATGGGAGGGGTGGAAGTGATCAAGGATGAAGGATGAAAGAAGTGAGAAGTAAGAAGTGAGATGATGGATGAGAGAAGTAAGAAGCGAGAAGCGAGAAGCGAGATGTTGGATGAAAGATGAAGATGAAGAGCGCAAAGATTTCTTTTTTCCTTGGCGCGCTTCGCGACCTGCGCGTTGAAAAAAAACATGGGTTCACCATGGACTTTGACAATGCCATAGTGCACGGACTCTGAAGAATATGCAAATCTGGCTGCAATTTCTCACCCAATGGTTGACGCTGATCTTCATGCTGATCGGGTTGGTGGGCTTGATCGTGCCCATCTTCCCCGGACTGATCGTGATCTGGCTGGCGGCATTGATCTATGGAATTGCGGCGGGCAACTTTGGTCTCAAAGGCTGGATCATCTTCATCCTGATCACCCTCCTGGCCGTGTTCGGCAGCATCGTGGATAATATTTTCATGGGGGCGAAGACGCGGCAGAGCGGCGCAGCGTGGATCTCGATCTGGGTCAGCAACCTGGCAGGGATTATTTTCAGCCTGGCGTTCACGCCATTGATCGGACTGGTGGCCGCGCCGGCCGGATTATTCATCTCGGAGTGGATCCACCGCAGGAATTGGCGCCCGGCGCTGAATACCGTGCGGGCCATGATCGTGGGCTGGGGTTGGTCTTTTGTAAGCCGGTTTGCAATCGGTGTGGCGATGATCGGTTTGTGGATGGTGTGGGTGTTCACCTAACCCGCCAACCGGTGAATGTCCCGAAGGTCACCACAATCTATGAAGCGATTATAAAGATTGGGTAAAGTCGTCATGTCCCTTGGAACACGACCAACCATGAAAATGAGGTATAACGCACAATGACCGGCTGGCACAGAGATCGTTCTCTCAATGGTGCTCCGAGCTTGCAAGTTAGTCGGATTGGGATACGCGGAGGCACGGCGAATTGTCGCTCCGTAAAAGAAGCACGTAAACCAGATTCTAATTCATCGGGTATCCATGCCAACCGGTCACCTAAACGACGATTGCCTGAGATATTTCTATTTTCAAACCAGAGGCAGTCGCCTGCAACTTTCGAATGACACGCATATGGATCGAACGCTGAGTTGAGTACAAACACAGATCACAGGCAAAATCCGGAAGGACCCGTTGGAAAGTTCTTTTCCAACCTCGGACCCGGTTTAATTACCGGGGCAGCCGATGATGACCCTTCAGGAATCTCAACGTACTCCGTCGCCGGAGCAACCTTCGGCTATCTGCCGCTATGGATGGCGCTCTTTTCTTTTCCATTAATGGCTGCCGTGCAATTGATGTGCGCCCGTCTTGGCCTCGTAACCGGGCGAGGCCTGGCGGGAGCCATACGAAGTTATTTTCCACGCTGGGTGCTGTGGGGAGCTTGTTCCCTGTTGATCGTAGCGAATGTGTTTAACATCGGCGCCGATCTGGGTGGGATGGCGGAAGCCACAGCCCTGGTCACGAGCGTTAAATCATTTTATTGGACACCCATTTTTACAGTGGTGATTATTTTGGTGCTCATTTTCTCCTCCTACCGGACCATTGCAAGAATCTTCAAATGGCTGACGCTCGTACTCT
>Ga0182027_10006104_pt1 | contig 18148 bp, 16 predicted proteins | sample 712E1DmetaG_FD_121300 | JGI IMG/M metagenome (GOLD analysis project Ga0182027, IMG submission 121300) | Permafrost microbial communities from Stordalen Mire, Sweden - 712E1D metaG (Illumina Assembly) | ecosystem: Environmental > Terrestrial > Soil > Wetlands > Permafrost | place: Sweden... | reverse complement strand
TAGCCGGCGGCATCCAGGCCGCCGAGGTCGTCGGTTCGATACCAGCCGTCGGCCGACAGCACGACGGCCGTCTCCGCGGGCCGGCCGTAGTAGCCTAGGAAGATGGTCGGGCCCCGCACCTCGATCTCGCCCACGCCGTCCGCCGACGGCCGCACGACTCGCAGCTCCACTCCGGGGAGCGCCCTGCCCGCGGACCCCGGCCGTGCCACCGCCTCAGCGGTTGGGAGTGCCGTTACGCCGGAGGCCGACTCGGTCATGCCGTACGTCGGGACGACGGGCCAGCCGCGTGCCAGCGCCCGGGATACCAGCTCGGGAGGCACGGAGCCGCCGCCGAGCAGAACGGCACGGAGGTGAGAGGGGGCGGACGACGCGCCGAGCTCGTTCAGGAGCCGGGTCAGCTGGACGGCGACGACCGAAACATGGCTGACGCGAGGATCGGAGACGGCAGCAAGGAATGCGGCCGGGTCGCCCCCGGCCGGTATCGCCACCGGCACCCCGGCCCGGGCCGCCCGCCAGACGATGCCGAGGCCGCCGACGTGGGCCGGCGAGAGGGACGCCAGCCAGCCCGTGGCGGGCGGAAGGAAATCGTTCCAGGCCGCCGCGCTGGCGGCCAGCTGCCCATGGGTGAGAATCGCTCCCTTCGGCCGCCCGGTGGTGCCGGAGGTGGCGACGATGGTCGCCGGCGCGTCCGGGTCCGGCTGATACGGACGGGTCGCTTCATCGACGGGCCGGTCGCTCAGATCTCGCAGTGAGAGGGGCGCCGGGCCCAGCCGGCTCGCCCGGCCGGCCAGCTCAGCCGGCGCAACGACGCCCGCGACGTCGACATCCGCCAGGAACCCGGCCAGCTCGGCGTCGGCCAGCCGGTCGTTGAGGGGAACGACGATCGCCCCGACGCGACCGGCCCCGTGCAGGAACGCGATGGCGTCGAGGCTCGTCGGGGCCAGGAGGGCAACCCGGCTGCCCGGGCCGATCCCGGCCGCGCTCAACCCGACGGCGACCGCGTCGGCGCGTAAGTCCAGCTCGCGCCAGCTCCACATCCGTGAACCTGCAATGATCGCCGGGGAATCGCCCAGACGGGCCGCATTCAGGCGGGCGGCGTCGGGCAGCAGCGCGGCCAACTGCCGGCCGCTCATCTCGCGACCCGCCGGGCGGCCCCGGACCCGGCCCCGGCCCTCTCGACCATGAACCGCTCGAGCGCCCCCTCGTCGACTGCCAGGGCGGCGGGAACGGCGATCCGGCCGTCCACCACGGCCGCCGGGGCCTTCAAGAGATCGTGGGCCAGCAGCCCGGCTGTGGCGAGCCCATGCGCGCGCTCGCGACCCAGGAGTGGCAGTTCGGCCGCGGCGCGGAGCGCGGCGTCGGTTCCGATCCCCGTCTCGAAGAACGTGCTCAGAACGACCGGCACGCCGACCGCGGCGGCGCGGGCGGCAATGGCGCGGACGATCGCCGGCCCGCCGACCCGGGCCGGCTTGACGACCAGCACGTCGGCTGCGCCGGCGGCGAGGGCGGCGACGGCGGCCTCCTCGGAGTCGATCGACTCGTCCAGCGCGATCGGCACGGAGCAGGCAAGTCGCAGGGCCGCGTGGCCGCTGAAGTCGTTCGAAGCCAGCGGCTGTTCGACGTACTCGATCTCGAACGGCGCGAGGGCGTTCAGCCGCTCGGCGGCCTCGGCGACGCTCCAGCTGCCGTTGGCGTCGAGTCGAATGCGAACCGAGCCGCCCGCGGCCTCCCGAACCGCCCGGAGGCGCGCCACGAGGGCCGCCGGGGCCTCCGCGGTGACTTTCAGCTTGAGGCACGAGAACCCGGCCGCCACGGCCCGAGCGGCGGCTTCGGCGGCCGGCCGAGGTTCGGTGACGTCCAGGGTCGCGTTCACGGCTACCGAGCCAGGAACCTGCGCGCTTGTCGATGCGCCGGACACGACTCGCGCGAGTGCCTCGCGCGCCTCGTCGAGTCCGGCCAGCACGGCCCGTCCCGTCGACCCGCTCGCGGCGACGACCTGCGGGTCCGGGCCGCGGCCCGCCGCGAATGCCTCCACCGCCTCGCGAACGGCCAGGGCCAGCCGATCCATCTCGGAGGTGGAGGCCCCCGGGTCGAGCGCGATCTCACCCCAGCCGTCCCGGCCGTCGAGGTCGCGCAAGCGCACTATCCACGAGCTTCGCGTCGTGACGAATCCGCCGGCGGTCGCGAACGGCCGCCTGAACGGCACGCTGACGTGGTACGCCTCCACGAGGTCCAGGTGAGGCAGCGTGCCGGGCGGCATGACGCTAGCGACCCAGCGCCAGGCCGGCGGCGAAGAGGACGGCGAAGACCAGAGTCAGCCTGGCCGTCCCTCGCAGCACGGGATTGAGCTGCCGCGGGTCTCCTTCCGCGTAGACGACCCTCAGGAGAGGCACGGCCATGGGGATCGCCAGAAGGGGCAGCAGCGCCGCCGGGCCGGCCCCGGCCGAGCCATCGGCAACCCGCGCGGCCACCAGCCCGACGGGCACGAGCCACGCGGCGGCCAGGCAGGCGGCGTACTCGGCCCGGGCGAAGCCCTCGCCGAATGTCACGGCGAGCGTTCGCTTTCCGGCCGCCCGGTCCGTGGTCGTGTCGCGCAGGTTGTTCACTACCAGGACGGCCGTCGTGAGCGTGCCGACCGGGATCGCGGCCACCAGGTACAGGAGCTCGACCCGGCCGGATTGCAGGTAGGCCGTGCCGGCGACGGCGGCGAGTCCGAAGAAGATGAAGACGAATACCTCGCCCAGGCCGCGGTATCCGTACGGGAACGGGCCTCCGGTGTAGCCCAGAAGGGCCAGCATCGCGGCGGCTCCGAGGACCACGACGGCCGGCCCGCCCACGAAGGTCAACCAGAGGCCGATCAGGCCGGAGATCACGAGAACGACCACGATGGCGGCCTGCATCTGGCGCACGGTGACCAGTCCGGCGGCGGCGAACCTCGTCGGGCCGAGACGGTCGGCGTTGTCGGCCCCTCGCCGGAAGTCGGAAAGGTCGTTCGCGAGATTCGCCGCGGCCTGGAGAAGCAGCGCCACGGCCATGCACCCGAGGGCCGTGTCCAGGCGGAACCCGGCGCCCGACGCCAGGGCCGCGCCCAGCCCCACGATGACGCCGCTGGCCGAAGCCGGCAGCGTGGCCGGCCGGACGGCCAGGAACCAGGTGCGAATTCCGGGGGAGGGGGCCGGGCTCATGGGCGCCGGGGGAAGCGCGAGAAGTCCGGCTTGCGCTTCTCGAGAAAGGCTTTCGAACCTTCTCGAGCCTCTTCGGTCGTGTAGTAGAGGCCGGTCGCGTTCCCGGCCATCTCCTGCAGGCCGGCCAAACCGTCGGTGGCGGCCAGGAAGGAGGCCTTCAGGAAGCGGATGGCCGTGGGGCTCATGGCCAGGATCTCGCCGGCCCAGGCCACGCCTTCGGCCTCGAGATCGGCAAGGGGCACGACCTTGTTGACCAGGCCCATGGCGAGTGCTTCCTGGGCCGTGTACTGGCGGCACAGGAACCAGATCTCGCGGGCCTTCTTGTCCCCGACGAGGCGGGCCAGCAGGCCGACGCCGAACCCGGCGTCGAAGCTGCCGACGCGCGGGCCGACCTGGCCGAAGATCGCGTTGTCGCTGGCGATCGTCAGGTCGCAGACGACGTGAAGGACGTGGCCGCCGCCGATGGCGTATCCGTTCACGAGGGCTATGACCGGGACCGGCAGCGAGCGGATCTGGCGCTGCAGATCGAGGACGTTCAGGCGGGCGATCCCGTCGCCGCCGACATATCCGCCGTGGCCACGAACGTTCTGGTCGCCGCCGGCGCAGAAGGCCACATCGCCCGCTCCCGTGAGCAGGACGCAGCCGATCGTGGCGTCGTCGCGGATCCGGTAGAAGGCATCGATCATTTGGTGAACCGTCTCCGGCCTGAAGGCGTTGCGGACCCGTGGCCGGTTGATCGTCACCCGGGCGATCCCGGAGCCCGAATGCTCGTAGAGGATGTCGCTGTACTCGGCGACGGGCGTCCAGGTGATGCTGGCCATTCAGGCGACCTCCTCGGGAACTGAGATTGCCGGCAGGGCCGGCGCGGAGATGAACGGCAGGACCGCCACCCGAAACCGGGCCGGCGACTCGAGATGCGGCGCGTGGCCGGCGCCGCCGATGACCACCAGGCGTGCACCCGGGATCCGGGACGCGACGAACTCGGCCCGCGCCCGGACCGGGTCGAGTGCACCGCACACGACGAGCGTCGGGGCCCGAATCCCGGCGAGCCGATCGTGCATCGGCGACATGGAGCCCGGGCCCGCGCCGCGAAGGCTCCCCGTCAGGCCCCCGGCACTGTTGCGAAGCCGCTCGGCATGGAGCCTCCTCCGTGCGGCCTCGGGCAGCGCCGCCTGTGCCGCGAAAAGCGGCAGGCTCTCCCAGTGGGCCACGAAGGCGGGAATGCCGTCCCGCTCGATCTCTACGGCGAGGGCCTCGTCGGCGGCACGCCGGTCAGCCCGCTCGGCCGGGTCGGATATCCCGGCGGACGGACTCTCGAGGACGAGGCGACTTACGGCCGAGGGCTCGGCAACGGCGAGCGCCAGCGCCACGCGGGCTCCGAACGAGTAGCCGAGGACGTCGGCCGGTCCACCGGCCACCCGCCGGACGATTTCGGCCAGGTCCGCCGCCTGCCTCTCGTCCGCGTGTCGTTCCGGGTCGGCAGGCGCGTCGGACCGGCCATGGCCGAGGAGATCGACCTGGATCGTGGTCGCGACTCGCCTCAGGGCGCGAAGGTGAGGTCCCCAGCTGGCGCCCCGGCCGGTGAAGCCGTGCAGGAGCAGGAGCGGCGGGCCGTCTCCGCCGACCCGAAATTCGTACCTCGCGTCGTCGACCACGAGCCGGCTCATCGGCCGTCCAGGCCGGTGAGGCCGGCCAGCGCCGCCGCGACGGCGGCGGCCGCCTCGCGATGAAGGGAGACGTTCCGGACCCGGTCCGTCCGTATCTCCAGCACGCGGACGCCCGGCGCGCCGATCGAGGCGGCCAGGGCCTCTCGCAGCTCGCCCGCCTCCACGTGCGTGTGGGAGCCGCCGAGGGCGCGGACTATCGGCCCGAAGTCGACGCCGTGGGGCGTCCCGAAGAGCTCCTCGTAGGCATCCGGGAGGCCGACGCCGGGATCGACGGCAGAGCCCTGCGGCAGGAATGAGAAGATCCCGCCCCCGTCGTTGTTGACGAGCACGATCGTCGCGGAGAGGCCGTGCAATCGCGCCGCGACAAGGGCGTTGAGGTCGTGCAGGAACGAGAGGTCGCCGACGACGAGGACGACCGGACCGGTTTCGGCCGCCGCGGCCCCGAGGGCGCTCGAGACCACCCCGTCGATGCCGTTGGCGCCGCGGTTGGAGAAGCAGCGGACGGCGCGCGGGCCGGCCGGCAGATAGGCGTCCATGTCGCGCACCGGCATCGAGCTGCCGGCCCAAAGGATTCCGCCGTCCGGCATCAAGTCGGCCAGGAGCGTGAAAGGCCGCGGCTCGAATGGCTCGGCGGCAACTTCCGGGCGCGCCAGCCAGGCGCGAATCGCGGCCACGGCGGTGGCGTCGGCCGCCAGCCAGTCGGCCGTCCAGTTCGACGCCGGTTGCCTGGCCTTCGCGGCGCCGACCCGCCGCCGGGCACCTGCTACGGCGTCCGCCAGGCCCAGGGCGACCGAGACCTCGTCCGCGTGAACGAAGGTGGCGGGCAGGAGCGCCGGCTCCCGCCAGCCGCCGCCGCCGTCGACGACCAGCAGGGCCGGGCGGACCGTTCGAAGCATTTCCAGGATCGGCTTCGAGGTCGGCATCGCCCCGAACCGGAGGACGATCTCCGGCCGGTGGTCGTCGATCCACCTGCCGGGCCGCGTCATAAGATCGCCGGCGGCGATGACGTACGAGCGGTCGTGAGCCCCCAGCCGAACCTGCGAGAGCGGATCCGCCAGGATCGGATAGCCCGTGGCGGCCGCCAGGCGTGCCAGGGCCTCGGGCAGCGTCGGATCGTCCTGGGGGCCGGCCACGATGAGGCCGCGCTCGATGCCGGCGAGTCGGACGGCCAGGCGGCCGAACTCTTCCGGCAAGAGACTCGGCCTGCCCCGGAGCACCTCGACGAACGCCGCACCCGGGCTGGGGTTCACCGTCCGATCGCGTGGGTCGTCGGTCGTCGGCCCCAGCGGACCGGCCGGGATCAGCGGCTCCCGGAACGGAAAGTTGAGGTGGACGGGCCCGCGCGGGGCGGCCAGCGCGGTCGCGACGGCGCGCCCGGCGAGAGAGCGTGCGTGGGCGAGCAGGTCCTCCGTCGCATCCAGGACCGGGACCTCCGCGAACCACTTGACCTGCGTTCCGTACAGCCGGACCTGGTCGATAGTCTGGGCGGTCCCGCGATCGCGGAGCTCGGGCGGCCGGTCGGCGGTCAGCACGACCAGCGGCACCCGACCCAGGAAGGCCTCGACGACGGCGGGGGCCAGGTTCACCGCCGCGGTTCCCGAGGTGCAGAGGAGCGCGACCGGCCGGCCGCTCGCCCTGGCCAGCCCCAGGGCGAAGAAGCCGGCGGCCCGCTCGTCCAGGAGGACGCGTGTCCGGATCCCTGAGTGAGCGTGGAGGGCGAGGGCCAGCGGTGTCGATCGCGATCCGGGGCAGATGACTGCCTCGCGAGTGCCGGACCGGGCGAGCTCGTCGACGAACGCCCGCAGCGGGTCGATGATCCTGGTGGGAGAGGCGGCCGGCCCGGTCTCGCTCATGACTGCAACTCTCCCAGCGCGGAGGCCATGACCTGCATCTTGTTCCTCGACTCCTCCCACTCGCGAGCGCAGTCCGAATCGGCGACGATGCCGCAGCCGGCGAAGAGCGCCGCGGCAGTGCCCGAAACGACGGCGCAACGCAGCGCGACGACGAACTCGCCGTCGCCGTCGGCCCCGACCCAGCCGAGCGGACCGGCATACCAGCCCCGTTCGAAGCCCTCGTGTTCGGCGATGAGCTCGAGGGCGAGGGCCCGTGGCTCGCCCCCGACCGCCGGCGTGGGATGCAGCAGCCCGGCCAGGCTCAGGATGCCGGCCCGGTCTCTCAGGCGCCCGGTCACCGTGGTCACGAGGTGTTGAACCGTCCCGAACGTGGCCACGACCGGTGAAGGCGCAACGTGGATCTCCGACGCGACCGGCTCGAGCATGGTCCGTAGCATCTCCACGACGATCTCGTGCTCCTCGCGGTCCTTGTCGCTCGCCAGCAGCTCTGCCGCCAGGGCCGCCTCCCGGGTCGCGTCGTCGTCGTGGCGGATCGACCCGGCAACGGCGACCGTCTGGAAGTCCTTGCCCTGGGTCGAGATGAGCCGCTCGGGCGTGGCGCCCAGGAAGACGGCGCCGCCGCGGGCGATGGCGTAGGTGGTGGAGGTGGGGGAGCCGGTCGTCAGCCTCCGAACCGCGGCGACGGCATCGATTTCAACCGGCGAGGTCAGATCGAGGCGCCGGGCCAGAACCACCTTGTCCAGCCGGCCACGTCCCACGGCGCCGGCGAAGCGGTCCACGAGGCGGTCCCAGGTTCGGCGGTCCGGATGCTCTCCCGCGATGGTGAGCGGGACGCGGCCGCCTCCCGTAAGGCTCGCGGCGCCGGCCGCGGTCGCGCGGGCCTCGAGGTCCGCCCAAAGGTCCTGCAGACGCTCCGGAGCCCCCGGTCCGTCGGCCTTCGAATCGCCCGCCTCGGCAGCGTGGATGAAGGAGGCCGTGAGCCAGCGGCCGGCGCGCGTCTGCAGAAGAAGCAGTTCGGGCACGGACATCGAGGCCGCACCGAAGGGCGACCAGGCCGCATCGCCGGGAGCCTCCCCGGTGAAGCCGAGGCCGCCGATCAGCAGGGGCCCGACGGCGCGCCCTGCCGAGACGCCGCCCCCGATTTGAGCGCCGGCGAGGAGCTGCTCCCAGGCCGCGGCCACGTCGCCGAAGCGGTGCGGACCGTCGGCCTCGACGGACCAGGCGCGCCCTGCTCCGACCATCGCGAAGCCATCGACGGGCTGGAGCCAGAGGGATGGCTCCAGGCCCATGCGCAGCGCCGCCCCGAAGAGTTCGATGGGATCGAGAGTCGGCGAGGCTTCCACGGTCATGGTCGCGCTCACCAGCCGGCCGCCGGTGCCGGCTACGGGCCGGCCGGCCGGGTGCTCCGCCAGCGACCTCAGGTTCCCTGCGATCGCCTGCGGCGAAGCCGAGCCTTCCGTGCGGGCTCGCGGCTTGCTTGCGCCGGCCGTCCGGGCGGTTCCGCGCGCGACGGTCATCGGGACCGGGCCTCACCCGCCCCGTGCCACGCCGGATCTCCTGCCGCAATGCGCTCCTCCGACACGCCGACGCTTCGCAGGAGAACGGCACGCAGGACCGGGTAGGAGTCCTCCAGCCGCCCCGGCTTGTCCTCGAGGAGCCACCTGGAGACGATCTCGTTCAGCGCGCCGAACCAGGCCCTGGCCGTGGTCTCTGCGTCCAGCTCGGGGATGACGCCGGCGGCCTGCGCCTCCTCCAGATAGCCCCGGATCAGACCGGTGAATCGGGCGTGCAGCAGCGCCGTCTCGGCCTGGAACCCGCGTCCGGCGCCGACCGCGTCGATGATCAGGAGTCGGGCGGTCGTTCGGTGGCCCGCGAACGCCAGCAGCACCGTCCGTATGCCGGCCTCGGCCCGGGCGATCGGGTCCGTTTCGGCGGCGACGGCGCGCTCCACCTTGGCCGCCAGCCTGTCCGCGGTCGTCCGCATGAGCTCGCGAAAGATCGTGTCCTTCGTCGGGAAGTGAAAGTAGACGCCGCCCTTGGACGTGTTCGCGGCGACGGCGATCTCGTCCATGGAGGTGTCGCGGAAACCCCGATGGGCAAACGTGCTGAAGGCAGCGTCGAGAATCTGGTCCCGACGGGCGCGGCTCTTCTCCGTGGGCTGAGCTGAGGGACGCCTGGGACTCACGGCCGCACTCCTGGATCATAAACCGACCGACTGGTCGGTTTTATCCTAGCACGCCGATTCCGGGCGACGGATTCGCCGGCGGAGTATCTCACGCGGCGGGAGCGCCGGGCGCAATCCTAAAGCCGGGCGCAGGCATGCCGATGACTCCGCTGAAGACGTCGGCCCCGGGGCCGGTCCTCACGGGTTACGACCCCGGTTTCATGCGACGTCTCCCTGCGGCTCTCACCCGAGCCGGGCACGAGAACGGCCGTGTGCCCGCTCGAACCACCGCAGTGACATACGCGGGCCCCTCGCGGCCGCACGGGGCCCGCTATTCGTGTCTCGCGATGAAGGCCCGGGCAGGCGACTTTGAAGTCCTCGCACGCGAACCACCAGCCGCCGCCAGGGTCGACGTCGAGAGAGTCGATGTCCGGCGTGCCGGTGGCGGAGTAGGCAATCCCGCAACGATCGATGAAACCGGCCGAGTTGTCTACGAACCCGACGCCAGCCGAGAGCGGTACGACGGCGTCGATCTCGAAGAGGCCGATACGGCCCGCCTGGACGCAGTCGCCGGCGGCCGCACGTGCTGCCGCCGCCTGGAAGGCCGATCGACTGAGTTCGAACCGAAGGCGAAGGGGCATGGATGTCCCGATGAACTCATCTGCCGAAGTGGGACCGACAGTCCCGACCGCCGCCGCTCCTGCGCATCGGCGGGCCCACGAACCGGGCATCGGGGGTCTCGCCGAGTCGGAATTCTCACGGCGTGAGCAATTCCGACATCCCGCGCGAGGGTTGGGTCCGTCCTCGGCCATTTCTGCTCACCGGACGCCGCACATCTGACGCCCGCGGAGGAATCCACGTCTCCAGGCGCCGCGCCGGGTTGATTGTGTGCGGCTGGGCGAGCAGCTTCGACGATTAGGGGGGTGGTCGGACGGTCGAGCGGTCGCGTTCGCTCACCCCGTGAGCACGGACGTGCCTGCCGGCCTCGGTCGGTCGAATCTGTAGCGTCATCTGAGCAGGGGCGACGCGCTGGGTCCGGCCGCCCTGGTAGGTGAGCCTCCGCACAGCGCCGGACGGCCGAGCCCCTCCAGACGGTTACTCCTTGTGGGCCGCCTCGACTTCCTTGCGGTGGGCTCCGACCACCTTCTCGGCGATGTGCTGCGGCACGTCCTCGTAGCGGTCCAGCGTGGCCTTGAAGGTCCCCCGGCCCCCGGTCAGCGAGCGTAGCTCCGTGGCGTAGCTGAACAGCTCGGCCATGGGAACGCTGGCCGTGATGATCTGCATCCCGTCCCTGGTGTCCATGCCCAGGACCCGGCCGCGCCGGCCGTTCAGGTCCCGGTTCACGTCGCCCATGTAGATCTCAGGGATCCGGATCTCGACGGTCATGATCGGCTCCATGAGGGCCGGCTTGCAGTCGAGGACGCCCTGCTTGAGGGCCATCGACGCGGCGATCTTGAACGAGAGCTCGTTGGAGTCGACGGCATGGAACGAGCCGTCGTAGAGGGTCGCCTTGAAGTCGCTGAGCGGATAGCCGGCCAGGACGCCCTCGGCAGCGGTCTCGCGGATGCCCTTCTCGACGCCGGGGAAGAAGTTCTTGGGCACGGTGCCGCCGACCACGTGCTCGGCGAACTCGACGCCGCCGCCCGGGTTCGGCTCGATCTCGATCCAGACGTCGCCGAACATGCCGTGGCCGCCGGTCTGCTTCTTGTAGCGGCCGTGGCTCTGCGTCTTGCCGCGGATCGTCTCCTTGTAGGGGACCTTGGGCACCTTCGTCATGATGGCGGCGCCGAACTTGCGCTTGAGGCGCTCACCCAGGACGGCCACGTGGGCGTCGCCCATGGAGAGCAGCACCTGCTCGCCCGTCTCCGACCGCTCGACCCTGGCGGACGGCTCCTCCTCGAGCATCCGCTGCAGCGCGGAGCCCATCTTGTCGAGGTCGGCCTTGGTCTGCGGCTCGATGGCGACCTGGAGCGTCGGGATCGGGAAGTCGAGCGACGGCAGCGCGTAGGCCTGCTCTCGCGACGAGCAGAGCGTGTCGCCGGTCGCCGTGACCGTCAATTTGGCGACCGCGCCGATCTCGCCGGCGTGGAGCTGGCCCACTGTCTCCTGGTCCTTGCCGTGGAGCAGCAGCAACTGGCCGATCCGCTCCGGCTCGTTCCGAGTCGCGTTCCAGGCCTGCGCCTGGCCCTGCAGAGTGCCGCTCAGGATGCGCAGGAAGGTAAGCCGGCCCACGAACGGGTCGGCGGTCGTCTTGAAGACCCGCGCGACGATCGGGCCGCCCGCGTCTATCGGAAGCTTGACTTCCTTGCCCTTCGAATCGGTGACGGCGATCTCGCCCATCTCGGCCGCCGAGGGGAGGTAGTGGACGACCGCGTCGATCAGGGCCCGGACGCCGATGTCCTTCGCCGCGCTGCCGACCAGAACCGGCGCCACCATGCCGGATCGGATGGCCTTGTGCAGGCAGCTCTCGAGCTCGGCGTCGGTGATCTCTTCGCCCTCGAGGTACTTCGTCATCACGTCGTCGTCGGCCTCGGAGGCAGCCTCGAGCAGCTGGTCGCGGCGGGAAGCCACCTCGCCGGCAAGGTTCGCCGGAACGGGAACCTCGACTTCCTTGCCGCCCTGCAGCTGGTAGGCCTTGCGGTGGACCAGGTCGACGTAACCGCTGAACTTGTCGGCGGTGCCGATGGCCACGTGGAGGGGAGCGATCTTCTGGCCGAAAGCGGCGCGGAGCGCATCCAGCGCGGTTGTCGGGTTGGCGTTCTCGCGATCGCACTTGTTCAGGAAGAAGAGCGCCGGCCGTCCGTTGGCCCGGGCCAGGGCCACGGCCGACTCGAGGCCGGCCTCCACCTGCCCGGATGCGTCCATCAGGAGGATCGCCGAGTCGGTCGCCGCGAACCCTTCCACGACCTCGGCCGCGAAGTCGGCATAGCCGGGAGTATCGACGAGCTGGATGCGCGTGCCGTCGTGGTCCAGGCCGGCCACGGCGAGGGTCAGCGATTGCTTGCGCTTCTGCTCCTCCGGCTCGTAGTCCAGGCTGGCCGTGCCGTCGTCAACGCGGCCCAGCCGCGTGATCGCCCCGGCGTCGAAGAGAAGCCTCTCGGCCAGCGTCGTCTTGCCGGCTCCCGCATGCGCGGCCAGGACGACGCTGCGAAGGTGGGGGAGGTCGACACTCTTGGTTGTCATCTGCTCATCGATCCTCTGGTGGCGTCAGATCGCATCGGACAGGCGGCGTGACGAAGGCCGGCCGCCGCGGGCCATGATAGCCCCGCGGGTGCAGGTAGGGCAGGGCGCCGCGTCGCCCTCTCCCGGCGTGAGCCGGCCGCGAGATGGGGCTCCCGACCAGTCTTGCGCGGGCGTCTCGCAGCCCCCGTCGGGCGGTATACTCCGCCCGATGTCAGGACATTCGAAGTGGTCACAGATCAAGCGCCAGAAGGGCGCAAACGATGTCAAGCGCGGCGCCGTCTTCACGAAGATGGGCCGCGAGATCAGCGTGGCCGCGAGAGCGGGCGGGGGTGACCCGGACGGCAACTTCCGGCTCCGCCTCGCGATCGAGCGAGCCCGCGCGATCAACATGCCGCTCGACACGATCAAGCGCGCCATCGAGAAGGCGACCGGCGGCGGCGAAGGCGAGCAGTTCGAGGAGATCACGTACGAGGGTTACGGCCCCGGCGGCGTGGCCATCCTCATCGAGACGGCAACCGACAACAAGAACCGGACCGCGGCCGACGTGCGATCGGTGTTGACCAAGGCCGGAGGACAGCTGGCCGCACCGGGCAGCGTCTCATGGCAGTTCGAGCAGCGCGGGGTCATCACCCTCGCGCCCGGTGGGGACACGGAAGAGCTCGAGCTCCTGGCCATCGACGCCGGCGCCGACGACGTCGACTCGTCGGGCGACCAGGTCGAAGTCTTCACGAAGCCCCACGACCTGGAGGCAGTCCGCCGATCGCTCGAGGCGGCTGGGGTCAAGATCGAATCGGCCGAGCTGTCGATGAATCCCAAGAACACCATCGAGCTCGACGTTTCGAAGGCGCGCCAGGCCCTGCGGTTGATCGAGACGCTCGAAGACCACGACGACGTGCAGCGGGTCACCTCGAACTTCGAGATCCCCGAGGCGTTGATGGCCGAGGTCGCCGGGTGATCATTCTCGGGATCGATCCCGGGACCGCCATGCTGGGGTTCGGCATCGTCGAGAGAACTGGGCCCCGGCTCCGCGCCGTCGACTACGGTGTCATCACCACGCCGGCCACGCTGTCCCTGCCGGAGCGGCTCGAGTCCATCTACCTCGCCCTGACCGACCTCATAGAGTTGCATGCGCCGGCCCTCGTCGGCGTCGAGAGGCTCTTCTTCACCAAGAACGTCCAGACCGCGTTTGCCGTAGGCCAGGCCCGGGGAGTCGTGCTGCTGGCCGCCGCCCAGCACGACCTGGAGATTCGCGAGGCCACGCCGAACGAAGTCAAGGTCGCCACCGCGGGCCACGGCTCCGCCGCCAAGGAGCAGGTCCAGCGGATGGTCCAGGCCATCCTCGGCCTGCCCGAGATCCCAACCCCGGACGACGCGGCCGACGCCCTGGCCATCGCGATCTGCGTCGCCAACCGCGAGCGATCGGTCAGCCGAATCCCGATCGGGGCGCTGGACAGGTCGGCCCTGACGCCGGCACCGGCCGGAACGACGCCCTACGAGAAGGCGGTTCGCGAAGCGCTGCGACGCGAGCATCTCGGTCTCGACCCCAAGGGGCGCGTCTCTCGCGTGCCCAAGTCGAAGACCGCTTCCTAGCGGTGCGAGCGTGATCGCTTCGCTCGACGGCATCGTCAGCGCCGTCTTCGCGGATTCCATGATTGTGGAAGTGGGCGGCATCGGGTATCGGGTCTTCGCCGCGCCGTCCGTGCTGACCGCCGCCGGGGTGGGGGAGCGGACCAAGCTCTTTACCCACCACGTGATCCGCGAGGACCTCCAGGCCCTCTACGGCTTTCGGACGCCGGAGGAGCTGGGCTTCTTCGGCCTGCTGCTGACCGTCACGGGTGTCGGCCCCAAGGTGGCGCTGGGAGTGGTCGGATCGCGGGCGGTCGGGGACCTGCAGCTGGCGATCCTGTCGGACGACCTGGCCCTGCTCACCGCCGTGCCCGGAGTCGGCCGCAAGCTGGCCGCGCGGATCGTCCTGGAGCTGAAGGAGAAGGTCGCCGCCGCCGGGGTAGCGGCTGGCGCAGCAGCCGGCAGCGGGGCGGCGGGCGGCGAATCGGAGGTCGTGGCGGCGCTGCTGGCCCTGGGCTACTCGGCCGGCGAGGCGCGCCAGGCCTCCCGAGAGGCGTTGGCAGACCTGACCGCGGGATTGGGGCTGGAGGATCGGGTCAAGGCGGCGCTGCGTATGCTGCTCAGAGGGTAGGGGAGCCCCCGGCGGCCGAGAGCCGATCGATCCTGTCGACCAGGTCCGCCAGCGGCATCGGGCCTTGATAGGTCGAAACAACACTATCGGCGTCGATTGGCCACGCGTCCCAGACGGCCCTGGGCGCCGGCTCGGGCCCCACCGGATCGGTCAGGAAAAGGACGTAGCGCGCGCCCGGCTCCAGCGCGGGTGCGATGTCGACGTGCATCGTGTAGCAGCCGGCCGTTCCGGAGTCGACCGTGCCGCCCTCGACCGCGACCCGCATCCGGCCCACGCGGGCATCTCCATGGACGACCTGGTCGACCTCGACGGCGAATGGCGTGTAGACGTACGCAGGCTCGGCAAAGAAGCCGGCTTCCTCCGAGATCACCGTCCCGACGACGACAACGTCACGAAGGGCGAGATCGTCCGTTTGCCATCCCGGCCGGCCCATGCCGGGAAAGAAGCCCGGCACCTGGATGCCGGCGATCACGTAGGGGCCTCGGTCGACCGATAGGTCGGCCCGGCTGCAGGCGCGAGAGACGGCAGGATTGGGCGAGCCCGTCGCGACTGGGGTCGGGGAGGATACGGCCGGCGAGTTCGAAGGTGGAGGAACCGTGGCACAGCCCGCGGCCAGGACTGCCGTCACCACCAGGAGCCCGATGGGCTTCACGCCGATCGTCATGCCAGCCGCCTCCCGCGCCTCGGACGCCGCCAACGGTATAGCAGTTCCAGAGAGCAGTCTCAGACCGGCGGGAGCGCGGTTGTACGGGTAGAACGCCCGTTCGATCTGGTACACTGCGCCAATGAGCGAGAGTTGCGAGGCTGCCCGTGACTGACATCTCGCGAATCCTCACGCCCGGGGTCGAAGACGAGGTCGAGGTCGCCGTCGATCGGACCCTGCGGCCAAAGACGCTGGACGAGTACATCGGCCAGCGCGAGTTGAAGGCGAACCTCTCGATCCTGCTGGGCGCCGCCCGCCAGAGAGGGGACGCCGCGGATCACGTGCTGCTCCACGGCCCGCCCGGTCTCGGCAAGACGACCCTGGCCACGATCATCGCCCGCGAGCTCGGGACCAACATCCGCTACGCCAGCGGCCCCGCCATCGAGCGGGCAGGGGACCTCGCCGCCATCCTGACCTCGCTCGACGAGCGAGACGTCCTGTTCATCGACGAGATCCACCGCCTGAACCGCGCCGTCGAGGAGATCCTCTATCCGGCCATGGAGGACTTCGCCCTGGACGTCATGATCGGCAAGGGGCCTTCGGCGCGGAGCCTGAGGTTGAGCCTGAAGCCGTTCACGATCGTCGGCGCCACGACCCGTGCCGGCCGCATCAGCAGCCCGCTCCGGGACCGCTTCGGCGCCACCTACCGGCTCGACTTCTACGACGTGGCGGACCTCACGGCCATCGTGGTGCGGTCGGCGCGGCTGCTCGGCGTGGAACTGAACCCGGACGGGGCCACGGCCATCGCCAGGCGCGGCCGCGGCACGCCGCGCGTGGTGAACCGCCTTCTGCGCCGCGTGCGGGACTACGCCCAGATCCACGGCGACGGCAGCGTGGACGCGGCGACGGCGGACAAGGCCCTGGCCGCGCTCGAGATCGACGACGCGGGCCTCGACGGCACGGATCGCAAGCTCCTCGCGGCGATCGTCCAGAAGTTCGGCAGCGGCCCGGTCGGGGTTCAGGCGCTGGCCGCGGTTCTGGCCGAAGAGCCGGAGACCGTGGAGGACGTCTACGAGCCGTTCCTGCTCCGCCTCGGATTCCTGGACAGGACGCCGCAGGGCCGCATCGCTACGGAGGGAGCTCGCCAGCACCTGGCGCGGCTCGGCTTCGAGATACCGCCCGCCCGCCGCGGCGAGCCCGAGCAACCCGCGCTCTGGGACGCGGCCGCGGGCACGGACGGGCCTGCCGGTACGGACGCACCCGCCGGCTGATGTCCACCGCTCCCGACGGCCCCGGTTCCGGGCGCGTCTCCCCGGCCCAATTCGAGGTCGTGGTGCCGCCGCCCGCCGACGGCTCGACACACGCCCGCCTGGGCCGCCTGACGCTGCCTCACGGCGTCGTCGAGACGCCCCAGTTCATGCCCGTCGGCACCAACGCGACGGTCAAGGCGCTCGATCCGGACGATCTGCGCGCCGCCGGGGCCACGATCATCCTGTCGAACACCTACCACCTGTACCTGCGGCCGGGCCACGAGAGGATCGCCGCCCTGGGCGGCCTCAACCGTTTCATGGCCTGGGATCGGCCGATCCTGACCGACTCGGGCGGGTTTCAGGTCGTATCGCTTGGCGAGCTGCGCAAGATCGACGAGGGCGGCGTCACCTTCCAGAGCCACCTCGACGGCTCCTACCACCGCTTCACGCCCGAGATCTCGATCGCGGTTCAGGAGGCTCTCGGGGCGGACATCGCGGTCGCCTTCGACCAGCCCGTGACGCCGGCCTCGACCGGGCTCAAGGACGTGGCCGAGGCCACCGCCCGCTCAAACCGCTGGGCGGAGCGGTCGCTGGCCGCTCACACCCGCCCCGACCAGGCGATCTTCGGCATCATCCAGGGCGGGCTGGATCCAGCGCTGCGGACGGAATCGACGGGCGTCGTTGCCGGCCTCCCGTTCGACGGCATCTGCGTCGGCGGCCTGGCCGGCGACGAGACTCCCGCGCAGCGCGAGGTCACGCTGGAACTGGTCGTCGGGCTCCTCGAAGCGGCCCGGGACCCGCGGCCGCGCTACCTGATGGGCCTGGGATCGCCGCCCGACCTGCTCGAGGCGGTCCATCGCGGAATAGACATGTTCGACTGCGTGCTGCCGGCTCGCGTGGCCCGGAACGGCCAGCTGTGGGTTCCCGGCGGCCGGCTCAACATGCGCAACGCGAAGTTCGTGGACGATCCACGGCCGGTGCAGGAGGGCTGCCGGTGCCCCCTCTGCCGGAACTTCTCGCGGGCCTATCTGGCCCATCTCTTCCGGGCCGAGGAACTCCTCGCCTACCGCCTCGCGACTTGTCACAACCTGACCTTCACCCTAGACTTCATGGCCGAAATCCGCTCCGCGCTGCGCTCCGGCACCTTCAACGCATGCCTTCCCGAACTTCGAGCGAGGGCCCAGCCGTCAAGGTCGCGTGCATCGGCAGTGCAGTCGGAGTGAAGAGCCCACTCGTAGCCTGTAGTCCGCGGAGGCGCATCAGATGGCCAGTCGAGACCGCCCCCACCGTCAAGAGAAGAAGAAGCCGAAGGACGCCTCGGCCAAGACCAAGATCCAGCCCATGCTGGAGCCGCCGACCAACGTCGAGGTGTGGAAGCCGAAGCGAAAGCCGCGGACCGAAGAGACCGAGAGCTAGCTCGCGGGCGGACGCCATCCGGCGACCGCTCCGCCAATCCCGGAGAGGACAGGAGCGAGGAGCAAGGTGGCCATAACCGAGCGGGGTGCCGAGATCAGAGGAACGTCGGCCGAGAAGACCAACGAGCGCACCAAGGCCGTCGACGCCGCCATTCTCTCGATCGAGAAGCAGTTCGGGCGCGGCTCGATCATGCGCCTCGGTTCGTCCGAGCGCCAGGCCGTGGACGTCATCCCGACCGGCTCGATCGCCCTGGACCTGGCCCTGGGCGTCGGCGGGATACCGCGCGGCCGCATGACCGAGATCTTCGGCCCCGAGTCCTCCGGCAAGACCACGCTTTGCCAGCACGTCCTGGCCGAGGCCCAGAAGAGGGGCGGCGTGGTCGCCTTCATAGACGTGGAACACGCCCTGGATCCCGGCTACGCTCGGGCCTGCGGCGTCAACGTCGACGAGTTGCTCGTCAGCCAGCCGGACACCGGCGAGGACGCGCTTCAGATCACCGAGACGCTCATCCGCTCCGGCGGCGTGGACTGCGTGGTCGTGGACTCGGTCGCGGCACTCGTCCCCAAGGCCGAGATCGAGGGCGAGATCGG
>Ga0182027_10006103_pt1 | contig 18149 bp, 14 predicted proteins | sample 712E1DmetaG_FD_121300 | JGI IMG/M metagenome (GOLD analysis project Ga0182027, IMG submission 121300) | Permafrost microbial communities from Stordalen Mire, Sweden - 712E1D metaG (Illumina Assembly) | ecosystem: Environmental > Terrestrial > Soil > Wetlands > Permafrost | place: Sweden... | reverse complement strand
CCGAGTTGGAAGCGACCTTCCAGATCCTGGTCGAGAATGGCGCACACCTCGGTGGAGTCCACTTCGAACTGACCGGGGAAAATGTGACGGAGTGCATCGGCGGAGCATGTGGCTTGACCGAAGACGATCTTTCCCGCAACTACCGCAGCCCCGTGGATCCGCGCCTGAACTACGAACAATCGCTGGAGATGGCGCTGCGCCTGGCGAAGTTGCTGGCGAAGTATATCCACGCACATACCGACAGGATGTTGGAAGGTGAAATAGTCTCAGGGTGCAATACCATCGGAGGCACGGGAGTCCGGGCGCTGCCGCCTGCAAGTCTCCAATAGGGTGACAACTTCAGCAGCGAAAACATTGGGCAAGATCAGGACCTTGCCGTGCGTGTTAAAACAGACGTGACGCGTTTCCGAGACGCCGAGCTGCCGGCAGAATTCGCGAAAATCGAGGATGGACAGGAAGTGCAAGTTCGCGGTGCGATACCAGAGCTGTGGAAGGGATTGCGTAACCGGTGTTCGTCCGCGAAACAAAACCTGAAGCCGGACCCCGAAATGGGCAAAGTTGCTGTAGGCAATGATGACGCGGTGTCCGACGCGAAACGCCTCCCGGACGATTTCCGCAGGTGAAATCAATTCCTGAAACGTGCCGAGCAACAGCACGTAGTCGAAAGTCTGATCGCCATACTGATCCAATCCCTCCGCAATGTTGCCTTGATGGACAACCAGCCCGCGCTGAATGCAACGGGCGACCAGATCCGGATCTCTTTCCACGCCCTCGGCCATAACGCGCCTGGCCCGCACAAGCCGCTCCAGAAAAGCGCCGTCGCCCGTGCCCAAGTCGAGCACGCGGGCTCCTTCGGGTATCCATTCCAGCACACTTTCGTAGATTCCGGGGTGCATGATTGTCTTAAATCGCCGCGCCAGACTCTTTAAAATTGGCGCTGCGGTATTCATTCCCAAGGTAATGCCGCACCACATTGGCGAACCCCGGGTTCTCGATCAGAAACGAATCGTGTCCGTAGAGGGTTTCCAGATTGATGTAGGTGGCGGCAACGCGGGCGCGCTTGAGCAGGCGCACCAATTCCCGCGACTGCGCCGGGGGATACAGCCAGTCGGAGGCGAACGAGATCACCAGAAAGCGCGATTGCGCCCGGCGCAAAACCTCGTCCGGCGGCTTGCCGCCAAACAAATCGAACTGGTCCAGCGCCTTTGTCAAGTAGATATAGGAATTGGGATCGAACCGGCTCACGAAACTCTCTCCCTGATGGTGGAGATAGCTCTCGACAGCGAACAGCGCCTCATCTGCGGCGGCGGCGTTGACCGGCGTTTGCAAGGTTCTTCCAAACTTCCGCGCCATGGCGTACTCGCTGAGATAGGTGACATGCCCCACCATCCGGGCCACGGCCAAGCCGTGGTTTGGCCGGCGCCCGGGCGTATAGTTTCCGCCGTTCCAGTTCGGGTCGGTGATGATAGCGCGGCGGCCGATCTCATTGAAGGCAATTTGCATCGCGTTGTGCGAGATGCAGGTCGCGATCGGAACGCAAACGCGGACGCGCTCCTGGAAGTGGACCGCCCAAGCCAGCGCCTGCATTCCGCCCATCGAACCGCCGATGACAGCGAATAATTGTGAAATGCCCAAATGTTCAATCAGTTTTGCCTGGACCTCCACCATGTCGCGCACCGTGACCGGGGGAAAGTCCATGCCATAGGGCCGGCCTGTTTCGGGGCAGGTCGAAAGCGGACCGGTCGTGCCGTCGCAGCCTCCCAGCACATTAGAACAAACCACGAAGAATTTGTCCGTGTCAATCGCCTTGCCGGGACCAACGTGGAAGTCCCACCAGCCGGGACGCCCGGTTTCCGGGTGAAGGCCAGCGGCATGCGCCGTGCCGGACAAGGCGTGGCAGACCAGGATGGCGTTGTCGCGCCGGGGCGAGAGCGTCCCCAGCGTTTGATACGACACTTGCACCTGATCGAACGAGAAACCGGACTGGAGTTGCACTCCACGCAACGTGACGCTTTGGGTGCGCGTCACGCCCAACGGCGAGTGATAGCCGGCGACCTTCTGGTCCTGAAGATCGCCCTGAAAGATGCCGGCAGGCGGGTCTTTCATCGGCTCGAATTCCTGTCCGGTTCACGTTGCCGACGCTCTTTATTTCGCGGCGCGCAAGGCCTGATCAATGTCCGCCTTGATGTCTTCCACATCCTCAAGCCCGATGGAAAGGCGTACATAATCCTGTGTGACGCCGGTCTCGGCCTGCTCCTCCACCGTCAACTGCTGGTGCGTGGTTGAGGCCGGATGAATGACCAACGATTTGGCGTCGCCGATATTGGCAAGGTGCGAAAGGAGCTTGACGGAGTTGATGAACTTCTTGCCCGCTTCCAAGCCGCCCTTGATGCCGAAGCCGACTAGGCCGCCGAAGCCGTGCTTCAGGTAGCGCGAGGCGATTTTGTAGCTCGGATCGTCGGGCAAACCGGGATACGTCACCCAGTTGACCAGCGGATGAGTTTTGAGCCAGCGGGCGATTTCCAGCGCGTTGGCCGAATGCTGCTTTTGCCGCAGCGGCAAGTCCTCCAGCCCCTGCAAAAAGAGGAATGCGTTGAAGGGGCTTAACGCCGCGCCGGTGTCGCGCAGCAACGTCACGCGGATTTTCAGGATGAAGGCGACGTTGCCCAGACCGGGCACATTGCTCAATGCGTCCCAATAGACCAATCCGTGGTAGCTCGGATCCGGCTCGGTGAATTCTGGGAACTTGCCGTTGTTCCATTGGAACTTGCCCGCGTCCACGATGACGCCGCCGATGCTCGTGCCGTGGCCGCCAATGTATTTGGTAGCCGACGTGGCAAGGATGTCCGCGCCGTAATCAATCGGCCTCACGAGTCCGATGCCGACCGTGTTGTCCACCACCAACGGAATGCCGGCCTCATGCGCGATCTTGGCGAGCGCCTCGAAGTCCGGCACATCCAGCTTGGGATTGCCGACGGTTTCGATGTAGAGGGCGCGGGTCTTGGGCGTGATGGCCTTGCGAAACGCCTCGGGACTTCGCGAGTCCACGAACTTCGCCGTTCGGCCCAGCTTGGGCAGGGTGTGATGGAATAGCTGGTAGGTGCCGCCGTAGAGATTATTGCCAGAAACGATTTCATCGCCCAGCCGTGTAATGGCCAGCAGCGAATAAGTGATGGCCGACTGGCCGGAAGCCACCGCCAGCGCGCCCGTGCCGCCTTCGAGCGCGGCGACGCGCTGCTCGAAGACGTCGTTGGTCGGGTTCATCAAGCGGGTGTAGATGTTGCCGAACTCCTTCAAGGCGAAGAGATTCGCGGCGTGGTCGGTGCTCTTGAAGACGTAGGACGTCGTCTGGTAAATCGGCACGGCGCGCGCGGTGGTGGTGGGGTCGGGGACTTGCCCGGCGTGCAGCGCCAGGGTGCTCAGACGTTGTGTGGAATTGCTCATTTTATCTTTTTATTTAAAGTTGATTTTGTTGAATTCGCCGGAGGGCGGACACCGGGCGTGAACCGGCGCGCTCGGAGGAACGGGACGCGACAAATGCAGCAATGGTCGTCCAACCTCCGGCAGGAACTGAAACAGACTTAAAACTCCCATTTGGTCGTGAGACCCCACACGCCGTTGGCTTCGTGGTTCAACACATGGCCAAAGAGACCGTAACCTGCAGCCAGCGTCAAGTGTTTGTTCACCACGTAAGCGGCGTCGAACGTCACCCAATCGCCCTCCACTTTGACCAGATTGCCGATGGCCTGATAATCCCGCGGTTGCTGTTTGTATTCGGCCGCGAGCGCGAATTTGCTGGTGACGAACACCACCACGTTGCCTTCAAAGACAGCGCTGTAACTGTGGGTGAATCCTCCCAAGCCGTCCCACACCGCCTCGGTGGCGCGCCCGCCCAGTTCCAGCAGCACGGGCCGCGGCAATTGTGTGAACATCTTCGAGGCGTAGAGCGTGTAATCCACGCCTTGTTCACGCGAGAGGCCGTGCTGGCCCAGCAAATCCACGCCGGCCCCCTGGGTCACTTCATTGCGCACTTCGCCGATGCCATCATTGTATTTGTAATGCGCGCCCAAGGTCAGTGCCGGAATCCATTTCTGATCATACTCGCCTTCCGACAGAATCTGGAAGCGCGCGTTGAAGTTGTGCAGTTGAACCTCGTCCTGGTGATAATTGGCCAGGCCGGCGTTCCGCAACGCCAGCGGCAGATCGCCCAGGCCGAGGTGATCCCAGCCGTAGCCAAGTTCCAGCCGCTTGAATGGCGATTCGGTGATTGTCAGCGCTTCGAGGTTCTTGTCAGAGCCGAGGTTGACGTAAGCAAACCCCACGCTGGGGCGGCCCACCGGTTCCCCGTCTCGCGGTGGATTAACAATGTAGGCCGACAGCGTGGAGAAAATGCCGCCGCTGCCTTCGATCTGATGAAGCGGCAGCGGCGCGGGTTTTTCCGCCGGCGCTTGGGCGGCGGGCTGGTTGGTTGGCTGGGCGCCGTCCGCAGCCCTTAGAGCGGGAACGGGCACAGCGGCCAGCGCCAGTGCCAAGAATAGCGCGGGCGGACGGAAGACATGGGATTCTGTGTGTGGATCGATTCGATTAAACGGATTGATTTTCATGGTTCATTTCGTGTTGCCTGTAGACTCCGGTCGTCCGGTCAGCCTGTTGACGAGTTGCTGTTGGTTGATTTTGCCTCCAGTGTTCTGGTGGGGCGTATTTCAATTGACATTTTATGCCGCACATTCGCCTCCCTGCGCTCCGACCGAGAAGTCCCGGTCAGCGCCCAAATCGCGGTAGGCCGCGGGTTCGATCTCCGGAGCCGGCACTTGAGTCAACGGTTCAAAAAGTTCCCGTACGCGCGAAAGGCCGATACGACCGAGGAACGCGGAGAACGATTCATCCGTCGCGCGTTGGGCGCGATAAAGTCGCAGCACTTGTTCCACCGCTAGCGAAAGGCGAAAGGCCGGGATTTCAATCGCCCGCGCTGCGAACGCCTCGCCGGAATTCGCGCCGCCCAGCAGCACCGCGTAGTGCGGCACTGGCCGTCCGTTGATCCGCTTGGAAACACCAAAAAAGCCGATGTCCGCCGCGTGATGATGCCCGCATGAATTGGGGCAGCCCGAAATGCGAATGCGGAGGTGGCGCAGCACCGGGTCGGCTGAAAGTTCTGTTGCGAGGGCCGAGGCAACGGCTTCGGCAGCAGACCGGGGATTGGTGATGGCGGAGAGGCAGGCAGTCGTGCCGACGCAACGGGTGATGTCCGGCAATTGCCCAACTCCGTCATCCGCCAAGCGCGCCATGTGGAGAAATTCGTAAAGCTCAGGCAGTGAATCCTCGCGCACCCAGCGCAGGACCAGGTTCTGGTCAATGGAAGTGCGAACGCCGCCGGCAAATTTTCGCGCACCTTCCGCCACGATGCGAAGCTGAGCCGGCAACAAATCGCCCAGAGGACAACGGACAAAAACCGCCGCAAAACCGAGCTGTTTCTGAATCTGAATGTTGGATCCACGCCAGGCTTGAAAGCCACCCGCTTGTCCATTTGGAATAGTTGCGCTTTCCGATGCGCCGACTGGCGGTTGCTCTTCAACGACTTGCGGCAATGGCACTTTGCCGGATCGGTATTCCCGGCCAAACCGGGCCAGTTCCGTCCGCACTTCGCTCCGGAACTTCTCAATGCCCCATTCCGCCAGCAGCCATTTCAACCGGGCGCGGGCGCGATTGTCGCGATTGCCATGCCGGTTGAAAACCCGGAGGATGGCTTTGAGCACAGGAAGCAAATCCTCGCGCGGAATGAATGGTTCGAGCACCGACGCGGTCTTTGGCGATGCTCCAAGTCCGCCGCCGACAACAATCCGAAAGCCCTCCTGGCCACCGCGGCGGACGGCGCGGACGCCAATGTCCGAAACCAGCGTGCGGACGTGGTCGTGAGGACAGCTTTCAAAGGAGATTTTGATTTTGCGGGGAAGCTGTTGAAAGGCGCCGTGCTCGCGCAAATGGCGGTCAGCCGCGAGGGCGTACGGTGTGACGTCAAAAACTTCGTCCGCGGCAACCCCCGACAACGGGCAGCAGACGACACCCCGCACCACCGGACCGCCCGTGCGCAAAGTGGTCAGACCGGCGTCCTCAATGCCCCGCAGGAACGTCGTCACTTGCCCGGATGGCACACCGGCAATTTCGATTCCCTGGCGCGTGGTCAAATGAGCCCCTGTCTGCCACTTGGATTGTTCTGTCAAGCCGGCGATCACTTCCAATTGCGCGGGCGTCAGAATGCCGGCCGGAATGCGGATGCGGATGATGTAACGCCCCGGCTGTCCGCGCAGGCTGTACACGCCATGCCACCCGCGGACGCGCTTCGTATCGTCAGTCGCGCCTGCTTGCGCTTCCTGGCTCAACGCCTTGTCCAGTGCGGTGAAGTCGTGCCGGCTCATTCCCGTTTAGCCTGAAACCTGTTTGCGGGCTTCCTCCGCCAGCGCGGTGCTCAGATAGCGTTCGCCGGTGCTGCAACCAATCGTCACGATCAATTTGCCCTTGTTCTCGGGTCGTTTGGCCGCTTGCAGCGCCGCCCAGACGTTCGCCCCCGTGGAGATGCCGGCAAGAATCCCGTCTTCGAGCGCCAGCCGGCGCGCCATGACAATCGCATCCTCGTTGCTGACCGTGATGACATCGTCCACAACTTGCAGGTTCAGGTTCTTTGGCACGAAACCCGCGCCGGTGCCCTGAATTTTGTGCGGGCCGGGCTTGACCGGCTCCCCATTGCGAGTCTGCGTGATGACGGGCGAATCCTTGGGTTCGACCGCGATGGATTGAAAACTCTTCTTGCGCGACTTGATCACCTCGGCCACACCGGTGAGCGTTCCGCCGGTGCCGACCGCGGAAACCAGGATGTCCGCCTTCCCATTGGTGTCGGACCAGATTTCTTCGGCGGTGGTCCGGCGGTGGATTTCAGGATTGGCCGGGTTGTTGAACTGCTGCGGAATCCACGAGTCCGGGATTTCCTTGTTCAGTTCCTCGGCTTTCTTGATCGCGCCTTTCATGCCCTCGGCGCCTGGCGTCAAGACCAGTTTTGCCCCAAGCAGGGCCAGCAACGTGCGCCGCTCCACGCTCATGGTTTCGGGCATGGTGAGAATCAGCTTGTAACCCTTGGCCGCCGCCACAAATGCCAGCGCGATGCCGGTGTTGCCGGAGGTCGGCTCGATGATGGTGGTGCCGGGTTTCAGGATGCCTTCGCGCTCGGCGGCGTCGATCATGGCAAAGCCGATTCGATCTTTGACGCTGCCGAGGGGATTGAAGAACTCACCCTTCAAGGCAATGGTGGCATTCGAGCCCGCGGCGACGCGGTTGAGTTTGATGAGCGGGGTGCGCCCCACCGTGCTGATAACATCAGGGTATATTGGCATAGTCATTTCCTTTCCAAGTTTATGGTTCGTTGTCGTTTAATACATCCATGTCTATTGACATAGTAGAGATTTGCATTGTGCTTGCAGATGCGCTCTCCAATTCTTGGCTTTTTTCAAACGTAAATTGTGCGCGTCCTGAGAGATTAGAAATTCGATCATGGTCGTAGGTTAACGCCTTCGGTGGCCAGGCCGACTTTGGTAATGTCCGATTGTCGGAGGGCGTCCAGGACGTTGACGATGTTCTGGTATGCCAGGTTGTCGGCGGCTTTGACCACCACGGCAGGGTCGGGATCGGCGCCCTTCAATTGGCGGAGTTTTTCACGGAGCGCGGGCATGATAAGGGGTTCGTCGTTCAAAAAGGTGCGGCCCTGGTCGTCAATGACAATTCGATTGATTTTCGGCTCCGGCTCATCCGGTTTGCGCGGCGGAAGCTGGGCCGAGGGCAGCGACATTTCCAAATTGTTCATCATTTGCGGGGTGGTGATGATGAAAATCACCAGAAGAACAAAGACCAAGTCCAGGAGTGGCGTAATGTTCAATTCCGCGAGCGTGCCGTGGTGGAAATGTCCGGGTTTTTTCATTAGTTTTGCACGACGGGTTCGGGGGCATCCTGCACATCGAAACGGACGAGAAAGCGCGCGGGAAAATCCGGCGGCGGCGACCGGTCAACGCTTTTTGTGGAAGCAATGGCCTGGCGCACCGAATCGTCCCAGCGCGTGTCGCCGGAGCTTTTCTTCCAAACGGGGTCGCTGATTTGCCCTTGCTGATCAACGGCGACCTCGACTTCGGCGACGTAATTGTCGTCGGCAATTCCCCGCGGCCGGTGCCATTTGGAAAGGAAGGCGTGTTCGACTGAGCCTTTGTAAAGTTGGACAGGATTCAAACTGGTTTGAACGGCGTGGCCACCGCCAAACACGAACGATGGCAGGTCCGCCGCGGGTGGCGCGACCGCTGTAGGAGCGGCGGCAACTGCCGGTGGTGAGGCCGCGGCTATTACTCTTGGCGGTTCGATTTGGGCGGTTTCGACCTTTTGGGGTTCAATCGTCTTGGGCTGCTCCGGTTTGGTCGGTTCTGCTTTGGGCTTTTCCGGTTCTTTCGGCTTCTCAGGCGGCTTTTCCTTGACCATTTGAACGGTAATTTTCTTGAACTGCTCTCCGAGAAATCCCTGGCGCGCCGCAAAAAAGACGAGGGTGGCGACAATCAACAAATGAAAGAACAGCGAGAGGAGAAGGTTCACTCTCGTCGAGTTATTTGCTTTTGGTTGCGGAGCTTGGGGGAGCATGGCGATGGTGGTTAGTGGATCGGATCGGTGGCCAGATCGAGTTTGGCGACGTTGGCCTGCTGGCAGGCATCGAGCACGGCGCGGATGCGACGGAAGGGGGTCTGGCCGTCGCCGCGCAGGATGACGCTGAGGTCCGGGTCATCCTCGCGCAGGCCGGCCAGAACGGGCTGGAGATCGGCAAGTTCCACCAGCTTCTTATTGACATAAATCCCGCCCCCGGCATCCACGGTGATGTAGTTGGCCTTGCGCGGCGGGTCTTTTTCGTGCTTTGCGGCGGTGGGCAGTTTCAAATCCAGATCATTGACAATCGGCGTGGTGGTGATGATGAAAATGACCAGCAGCACAAACGCGAGATCCAGCAGCGGAGTGATGTTCAACTCCGTGAGCGTGCGATGGGCGGTATGGGAGCACTTTTTCATGCTTCAACGAGCGCGGCGGCGTTCCGGGTTTGTTCAGCGCGTTGGATGGCCCCGGCGATCTTGTCCTCGATGTCGCGATTATCCACGTAAACGTGCTCTATTTGCGTGACGTATCGCGTGGCGAAACCATCCAATTCCTGCGTGATCGCACGGATCGTGGTGACCATGAAATTGTAGGCGAACATGGCGGGAATGGCGACGAGCAGGCCGGTGACGGTGGCAATGAGCGCGCCGGCCACACCCGGGGCCATGGCGGTGAGGGAGGCGGAGTTGGCGCGGGCGATGCCGGCGAAGGTTTCCATCACGCCCCACACCGTGCCCAACAGGCCAATGAACGGACCGCCCGCCACAGCCGTGGACAGGATGATCATGCCTTTTTCCAGGGACATGGCCGAGGCGGCGGCGGCCTCTTCAAGAGCGACTCTCACGGCGTCGAAGGATGCGGCGCTGATGCGCTTTTGGCCGTTGACGGTGATGGGATTCTGTTTGAGATGGTACTCAAGCTCATCGGCGCCGCGAACGTAGAGCTGGTAGGCGGGCGCGCCCGGGAACACCTCCGCCTTGCGCCGGATGTCAAGCGGGTCGCGGGTGGCGTTGTAAGCCTCGAAAAAGCGCCGCGCCCATTTGCGGGCCAAGTAAAGCTGCCGGAATTTGGTGATGATGATCGTCCAGCTAAACATGGAAAGGAAGAACAAGACGAGGATGGTGATCTTGCCTTCGGTGGTCGCTTTTTGGAACGCGAATTGGAGCGCTCCATCGGCGAGAATCGGGGTCATGGTGGGATGGATCATGGGTGGTTGCTTATTTCTTTTCCGGCAAAATGACGGTCACTCGACCGGTTTTTTGCGCGAGGGTGATGGTGCTGTTCTTTTTCTTCTGGTCGTCGCCGATTGTTGCCTGAGAATCGGTTGTGGCGACGGTGTCGCTGGCGTCCTCAGCGACCTTGGAATCAGCCTTGGTGACGTTGGAGACGGGGACGCCGACGTTCGCTTGGGTGGCGTTTCCGGAAGTGGATACAGATTGCGCGATCACGTTGGCCGTGATGGTCTCGCCGCTGACGCTGGCATTGCCGCCGCTGATGACGGTTCCATTGACGGTGCCTGCGGCGGAAATGCTGACGCCTCCGCCGCCAAACGCGGTGACGTTGACGCTGGACTGCGAATTGACATTGATAGTTCCGGTGCCGACCAGAATGCCGTTGACCTCGCCGCCGGCGGTGAGTCGAAGGTCGCCGCCGATGACGCCGGAACCGCTCGCGTTGATGTTCTTGCCGGCATTGAGGTCAATGAAGGCGCCGGGCGGATTGCGGCCATTAAGAGAGATTTGAATGATGCCTCCGGCGTTGGCGTTAATGCTCCCATCCGGCGTTTCAACGGTAATGTTGCCGAGCACTCCGTGGGAATCAGGAAGCGTCGTGGCCAGAATGCCGCTGCCCGCCACGGTTGCGGGAATGGATGTCAACAGTCCTGTCGCCGCATTTAATTCAACGCCCTGCATGCTGACGTAGCCGACGCCGCCGGTGCCCGCATTGACGTCGCCCGTGGCCGAACGGATGTCAATGTTGCCGCCGTTGTAAGAGGCGATACGGGAACTGTCCACGTTGATGTCGTCCTGAGCCGTGATGGAAATGCCCCCTCCGCTGGTGGTGAAAATTCCCTTGGGCGAATTGGGATCGCCGAGGGTGGTGAGCTGGCCTCCGACGTCCAGCGCGCCGCCGACCGTCAGTTGGATGTTGCCGTTCAAACCTTCGTCGGTGATTTTTGAGGATGTCATTTCCAAGTTGCCGCCCGCATTGACGCTGAGACTTGCGCCGTAGGGGGAAATGGCGGCCAGCGCCGAATCCGGCGCGAGCACCGAGATGCCGCCGGAGATTCCCAAATCAATTTTCTGCGCGGCGATATTGAATTTGCCAGGACCCGCCACGGCCAGGCCTTGACCTCCCAGCGTCGCGGTCTGGCTGGCGGTGTACAACTGGTGAATAGCGGTTTGCTGCGCGGCGGTGAGGGTAAGCGGCTGGGTGACAGGCTGGCCGTTGGCGTCAAGGACCGGCTGGCCTGTTGCATTCAAAGCGACTTCTGTCGGATTGAGAAGGAAGGACAGCTCGCTGGAAGACATTGGGCCGATGAACGTGAGGACGCCGGTGGCACCGTCGTAAAGAAGTTTGGCCGCCACTTCGGGATCGCCGCTGAGGCCGGAATTGAAAAGCGCCGCCGGCAGCGGGCTGGGCAGCGTTACGGTCGTCACATCACCGCGATAGGTGAGGTCGCCACCCACTTTGATGAAAGTGGTTTGGGATGAGGAGAGATTCTGGCCCAGAAAACCGAAGTTGTACGCGTCCCCGGCTACGGTGATTTGGGCAAACGTCGGCACGGTTAGCCCAAAGGAATTCAGGCTCCCGGAAATGTTCAGCACGACCGGATTGGGATCGTTCAAGTGCAACGGCGTGAGGGCGTGCCCTTGGGCAAAAGTCTCGTAGCCCGGCAATCCGCTGTCCGACATGCTGATGCCGACCAATGTCCCCTGCTGGAAAGCGCCCGTGAGATTGCCGCCGCCCGTGGTGGTGATTTGGAGCGACCCCGCGCTGGAAGGGTACAGGATAATCGGATTATTGACTGTGATGCCGCCGGAGCCGGCGGTCAGGGCAAGGATCGGCGGGTAGATGGGCGGCATGTCATCGTTCTCGTTGTTGAGCCGCGGGAGATTGGCGCCCGTCAGGGTGATCGCGTCGCCCGCCCAGAAATTGGCGGCTGCATTGGGCGCGTAGTTGAAGAGGAACTCGCTCCGGGCAGGCACGGCCGGGTTGTCGGTATTTCCTGAAAACTGCCCCGCCGGCACCGCGACGGTATTGTCATTGAAGATGCCGCTGGGATTGCGCACTTCGGCCAGGAAAATGTCGTCCGCGGCCCAGACGTTCCAGGAGCCGGCAATCAAACTCAGGCTGACGGGACGAATCGGGGAGCCGACATCGGCGGTCGGATTCAGGATTTGCGTGACCTGTCCGTTTTGCACTTGCACCCCCGCGAGGATGGAGCCGACGCCGTTGGCGACGTTAAAATTGCCCAGGATTTGGTTGCCCGCGCTGAGGGTCACATTGCCCGGCTGGCTCCCATAAGCGCCGGACGCGCCAGGTGTCTGGCCTGCGGGCACGGTCGGAGTGCTGATGATGTCGTTGCCCGCTTGCAGCGTGACGTTGCCTCCCGCCGCCGTGGCGATGCCGCCCAAGTTCGGGCTGACGGTGGAACCGAAAACAGAAAATACGTAGCCGCTGTTTGCAGTCCCGGCGTTGATGTTGCCTGCCATGGCTTGCAGGTCAATACTGCCTCCGCCCGTCGTGCGGATGGAACCCGACCCGACCAGGATGTCCTGACCGGCCGTCATATTGATGGAGCCGGCGGAAGTTTGCACCGATCCGCCCGCCGTGCCGGTGCTGCTGCCATTCACATAGATTGAGCCGACTCCCGATTGCACCGCGCCGGAATTGAAATTCACCCCCGCTGCCATATTTACCGACCAGTTGTTCGCGTCCGTAATCTGGGAATTATTTCCGAGAATAATGTTACCTCCCGCCTCCAGGGTCAGCGTGCCGGTGTTGACGCCGGTGCTTCTGCTCAGGTTCCACGTCGTGCCCGCCGCCAGCGTGATATTGGCGGTCGCGTCCAGCGTGATTTGGGAAAAGTCCATGTTCGCAAAGGCGGTGTTCACGTTCAAGGCCAGCGCCCCGGAGCCGCTGGCGGCGGTCACGGTGCCGGCGCCCGCGCTGCCGCTGCCGGTCGTGCCCAGGGTGATATTGACCGGGTCGAGGGTCAACTGTCCCCCGGTTGAACCCGGCTGCACACTGGCGTTCATGGAGGTGTCGAGCGAGAGAATGTTGGGCGCGCTGACTTCCACGTTGCCGCCATTTCCGCCAAGCAAGCCGCCAGTCGTAATGATCTGGCTGCCAGGACTGTCGCTGAAACTGTTGCCCGACTTGAGAACGACGCTGCCGCCCGAACTGCCGGGGGACGTGTTATCGCCTTGCGCCACGATTTGGGAATTCGGGCCGAGATTCAATTGGTCCGAGGACACCAGTTCGATCACGCCATTGACACTACGGACGGAATTGGCCTGGATCACGCCGTTCTGGTTCACCACTTGCGCCTGCAAGGCAATGGTTCCGGCGTCGGCGATGATGCGGCCTGAATTGTCCACCGAGCCGGACGGCAGTTTCACCAGGGCGCTCAAGCCGCGGCCATCGGCGCGCTCGCTGACCATCACTTCCTTGCCCGAATAGAGTCCGATGTTGCCGCCGGGCGCGTCCAGGCTGCCGTGATTTTCGAGATTTTCAGCGATGAGGAAAAGCGAATGGCCCTGACCGGTTGAAATTTGGCCGTAGTTGACAATGCTGGCCAGCGGAGGCAATCCGCTGAACTGCCAACTGGAGCCGAGGCCGAAATCTGGCGCGAGCGGGGCCGTGGTGGCGATGAAATTGCCGCCGACGGCGATCATCGAGTTTGGCCCGAAATAAAAGCCATGCGAGTTGGCAAGGATGACGCTGCCGTTGGCGTTCAGGTTGCCAAAAATCTGAGAAGGACGGGCATCGCCGATGATGTTGAAAACCACGGAGTTGGCGGACGGCTGAACGAACGAAGTAGTTTCGCCGGACTGGATATTGAAGCTGTTCCAATTCAGCAGCGTCAGCGGACCGGTGTTGACCGTGAGAACCGAACCGCTGGTTTGGCTGGTGGCTGTGCCGGAGCGGACAGTCATGCCGTTTGGATTGGCAAGCGCCGGGATGACGGCAAGTGACGATACCCAAAACAGGATGGAAGTCGGTTTCATCAGAATTGAGTGCCCATGCTGAAATAAGCCTGAATGCCGCCGACACTTGTAACCGGGGTAGCGAGCAATGCCCAGCCGAGTGTGAGGCGGGCTTCGAAGTGCTGCCCCGCCGTCAGAAATACCCCGAACCCGGTCCCCCATTGGCGCTCCGGGCCAGGCGTCTGGCGGTCCAATTGATAGCCTTCGCCGTAATCCATGAACAATGACGGACGGGCGAAAGCCGGCACCGCGCCGCCGGCCACGGGAAACGCGCCCACGTTATGGGGCGGCGCGCGCAAATCCAGGTTCAAGCGCCACCCGTTGTCGTTGTAATTCTCGCCTTCCTGATAGCCGCGCACGCCAGCGGTGCCGCCGAGCGGGAATTGTTCGTTGCTGATGAGCGGCGCCGTGGCCCAATGCGCGGAGGACCGCATCAGCAGGGACCAGTTGGCCGGCAGTTTTTCTTCGCGTGTCACGCCGGCGGAAAAACTGGCGTAGGTGCCGCCCGCCGCGCTGGTGCCTGCAACGCTTTGAAAATTGGTCCGGGCAGAGGCCAGCGGGGCCAGAAAAGTGTTCTCTGCCAAGTCGAAACTCCAACTTCCCCGCTTGTCCGCCCGGTCTCCCGACCAGCCAAAAGAGAGCGGCTCGTAACTCAGGTCGTGATGGGTGTTGGAAGGAAGGGCCACGGTGAAGTTCGTGCTGCTGGCGACACCGTTGTTGGTTATCGGCGTGGTGAAATAGGAGAGATTTGTGCTGAAACCGCCCGCCCGGTAGTTCTTGAAATCAATTCCAAACGCCAGCGACGAGTGGATGCCCGCCCATTCCCGAAGGGGGATGTTGTATTTTGCCCCGAGATTCTCCGTGACGGTCAGATCGTGCTCGGCGGACTGCGAAGTGATCTGCACCAGGGGGCTGGCCACGATGGTTTCGAGCGGGCTGAAACGCAATGAGGTGTCCGAGGCGGAGCGCGAGGCGTAGAGGATCAACTCCGGGCTGCCGCTGGCCGGGGGGAGATTGAACCGGTGGGTGATCTGGTCATAGCCGAAATCCACCGGCATCCGCTCGTAGTCCTCGCGCAAACCCGGCCCGGAACCGAAGGGGATTCTGTAAAAGGCGCTGTAGCTGTCAACCATCGGCTGGTCGTAGAATCGCGGCAAATCGTTGTCCGGCTTGGTCGTTTGCGGGGAAGCATTATATTCCAAGCCTATCCGGTGATTAAGCTGCCAAAGGTTGTTGTATTGCAGCGCGGCATCAATCCGCAACAGCGGCGTCTGAGGCGTGGATTTATCGTTTGCTTCGATGTGGCCGTGGAGCGGAAAGCGGTCTTTGACATCCAGATCCAGGCCGGTGTAGCCGGGCTCCAGGCCCGGTGAAATGACGGGATAAATCTGGCGGTCGGGATTCAGGTTGGCGCGGTCCAATTCGGGTTGGAGCCATTTGGTGTTGATAAGAATGTTGGTCGTCAGGCTGGGCAGCGCGCGCATGACATTGTTGGATGAGAAGAATCGGTTGCTGACGACATTGATGCTCTCCAATTTGCCTTCAATCACCTTGACCTCGACGATGCCGTTGGTCAGGCGCTGTTGCGGCAGCGTGACGCTGATCGTCGGGAATCCGAGGTTGCGGTAAAGCAGTTGCAGTTCTCCCAATCCTTCGCGCAAACGGGTGAGGCTTACGGCGGGTCCGGTATAGTTGGTGAGAAAATCAAGTTTCTCCGCCGGCAGCACGGTGTTGCCTTCAACATGATAACCGCTCACGTTGAATGCCGTCTCCGACGGCGCGGAGTTTGTGGCGGAAGGAGAATTCGTTGGCTGCGCTGTAACATGGCAGATTCTCGCAAACATCACCGTAACGATTGTCAACTTTTTGAATTTCATTTGTTGTGGTTGTCCTCTCGACAAATGGAACGGGCGGCGGCAGGCCCCCAGGAGGAGGGGCCTGCCGCGCTCTCAGACCGGGCTACGGCGTGAACACCACCTCGTAGTAGCCCGCGCTTCCCGCAGTCGAGTGGGTGAGCGATTGGTTGCTTCCGTTGCCGGAAACCGGTCCGCTGACCACTGTCCAAGTGGAAACCGGGTTGCCCAGCGTGGGGCTGTAAACCAGCGAATAGGCGCCGACCGGCAATGTTGCAAAAGTCACCGTGACCACATTCCCTGCCCGGGTGGTCGCCACAATCGCCGGTTCCGGCGGCCCTACGATAAAGGTGAGATTGCCGCTGGCATCCATGTAGAAGCTGCCCAACTGCGTGGCCGCCGGTTCCGGGGTCGCGTGAGGCTGGATGGCCCAGAACCCGAACAATCCGGGCATGACTTGTTCCACCGTGGAGTTGACATTGCCGCCCAGTTGCGGAAGGTCAAATTCGTTCTGCCCGCCTCCCGACACCACGTAGTCGTAAGACGCGCTTCCACCCGGATTAAGCGAGTAAGGAAATGTCTCCGCCGGAAGATAAGTCTTTGGCCGGTTGCCGATGGAGTTGATGACACTCCATAGGTTGCCCTGCCAAGTGGTCGGCAGCACGTCGCTGATAAGAGCCGACGGATCGCCGCTGCTCAACCAGGAGGTCCGGTTCGCATTGGTCAGACTTGTGGTGGAGGCAACAATGACGCTCACGCCGGTCAGATCGGTCCCGAACACGCCGGTGGCCACGGTGGGGTCCCAACCCGTCACCGCCGCCGCATAGCCGTTGGGGTGGTTGGTGAACTGACTGATGTTGCCGAGGTCGTATTCCACATCGTTCAATCCCGCCTGCCTGAAGATGAGCAGAACATCGCCGTCCTGATACGTCGTGCCACCTCTCGCCGGGGGCGTTCCCAGCAACACCAGCCCGACGAGAGTTAAAGGGAGAATATGTTTCATGGGTTTCCGCAAGAGTTGATGGTGGGAACGGTTAATAGTTGTTGGACAATATTTTTCCCCCGTCCGATGTCTGGTTGCGATACCACTGCATGCCGCTTAATGGCGCGTAGTTGTTGAGAAAGAGCGAGCTGGTGGTCTGATAGGTCGAATTGGTGATCGCGCCTATGAGCAAATTGATAATCACCAGTTGGTTCGCGCTGGGCGCGGTCGCCCCGCTGGTTTGATAGTAGTAATTCTCGTAAAACCAGAGCGGATAACTGCCGTTTTCCACATTCGCTATCGAATACGGCACGCCCTCGTATGCCAGCGGCGTGAACGAGCCGATGTCCGATGCCGCCAAGGTGGCGATGGTGTTGGTCAGCACGTTCAACAACGCCTTGACCGCCGTTCCGCTGTTCTGTCCCGGATCCGATAGGTTGGGATCCTGAACGGCCTGGCCGGACGAGTTGGTCGTAAAACTGGAAATCGTGCCGCTGAAATTGATGTTGGCGTCAATTTCGGTCCGAACCGCCGCCGCGAGGTTTCGCCCGACGAAATAAACGATGTCGCTGGTGCTGGCGCCTCCCAGGGCCGCCGATGGAAAAAGGCCGGCGTTGGCTTCCAGGAATTGCGCCTGCCGTGCCGTCAAGTTCGTCACGTTGGCCAGATTGGCCGAAGCCGATGACTTTTTGACAAAAGCGTACGGCGCCACCAGGGTCGGCCCCACCCGGGTCAACACGCTGCCATTCACCGCGACGGCGCCGGGTGACGTGGAGGAAACCGCAACCGTAGGCACCGCCGAACCGCCCGTGGTCAACGTCTCGCTGTTGACTCCAACGTCCTGCAATCCCTGCACCGCCCCCAGCAAGGAGGTGTCAATCGTGATCGTTCCCAAACCCGAGCCTGGCCCGGAGGTTATCGTTCCGACAAAGCGGCGCACCGTGCTGTTCGTTGACGATACCGAGTAACTGGTGATGCCGCCCGACAGGATGTTGGTGATCCGGTCATAAATGATGTTCTGGCTGGCGTTTCCGCCCGCCAGAAAGATTTCCACATCGGCGCGAACGCCCGGGGCCAAGCCCAGACCCGCCAGCACAAGTCCAGCGGCCACAAATTGATTCATTTTCAGCTTTTTCATAGGTCCAGATTTTCAATGGTTGATTCAGTTTTGTTTCTTCATCGCAGAACTTCCGGAAGACAGGTCAGTTCCCAAAAAGGTCTTGTTGAGGCCACGCTCTCGTGAGGAAGGCAAATTTCGCGTTGGGATCAGAGGTTTTGCGCGTACGCAATGAACTTGCGGTAGCCGGCCAGGATGGATTGCAAGGCGGCCACAAATGCGCACTCTGTCAAGAATGCCGACTGGCCCTTGGGCGCCTCCAGTATGATCTCGAACGGGCGCGGACGGACAATCGGCGGGGCGCTGAGCACGCCGGG
>Ga0182027_10006102_pt1 | contig 18150 bp, 15 predicted proteins | sample 712E1DmetaG_FD_121300 | JGI IMG/M metagenome (GOLD analysis project Ga0182027, IMG submission 121300) | Permafrost microbial communities from Stordalen Mire, Sweden - 712E1D metaG (Illumina Assembly) | ecosystem: Environmental > Terrestrial > Soil > Wetlands > Permafrost | place: Sweden... | reverse complement strand
TTGCCTTCGACATCGGCGAAGAACGGCATGCCGAATTGTTCGGACAGCGATTTGAAAACAGTCTCCTCTGGAACCCCGAAATTCGCGATCAGGCACTCGCCTATTCTACCGGGGTTCCTGCCGGACGCGGTTTCGTCCTTCTGGAACACAAGCGCCTTTTCGAGCGTTTGATCCGTTATTGATCCGGATTCAAGGAGAATCTGTCCGATTGGTTTGATCAAAAGAAGCTTCTTGAAGTACTATTTGGGTTTGGAAATCCTATTTTCTTGAGCCGTAAAAATAGCGGGAAGAAACTGTCGTACCGTGAGAATTCTATGAGAAAACGGTGAGGGACGGCGCGAAAGCGCCGTCCCTCAGGTACAGGTATCTCGGCGCAAGGCAAGAGGGTGGTTCAACCGTCCAATGCTATTTGGTAATTTTGAAAAAGCCACTGTAAGCGTATTTGTTCTTGTCGTAATCATACACTCTGATCCTGCAGGAATCTCCGGACGTGTCTGCCGGAATCTTCCAAGCAAAAGTGTTCGTCGGGTACAGGACCGGCGTGACGACAATGGACTTCCATAGTGTGAAACCGTAATTGGAAATGCTGGCATCGATCAACGTCTGGGTGTAGGCCCATCCAGATGGAAAGCACCATTTGATTTGAACCGTTGAGCCTGCGGTAAGTGTTGCGCCTGACGCGGGCGCAATGACGGTCAGGTCGCTGCACGTCTCTGGTTGCGAGGAGGCGGGATCTTTGGGATTGCAGGAAAACGTCGAAGGCAGGACCAGGAAAATAAGAGCGGAAACGACTGCAAGCATGCGGTTCATGGAGAATCTCCCCCTGGGATAAAACGTGGATCGGTTCATGGTTTTGTGACACGCACAGTTCTAGAACAACGTGGTTTTCAGGCCAACGAAAAAGCTCCATTCATTAATAATCGCTTTGGCGTCCGGCGCGTCCCACACACCCCGTGCGTCGGGTTTGTCGTGAATCGGTTTGACAAGAGCAAAGAACAGGGGAAATTTCGGGTCTGCTTTCTCCACGCTGTAAATTAGCTGCATGTTCCACGACTTATGATCAGGGTCGGGTCTGGGATCGTACGACAGACTTGTTCCGGTCATTACCGGCTGATGTATCCACGCGATGCCGAGCGGTACGCCGAAGGTGACTCCGACGCTTTGGCAGAATTCCGGGACTCCTTTGTATCCGAAGTACACGCTCCCCGAGACGCTCGGCGGCGTGTAATCTCCGAGGTCGTTTTCTCCGTAGGGCTTGAACCGGTAGTAAAACCGTTTATTGGCAGTACTGTCTTTATAGGCGGAATAATACGAGCCATTCCCGACAAATTCATTCTTACCGGTAAATAGACGCATGGCCACGGGATGCGAATAGGCGAAGTCGAACAGCCAGATCCCTTTGTTGACGTCCCTCGAATACGACAGGGTGAGAGCCGGAACATACAGGCCGCCTCCCATCTGAAGATTTGACGGCAGGAGATAGCTGACCGCATCTTGACCGCGTACGATATCGTATTGCCCGGTTGGAAGCGTGACTGACAGCATCGCGGAATATTCCCCCATGATTCCGAAATTCATGGTTCCGTCGATCATGAGGTCCCCGGTGCCGTTGGTCGTTTCTTTGGTCCTCGGATACGCAGTAGTTGGTTGGACGACGCCGTCCTTCGACAATACAGGAATGGTTAGGCCCAGTTGGGTCGTGTAGGTGGGCTTGAAGCTTATTCGAGTGACTAGTGCGCCGGTGGTATTGTCCCGCAAGAGAACGTCCCCGGCCATGGTTTGGACATCAATAAGTCCGCCACTGACGCCGTTGCCCACCCACTTCACCGTTGTCGCCCCGCCGCTCCCTGAGCCTCCTGCGCCGCATCCGCCGACCGCGCGCCACGGAACGATCGGGACTTCTTGACTTTTGTGCAACACTCCAGTGCATAGGGAGACCAACATTCCTGCGACACCGATGCAGGCTAACCAGTCACCGTAGCGGGCAAATGTCTTTTTTCCAAAATTAAAAGCTTCTTCTTCAAGCATCCTTCAATAAATCTTTCTTCAGTTTGCGCTCGGCATTGAAAGGATATAGCCATATTGATATCCGGTGACCAAATACCGGCCGTCGGGCGACAGACCTCCCTGAAACGGCAGACCCGCCAGCCGGAATTCTTGGCCGCGGAACAACTGCCATTGGGTGGATGCACCGAGGTCGACTTGGCGCATAAGCGTTTCGCCCAGAGAACCGTCTTGTTTGGCGTTTTCGAATTGAAACGTGAGCAAGCCGACCGTCGTGCAATACAAGACAAATGTTTCGCCGGAAGAGCGGTCTTGCCACCAATGCGGTTCGGCGGCATTGCCCTGGTGGAGGAGCACGGGCTGTGATCCCGGCGAACAGCGCTGGAGGTAGGCTTCAGAGGACAAATTGCCATTTCTGCAGTTGTAAACGACCCACTTGCCGTCAGGAGAAAAATGGGCGCTTTCACAGTCGAGCCCGTCGCGGCCGGAAGGGCGAGGCAAGAGTACGGGCGCGGGCGCGGAATCGGCATAGTCCACGCAGTAGATCGAAAGGCATGTCCCGCCCCCATTAATCGAAAAACTGATCTTCACCGAATCCGTCCCGAAAAAATCTCTCACAGATTGTTTGTCTATCATGCCCGTCACTGCGTCCCATGTCGCGTTTTGAGATTTGTCTGACGGCGTTGCGTTGTCATCAATGCCGCCGCTCGGTTTGTAATGATCCGGCACCCACAAGTAGGGAGTTGAATTCGCCTGAATTTTTCCTGCGTTAAACCGCAGAATTTCTTTTGTGGAAAGCCTCACGACGTAGCCGCTGGAGGCATTGTCGGCGTCGCCGAGAAACGCCGCGTAATCCGGGTGCGTGGACCATCGTGGGTCTTGGAGGGCGTCCTCGGCGAGGAAGGCGGGTTTCATGAGGAACCAGCGCACCGTATTGCTTGTGTCAACCACGGTAAGGCGGTCATGGGCGCTTTGAGCCTCAAGCGGAAATGCGGATTTCCATTTGTCCGGAACGTTTACCGACATCGCCCCCTCAAGATTAAGGAAAAGCAGGCACCCCCGAAAGTAATTGGTGTCATGCGAAACCGAAGGATTGCAGATTTGGTGCAGGGGGTCAACGGGATAGAGCGAAGACGTAGAATCGGTCTTGACCGACAAGGGGGCCATGGGCTGGGGCTGCGTTATGGGCCGGTACGGAAAATCGCATCCGGCCGCAATCATAATCGTCAGTGAAACGCACGCGGCAAGAGTCGTTTTCAAACGAAAAGATATGGAGACCATTGCATTCCGGTTATAATACAGAGGCATTTTCATCAGCCAATTTCCTGCGAATTTTCGCAGACTCTCTTTCTTTTTCAAATACGAGCGCGTTCCGTTTGTCCGAAACAACCTGCTCACGGATCCACGCATAGGTTTTTTCCAACCCGTAAGACAGGGGCAGGTCCGGCGACCATCCAAGCTTTTCACGGATCCGCCTGTTGTCGGGCTTCCTTCCCGCAACACCTACCGGACCGGGCGCATGCCGGATCCGAAGGTCCTTCTTGGCGATCCGCATAATGGCATAGGCAAGTTGATCAATGGAAATTATTTCTTCGGAACCAATGTTAAGCGGGTCGGAGAATTCGCTGTCCATGAGCCGTCTCACCCCTTCGAGACATTCTTCTATATAAAGGAATGATCTGGTTTGACTGCCGTTTCCCCATACTTCGATTTCGCCGCCGGCGGGAGATTCCGCAACTTTTCTGCATAGAGCAGCAAGCGCGTTTTCCCTGCCGTTGTTCCACGACACCCCTGGCCCGAAAACATTATGCAATCGAGCAATGCGAACCCGGATTTCGTAATTGCGCTGGTACGAAAGATAGAGGCGCTCCGAAAAAAGTTTCTCCCACCCATATTCGCTGTCCGGGAGCGAAGGATACGCCGAATCTTCGGCGCCGGAAGGATTCAGGGGGGCGAACGGGTTTTGCTCGGGATAAATGCATGCTGACGAAGAAAAGAATATTTTCCCGACGCCGGAATTGACCGCGCTCTTGAGCATGTTGCAATTGACAATAACGGAATTGTGCATAATGTCCGCATCGTGCTGTTTTGTGAAAATGTGGCCTGCTCCACCCGCGTCATCGGCCAATTGATAAACTTCGGAAAACGGCATGTCGCAGATTTCGGAGCACATCGCGGCGTTACGCAGATCGGCCTTTAAGAACTGATCTGCTTCGGATTGATCGTATTCCGGTTCTTTGAGGTCTACACCTCGCACCCAATAGCCTTCCAGCTTCAATCGCGCCACAAGATGGCTTCCGATGAAACCTCCGGCCCCGCACACCAATGCTCTTTTCATTGTATTCCGATCCTTGTGCCACAAACAACCACGTGCATTTTCCGTATGAGCGAATAAGAAATTAGCCGCCGAATATTTATCTTCCATTCAAAATTGGTTAGATAACCATTTGGCGAACCGTCAAGGCTCTTTACGGGATGACAACAATGCGCACGGCAAAGGACGCGCCGCTTAGCATGACGAACCGCGCAATAGTAGCCGGCGGTAGCCCGCCCAAAGAAACCCTGCCGTTCGGGTGCGGGCAAACCGTCCGAACACATCTTCCGTCCATTGTGTAGAAACGTACCGCCTGCACATCCGGCGACACGAGCCTGATCCCTCTGTCCTTGTCAAGAACGAACAGCCTGCGGTCCGGTTGCGCAGACCCGCACCCATTGAGCCTGACCCCAACCGAATTGGAAAGCCATGTCGAATCTTCCTGACTCCCGAAATCGATGGGCGTTTCCACCCACAGCCATGGCCAGCGTATGTCCTGAGTGTTGGTGCTCGATACGGCGTTCTGCTTGACAAGACAGATATGTTGCGAGGTGTGCAGATCGATGCCGTACACCATTTCGTTCAAGGTCCTGGTGTCCTGGAGGGCGCTCCAGTACCTGTCGAGTTCCACGGTCGCGGCCGCGTAGTAGGGGTGGTTCGACCATTCGGGATAGTTCCATTTCTTGCCGGTGATTTCTCCGTTGCCGTGGATTTGGCTCTGCGGAACGATCTGGATCTCGTCCGGGACCGGGAACCATTTCACGATTTTTCCATTCGATCGGGCGATGAAAATGTTTGTATGTTCGAGCCAGCCGTTGTCCTGACCGAAACCGTGTATGACGTAATTCCCATTCTCACAGATCATGTCCACGGAAAAATCGAAATACATGATCGCGTCCGGAAAAATCCTGCTTGACGATACGGACGGATTGCAGGTTTGGACCGGAATCAACGTGTCTTTTCCGGACGTCTTGTTGGTAAACGTGAGCGTATGCAGGACCGCAGGCGCCGGGGACGGGGCTGAAATGTCGATAAGAAAGGCGTTTGGATACATTTCCGCCGTGGCCAGCCATTTGTTGTCATAGGACAATCCGCCGAACCATGACCCCTTGTCCCATGTCACGGATTTTTCGCCGGTGGTCATGTTTCTTTTGAAAACCTTGCCGCAGCCGTCCCAATCGTATTCATGGGCGCTGGGTCTTGTTACATTTCCGCACGTCGAATACAACACGGTCGGATCAGTCGCGTTCTGCACAAAACGGGGTACGTACGCAGGCGAATCCACTTTCTGCGGGACACCGGCGACGGAAAGGGAACAAAGCCAGGCTGTTGACGGGGAATAGGAATTCGTAGGCGGATCACTTTGCAGCCCTGTTGAATAGGTTACAGTCGTTCCTTGCGGGGAAAGGACAGGATTGGCCGGGCCTGACACTGCCGTAATCGTACGGACCTGGGGCGTCGCCTCGCTGAAATCGACATAACAAAGCTTGTTGTCAAGAACAAAGACTGTTTTCACGTGATCGGTCCCGAAAAAGGACCGGACGGAATCCTTGCTTGCAATTGAATAATCCCCATGGGCATAAGAAAGAATGCACATGATCACGACGCATTGGGCTTTGATCTTATGGATTAACTTCGTGGCTCTATTTTTCATTCTGCACCCTTTTTCGGTTGAGATCGTGCGAGGTGGTAATAAATAAAAATCCGCATGTTAAGAAACTGTTATTCTTTCGTTACTATACTGTTTGACCAACCCTTTCCTACTGCTTCGTGGGCGGGATAATTTTGTCGAAACAATAACTTGAATTCCCGGCTCGTATTCCGTATAGTTAATTGTGTGAGACAAAAAGGTCTTCCTGTTTGAGAGAGTCGCCCTGCCCGTAACGAGAGATACGGGCAGGGCTTTTTTTGTCCCCAACCGCAAATTCCCCTTGCGATGTGCCTGCCACACAATGGCCCAAAACAATTTTCTTACAAAATCAGAACAATACCCAAATAATGGATTCCTATTTTTATTTGTCATTTTTTGTTTTGCCAAGCTCGAACAAAATCCAATATCCATATTATACGAGGCTCTCAATGCGTCTTTTCCTCTTCTTGATTCTTGCGGCGGGAACGGTTTTGGCTGATCCTATTTCCATTGTAGGCCCCAAGGCCGGCGACACGCTTTATGTCGGCGATACGTTGTTCGTCGGGTATGCCGCTGATTCGGCTTACCTGACTTCAAGCCATGGCATATTGATTCAGGTTTCCGTCAACAACGGAATGGCATGGGGAGAATTGCACCCCGCGAACAAGGCCGATTTGAGCATAAACACCGTGTATCCGAGCGACCCGTCATGGGGACATGTACCGGTTTTGATTCCGGATTCGGTCAAACTAAAGGCAATCGGCGCTACCTTTGTTTTAACGGTTTCCGATAGCGTGAAATTTAAGGTAAAGGACTACAGCGGAAGCCCGTACGCGGTCACAGGCACCCTCAGCATCAGGCCCGCTTCGGCAAAACCGAATTCGGTTTCAAGGTATTCGCGCGACAACCGGGCGGATCACAAAGCCGGTGCGCTTTTCAATTATGTCAATACACACACGATTAGGGTCGCTTCGGAGGTAACTGCTGTCAGGTTTTTCTGCATGGACGGCAGGTTCGCACGAACCGTGCGTCCGCCGCAAAACGGCACGGTATATTTGCACGGACTACCGGCGATCGTCGTAATGCAGCTTGTCACCGGTCAAGGAAACCCTACGGGTGAACGGATTATGGTTATCCCCTGACAGGGCTGTGTCACAAGGTACCTGAAGCAAGAAAGGCTTCTCTTTTCATGAACCGGAAGTGTCTCATTGATTCATTTAGGTTTCGGAGGCTTGCTCGTTCTCTGCCGATACTTGCCATGGGGGCGGTTCTGCTTTGTATTGCGTCCTGCGGTGGAAAAGATACGGCCCCCAAGCATGAAGCTGGTTTGATTGGGACATGGGCCAATACCGAACGCGTCAGGGAAAGTCCCGTAATAACGTTCAAACCTGACGGCACCTATCAGCTCTCTTTTGAAAACGGAAAGCTGAATTATCCCGGGAAGTACAGTCTTGACGGTTCGACGATACAAGTCATGGACATGTATTGCGGAAAAGTAACGCCCGGAGTCTATTTGTTTTCAATTTCAAGAGACACTCTTGCCTTCAAACTTGTTGACGATCCGCATTGCGACAGGCACGCATTTTTTCCGCAAAAATGGGCGCGAGTGGTCAAATAGTGCTCCGATCGGCCCGGCAAAGGGATTCTTAAAGGAATTTACGGACAGTTACCCATACACCTTTTCCATGGAGATCCCATGAAACGCATTTTCTACCACCTCGGCATTCTGGTCCTGGCCTTGGTCGCGGCTTCCCAGGCTATTACCTTCACAGTTAACAATAGCTTGCAAAATGAATTCTATGTGGAAAACGGACAAATGAAAAGCTTGGGGAATTTGCCCTTTGAATTTATTGTATGCGGCAAAGATACTACAGTGTATACCGACACAGCCGGCAATTTCAGTGTGACATTTAGGAATATGACTTGCTCCGGAGGGCCGTCAATTGGTGTCAATGCAGGGATTGGCACCAGTATGCGCCAAGATAATCCGATTTCATCCATTTCCATTTCGGACAATGGCACTTACGACCTCAGAGAGTTGGGAGACCATGGATTCAATTTCAACGACATAAGCGTTGGCGGTATTCGTAAAGACACTGTAATCACGCTTGGAAGAATTTCCACCAACGGAACCGATGCTTTTTCGGATCCGGTACCACAGGCAACTATCAAAGTCATCTTTGTCGGCAACGGCGGCATGTCGACAACCGATACCGTATCCATCTCAGGCAATACGTCGGATGACGGCTCCATTGTTATGCCCAAGTTTCGCAATATAGCTTTGTACCGGAACGCCCGCATCCGGATTGCAAAAAATGGTTTCAATCCAATCGATACGGTCGTGTCGATTCCGGCCCCAAAAAGCGCCAGCGGTTCTGGAACTTTGTGGGACGGAATCCCAGATACCCTTAAGGAAACAATTGAAATGTTTGCCGGCGTTGTGGTCCCCGATACCCTTGACACGATCATCGTACGGGGAACAATAAAGGATTCGACCGGAGCACCGGCGCTTGCAGGGGCGGGCGTTCAGGTTTCTATCGGTAAAGATACAAATTCTTTTTCAAGTCCGAAGTCAGCGACGACGGACGCCAACGGGGCTTATGAGGTCCACATCCTGAACGTGGACACATTGACGCACGTTTACTGCAAAGTCCTAGCCGGTGCCGCAAACTACCTGACCAGAACCGTGAAGAAAGACACGAGCATTGCAGCGCCCAGAGACGGAAAAAACGATACGGTGACGGTCAATGCGGGCCTGGTACACATCGACAATCCCTCTCCAGGCGATACACTGGTCGTCCGCAGTTTCATCAGAGATTCCTCTGGCATAACGTCGGTCAAGAAGGCGCTTGTGCAAATTTCTATCGGCCCGGACACGAATTCCTATGCCCAAGTCAAGTTAGACTCCACGGACACAAACGGGATGCTTGAGGTCTCGATAGCCAATACCGGCAAGATAGACCATATCTACTGTAAGGTGTCGGCCCTGGCGACGAATTTTGCCTTAACGACCTTGCAAAAAGACACGATAATCGCGTCCCGGGATTGGAAGAGGGACACGGTGGTCCTGACTGTCAAAATGAAAAAAAGTGCCTCGTCCGGCGATACGTTGGTTGTTCGCGGTATCATAAGGGATTCGTTGAGTCAGAGCTCTATCAAGCCGGATTCCGGAGCGATCGTCAAGATCAGCCTTGGGGTGGATGGTTTGACCTATATTCCCGTGGGTCAATGCACAACCCAGGTCGCAGGCGCCTACGCGTACAAGCTCTGGAATAGCGTCAAGGCATCCCATGTATACAGCAAGATTGAAGTTATCAGACCAAATGTAGATTCCACGACAAAAAGGGATTTTACCATCGTCCCCGACGATTACAAGAACGACACACTCGTTTCGGACATCAGGATCGTTATTCCGACCGGCATCACAAATCCTTTTGCCCTATGGCTTGCTACAGTCGGTCGACAGCAAGTCTCAATACGAATCTATTCGATTGCGGGAAGACTGATTGCTCATATCCCTTCAAGCCGGACCGGATTCAGAAGCGATGTCGCAAAGTACTTTAGGGAAAACCAGATCAGGTCAAACGCATGCCTTGTAACAATGAGCGACAAAACTGGGACCTTTCAGAAGAAAATGATGATTAACCTTCAGTAGAATACTCGCGATAGACTTTCCGGGCGCGTTCTTCAGCACGTTAAAGACCGCGTCCGGATTCAGGAAAAGGACCTTCTCTTAGATCAGAAGGTCCTTTTCCTTTTGATCGACCGTGATTATGATCTGGAAAACAAGTTCAATGCTTTATATTTAGACGACTAATCTAAAGTGCGAGGTCTCTTTTGTCCTGAAATTGCTTTTTTTAATAAACTGATATATTATTAGAGCTGGTGGGAGGAAGGCCCGAATCCGACCTCCTGCTTGAGAGACGCCTCGCGGGGCTTGCGCCTGCGGGGCGTTCATTGTATGCGCCCCGGGATTTCGACCTCACCCCCGTCCCCTCTCCTTTCAGAGAGGGGGGAAGAAAAGATACATCCCCGTTTTTCTTACCCTCTCTGATAGGAGAGGGTGGCGTTTCGCCGGGTGAGGTTAAAGTAAAAGCGCGAATGACGGTTGTACTGTCATTCGCGCTTTGTTAAGAAACCTCCGGTTTACGCCGGAAGAAGAAGATCAGAACCTGATCTCCACCGCATCATGCCTGCTCACCCGGATCGGTGTTGCGGGGTTTGTCGCCAACGTGTCTTCGAATTTCGCGTTGAAATGCAACACATCGACCGCCTTGGCCAAGCCCGCGAGGTTTGAGTTGACCATGATTTGCTCCGTCATCTGGGCCTTTCCATCCCTGATACAGGTATAGCGCGTGTCCGGCGGCAGGTAATCATACGCGTTGTAAAAAACAGACTCGCCTCGTGCCGGACTTCCCGCCACGATTTCAACCGGATAGTCCGCGCCGTCCGTGGGTTCGGCAAACGGATAATCATTGAATTCTCCTGCGACAAGCATATACAGAGACGGATAGCTTGCCAGCACGCCGTTGATCCATGAGCGGACGGCCGCTGCCTGGGCCACCCGTGCTGCCTTGGACGGTTCGTACACAGGCCAGTCTCTCATGAAATAGGGTTGGTCCGATGTTTTGTCCGCGAGCGTCACATTGACAATTGCAAGCAGCGTCCCGCCGACCGTGAACGCGCCGACCAGCGGTTCCGCGGTCGGGAAAGGGCTCGTCGGCCCAAAAGCCGCATTGATCGAGGATCCGGTTAAGAGAAACGCCTGCGAAAGCGCCATTGCCGTAGAATCGTAGAGAAACCCGTTGATGAGCCCCTGCGAATTTGATGTGCTCGGCGTATCAATGGAATAGCCTACGTACTTGCGGCCCGACGTGTACTTGTACTTGCCTCCCAGGGCATTGACGCTTGAGGCGACGTCTTTCAGGGTGTTGGTGTTTTCCACGTTTTGCACACACAGGAGTGCAGGCATAAGGAGCTCCTGGGAAACCGCCTTGCCTATTTTCGCGAGTCTTGTCGCGTAATCCGCCGGCGACACGACCACATCGTTCTTGCCCCAGGTATCGATCGTGTCGTAAAACCCGTCACAATCGAGCGTGCTGATCCGGAACGATCCCGCGCCCGACGTGCGTACGCTGACGGGACTTGGCGGTACAGCGACATGCGCTGAAACGACGCACGAATCCGTGATCGGCTGAATGAAGTAATTGCCGTTGACATAATCAACGACGCCGGTCAGTTTCGAGATCGTATCTCCGGCGCGCAGGGCTAGAACGGAACCTGTTTTGTTCCCAAGGAGAAGAACTTCCGGATTATAGTCCACGACATGGGAGCCGCGCGATTCATTTTCCACAACGCCGCTTGTCGCATAATACCCCGACCCGTAATACCGCATGCCCGACGGAATAATCGCCGCGCCTGATGCCGACGAAACAGCTACGGCATTATTAAAGGAGAAGAGCATGCCTTCGTGACCCGCATACAATGACTTCATGTTGTTCATGTCGAAATCCGGAATTCCGGTGACCGCTGCAGAAGAAATGCGATTGTGGAAATCGTAAAGAACCGCCACGGAATCCACGCACCTGATCCGGGTCGATGAAAGGCTTCCGGGTTTCCCGACGTATTCCTGCACAATTCCTCTGACCAGCACGACAAAGCCCTTGGGCGGCATGGAAAAGGCATTGCTTTTGGAGACGAAAACGGCATCGGACGTGAGATCGCTGCCGTCACCCAGCGTATCCTGCAGCCAGAATCCGGACGAGTCTTTCGCGATCGCGGTTACCACGCCGGTCGTCGTGACCTGATAATTCTCATACGGCGACATTCCGACCGGTCCCTGCAAGGTGGGAATCGAGAGATCCATGGCCGACACATTGACAGGTGCGCCGAACAGGACCGCGGCGGACGTGTCCGTGTGACCGCAGAAATCGCTGACGACTGCCTTTATGTTTTTGAATCCGGAACCGGCCGTAAAGGCATACGTAAACAGCGAGTCGTTTACTTTTGAGCCTGAGCCGAGCGAAACGGTATCGTTGGCGATGAACACGACATCCTGCGCCTGCGGAAAAGCATGGACATTTGCCTGAAGAGAATAGGGAGCGCCGCCGTTGGCACGGACGTCGCCGCTGTAATTGCCGATCTGCGCCTGTATTCCCGTGAGTTTCTGGAGTACCGGAAGAAGCGCGTCAAAAAACTTGGCTGCCAGTTTATGTTCGCCGGACTCATTGGGATGAACGCCGTCGATGTCGTCGGATCCCGGATCAAAACCAGTGAACTGATCGACAAGAATAACAGGCGACGAGGTTTGGTTTTTCTCAGCCGCAACTTGTGTCATATAAGAATTGAACACCACGAAGGAATCCCGTTGACCAAACGAATAGTTCAGCTTGCACAGCAGGATTATGACGTTGGGGTTATAGTTTCGAATTGTGTCGATCAACTTCTCCATGTTATTCTTTGTTCCGGGGAGCGTCGTGCCATAACCCGAAATGACGTCGTTTGTGCCGAGATGCATGAGCACAACATCAGGCGTGTCTGAAGCAAGGAGAAATGAAGAGTTATCCAGAATCATCCCAATGGTATTTTCGTGATAGCCATTGTGCTTGCATGACCAGACTGAACACGGGAATTCCGGCGGCACGCATACGCCGTCCTGGTCTCCGCAACCGCATCGCTTTCCCACAAACTCGACTTTGTCGCCGAATCCCGCTGCGACAATTTGCTCAAAGAGCCAGAATCGATAACTCGCGGCTCCCTCTTGTGATCCTGTTATGGAATCGCCGAGCGGCATGACTTTGATCTTGCGCTTGCTTCCCATGACTGCGGTTGCCAGGGAGATGAGCACGACGACAAAGAGAAACGAGACGGCAATCATCCGGCTAAGCCGGACCTTTTTGGAACCGGTTCTCATGGGGCACTCCTGAAAAAGGGTGAAGAAATCAATTGAATGGGAATTCCGGACAAATGCCAAAAAAAAATACACGGTCATTGTTAGCCTATAATGCGAATTTGACAAGGATTGCGTCATTTGTTCGTACTTGGCGCAAAGATCCCGGTGCCCGCCGGAAGCGTTTCCACTGTCAGTTCATTAACGCGCGCCCGTGCCTTTATGGATAGCATCTTTCGCTCACGGAATTATCACAAAATTCAAAACAATTTCAAACAATTCACGTCTATTTTTTTTACGTTCTTAACCCACCTGCTTTGCTGGTGGATTGCTTAAGCTGATTTTATTATCTACGCAAGAAGCGTAGATAATTTATGTATAGTTGCTAATCACACACTGCTGTGCATCTTTAATCATATAGAAAAGGACCATGCCATGCCCAAAGCCCTTTTGAAAAAGATAATTGTAAGCGCTTCCGTTCTCTTTTGTATTGGTCCCGGCCTTGTTCAAGCAACCGACACGCCGCTGGCCGCCCGGCTCAAGGCTGTTGCAGGCGGCTCGCCGACCATGGTAAAGGTCGTTTACACTAAGCTCGAAACACGAGATGCGCTGGATTTTCCAACCGACACCTGGAAGACCAATGAATTCCTGATGGGCATCAGAAGCGATGTCGGCGTTGAGGAAACTTTGCAAACGACAAAGAGTAATTATCAGAATCCGCTCATTACCCATGACGGACAGCATGTCGTTTACACAACCATCACTGCGGGTGTCGGAACGACCTTCATGGTTGACTGGACAAGAAACTCCACTCCCAGGACCATCGCCGGGGGAATGACTTCATGCCTGTGGTTTGATACCGCGACCGGAAAAGAATATGCTATTTGTGCAAAGAATTGTGGTCTTTCCGGATCTTCATTCAGCAGAATAGACCTGAGCGACACGACCAATTCCGCCGTGATGTTTACCGTCGGATCTCCTGCGGTAACGCAATGGATTCGGGTGTCGGCCGACGGCAAGGCATATTCCGGCTGCCTGGGGCCGTTTTCGAGCGGCGACATGGAAGTGCGTTATTGTTCGGACAACAGCCCTATTGGAATGATGAGCGGCGGGTGCTGGGCATCCATGCCGTATGATAATTCCTATCGTTTTGTCCGGACAACCGGAGACCATGACAAATGGCAGATAATGGGGCCGGGAATGACAACGCCGCTTGAGTTGCTCGACGGAGTCCTTTTCTTCACCTCACTCTTCAGCCAGGATCGAATGGCAAGCTACATTCCCAATTTGTTCTTGCTTGTGGATAATGCCGTCAATTCCGACGAGGGCACGGGTGATATTTATATCGTGAGGACCGATTCGTCCCTGCAACATATTCAAGACACCGCGACCGTGACATCCGGCGCAAACTCGCACTTTGCCGATATCTGGGCAAGCTCAGTGCCCGGAACAGGGGTGAAACTGAAACCTACCCGCGTAGCGCCAACGCCAAAATCCGGGCCTGTTGAATATTATTCCATTTCCGGCAGGCGGGTTTTTGTTGCTGCCAACGAAAAGTCCGGCCGCATCTTCGGCAGATTGTCAACAGGCGTATACATTACGGTAGGCGGCGCAGGCAATCGCGCAACAGTCAGGATTGTCTCGGCAGTAAAGTAGAAGTTAAGCGAAATTGACACTTTTTCGAAAGGTCTTTCCCATGCGTAAGGTCAAAATTATCGTTCTCTCTCTCATGTTTCTTTCACTGTGGCTTGCTGCCGCGCCAGCATCAGACGGTGTAACCTATAGGGTCGACCCAAAAATGAAGAACCCTCCGATTATCGTGAAATTCACCGGCACGGTCATTGACAACATTTCATTAAAGAGCCATAAAGACAGTCTCTCGGCATTCCTGCCCAGGCTTACTAAAAAGACGCTCATCGACAATGTGAATTCCGGTTACTGCCTCTATTCATCAGAGGGAAAGCTCTTCAAGCTCAAACATGAGTCCACCGAAGCGCTCTGGAATACCTTCAGAAACGTCAAAGTTTCAACATACAAGATTCGCGGGAACGCACAGAAACTGAACGACACGCTTTTGATTCTCGATTACGTCTGTCTTGATTAGATCACGGACTTCATACCAATTTCTATCCGGAAATTCACTTGAACTTAATAATTGCGGGCCATTTTTAGTTGTATCCGGAAAGAATCCATTCAATTTGGTCTTTCTTGAAAGGAGGTTAATCGACATACGTACACGAATCGATTGAAAAAATTCGGGTCTTTTCATCGGTTCTTCACTGTTTCTACTCTCTCTCTCGTTTTTCAAACAACTCTCTCAAGCAGGAGGATTTCATGAATTGCAGTAATCTTATCAAAGGCCTTGCCTTTGCCGCGACCCTCGCGGGCACGGTTCTTGCCCAGGGTACGACGCCCACATGGGTCGACCACATTCCGGCGCCCGGCGTAAAATGCGCCAACGCTATCGGCTCGATACCTGGCCAAGAACTAAGCTACCACTATGTCTATGGCGTCATTCCGGCCGGCGTTACGGTTACATGGGACGATGCGACAAGACCTTTCTACATTTCCAAAGACGTTTTAGTGTATGGTCAGCTCAATGTGCTGCCGGGCAACTGGATTTATGGCGGCACATGGTCATTGCTTGATTCCGCCAATCATGTTGCTTTCCCGTACGGTTCTTCTCTTCTCATTATGGAAGGTGGAAAAGCCCACATGGTCGGAACGCCTGATTCAACGATTGTCATGACCGGTTTCGGCGATGACTTTCGCGATATCGCGTGTTTCGGACCTGGCGTCAAGGGGATGTGGGGCGGACTTATCATCAAAGGTCTCGCTCCTGTGTCAAATGCATTTCCCGGCGGAGCGCCGGACACTTCAACAGTGCAATATCCTTTGATGGAAGGTATCGCCACGTATCAACCTGATTCGATCAAGCGTTATGGAAAAGGCAATAATACCGCTGACAATTCCGGCGAATATGCGTATCTTTCGGTCCGTCATGGCGGTTGCGGAAACGCATCTTCATCGGAAATCAACGGTATCAGCTTCTACGGCGTTGGTTCCGGAACGACAATGCACCATATCGAAGTCATGTCCAACTATGACGACGGCATCGAATTGTTCGGCGGCAATGTCAATATCCACCATATCTGCATTTCCTTTTGCGACGACGACCAGTTCGATATGGACCAGGGATATTCCGGAAAAATCCAGTTTGCTCTTGGAACGGAACTCAACTGGATGGGAAACCGTGGCGGCGAATGGGACCAGATCAAGAAACTCAACGATAGATTCGTTGGTACGCCCATGATCTCCAACATGACCCTGATCAGCAGTGGTAAGTATTCCTCAAACAATCAGAACGACCAGAACTACGGCTGCAAGTACGAGATCCAGCTTGCCGACTCAATGAAGGGTACCTTCAGGAATATCCTCTGCCTTGACGGAACAAAGTACGCCTTCTGGATTCGCGGTCATGACATCCTTGGGTTGAACAAGGGTATGGCCGGCATTGGCGACCCCAATGGCCCCAATTTCACCGGCTTCATGACGTTTAACAGCAATGCTGCCCAGGTTTGGGACAGCCTTGTTTCCGACGATAACGGCTCACAGCCGCTTGCTGTTGCGGCATCCATCGCATGGCTGAAGAATGCCGCCAACAAGTGCTATTGCGGCATCGATCCCATGCTCCGCGGCGTATCGCGCGAGTTTGGTTTCGCCGCCCTGGATCCCCGTCCGTGCGCGCAGAGCCCTGTCTTTGCGGCTTCCGTTGCCGTGCCTTCGGATCCTTTCTTTGTTGCTGCTCCCTATGTCGGCGCCTTCAACAGTTCCGATCTCTGGTGCGACGGTTGGACGAAGCTCTCACAGGCCGGTTGCCTTTCCACGAACCTGTCGGTCTTCCCTGCAAGCGCCATTGTTCCGATCAACCAGAACATCGACCTGACGTACATGCTCAACGACCCGAACGCAGTGCCGGTGAACGCATCGGTCCTGCTTGACGGTTTTGATGTGACCAGCACTGTGCTTCCCATGTTCGTCGCCAACAACGGCGGACTCGCCTGCGGCGGCATGTGGCTGAAGGCCCCCGGCATCCCAATGAGCGCGGTTGTCGCCTCATTCCCGGGCACGAATTACATGGGTCTTCATACCTTCAAGACCACCATCAATCTTGCAGACGGCCGCAATCTGACCGCCCTCTCCAGGATCAAGGTCACGAACTAGTCTTCGACCTCCACCGGAATCCGCCGCCCTCCCCGGGTGGCGGACTCCTTCATTTGTCAAAGAGAAACCGGAGCAGGACATGAAAGGCAGACCAATCTCCACATCTTTCCTTTCAATCGCTCCGGTTTTTCTATTTTGCCTCGCCTGTCGAGCCACGACAGACTTATGGGACTTTGACGTCAGGATCAATCGCGCCGCAGACCGCATCGCCTCGTCTGTAAATTCAGCCCAACGGTTTTCTTTAGTAAACGACACCCTGAACTGTTACCTGTACCAGGAAGACTATCGGCTGGTGACCCGGTACATCGCCGATGCGGGAACTCGCGACACGTCCCGCGACCCGCATGTCGAAGCCATATCATTGTATCCCCCGAATCCGCAGCATGATCCCGCACAGCAGCACAAGGATGATCCGGTCATTGTCTTTCAATTTACCGATAATAACGGCAACACGCTTCCATGCCGTCGCACGGCGGAGCAGAGCGTTGCGGCTCAGGCGAAAAAGCGGGTTTGGGTGAAGATCTGCAAAGGAGACCAGAAACGGCCGAGAGGCGCCGGTGCACTTGCACTGATGAGGCTTCCCGGCGTCTCACGAGACCCAAGGTCAGGCGGTCTTTTGCTCAATGGTTGTCCGATGGTAATCAATGCACAGGACGATTCGGCGCAACAGGCGAAAGCCCCAGCCACAAATGCCGTGCCTGCCCCCGCGCCGACACCGGCGGCGCCGCAAATGAGCGTAAGTGCATGGTCTGCACCGACGTCCATGTTCGCCAAACAACCGGTTGTTGATCTGTCCAATTTGACGGCAGCGAGCCCGCCGCAGGACAACAGCGGTTCAACGGCGCCGCCGCAGCAACCCGTGGCGGACTTTAAGGTTCCTTCCACTTCTTCACAGTCTTCCACGCAATCGTCTAACCTCTTCAGTTCCGCCAATTCATCCAAAATGTATTTACCGAATGAGGTTCCGCCTCTGCATTCGTTCAGGACGAACCGATAGCTTTTCCTCCTTCCTGTCTTGTGTGGGAAATCCGAATCCCTGCGCCTCTCGCTTTTCTACCTGATTTCTCATTTGTTCCTCATAAACGTCTA
>Ga0182027_10006101_pt1 | contig 18150 bp, 13 predicted proteins | sample 712E1DmetaG_FD_121300 | JGI IMG/M metagenome (GOLD analysis project Ga0182027, IMG submission 121300) | Permafrost microbial communities from Stordalen Mire, Sweden - 712E1D metaG (Illumina Assembly) | ecosystem: Environmental > Terrestrial > Soil > Wetlands > Permafrost | place: Sweden... | reverse complement strand
GGTCTACTGGCATCTTTTAGTATACTATTGACTCCTCCGGTTTTATATCTTTTTTCCCATAAATAAACGGTATTCCGGTTAATGCCTAATTCTTTTGAAATATTTGTCTTCTTTATTCCTTCTGATAATTTGACGACTATTTTTGCACGAAGCACAACTTTCTGTTTTGTATTTCTTCCCCTGATGAGTTTCAGTAGTTCTTGTTTTTCTGTTTCGTTTAGTTTCATTAGTATCTCTTTTTTTGTTGATACTAATATATAAAATTAATTTATTAAATGTCTATTTATATGTGGGACAGAACAATAGTATAGAGTTTTCCCCAAAAAAGACATAGGATAATAGCTTAAAAAGTAATGACTTAGAGTTCGTTAATAAAGATGAAAGGGAAAAGGAATGGTAGCCAGAAAAAAAGAACTACCAAAGGGAAAGCTCATAAACTTGAGAAAAGTAAAAACCACTAAATTCAGCAACAAAATAAGCGTTGGATAATCATCGATCAAGCGGCACTTTATCAGAGAAGCCATTTACGGAATATTCCAAAGTGGAAGTAGTGTTTTGAACAAAATGGCAACGGCACTTCAACTACCTGGCTGTCAAAACATTTCATGACATAGAAAAGCAATTATGCATTTATTAAAATAAAGAGATAATGTATAAATCGACATAATTTTAAAAGCGACTACACTCTAAATATTGCCTAATATAATGTTGAGTTATCAATATTAAATTGTAAAGAAGTTTCCAAATCTCAATCAATCTTAAAATTTTAGCAATAATTTAATCCTCTTAATCAAATCAGCATAACTTCCTTACTCTATAGGTATTCTGATTATTGTAAATGAATTCTCCTTTAATTCATATTTTAATTCTTTACCGCTGCATGAAATCTTTTTAGTTTTAGGCACAACATTGAGAGGATCATCAAATGAATTAATGGCAGTAATGTTTTTGTTAAACAAAATCTCTGCTGTGCAATTACCCGAAATTTCCTTTATACCTTCTAAGGTTATTGTGGCTGATTGAGGAGATGGAGAAAAATTAATTACTTTAAGAATTACTTCACTGGTTTTTTCATTTAATGTAGCGCCGGCATAAATACTTTCGGGAAATTTACAATCGGTAAACCTTTCCCTATTTTTTTGACTCGGTATCTCCGTCTTAATTATTACCGGATTGCTTACACTTTTTACAGAAAGATTTACATCACCGCTGTTGTTAGATAACATTTTTATAACATAATATGATGGAGAGCCAAATACACGTGCCTGATCAAAATATATTAAATTTGATGGCCACATTTTTTGGTCCAACCGGCAGAGTAGTGGCGCGAATGAGGTCATGACTACAATATCGGAATTACGTTCGGCACCCAGCCAAAAGATTGCTTCACCCAATGCTGTTCTTAAATTGTTAATATCTTTATTTGTTTGAAATGCCGGGTCATCGGTTACACCGAACTCGCCTAAATAAACTTTTGGCCCTTTCCGATCATATGAATCATATTTATGAAAATTTTCTATGCACCAGCCCACTGATGTATAGTAATGCTCATCTATTATTTCAACAGGCTCATTTTTGGGATATCCTTGTGTGTTTAATTTAGCATTTGCAATAAAATTCATCATTGGATTTTTTTCTTTTATCTTCTTATAGAATATTCCATATCTATCATCATAAGAAGGAAAATCACCGTCTTCATTACCTATCTCCATATAATTTAAATTAAATGGTTTTGGATGACCATCCGATGCTCGTTCGGCACCCCATTTAGTATTCATATCGTCATTCGCATATTTAATTGCGTTCAGAGTTTCATTTAGGAAATCTGGGAACTGAGTATTTGGGTCATCATAGCGAACAATTCCCTCATCACCGTGACTCATTGCTGTATTTATCACCAGAAGTGGTTTAGCATTGAAGTCCTCGCACATTTGCAGCATTTCATAGTACCCTAAACCATCTGTAGAACCATATTGCCAGCGTGCTCCGGGTAAGCCGGGTCTCTCGGCAACATCACCTAAAGTTTTTAAAGGCCGCCATGCCTCATTTAACTGATAAAGTCCTTCCACAAAACATCCACCGGGAAACCGGATAAAAGACGGCTTTAATGCTTCCAACATTTCAGCTATATCTTTTCGTAACCCGTTCGGACGGTTTTTGAAGGTATCTTTGGGAAAAAGGGAGACCATATCAAGCCACAATGCTCCGGTACCATTAGCTCTCAACACCAGCCGTGCACTCAGATCGGTATTGTTTGATAATAATTCGGTACTAAATTTTTTCCACTTATTTGTAATTCCTTCCAGTGATTTCTCCGCAAGTATTTTACCGTCTTTTCCTTCAAGCTGCACAATTATTTTCCCGTTGAAATCTGCATTGGCTTTAGCATAAAATGACAGCTCAAGCTTTTCATTTTCATTACAGGCAAGACCAACACCAATTCCCTCTTGTTGGCCGTCCGGCAAAAACCCGGCATTAATAATGGATACTTCACCATTCAGTTCTACCTTCAAAGAAGTAGGGTTATTATCATTTAACGGATCCGACTGGTCTAATATCATTTTACCATTACCGTTCAATTGCCATCCTTTTATATTTTTCAAATCATCCATTACCGGCATTATACCTTTACCAAGAAGTTTTTCAAACTCCCATCCGTTTCGATATTCTTCAAAAGAACGGTTCTCTAACATTTCAGCATATAAACCGCCGTCGCCTGCATGCTGGATTTCTTCATAAAACATACCGTACTGCAACGGGCTAATCCGCGCCCCTTTTTCATTTACATTAACTATGATTGAGGCAGTTTGTGAGTATATCTTTAGGTTGCAACCCAGGAAGAACAATGTAAGTATGTACACTAGAAGTTTTTTAACCATCATAATATTCTTTCTTAATTTCAAATTTGGAAGTGATTAAAGCATTTATATCAATGCATCATTATTTTTTTTAACGAAACTGCTGTTTCAGCTATTTTTAATCTGACAATTAACCCATCCCATAGAACCAACGGGCATATTTACGAAAACGATTAAGTAAAATATATTGGTTTTACGTAATCATTGTCAAGAATTATTTTTATATGAACAGGTTAGAATAAAAAATTATTTAATAACACCATTGACTTTAAAACATTACCTTAATAATTTACTTAAAGCATTTCGCAAAGCATTAAGTGATTTGTACAACAATTATAGGTTCTAATATTTTGTTTTCCTGAATACAGATTTTCAATTCAAATTGAAAAGGAAATATTGAAAAAATAATTATTAAACGGGATCAAAAATACTATGCAAGAAAAAAAAACTTTACATGTTTGTTTAATACTATTCTGCTTACTCCTAACTGTAACCATTAAAGCCCAATCATTGAATAATTCAACAAACAGCACGGCCAACCGGGAATTACAAAGATTACCCACACCCGAGGACAAGGAAGCAGTTCGCGTAAGCGGCCAAATTACATATTTTACAATGCAGCCGGGAGAAGTAGATCAGGCAGTCGTATTAAAAGATCCGGCTGACGAACAAACCGTTCTATTTGATATGGCTGAGGGTGGGGCGATCGTTTCATTCAAATATAAAAATGAAGAATATATATGGGGTTATAATGGAGGAGGGTTATTGCAAATGGCTTTTCATAATCAAAGAAATGACGGCCCCTGGGAAGGAGATTATAACCCGACACAAGCCGGTGATGGAACAACTATGTCGCCTGTTACTGGTGTCGCATGTTATGGCACAGATTCGGTGGATATTATCACGATGATGCTGGATTTCAATCATAATAACGGATTTTACCCACACCCGATTTTGGCGGTATGGGGCGGAAGAGTTGACACTACAATTCCAACAAGCTATTCCTCCCCTTATACTCTTGAAACCAAAGCTCATTGGGTCAAAAATCCCGGTGGTGAACCTGAATATTATCTGGTGCTTGACGAGCGGATTACTCATCTTACAGACGAAAAAATGGGGCCACTGGATTATGACTTTGCCGATTACCAAACCTGGCGATATAGTGTCCGTGCAATAAGCCCGGAAAACTGCCCGTGTTCATTCTCCAAAAATAATTATATGTCCGGAGGCTGGTACACCGATTCAACCTGCAAGGATGGATTAGCTATCGCCATGCCGGACAGTAACTTCCAGCATAGTAAAATTGGCGGCGGTTTCAATAGCGATTATATGTGGCGTAACCATAGTTTTCATCTTTCTTCATCTGAGTCTCTGGATGGCGTGGCATCGAAAAGTTTTGTGTGGTATATAATGGTTGGCCCCTGGGATAATGCTCTGCAATTTTCCCGTAAGCTTGGCTTAGAAGGAGGTGTTCAATGAAAACAGAAATTTATAAACATCAAACTCCACTCTGTTACAAACTGAGATTAAAATGTTTAATCATATTTTCTGCTCTTATTGTTTTGTTCAACGGCCCTGTGAATTGCCAGAAAATGCCTGACGTTAGAGGCCAATTTGAAGAATATCCCGTAAACATAGTCAATTACTGGCAGTCGCGTGAGATTTTAAAAACAGTACAGGTAGTAGTACTTCGCGATCCGGCAGGAGAACAGGAAGCCAGGTTCGATTTAACACACGGCGCCACATTAATTTCTCTACGCTACCATGGGCATGAACTGCTATATGGTCATAGCGCCGGAGCCAACATTGAAATGTTTCATTTTCGAAACGGCAAAGAGGAAGATTTAAAGGGATTGAGCCCATACTGGTCAGCATTTCACCCGAGCCAGGGTGGAACAAGTATGGATGTCGCATCTACTACTACCGGTATGGCTTGCGATGGAGATAAATCAATGAGGGCATTTGCCGTCATGATAGATGCTGGTGTAAACAACTCGTTTGAAAGCAATCCGTTCATTGCAGTATGGAAAGGAAAGTTAAGCGAAAATTTTCCTCCGGGTTATTCAACTCCGTATATAATTGAAACCGATGCAAACTGGATTCCAAATCCTGATGGGGAACCAAAATATTACCTGAAACTTCATCAGACAGTTGTTAATATACGGCCAGGGGAACCGGACACTCTCCAGTGGTTTTTAGAAGGAGCAGCGCCATGGAATTTTAATTTTAGTGCTGTATTTGCACCTAAATACTGTTCTGAAATTCATCCGTGTTCAAGTGCATCAGCTCCGGTACTCATGACGGGGCGTTACCAGGATTCATCGCTAACTGACGGATTTGCAATAGTTGTTCCAACCAAAAGCTGGGCTACCAATAGCGCTTTTATTATGAAGAATGCTGAATATGTTAAGCTCCTGTACGGAGCAGTATGGGCAGCGCCCAGACACACTTTTGCTGTAGTTTTATCACATCCGCTTCCCGGCTTAGCTTCATACTCATTTGATTGGTACTTCTGTGCGGGAAGCTGGGACAAAGTGTGCACTTTTGGTAAATCTACTTCAGATAAAAATGATAATAAAGTTGATAAGTAAAAGCTAAAATTATAATTAGTATGAAACGCTTTTTATCTATATTGTTCATTATTGCTTGTTGCACTATTTCATTCACAATTTACGCAAAATCAAATTCATCTTTCAATTCCGAAAATATCTTAAAGTTGGATGGCAAATGGGAATTAACCGGGATAAGCCCCGATGGAAGCCGGACTATAAAAGTTGTCGGCACAGTACCCGGGCAGGTGCACCCGGACCTGATCAGTGCAGGTATAATACCTGATCCTTTCTGGCGTAAGCAGGCAGAACAATGCCAGTGGGTTGAGGATTGGGAATGGCGTTATAAAAAAATATTTTCGCTGCCTGAACATTTTTCCGGCAAATGGCTGATGTTACAGTTTGACGGGCTTGATACGTATGCCAGCATTTATCTGAACGGAAAACTGCTCAGTCAAACGAATGATATGTTTATCCCCTATGAATTTAATATTAGCAAAGGCTGGCTTAAAAGCGGCGCCAATGAAATTGAGGTGCGCTTTGCCCCTGCTGTAAAAACTGTTGCCGGTAAGCCGCGTAATAAATATTCTGCTGTTTTTGATACGTCTGCCTCCCGCGTTTACATAAGACGCATGCAATGCACTTTTGGTTGGGATTGGGTGAACCGCTTCGTTACAGCAGGCATCTGGCGATCATGCCGGATTGTCGCTTATCAGGATTCACGTATTGATGATATCTTTGCTTATACCTCGGAACTAAATTCTGAGAAAGCAAATTTAAAAATACAAGTAACCGCCTCTTCTGTTAATCAGTTGAACGGTAAATTGAAGTTACTTATTACAAATCAGGATGGGCAAACAGTTTGGCAAAAAACATCTGATGTAAATAAATCTTTAATTAATTTCGAGGCACAAATTAACCTTCCTCAAATTTGGTGGCCTAATGGCGCGGGCAAGCAGCCTCTTTATTATATTACTGCTGTTTTATACGATAAGCAGGATAAAGAGATACATCGAAAAACTATTGAAACAGGGATCAGAACTGTTACCATTGAAGAATTGCCTGACAAAGATAAAAAGGGAAGCAGTTTTACTATTGTCATGAATGGTGAACGTATTTTTGCGAAAGGCGGGAATTGGGTTCCTGCGGACCCCTTCCCTGCAAGAATTACTAAGGAAAAATATAACCGCGTGCTTGACCAGGCGATGGATGCGGGCATGAATATTCTTCGTTCATGGGGAGGCGGCATTTATGAACCTGAAGCATTCTGGCATGCCTGTAATAAAATGGGTATTATGGTTACGCAGGATTTTTTACTGGCTTGTGCGTCTTACCCCTAAGAAGATACCGGGTTTGTTGCTTTACTTCAAACAGAATTTGCCTCCGCTGTTAAAATGATCAGAAATAACCCAAGTTTGATTTTATATGCCGGGGATAATGAGCTGGGATTAGGAAGCCGTCCTATGGAAAACTGGTCATGTAAAAATATGCAGGCAACCATTACTGCCCCGCTCGTAAAAAGCTTAGATCCCTCGAGAGTTTTCAGGCCAACCAGCCCGTTCGGCGGTGACCCGAATAATTCTTTGCTTGCCGGCGATAATCATACGAATGTGGAATATACTGACGAAATGCGATCGGGTGATATGCGTAATTACCGGACTCTTATCGATACTATCTGCAGCGCACGTTATATGAGCGAACATGGTGCAGCAGGGGCTCCACCCAAAAGAAGCCTTTTAAAATTTATGACCGAAAATGATCTCTCAGATAATAGTATGTGGGAATTCCATACAAAAGACAATCCTTGTGCACCTCCGGGGCACCTGACTTTATTCCAGGTAGTGGAACGTGAATCAGGCATACTTTACGGCGATCCCGGTAATAATATTGACCGCCGTATTAAACAAATGGAATATGTTCAATATGATTTTGTCCGCCTCGCTATGGAAGCCAGCAGAAGGCGAATGTTTTATACCAGCGGAATCCAATTCTGGATGTTTAATGATTGTTGGCCTGCTTCGGGTTGGAGTATGGTGGATTACTTTGGAAACCGTAAGGCAGCGTGGTACGCAGCCGCTGCAGGCAGCAGGCCCGTTATTGCCGCTTCCGAAAAAATAAGCAAATCGCTTAAATGGTGGATTTGCAACGATGTGCATAAACAAATGGTTGTTGATGTTGAAATAAAAGTGCAGCCTGTTTCAGGAGATTTAGTGTTATTAAAAAAGATTACCATAACAGTACCGGCCAACAGCAGTACTGCGGCATATGAAATGAGTACGGAAGGAATTCAGAAAGAATATGGTAAAAATGCCATAATTGTCTGCGATATCGTTTATGAAAATGGAAGCGACAGAAGCTGGTGGTCAGATGGTTTACCACGGGAAATGCCGTTAAAAAAAGCTAACCTTATAGTTACCCGGAAAGGAACAAAGTATGAGGGTGAAGTAACTATTCATACTGACAACTGGGCACGTGTGGTTACTTTAGATGCAGATGTGGATTTTTCCGACAACTACTTTGAGATGCTGCCCGGCGAAACAAAGTTTATTAAATGGAAATCATTACAGCCATTTTCAGGTGATATAAAGATAGACTGTTGGAATGAATAAAAAATTTTTACATGATACTAATAAAAGCATTAAACTAAAGATTTTGAAACGTACTAAATATTTTGGTTCTAATATCAGGACTTCACAGTGTTGGACATTTATACCAATCTTGGAAATGCCAATCAGGAATTCATTAATGATAAAAGATTTAATTCAATTGAACCAGGCAGGAATTTTCATCACTTAAAGGCGGTATTAAATATTATTCACCGGAGCAACAAAAGTTATTTAGATAAAGTATCAGCATCATATTTAATTCTTCGTTACTTAATTAAGGAGTAGTTCAATTGGAAAAATTATTTTACAAATATTTTGCATTATCAATTTTAATGTTTGTATTTTTGACGCGGTTAAATGCACAGGATATTAAGCCATACCGGGATACTTCCCTACCCATTGATAAGCGGGTTGAAGATTTGATATCAAGAATGAATATCGATGAAAAAATAGGTCAATTACATTTTGATGCAGCCGCAATTCCACGTCTTGGATTAAATCACTGGAACTACTGGAGTGAAGCAATTCACGGAGTAGCACGCTGGAAAGAGGCAACCGTGTTTCCACAGGTAATTGGTTTGGGAAGCACCTGGAATCCTGAGTTAATTCAAAAAATGGCGCATGTGATCGGCATCGAAGCGCGCGTCTTTAACAACATGGATGGTAAAGGCCTGACATATTTCAGTCCGACAATTAATCTTGCACGCGATCCGCGCTGGGGGCGTACCGAAGAAGCATACAGCGAAGATCCATACCTGACTGCACAAATGGCGACTTCGTTTGTAAAGGGATTACAGGGAAATAATCCAGATTATATCCTTGCCGGTGCAACAGTAAAACACTTTCTGGCTGACAATTCCGAATTTCAAAGAAGCATTTCTTCGTCTTATACAGATATGCGTGATTTGCGTGAATATTACATGCCAGCATTTGAGTCTGCGATTAAACAGGCACAGTCTATTTCCATTATGTGTACTTACCGCGGACTTAACGGTATACCCAACAGTGCAAACAAATGGCTGCTGAATAAAGTATTAAGAGACGAATGGGGATTCAAAGGCTATGTAGTATCGGATTGCTGGGCTATTTCAGATATCGTAACCCATCAGCATTATGTTGAACAAAATGAAAAAGCCGTAGAATTGGCAATACATGCCGGTACTGATTTGAACTGCGGCGATTATTACATCAAATATCTTAAATCAACTTTAGAAGAAGGATTGATAAAAGAATCAGATATAGATCTTGCATTAAGCCGTGTTTTAAAATCAAGATTTATGATGGGAGATTTAGACCCAAAAGAAAAAGTACCGTATAGAAATATACCGGACACTTTATTGAATTGTACCGGGCATCAGCAATTGGCTCTTGAACTTGCGCGCCAATCCATTGTCCTGATGAAAAATGATAACAATTCTCTTCCTCTAAATAAAGATAGAATTAAATCTATTGCAGTAATCGGAATAAAAGCTGAAGAACCTGAATACGGCGGATACAGCGGTTACCCAAACCAGGCTGTTAGTATTTTACAGGGAATCCAATACCTAACGGGCGCTGCACAAAACGGATTTTCCAAATTAAAAGCCGAACGATTTTACGAAGGTAGTTATATAACAAAAATTATTGATTTCAGTTCGTTCGAAAAACAAGATACCAGCGAATATGGTAGAATGCATGTGCTGCAAATAAAAAATAACGACTGGTTTATGTTTAAAAATATTGATCTTGCCGACGGGGCTAAAGCGATTAATGCGACGGCTTCATGTAAAGGAGCAGGCGGAAGTATTGAAATTCGCCTTGATAAAAAAGACGGAGATGTAATAGGTATATTTAAAGTTGAGGACACTGGAGATTGGAAAGCATTAAAAACAGTAAGTGCCTCAATAAAAAAATGCGAAGGTATACATGATATTTATTTTTCATTTAAAGGTGCTGACGGAATTATATTTAATTTGGAATCCTTCGAGTTCATTCCTGAAAATTTGAACTACACACTCACAAAAACCCCGGTTACAATAAAATATGCACGCGGCTGCAGAGTAACCGGAAAAGATAGATCGGGTTTTGGTGAAGCTCTCAAAATTGCTAAAGAATGCGAGAAGGTGATATTTGTTTATGGTACGGATCTCACGGTTTCTAATGAAGGATTAGACCCTGCCGACCTCAACGTTCCGGCAGTACAGCGCGAACTGCTACAAAAAGTTTATGCTGTTAATCCAAATGTTGTTTTAGTAATGGCTGTGGGGTATCCATTAATAATTGATTGGGAAAAGAATAATATTCCTGCTATTGCAGGTGTCTGGTATCCAGGTCAGGCACAGGGCACTGCAGTTGCCGATGTATTATTTGGGAACTATAATCCATCCGGGAAATTGCCAATGACATGGTATAAATCGGTTGATCAGCTGCCTCCCTTTACAAATTACAGGCAAAGACTTCATGACCGCACCTACCTATACTTTAAAGACGATGTTCTTTTTCCATTCGGCTTCGGGCTAAGTTATACAAATTTTAGTTACAGCAACATGAAAACCGATAAGGAAACTTACAGCGACAAGGATACGATAAATGTTAATATTGATATTAAAAATACCGGCGCTGTTACGGGTACCGAAGTTGTTCAACTATATTACCATGAAGCTGGATCTTCCATAAAAACACCTTTGAAAAAACTAATTCGTTTTCAGAAAATAATGCTGAATCCAGGTGAAGTCAGATCATTAACTTTCGCTGTCCCGGTTCAAGATATGGGCTTTTGGGATATTAAACGAAATGCATTCTCAGTTGAAACAGCAAAATTTAAGTTAATGGCAGGGAGCTCTTCTGCTGATTTAAGGCAAATGAAAGACATTTTTGTAAACGGAAAGAAATATGAACAAGGAATTATCCGCATTAATTGCGGCGGGGACTATTATGTAGATAAAAATAACTTAGAATGGATGCCTGACTATGGATTTGATTTCGGTGATTACGCATTCACCGAAGCAGATATTGCAGGAGCTGATGGGAATGCAATTTTTCAAAGTTGCAGAAAACGGTGCGATAAAGATAAAGTTAGTAAAGTAAATTATCCCAACTCTAATTATTTATACAATTGGCAATGCACTACCTGCGATACAACTAATTTGTATTATTACTTCGAAGTGTTGAACGGAAAATATAAAGTCAATCTTTATTTTTCCGAAATTGAAACGGATAAAGATAATGAACGGGTTTTTGATGTTTCTATTGAGGGTGAGAAAATGATTACGGGATTGGATATTCACAAAGAAGCAGGTTATAGGACAGCGCTTGTAAAACACTTGAATAATATAGAAGTCAAAGACGGTTACTTAAATATAAACTTCGATGAAATAAAGGGATTTCCATGTGTTTCCGGTATTGAAATAATACCCGAGGATTAATATTAATTAACTAATGGGCACTTCTAAAAACTAAATAAAAACAAGGAACAAAACAAGAAAAAATAGTATCTTGCATGTAATAAATACAATAATAAAGAAGAGCAATCAGGCATTGAAAAAACAGACACAACACGGATTTTTTGATGAAGAAAACAGATTAATCAAACTTACAAAGAAAAAAGATCCATTAGTAAAATTATCATTGATGATAAAGTGGGAAAAGTTCAGGCCGGTAATAGAAAAAGCAATGAAAAAAGAAACCAAAGGTTATGGCGGTCATCCACCGTATGATTATATAATGATGTTTAAGATACTGATACTTCAGCGCTTGTATAATATATCAGATGAGCAAATGGAATTTCAGATAAATGATCGACTTACGTTTATGAGATTTTTGGGATTGAGTCTGGGCGATACAATACCGGATCAAAACACAATTTGGTTGTTTCGTGAGAATCTGATAAACCAAGGAGTAATAGAGAAATTATTTAATAAGTTTGATAGTATATTAGATCAGGAAAGTTTCCTGTTAAAAGAAGGCTCAATAATAGATGCAACAATAGTAGAAGTGTCGAGACAAAGAAACACGCATGAAGAGAATGCCCAAATCAAACAGGGAGAAATACCGGAAGAATGGAAAGACAAACCGCATAAGTTAAGTCAGAAAGATACAGATGCAGGCTGGCTAAAGAAGAACGGAGAGACTTATTATGGATATAAGGATCATGTAAAGATATGCCGCAAGAGTAAATTTATACGTAAATATGCAGTTACAGATGCAAGTGTTCATGATTCACAGCCAGCGGAGAGTTTATTAGATAAGAGTGATAGTCACCATGAGTTATATGCAGACAGTGCATATTCGGGAAAAAAGACAGCTAAATTGTTAGAAAAGAAAAAGATTCGGAACAGAATTCATGAGAAGGGTTATAGCAATACTCCTCTGACAGAAGCTCAAATGAAAAGGAATCGTAAGAAGTCAAAAATCAGGGCGAGAGTCGAGCACGTGTTTGCTTGCATGACTAACAGCATGAAGGGAATTTACATACGAACGATAGGCAAGCTAAGAGCTGAAGGAGTGACAGGATTGATGAACTTGACGTACAATATGAACCGTTATGTACAGCTTGCAGGGTGAGTTGTGTCCAAGAGGTTAAAATCCTCAAAAGCGATCGTTGATCCCTTGAAATAAGGGTATAAAACGATAATAATCTATGAAAAATCATCCTGATTTTTGAAAAAGATGAGTTTACAAAATAAATTATATTTTTTTGTTAGTTTTTAGAAGTGCCCTTATATAATTATTCGAAAATACTGGAACTGAACTGCACGAGACGAAGTGCACTTAAAAATAATTGAAATAATAATCTCGTAAATAGGTCAGCAAAAAAATAAATTTGAGGAGAACTTATGGATAATAACAGCAATATAACGGCTCCTTTTGTGAACCGGTTAAAAGTCAGTTTACCTAAAATAGGAATCCGCCCTGTAATTGATGGAAGGCGTAAGGGAGTTAGAGAATCTCTCGAGAACCAAACAATGCAAATGGCAAAAACGGCCTCAAAATATTTAAGTGAAAACCTGCGGCATCCAAATGGTTTGCCTGTAGAATGCGTCATTGCCGATACATGTATCGGCGGGGTTGCAGAAGCGGCCGGCTGCAAGGAAAAATTTTCAAGATTGGGTGTGGGAGTTTCTTTAACTGTTACACCTTGCTGGTGTTATGGAACGGAAGTTATGGATTCGGATCCCTTTATTCCTAAAGCTGTATGGGGATTTAATGGAACGGAAAGGCCCGGCGCAGTTTATCTTGCTGCCGCACTCGCCGGGTACGCTCAAATTGGTCTCCCTGCTTTTGCAATTTACGGCCATGATATTCAGGAGAAAAGCGACAGTGTTATTCCGCCTGATGTAAAAGAAAAATTACTTCGTTTTGCCAAAGCAGGTTTAGCCGCTGCGGAAATGAATGGTAAATCTTACCTGTCAATAGGATCGGTTTCTATGGGTATTGCCGGGTCGGTTGTTGACACACAATTTTTTCATCACTACCTGGGAATGCGGAATGAATTCGTTGATATGTCTGAACTTATTCGCAGAATAGAAGAAAAAATTTATGATGAAAATGAATACCGGAAAGCTATTGAATGGACAAAGAAATATTGTTTTGAAGGTGAAGATATAAACAAGAATAAATCATCTCGTGACAGAAAAAATTATGAGTGGGAAACAATTGTAAAAATGGCGCTCATTTGCCGTGATTTAATGATTGGCAATCCTGAGCTTGAAAAACTTGGTTTCGGTGAAGAAGCGCTCGGGCACAATGCACTCGCTGCCGGTTTCCAAGGGCAGCGGCATTGGACGGATCATTTTCCTAACGGAGATTTTCTTGAGGCAATTCTAAATTCATCATTTGATTGGAATGGAATACGTCAGCCGTTTATAATGGCTACTGAGAACGACAGTTTAAACGGTGTTACAATGCTGTTCGGTCATTTACTGACAAATACAGCTCAGATATTTTCTGATGTAAGGACTTATTGGAGCCCTGCTGCAGTTAAACGGGTCACGGGGAAATTGTTAAAAGGCGCTGCGGCAAACGGCATTATTCACTTAATAAATTCCGGTTCTTCAGCAATAGACGGCACCGGCAAACAAAAATTGAGGGGGAAACCTGCCATGAAACAATTTTGGGAAATAACCCCGGCGGAAATTAAAGCTTGCCTTGAAGCGACTAAATGGTGTGCAGCAGAAAAAGAATATTTCAGGGGCGGAGGATTCTCATCCCAATTTTTAACAGAGGGTAATATGCCGGTAACTATGAGCCGTATAAATTTAGTTAAAGGTTTAGGCCCGGTACTGCAGATAGCGGAAGGTTACACGGTTGCTTTACCTAAAGATGTTGACTCAATACTGCAAAAACGAACCAACCCTACCTGGCCTACAACATGGTTTGCCCCGGTACTTACCGGTACAGGCGCTTTCAAAGATGTTTATTCCGTTATGTCAAACTGGGGAGCGAATCATGGTGCAATTAGTTGCGGGCATATAGGAGATAAATTAATTACACTCTCGTCAATGCTTAGAATTCCTGTTAATATGCATAATGTTTCTACTGAAAGAATTTACAGGCCGGCCGTATGGAGCGCTTTTGGCACACAGGATTTGGAAGGAGCGGATTACAGGGCATGCATGTCTTTGGGCCCGCTGTATAATTGATTCGTATTAAAAAATCTGAGAAAAAAATTATGGCTCTCTCAAAAATGTTTAAAACCGGCGACGGTAAGAATTATTTTTTAACGTTTGCGCTTGTCAGCACGTTGTTTTTGTTATGGGGAACCTGTAATGGAATGATTGATGTAATGGATAAACACTTCCAGGACTATTTACATTTGTCCAAAGCTCAATCGGCATGGGTGCAGTTTGCACATTACTTAGGATATCTTCTTATGGCGCTGCCTGCAAGCTGGCTAGCCCGCAAGCTTGGTTATAAAGGTGGAATCATTATGGGACTCATGCTTGTTTCCTTAGGCGGGTTCTGGTTTATCCCTGCAACAAGGATTTCTGAATTCTGGGCGTTTCTGCTTGGTGTATGTTTTATCGCGATGGGACTTACTATTTTGGAGACCGTTGCAAATCCTTATACGACTGTACTTGGTCCTGGTAAATATGCTGCCGCACGAATTAACTTTGCACAATCATTCAATGGTGTCGGCTGGATTTTAGGTCCTATTATCGGCGGTATATTCTTCTATTCGTCTAAAGGGGCCTCGGTTGCACAGGGGCAGCTTTATATTCCATATTTAGTGATAGCAATTATTGTCCTTGTTATGGCTGTTGTTTTTTACTTTTCAAATGTTCCGGATCTGAATACGGAAGACGAGTACCAATTGAGCAGCTTAGATGCGGCGGGCATTAAACGCTCAATATGGTCGCATCCCCATTTTATAGGAGCCATGGCTGCGCAATTTTTTTATGTTGCAGCTCAGGCAGGTATTTTTAGCTTCTTCATTAATTATATGACTGAAGAAATTCCCGCCCTCTCTCATACAATTGCAAACAGTTGGCTGTTTGCGGATCGTGCAACACTGCGTAACGGTAACTACTTTGTGAACGAAAAAGGAGCCACATTTTTATTGGGGACGATTGGATTTCCTTTATTCCTTTTAGGCCGGGCGACAGGAGCGGCAATACTAAGAAAGTTAAAAGCACACCGTTTAGTTGGTACTTATGCACTGATCAATGTCTTTCTTTGCTGTATTGTTATACTTAAACTTGGGTGGGTATCCGTTTCTGCAGTCTTCCTATGCTTTTTATTCATGTCAATCATGTTTCCCACAATCTTCGCGCTTGGAATTTATGGCCTTGGTGTTCAGGCAAAAAAGGCGTCCGGTTTTATTGTCATGGCGATTATTGGAGGAGCAATAATGCCGAAGCTGATGGGTTATCTTGGTGACGCTTACAATATGTCCGTTAGTTTCATCATGCCGATGTGCTGTTTTGCGTTAATTTCGCTTTATGGATATTCATGGTCAAAGTTGAGCAAAGCTGACGGGATAGCAGATCTTTCCGATGCTAAAGAATAACGCACATGAGATAACTATCAGGATAGACTTTGCTCAAATAGAACCTGCCCCGATTTGGCGACGAATTATATTCAAAACAATAGAAAATGGGGGAAAATATTCTAAAATATTCCAGGCCATAATTTCTTATAAAATAAATAGTTACTTATGTTTTAAGCACTTACGGAAAATACCTAAAGTAGCTTACAAGCAGAGGGTAGGAGGTTCTACTTCTTCAGCCTCCACGAAATGGCATCAAAACAAAGAATTTTGAGGCTTTTTCATTTCTGTCTCTCCTTTTACATCACAAATTTCGTCTACTTTAGTCAAATTCATTTCAATTCGTACTTCCATATTACTTCCGTTTTTATCATAAATAATCATAAATGAATCACCCTTAAAACTCTTTAACACAGATTTTTTGTATCATTTCATAACAAATAAAAAATATTTCTGGAATAGCTATCGCTGAAGCAAGAATTGAAAAATTTGATAGCAAGTATTATACATTTCTGACTAAAAGGTTTGACCGAACTAATAATGGTGAAAGAATTCATTTTGCATCAGCCATGACATTATTAGGGCATAAAGATGGAGATGATTTTAACGAAGGTGTAAGTTATTTAGAATTTGTAGAATTCTTAATGAAACACGGCGCAAGGATTAATCATGATCTGGAGGAATTATGGAGGAGAATAGTCTTTAGTATTTGTGTGTCCAATACCGATGATCATTTACGAAATCATGGTTTCTTATTAACTAATGATGGGTGGATTCTATCCCCCGCTTATGATATAAATGCAATTGAAACAGGGACGGGATTAAAATTGAATATATCTGAAAATGATAATTCTTTAGATCTGGATTTAGCAATGGATGTAGCAAATAATTTTAGAATTGATTTAAAGAATGCGACTCAAATAAAATTAGATGTAATTAAATCTGTCTCTAATTGGCGAATGATTGCAAAAAAATTTGGTGTTTCTAAAAATGAACAAGAAATAATGAATAAAGCATTTTATAAATAATAAGTATTTTTTTACTTTCTTCCTGTTCTTGTAACCAAGAATTAATAATAAAAATCGCTTAATGAGATAATTTAAATTAATAAATTCTCTTGACTTATTTTATTAGTTCCCTTTAATATACATTATAGGAAATCAATTTACTTAGAGCAAACTTTTAGGTAATTTTTTCTGCTTTGCTATAATCTGAGTTAATGAGCGCAATGCTTGGTTTACAGAGTCATGACCAGGAAAATATTTAACTACATCCGGTTCTATAACTACTACGTTAGCGCCTTCTTTATACTTTTTTGAATATTTGTCCCTTATTCCTTTGCTGAAGTCATATTCTTCAAGCATGTCCGGATCTTTTCGCATTCTCTTCATACTGTTTGCATTCATTTTTTATTGCTTTTCACAGGACAAAAATATTGCAGCAGCGATTATTTAAATCTTACTTTGCCTCATACACAAATAAAAGTAGTTATTCCTATCCGGAATTATGCAATGAATGTATCCGCCCGAAATAATCCAAAACGGGACGCTATATCGAACTTTGAAATATTCAACACGATTCAGGATGTTTTCGAGGGAAAAGATTCAGAGATAAATTTCGTCTTCGACTATATTTTGAAAAATGAATAGATGATAGGATGAAATAATAAAATTCCTTGTGTTAAGAACTCCTAAGGAGTGTAATTATTATAGAAAAATTATTCGGCCTTGTAATAAAACCTCGAAGAGGTGATATAGAATTAGCGCCTATTTGTGTTACTCCTTCGGAGTTTAGGTTTTGTTTCATTATTAATGTGCTATAATATTTTCATCCCTTCAGGATTTGTTTGCTTATTTTATTTGTATTGCAATTTCAATAAGTCACCTTAAGCAGAATAAATGGATTTATAACCACGACCTATCACAAAGTGATGGCTTTGCCAAAAGTCATGGTTATTTAAATATAAAATTTTGCAAATATGAGTAATTAATTTCCCATGGCTATGGCGGGTGTTATTAATAGGCTTCCTTGGCTAAATTAGCTCCTACAATTGAAAGCCTTATAAGTTGTATGTTTATAAGGTTTTTTATTTTCTAACTTTTTTTTGCCGTTTCACATTTGCCTTTTCATAATGGAATATCAAAAAAATATTTCGTAGTTTTTACAAAGAT
>Ga0182027_10006100_pt1 | contig 18151 bp, 23 predicted proteins | sample 712E1DmetaG_FD_121300 | JGI IMG/M metagenome (GOLD analysis project Ga0182027, IMG submission 121300) | Permafrost microbial communities from Stordalen Mire, Sweden - 712E1D metaG (Illumina Assembly) | ecosystem: Environmental > Terrestrial > Soil > Wetlands > Permafrost | place: Sweden... | reverse complement strand
TTCTCGACTGCAGCCACCCGTAGGTGTATGGGCCGTGTCTCAGTCCCATCGGTGGGGGTCAGCCTCTCAGCTCCCCTAAGCGTCATAGCCTTGGTGGTCTATTAAACCGCCAACTAGCTGATACTTCACAGGCCTTTCCCTAAGCGAAAAACTTTACTCCGGAGAGACTATCGCGTATTAGTCCACCTTTCGGTGAATTATTCGCGACTTAGGGGGAAGTTCCTGTGTATTACTACCTCGTTCGCCACTAACTTCAAACGACCTTTGACTTGATATAATCGCATCTCCGGAAAAATGAAGTTCGTTCGACTTGCATGCCTTATCCACGCCGCCAGCGTTCATCCTGAGCTAGGATCAAACTCTACTAAAAAATAGAACGGAACAAAAGAAAAAATACTTTTGTATCCAAAACTGGTTACTTCATTCCACCACGCTGGTGGAATATATCTCGCACGTTGCGAGATTCTTACTTGCTTGATTTATGAATTTACCTAAACGCTTACTCCTAAACGTTTAGATTTACCTATTTAAATTTCAAAGAAATTAAAACAGCCCGAATAAACAGACTGTGAAATCCATTATATACATATAAAAAAGGAAGTCAAGGGGATATTTTGACCATTTCCCCTTTATAAATAAAGGATATTATCGCTTATAGATATCATCCACATCTCTCCCGGAGTGAAGACGTATGTAATCAGATATTTCTATGTCATTGAAGTACCATTTCCCATCTCCTTTTTTAACAAGTTTAGTTGGATCCATAAATCCATAGATATCGGCTATATTGTCTCGCTCTCGAATATATTCTTCCGAGTCAGTATCAACGATTATTTCCTTTTTATTTTTTGGTTTCTTTTCTTTCTCCACTTTAGGAAACCCTTCGAGACCCTTATCTATGTTCCCTTCAAAAATTTTATTTTCCTCCATTTTATTTAACCTCTCTATAACTTTATTGTATTTATCAGGATCTTCTTTTTGCAATTCCTCCAAATAATCTCCAAGACTTCTATCTTGTTTGGCAAGACCCCTGAGAATATTATCGATCTCTTCGTTTTCGTTTTGTTCAGTTTTTCCGGGAAATTTTTCCATACGCCAATTATACTCCTAAAAATAAAAATCAAATACATTTACAAAATGTGATTTTTCTGTAATAATTACAAGGTCTAACATAGCTTGCCCTGTTAGCTCAGCTGGTAGAGCAGCTCCCTCTTAAGGAGATGGTCGGGGGTTCGATCCCCTCACGGGGCACATACAAATAAAAAATCCTTTCGGGGATTTTTTATTTGTATGTGCCCGTAGCGAGCAAACTGCTTTGCTCGCGTGAGGGAATCGAAAGACTTTTCTGTGTTTTAGAAAAAACCAGAAAAGTACCTGCGACCGTAGGTCGAGATCCCATCACAAAAAAGGATTACCCGAAGGTAATCCTCAAAAAAATTAATGTCTCAACTGATAGCTTTGCGCCTCATCAATATTATGCGTTGTCGTCTATAGATTCTATCAATCTTAACATAGCCACAACCTCCTAGATGAAATCTAGTAAAGCCAGGGGCCATTCCCAGCGAGTTAATTTTATACTATCAAGAAGACAAACAAATATCAAGATTTCTATTTCCTCAACAATTTTACAAGCTCGTCTCTCAATTTTTTTATTGAAACATCATCGTAGAGAGAAAGAGTGAAAACCGGTTTTTTAAGTTTAAGAAATTCTTTCTTTACTTTATCAATCTTCTTTTGGTCATCTATAACATCGGTTTTAGTTAAAATAATCACTTCGTCCTTTTCGAGAAGCGCCTTATCAAAAAAGCCCAATTCTTTGCGAATCTGTTTGTAAACTTCCATTGGCTTTTCATTTTCGAGCGATACTAGATGCGCCAACATTCTGGTTCTTTTGATATGCTTCAAAAATTTTATTCCCAAACCTTTGCCGGAAGAAGCTCCTTCTATAAGACCCGGAATATCGGCAATCGTAAAACCAAAAAAATCTCCGAGGTTTGGATCAAGAGTCGTAAATTGATAACTGCCGATTTTCGCATCTGCATTTGTTATAGCATTCAAAAGTGACGACTTCCCTGCATTTGGCAAACCAACCAATCCGACATCAGCAAAAAGTTCAAGCTCTATTTTGAAATTACCTTGTTCGCCGACTTTACCTTTTGTCGCTTTGGTCGGAGTTGTGTTGATGGAAGTTTTGAATTGTTCATTACCGTATCCACCCATGCCACCTTTCAAAAGTAATTCCTTCTGTCCGGCTTGGTCCAACGAAACGGAACCGCCACTCTCAACATTTGTAATAATTGAGCCTACAGGAAATTCTATAATTAAATCTTTTCCATCTTTGCCGTGTTTACTTCCTCCCATTCCTTCAAATCCGTCATTTCCTCTAAATTCTTTTTTGTGTTTGTATTTTGCAAGCAAGTTAATATCGGAAACAGCAACGGCATAAATATCTCCGCCCTTACCTCCATCGCCACCGTTTGGCCCGCCTTTGTCTATGAACTTTTCTCGGCGCCAGCGAACAACCCCGTCTCCACCGGTTCCTGCTTTTGCATAAAATTTTATTTCATCGATGAACATATACTTTAGGTGATATGAAAGAATATTAATTTTTTACTCGCTTATCCCTCTCCGCTCCACTGCGTTCCGCTGCGGCGCGCCCACACCTACTCGTAAAAAATCAATATTCTTTCTCCTCACAAGAACTTATGCTAATAACGACTTCTCGGCAAGCTTTATTGCTCCTTCTTTAGACAAAGTAATAGCAAGAAATCCACTTCTGTGACAAAACGTAACATCTGAGATACCAGTCGCTTCTTTTAGTTTTGGCTCTTCATTTGTGAAGCCTCTCCAGGATTCCGGGAAAAGTTTACGATTCTCCATAGTAAATGGTGACTTACGAATGGCTTCCACTTTCCACATTGTGCTGTGTCCGCTTGGGAATATTAAGTATATCGGCTCCGGTAACTTTGAAAGTGTTTCTTGATAGAGATAGCGAGAAAAATCATTCTCTATGGTAACAATTCTTTTATCGGAAGAATTATGATAGGCCTTCATTATAATTTCAATCGCTTCCACTTCCGACTTTGTAACTTCAATTTCTCTCGATAAAAATTCAGCAACTTTTTTGACTTGTTTTTTGAAAATTGAATCAATATTTTTACAATCTTCCTTCCACGTCGGAAGATTGTTTAGAAATGCTTGATCAGGACCATAACAAATAACTCCTTCGTATAATGGTTTTGAAAAATCCACTCCGTTATCTATCGCATCGATTGCCTGTAAAAGCTTCTTGTCGATTCTGTCCGCAACTTCCACATTACCACAGATTACCTCTCCAAATTTTTTCCAAACAAGACCAACCGATGAATACGGGATTCCGTTTGGTCTAAGACCAGCTCCTTCTTTTTGGTGATGGTCAAAACGATTAATTTCCGGATTATAAATTCCTCCGACATCATAAACAACATCAGCGGACACTATAAGCTCCGGGTCACGAGTTCGAATAACTTTGATATCTCCATCAAACACGATTGATAGTACTGCGGTCGCAAATAAATCATCAGCATGGAATGTGCCGTTGTGAGTAACCAATATTTTCTTTTTATTAAATAATGACATATATGTATTTTACTCCACATCTATATTTTGAATACCACCTTTAATTTCCTCAAACACTTCGAGGATAAATTCTACTATCTTTTCCAATAGGACAAACAAGATATAGAACAATATTATCATCAAAACGAATTTGCGAACGTCCTTACTGATGGACAGCGCAGTATAACTAAAAAATGAACCTAGGGCAAGCATTCCAACAGACCAGAGAGAAAGAGACATCGCTTCAGCCCGGACGAAAATTTTAAGAGCGATTTTTTTATATCCGGAATAAATTGTCGTAAACCAGCCAATTCCAAAAATAAAAAATCTCGAAATAAAAATAGACCAAAACGGCTTTTTATTAAATCGGGGAAGAAAATATGAGACACGTCTCTCGACAAACTTGAGAAATGGTTTGCGTGAATGATGACGCTGCAGATACGAACCGATTGAATATCCAATTACCGATTTGGATGCACCTCCGATAAGCGCACATAAAAGCGAAATAAATATATTTAAAGAACCGAGGTGGGAAAAAATTCCGGCGAGAATGACAGATATCTCACCTTCTGCTATGACTCCAATAACTATAAAGATATAGGCCCAAATAGCATGGGCCCCTACAAAGTGTCTTATAATATCAATAGTAAATGGAAAAGGATGCATATAGACTATCTATTCTACACTGAATACTTTTGTAATCAACCAGTTTAAAATAGAAACAACCAAAGCTCCAACAAATGCGGCAGTAAATGTAGTAACGGTAAAACCTTTGATAACACCGGAACCAAGATACCAGAAAATTGCTCCATTTATCACTAAAGAGAAAAGACCGAGAGTAATTATATTGAGGGGAAGAGTCAAAATGTTAATGATGGGTTTAATAAATTTGTTGACGAGTGCAAGACAGGCCCCAACAATAAGAGCGACCCAAAGAGGGTCAATATGTATATCACTAATGATTTTCGTTGTTGCCCAAACAGCAACCGACACTGCCATCCAATGTAAAATGATTTTCATAATTATATAAATATTTTATCTACGATTTCTTTGACCACACTGCCGTCAGCTTTGCCTTTTAGCTCCTTCATAAGTGAGGACATAAACATCCCCTTCTTCGTTGGGTCTTTGATTTCAAGTTTTTCATATCTATCTTTCACTAAAGCTTCCACTTCACTTGGAGGCATTAACTTGGGAAGAAACTCTTCCAAAATCGCGAGCTGATCCTCTTCTATATTTACCAAGTCCATACGATTGCCTTTAGTAAACTGCTCGATGGAATCTTTCCTTTGTTTTGAAGCACGAGTAATGACTTTTATAGCTTCTTCATCGGAAAGCATATCCTGTGGAGTTCTATTTGTAGCTACCAATTCATTGGTAAAAGCGGTAACAAGCCCACGCATAACCTCAAGGCGAACCTTATCGCCAGCTTTCATTGATTCTTTTATATTATTTTTTATTTGTTCATGTAATGTCATAGTACTATTGTATCAAACAAAATCGGTTATGTAAAAACATCAAAAACTCAAATAAAATAGCTCTTCTAAAAATGCACGGATATTTTTCTGCTGAAAAATTCCTCGTGCTCGCGCCGTCGCACTCCCAAGGCATTTCTCAAAGACTATTTTATTTGAGCTTTTACAAAATACGCAGGAATTTTTGAAATATCTATTCTGGTGGTAGAATATGTTTATGAAAAAAATTATATTTTTAGATACTGAGACAACGGGTAATGAACCGAAAAAAGATTTCCTTGTTCAGCTTGCCTTTAAGACGGATGATGAAACTTTCAATGAGTTATACAAGCCGTCTATCCCTATTCCACCAGAGGCTTCGGCTGTGCATCACATTACAAATAAAATGGTAGCAAATAAAAAAGCTTTCAAAGAAAGTGATGACTATAAAAGAATAAAGAAGCTTCTTGAATCACCCGACACTATCATGGTGGCACACAATAATAAATTTGATTACGAAATAATAAAGAATGAAGGAATCGTGCCAGCTAATACTATTTGTACACTTCGCGTCGCTCGTGCTCTCGATAAGAATAATGTTATACCTCAATATCGATTGCAATTTCTCCGATATTATCTAGACATAGATATTGAAGCAGAAGCTCACGATGCGCTCGGCGACGTTCTCGTTCTGGAAAAATTATATGAGAGACTTTTAAAAAAAATAATGGAAGAAGACAGATTGAGTGAAGAGAAAGCGATAGAAAAAATGATAGATATATCCAGCCGTCCATCTATTATGAATATGTTTAACTTCGGCAAATACAACGGCAAAACCGTCGCCGATGTCGCGCGAGCCGACCCTGGATACCTCGAATGGATGCTCGCTCAAAAAGAACAAAGTGACCCAGAAGTCGAAGAAGATTGGATTTATACATTGAGGTATCATTTAGGAAAATTACAATAAAATATAAATTGACATTTTATATTTTATTGTATAAAATTACTTAAAATAAAACGAAGAAAATGCCAATAAGAACCGATTTAGGAGACTTAGTAATTAGTGAGAAGAATTTTGCTGATTTTATTGAGGGAAAAGAAATAACAGAAAATTTTCCTGCTGAACAAACTCTTCCGGAAGCGTGCAAAGACTCGCTTCACTGCTCTTGTAAAAATTTCAATGGATATGCTCAGGTAACAGCAGTTAACCAGAGAAATGTTATCTTAACTAAAGTTAATCTTTAAAAAAGTTACCATTAACAACGTGAAAAATGAATGAGGTTGTCTAATTATTGGACAACCTCATTTTTTGTTTTAAATTTCAAATTTTGCTAAAATAGACCTATGGAAATCTTAATTGTTGTTTTTCTTGGAATACTTATTGCGTTAGTTATAGGTTTATTCTTCTTTCTTAAAAAAGGATCTGCGGAAAAAAATGATGGCGGGATGCAAGTTCTACTCGCTCAAATAAACGAGCTTTCTCGTACTATTGATAACAAGCTTGGTGAATCGCAAAAGGAAATAAATCAATCTATGCGTTATCAATCGACCGAGACTTCAAGAATTATTGCGGATATTACCGAGAAAATTACGCGGCTTGATGAGACAAATAAACAAGTCGTGTCATTTGCCGACCAGCTTAAAAATCTTCAGGACATCTTGAAGAATCCAAAACAGCGCGGAGTGCTTGGAGAATACTATCTCGAGACATTATTGAAAAATGTCATGCCTCCAGGAAGCTATCAAATACAATACCCGTTTCCAGATGGAACGATAGTTGATGCTGTTGTTTTTGTAAAAGATAAAATTATTCCGATTGATTCAAAGTTTTCACTTGAAAATTATAATCGAATATCTGAGACAAATGACAAGACAGAAAAAGATAGACTGGAGAAAGTTTTCGTCAACGACTTAAAGAATCGTATTATTGAAACTTCTAAATATATTCAACCGGAACAAAATACAATGGACTTCGCATTTATGTTCATTCCTCACGAAGCAATCTATTATGATTTATTGGTAAATAAAATCGGTGGAAGCACAGAAGAGACCGATAACCTTATCCAAAGAGCGGCAAGTAAATACAAAGTTATCATCGTTTCCCCTACGTCGTTCCTCGCATATTTGCAGACTGTCCTTCAAGGATTAAAAGCAATGCAAATAGAAGAAGGCGCAAAAGATATCGTGAAAAGAGTTGGCGAACTTGGTAAACATTTACAATCATATGATGAAACACATCAGAAACTCGGCAACGCTATATCTACCGTCGTAAATCATTTCAATAAATCAAGTAGTGAATTTAAAAAGATAGACAAAGACGTCATGCGAATTACTAATGAAGCAATCGGAGTGGAAACTCTCGCAATTGAAAAACCTCAGGAAGAAGAATAGCAAAAAGGACGAGAAATAAATTTTTATTCGCGCTTTACCCTAAACGGGCGCAGGCACCGACTCATAAAAACTTATTTCTCGTCCTTTTTTATTTCCCTATTCCTAATTTAACATCCGTATCCGTAACAAGTTCCGGTAGTATTGTAACCACCGAAAGAAGTATTGTAAGATTGGTACCCGTTGTTGTTATAAACATTTGTAAAACTAGAGTAACCACTCGAACCTCCATATTGACTTCCATACTGGTTGCATGGATTAACAGGTGCTGGATGAAAACCAAAAACCTGATCCATATGACCATATAATAAAGTAGCTGGACGAATATTTGAACTACTATCGTAGCCAAAGTAAGCACCGGCGCCGCTAAAAGCATTTGCTGTATAAGGCGTATTATAGCCATAAGGACCACCATTCATTCCATATCCATAAGATGCGGAAGGACTATATGAACTCCATGCTAAAGCCTTACCTGGAACCATTAAAAGACCAAAACCCATTAATAATATTGAAATTGAAAACAAAATATATATGTTTTTCATAATGGCTTATTCTACACATTTAAATAAATTTGTCAATACCCCGACTGGAATTGATAAAAACGATTAAGTACATTCTATATCCCCTATATTAATATGGTGTGAACAGGTTTTTTATATATCACACAACAAAACTCCGCATCAAGTGCGGAGTTTTGTTTTTATTTGTAAATTCAAATATTAATTTGTGAACTTAAATGAATTTAGAAATGCATCGTAATTACTTTGAACCATACCATAGACAGTTATAATATAAATGTTGTGACCTTTTGTAGTGATGAGTACATAGTCGCCGGTAGGAACCTTTGTCGTTGGATTTTTTGGATCCACATTCATAGGTACTGTTACTAATGCAGCAATGGCAGGATTACCTAGAAGTGTAGTTGATGATTGATTGTCAATTTTTGAACCGGGATACCTTGCACTCGCAATCATTGCCACAGCTTGCAAAGCTGTACTTTGAATCCCATCGGGGAATTGATAAGTCGTAGGATAATGGTAAACACTAACTTGGTAATATGCTGTCTCTGAATCTTTTGCGAATTGCTCTTTGTAATCCGTTACCGGAATCATTCCGGAACTAAACGAATTAAATCGAGTGCTACTTACTTTTGGTGCTTTTGCAAAATTTACTGTGAAGCCATCGGTAGTCGATGTGTAAGGAGTAACTGGTGCCGGCACATCAATTGTCGTTAAGCTAACCGAAGGTGCTTTCTGACTTTTTGCGAGAGGTTGTACGGTTTGATTATTACTACCCGTTGTTGTCGGTGCTTGAGCTTTATTCTTGCCGGTTGCTAAAATTATTATCAAAACCAAAACGACGATAATTACTATTAAAGCTATTACTGTTTTCTTACTGCTTTTTTGTTGTTCTTGATCCATATTTTTATAAAAAATTTAATAAGGTTAATTTGATGAATGTCGTAATTTCGACCTTTTCATAATTATACTATTTATTTGTACAAGGTAAAGTGGACTAGACTAATTCGAAGCGGTACAACCAACTCGCGCATATAGCATCGCATTAAATTCCTTTGTTACATCCGGAACAAGTATTCCTTTTTCTTCAATTAGTGGATAGTGTAATTTCTCAATGCCGGTCTTCCCCGTCCTGTAAATTTCCTGTTCTTTATTCTTTGCACCTTCAACAGTATATGAATATACATCGGTAATAATATTATTCGCCAGAGTTCCTGTAATAGTCCCACTGTAACCGTTCGTCATATCCGGACCTTTTTGTGTACCAGCCTTTGCGCCGGTTACATTCTTACCACTAATAGTAATATCAAGAAATTCATTAACTGTGTATGGCTCCGCCTTCGTCGCTTCATGATTATATGTATAGCATTGTCGGCCGTCGGTTAAAGTAAGATTCGGCTGAATCTGAATCGTTTGTACGGGAACAACAGTCAATGTGCCTTCGGATGAAAGAATCCGATTAACCAACTTCGGCACCCAAATTTTTTGCGTAGCAAGTAAAATAATGGAAATGATAAAAAGAACAAAGACAAATATACGTATTGTTTTCATAAACGTAATTGTAGCATACCCGATATAACACAGATAGCTCGGATGACTAGATTTCATCATTTAATCATTCTGATATACTAAGCTCTCAAATAGAATTCAAATCTTCCAAAGAGAGATTTTATTTTTTATTAAAATGCACGACGACGAAACAGAAAAAGATAATAGAAATATGCTCATTATAATCCTCTGGCCTATCTGGGTTCCGGCGATTATTGGATTTATCTATTTGATGAAAATAAGTATGTTCTAAAAATTACTAGTTGAAAAATAACCACTTTTAAGGTATTCTTATATTGTTTTCGATTGGGAGATCGTCTAACGGTAGGACAGCGGCCTTTGAAGCCGTTAATCTTGGTTCGATTCCAAGCCTCCCAGCAAAAAGAAAAACTCGCTGAAAAGCGTGGTTTTTCTTTTTGCTGGGAGGAGCAAATGAACTGCTTCATTTGCGTCTTGGAATCGAAGACCTTGAGCTTGCGGTTTGAAAGATTACTTTCAAACCGCGCGAAAGGTGTACTGAAGCTGTAAGCTTCGATAAGCGTACTCGCGGTCCGAGACTGCTTTTTGATGGTAAGTTTGATATAATTAAAATATGGAACAATCAAACTTAAACGTAACTTTGGACAATCAAAAGGGAGCCAAAATAGTTAGCAATTATTATTCTAATGTTTGGAAAAAGTTTATTGATTTTTTTATCGGATTTATTGGTTATTTTTTATTATTTTTTTCAATTTTAAATTCAAAGAAAGTAGAAAATTTTAGTACTGTGGTTAAATTGTTAATTATTACTATACTAGTAATAATTGCAATTTTTCTGATTATCTTTCTACGAAAAAAAAGAAAATTTATAAGTATTGGGATTATTTCGACCTTATCATTAATAATTGTTCTATTCATTCTTGTAGGATTGGTTATGAGTAGCGGATTTAATGGCTTGAGTGCAGGCTTTATGTAAATATTTTGAAATGCAAACTTTTAGTGAAAGAGTAATTAAAATAGCATTGGCAATTCCAAAAGGAAGAGTTACTACTTACGGGAGAATTGCGCGTGCGGCGGGAGCGGGACCTATGGCTTCACAAAGTATAACCACGATTTTGGGTAAGGCTTATCAACAAGGAATAAAAAATATCCCCTTTCATCGGATTGTATATGCTGATGGAAAAGTTTGGCTTAGTGATAAATACGGGAAAATGCGTCTTGCCTTGTATAAAAAAGAAGGAATTAAATTGGATAAAAATAATAGAATTGTGAATTTCAGAGATATTCTTTTTGAATTTAAATAGTAAGTTCCAATACTCATTCCCCGTCCAACATTAACAAATTGTTAAATGCTTTATTTATAATTAATTTTTAATTTAGGCTAATATGGAATGATTGGTTATTATCAATAACAAACTATTATATATATGGATAAAACTAATACAAAACCTATTAAAGAAGTAGTGCTTGAAAAAACATATGACTCCCCAATTGAAAAAGTCTGGGAAGTATGGACAATGCCGGAAAAGATAAAAAAATGGTGGGGGCCAAATGATGTCACAATCCCTGACTGCGAAGTCGACCTCAAGGTCGGTGGTAAATATAACATTGTTATGGAGGCGGGAGAAGCTATGGGACCAAATAAAGGTACCCTGTGGCCAATGGTGGGGCAGATTACTGTCATCAAACCAAACTCACAGCTTTCTTATGACGCACAAGCTTGGACTGAAGGAGACAAAGAAGAAACCATGATTGACCAAACGACAGAAGTTACTTTTACAAAAGAGAATGACAAAACAAAAGTAAAAGTAAAAGCAGTCATACACAAAACAGGACCAAAGGCAGGAATGGCCGTCGAAGGTATGCAATACGGCTTCACTCAGCAATTAGAAAAGCTAGGTAATTTTCTGGCTGGGAAAAAATAAGGCGTTAAAAAAAATTGCCTTACACTTTCATGTAAGGCAATTAAATTAATTCTTTAGTTCGATAATTTCTTCTTCAATGTTTTTGTTGAAAAGTTCTTCATTTAAGATTTTGTATCTTCCTTTCCATCCTTTAACCCGTACTGTTCCATTATTGTCGCTAACTGCGAGAATTTCTTCCTTCTTAACAGAATAGAATTCTGATCTGTATCCGTAAAGAAAAAGAAAAACAATTTCTTCCGAATCCATAAAAAGTGGTTTAGAAACAATCACCGTCGGCAAATCAAAAACCCCAAAAGGCCAATGAAACATGTAGGAGTTTTCTAATGAAAACTGGTAAGCATTGTCTGTCGTACTCATTTTCAAATGTTTTAGTTTCCCTGTATTATACATTTATTTATTTATTTGTCAATAGTTAAGTTCCCTAAAATTTAAGAGAACCATAGATTCGACCCTCTCTCAGATTTTTTACTAATATTTTGATATAATATCCGCATGTATGCAATAACAACATTTGGAGACAGCATTACTTTTGGATCAGGAGATAACATTAATCGTGGTTGGTGTGATAGGTTAAAAAAATATTTTGAGAGCAAGGGTGAACACCATTATTTGTACAATCTTGGTATCTCTGGAGATACCTCTAGCGATATTTTAGAAAGATTTGATGCCGAATCAAAAGCCAGAGTTAAATTTAAAAGAGAACAAGACCGAAATATTATTCTCTTTTCTATCGGAACAAATGATTCAAAGTTGAAGGGCAAAGAAAAAACTCCAAAAGTTGAGTTTGATGTTTTTTCAAAAAATATACAAACTTTGATTAATAAAGCAAAAACTTACACTAAAGAAGTTGCTTTTATCGGGTTAATTCCTGTCGATGAAAAACTGGCCATGAATTATGAGAATACAGTACTTACTAATGAAAGAATTAGTTTGTACAACAATAAAATAGAGGAGATTTGCAAAATAAACGATGTGCCTTTCTTTAATATTTATCCAGAATTTTTAAAATTAAGTTACGAAAAATTATTGTTTGATGGGTTACACCCAAACTCTGCTGGATACGAAAAAATGTATGAATTAATCAAAACCTTTTTAATCCAAAAACAAATAATTGATTAACATTATTTCTTTACGCCTCCTTGCCTGCAATATATCCAGTTGTCCAGCAAATCTGAAGCGAGTAACCACCAGAGTTACGATTTAGATGAAGTAAATCCCCTGTCACATACAAGTTCGAAAATAATTTTGAACGCATAGTTTTCATGTCTATTTCGGAAAGTGAAACTCCGCCATCAACAACGACGGCTCGGTCATAACCCATTAGTCCTGTGATAGTGAGAGGCATAGCCTTTAGTAAATCCACAATCTTGTGCCTGTCTTCTTTTGTAATGCTGTGAACTTTCTTATCAAGGTCAATAAAGTCGACAAGTTCCTCCATTGCAGGCGGAATACCTTCGGGGACAAATTCTTTTATCACAGTCTTTAATATTTTATTCTTATTCAAATCAAAAACTTTAACAACTTTTTTCTCCAAGTCGCCCATATTTGTATCGGGATACATATCAATAAAAGCTGTGACTTCCCCTTTTTCTAGCAGAGCATTTATATTCTTTGCACTATTTAGAATAAGCGGACCGGAAAGACCGAAGTGAGTAAATAATATTTTGCCTGTTTTAGAAAACTCTTTTTTCCCATTTAGATAAAAAGTTATTTTCATAAACGACAAACTCGTGCCGGAAAGTTTCTTCACCCAATTCTCTCTGACAGAAACAGGTACAATATCTGGCGTAAAGTCTGCAACGTGATGGCCTAAGTCTTGCAAGAATTTAAATCCATCGCCAGTTGAACCAGTCTCAGGATGAGACATTCCACCTGTCGCAAGAATGAATGACTTCGCATAGAATTTTCCTAGGTTTGTATTTATATCTACTATCCTATTGTCCTTGCGGATGAAATCATAAACAACACAACCTGTTTTGATGACGGTTTTGTTTTTATTTAATTCTTTGAATAAGACATTGTAGACATCAAAGGCTTTTTCTGTTGCAGGGAAAACTCGATTGCGCGCCTGGATAACTAGCGGTAAACCGCGAGATTCAAAATATTTGAAAGTATCTTTGACTCCGAAAATAGAAAAAGGCGTATAGAGGTACGGAGCACCTTCACCGTAAACTTTCAACATCTTGTGAATGTCCGGTTCATTGTTCGTGATATTACATCTGCCCCCACCAGTGATTTTCAATTTCTCGCCGAGGTTTTTATTCTTGTCGATGACGAGCACTGACTTGCCCAAGGAAGATGCGACGGCACCTGCCATCATACCCGAGGCGCCACCGCCAATAACGATGACATCCCAGACTTTATCGCTCTGGTTATTTTTATTATTTTTCAACATTTAATATTTTTACGAGTGCGAGTTCAAGTGGAAGCTCATTGATAAAAGAATTCTTGAGTGACTGATATGCTTCAAGGAGGATAGAAAGCGTTCCCGATGATATGTATTCAGGCTTAGTCGATACGAGGTTTGTGAGATAAGCCAAGTCGCGTTCACTGATATTCTTCTCGATGGATTTCTTTGTAGAAGGCACGTAACGAAGCATGAGTGCGTAGCGAAGCTTGTAGAGAATCATTTTAATATAAACCCCCATATCGATATTCTGACCGACGGCTTTTTCAATAGAAGCGAAACCCTTATCAATATCCTTCGTTGCAAGAGCATCCAGAAAACTATCCACGAGAGTAGTGTTCGGTGCGCCGGTAATTTCTTCGATTTCGGAAATATCAATGACTTTGTCTTTTGAGAATGAAATAACTTTCTGAAGAGTTCCGAGTGCATCGCGGAAAGCTCCGTCGGCAAGAAGAGCAATAAGTTCGGCTCCGCCTTCTTCGAGCTTGTAACCTTCTTTCTTTGCAACATTGGTGACAACTTGGGCGAGGATTGCATCATTCGGCTTTTTGAAAACAAAACTCTGGCAACGAGAAATGATTGTTTCAGGAATTTTCTCAAGCTCTGTCGTCGCAAGAATAAAGATGACATGCTCCGGTGGCTCCTCTATTGTTTTCAAAAGTGCGTTCCATGCGTCCTTCGTGAACATGTGAACCTCGTCGAGAATATATATTTTATATTTTGAATCAAAAGGAAGAGTGCGAACGTTCTCGCGAATATCACGAACATCATCGATACCGCGATTTGAAGCGGCATCCATTTCATAAATATCATTTACTGAAGAACCGAGCTCTTTGGCGATAATTCGAGCGATGGTCGTCTTGCCTGTACCGCGTGGACCACAAAGAAGATAGGCGTGAGCCACCTTGCCAGCCTTTAAACTGCCTGAAATGGCCTTTACGATATGGTCCTGGCCAATAACCTCGTCAAAGCTTTCTGGGCGGTATTTTCTATATAGAGCAATGTTGGAATCTTTCATGCTTTTGATTATAGCAAATTAAGGATATTTAGGAAAATTATAGTTTTGACAAATTGGGTGAATTGTGATATAATAGTAGAAACAATTAAAAACTACGATTATGAAATATTTTTTTGCTTTAGCTTCCGCCCTTTCGTTTAGTTTTATACCACTAACCGATAAGTATGCCACAGTATTCATATCAATTGGGGTAGTAATGTTTTGTGCCTTTCTTGATACAATAATTAAAAAACAGAAAAAGGGACCCGCGTAAGCGACCCTTTTTTTATTTGACTATCGATAACTTTGATGGTAATATGATAAAAACTTAAAACTGAATTTATGGAAGTAAGAGAATCGACATGGGGCAACAGTGTAAAAAACACTTCCCCAGCAAATATTAAACTTCATGCATGGGCCTTCTTTGGTCTCTCAATTTTATTTCTTGCAATGTTTATTTTCTCGTTTACTCAAAACGGGGCGAAACAATTGGGCGATGGAAAACAAGACATAGATTTTATTAGGTTTTATTCCGTTTTTGTTTTCGTAGCTCTTTTAATTTGCTCTTTTCTTTTATTTAATCTTTTAAAAAATAAGAAAAAGAACAGAAAACAATATCATAAACCAATAACTAAAAAGGGCAACGCGTAAGCGACCCTTTTTTATTTTGTTTGACTTGCTACAATCATGATAGTACTATGAAGGTAAACCTTAACTTGTAAATATGGATAAAAAGTTCAAAAACAGTGTTCTTGAAAAACTGAGACGAAATGCGGCGGGAGTGTTTTGTATTTTTGTTTTCGCTCTGATATCATTGTTATACTTTATGTCTACACCAGGGACAAAGTTTCTCATTGAATCAAACGAAAATGTCCAAACTGCACGTTTGTATTGGGTCTCGGTTTTAGGTGTTCTTCTAATAATGTATATTGCTTTACATTTTACTCGAAAAATTTTGAGAAAAAGATGGCAAAATGAAGCATGAATCAAAAAAGGGTCGCATATGCGGACCCTTTTTATTTGACTATACCCTATCTAAATAGTAATATAATAAAAAACTTAAAACAGAAAATATGGAAACACTTGAAAGCAAAGCGATTCGGTTAAATCAGTTAGAAAAAGAGGTTTTAAAGAAAAACAGAATGGGATTATGGGCAAACATAATTTTTCTGTCCGTTGTTTTGGTTCTGCTTTACGCAACTTTAACAAATAAAAGCTGGAATATAATGAAAGTCGAGAGTGAAGACCTGACTTTCTTAAAATTTTTCCTGGTATTCGCCTGTTTACTCTTTTCAACAGGTATTGTTCATTTTATTATATTGCTGAGAAAACAGCGCAAAAATCAATCTTAAAAAAGGCAACATATAATGTTGCCTTTTATTGTTTCTTGAGAAATTTGTTTATGATGGCTTCCACTTCTTTGGATGATTTGGTTTCCATTAATTTTACCCGTAATTCTTTAGCTCCGTCGAAACCGTTCACATAGGCCTTGAAATGCTTTTTCATAACAGCGAAGCTTTTATGGCCGGTAAGAACACGCTCAAATAGTTTTGTATGTTCAACTAAGACTTTTAGCTTTTCTTTGGTGGTGGGGCTTTTTTCGCGAAGCGAAAAAAGCCAAGGGTTTCCGAAAATTGCACGGCCAACCATAATACCGTCGCAACCTGTTTCTCGCGCTTTCTTTCTGCCGTCTTCTAAATCGAGGACATCACCATTGCCGATAATCAGAGTTTTAACTTTCATTTTGTCTCGAATCTCCACTACCCTTTTTACATAATCCCAATTTGCAGGAACCAGTGATAAGTCTTTGCGAGTACGGGCGTGGATAGTAAGAACGGCAATATCTTGCGAAAGTAAAAACGGAATCCATTCTTCAATTTGATTCTTGCTATAGCCGACGCGAGTTTTGACCGAGACCGGAATATTTTTCTTCGCATCTTTGATTCCGTCTTTGACTGCCTCGATTATCTCGCGAGCTTTCTCGGGAGTTTTAATCATTGCCGAACCGCAACCTTGCTTTTCTACCGACTTGTCGGGACAGCCCATATTGATATCAATGCCATCAAAACCAAGTGAGGCAACATACTTCGCTGCTTCACGCATCTTCACTGGATTGGAAGAAAAAAGCTGGGCAACGATTGGCTTTTCTTTCTTTGTAAAAATTAAATTCTTTTTTAGATCTTTCCTTCCAACACTTGCAAGTCCATCGGCAGAAACGAATTCAGTCCAGAAAACATCCGGCTTGCTATACTTCGCAATGATACGACGAAAAGCCGCGTCGGTGACATCGGCCATCGGAGCTAAACAAAAAAATGGTTTTGGTAATTTTTTCCAGAAGGTTTTCATAAATTATATTGTGCAGGGTCTCCTTTGAAATAGCTCTTCTAAAAGGGTACGAAAATTTTTTGCTAAAAATTTTCTCAGTTTTCGTTCCGTCAAACTCAAAAGCCCCTTTTATAAGACTATTTCAAATACGACCTAAAGATAAAAATTATTGAAACTTATATAAGACCTTGTTCTTAAATCGCAAGTCTATATACAGGAGCGTATTATACTTAGATTTTATCTCACTGGCAAATTCAATTTTTTTCATGGCAATAGAAAAATTATCTTGAACTACACTAAAGTCGTCATCATTCTTGAAAATAATTTCGGGGGTAGTGTCATTTGGTCCATGCTCCAAATATAAATGATCAGAATCGTCCTCGCCCAATACTATATAAATAGGATTAAACTTTCCAATTGTCGTAATTGTATCGATAAACCTAGTAATCCTATGGAATTGGTCGGCACTAATCATCTCTGTACCCAAAGGATTAACCACACCGCCTGAGAGCGCCGTATAATATTTAAAATAAACATTGCCGGAAAAATATGGGGCCTTATCAAAAATAAAACCATCGTTATTTATAAAATAACAATTTTCTCCGACTTGGTTTTTATCCGAGGGAACATCCGCTCCGCAATATAGAAACACTCCTTTGCGCTCGGTTATGTCTATGTGTAAAGCCTTCAAACCTAGACGTGAAATAGAAATTGTTTCTATCCTCGGAAATTCCGAAATTAAATCTTTATAAATTTTCTTGCGTGGATATATAAAAGTGTTTGATTTGGAAAATAAATAAATATATTTCCCGGAAAGATCTTTGAAAACCTGGGACTCAACATCTTTATCGTTTAATATATGGGTTCCGGTTACTGTGATTTTATCTATGACTACATGTCTATCCTCTGAAAAATAAGAAAGTGCAATAATAATCGAAATAAATAATATTGAGAAAAGAACTATCAGACGAATAAGATGAGCACGGCGCTTATGTCTGATTTCTATGACGCGT
>Ga0182027_10006099_pt1 | contig 18151 bp, 15 predicted proteins | sample 712E1DmetaG_FD_121300 | JGI IMG/M metagenome (GOLD analysis project Ga0182027, IMG submission 121300) | Permafrost microbial communities from Stordalen Mire, Sweden - 712E1D metaG (Illumina Assembly) | ecosystem: Environmental > Terrestrial > Soil > Wetlands > Permafrost | place: Sweden... | reverse complement strand
GGAGGCGGTTATGAATTACGCTTTGAAATCGGCGTTCCGCCCATGATTAATCATCCTATCGCAGTCAATCTAATTGAAACTACCGCTGTTGATTTATTAGGCAGGAAACATGTGTCTCCCATACCAAAAGAGTTGGGAGCAGAAGATTTTGGATCCTTCACTCAAATGGCTCCTGGTGCAATGTTCACATTGGGCACATTGATCGAAGGTGATCAGCGCTATCTCCATCACCCTCGACTTGACTTGGACGAGCGTGCACTTCCCATTGGAACAGCGATCCTGGCGGAGACTGCATTAAGGTTTTTACGAAATCCTTGATCCAATAATTCTGCCAATCACCCATCGACCCTAAAAGCCACCCATATAGAAAATTGTAAGCCAGGAGAAGTCCATGCACACAATCTTAAGAAGTGAAAAGAAAGAAATTACGATCGGGAATGATAAACCTTTTGTCATAATCGGTGAAAAGATCAATCCCACAGGGAGCAAAAAACTCGCTGCAGCTTTACAAAGCGGTAATTTGGATTTTGTTCAACAATTAGCTGAACGTCAAATCGCATGGGGAGCGGATGCACTGGACATTAACGTAGGCGTTCCAGGGATGGATGAAGTCACAATGATTTCGAAGGTCATATCGAAAGTATCGCTTGCCTTTGATGTGCCAATTTGTATCGACTCTGGTAAAGTTGAAATCCTCGATGCGGGTTTGAAGGCTGCCATCGGCAAACCACTTGTGAATTCAGTCAATGCCGAAGAGAAACAATTGTCAAGCATATTGCCTCTTGTCAAGGAACGAGGTGCGGCTGTTATCGGCTTGACAATTGATGATAACGGGATACCCAAAACCCCCGAGGAGCGCGTCGCGGCTGCAGACAAAATCATTCAGCGCGCGGGTCGACTCGGCATCCCCATCGAAGATATCATAATCGACCCGCTCGTCATGACGGTCGGTTCTGACAGCAAAGCCGCATTGGTCACACTCCAAACGATTGAGTTGATTTGCAAAGAATTTGGCGTGAATATCAATCTCGGCGCAAGCAATGTCTCTTTCGGTTTGCCTGATCGTTTAACGATCAATCAAACCTTTTTAGCGATGGCGATTCAGGCTGGCGCAACTTGTTCTATTACCGATCCGATTAAGCTCGGTTCAACAATACGCTCAAGCGATCTGCTAATGGGTCGCGATGACTTTGCAATGCGTTTCATTAAGTATTTTCGGAATACAGAAACTCTACGCGCTAAAGAAAGTCAACAACTAAAAGCATGACACGGTTGCATCAGGTAATTTTGCAGCCATCTGGCCGACGCGGCCAATTCGCCTCAGGCACCAGTCTACGCGCGGCGGCCCGATCCCTCGGTGTTGATATTGAGTCTATCTGTGCTGAAAATGCAACTTGCGGTAAATGCAAGATAGTTGTCGAGGAAGGAAAATTCGATCGATACGGAATTACCTCGAGTCGCGAGAATTTATCCCCCTTAGGATTCGAGGAATCTGAATACTTTTCTAAACGACCAAACTTACTAGCGACCCGTGGTTTGCAAATGGGGCAACTTCGTTTGGCATGCCAGGCAAAAATCCAGGGTGATATATTAATTAGTATCCCCGCAGAAAGCCAGGGCAACAAACAAATTGTACGCAAATCCGCGGGAGAGCGCCTTATTGATATTAAACCCTCCATCCGGATTTATCTTGTGGAAATGAATCCGCCAACGTTATCCAATCCAAAAGCGGATTGGGAGCGCCTAGCAAGTGGGATCGCCGCATCCATAGAACTTGTTCGTTACGGAGAACCGGATTTACCACATGCTAAAGACCTGACAATTGACTATGAGTGCCTGAGGACTCTCGGTGATACATTGCGAGAATCGAACTGGCGTGTTACTGTTTCAATATGGCAGGATAAAGAAGTGATTCGGGTTGAACCGGGATACAAAGAATACATTTACGGTGCAGCTGTTGATATTGGTTCAACAACGGTAGCCCTATATCTTTGCAACCTGGAAAATGGCGAGATTGTCGCAACTGCATCCGAAATGAACCCTCAAATCGTTTACGGCGAAGATGTGATGTCGCGCATTCAATATACGATCGCCAATACTGATGGATTGAAAGTTTTACACAAAGCGATTATCAGCACCCTGAACCAGTTACTTGATACCGCTGCTAGAAAAGCAGGCATTAAGATCGATGATATTCTCGAATTAATTGTGGTTGGTAATACAACGATGCATCACATTTTCCTGAACCTTTCACCGCGTCACCTCGGAACGGCGCCTTATATACCAACACAATATCACTCAATTGATATCAAAGCCCGCGAACTTGGATTGAAGATCAATAAGTCAGCGAATATCCATATCCTGCCAACCATTGCCGCTTTCATCGGTTCTGACACGGCCGGAGTTCTGCTAGCAGAAGAACCTCATAAGCAGAATGACAACTGGCTTATCATCGATATTGGCACTAATGCTGAACTAGTTCTGGGGAATAAAAACAAGCTAATATGCGCCTCAGCCCCTACCGGACCCGCTCTGGAGGGTGCACACATCCAATACGGGATGCGTGCCGCAACAGGAGCAATCGAACATATAAAGATCGACGACAAGACTTTTGAGCCTCAACTTAAAATTATCGGTGAAGATATGTGGAATACGGGCAAGGCGAAAGGCATTTGCGGATCCGCGATGATCGATGCGGTTGCAGAATTGTTTCGAGTTGGCATCTTAGATGCAAGTGGCAAATATCGCCCTAACGAAAGCACAACACGCTTACGCAAAGGCGATAATGGATTGGAATACATACTCGCTTATGCGGAAGAGACTTCAATCGGGATGGCCATTCCTCTCACCCAAAAAGATGTTCGACAAATCCAGTTGGCCAAAGGCGCCTTATTCGTAGCTGCAAGGACTTTGTTAAACCAAATGGGTCTTAGAACACCTGATAAAATTTTGCTAGCCGGTGCTTTCGGGTCTTATATCGACAAGACCAACGCCATGCTAATCGGGATGATCCCTGATTGTCCTTTGGAAAATGTTTTTGCTGTTGGAAATTCTGCAGGCGATGGCGCGCGCATTGCCTTGCTAAATATTGAGAAACGCCAAGAGGCCCTGGAAGTTGCAGCACGTCTTACACGATATGAACTGCCAACCGACCCCGATTTCCAAAATCAATTTATTCAAGCCATGAACATTCCGCATAAGATTGAGCAATTCCCTCATATCGCGAATTTGATACCAAATGCCAATGCTAATCCATCTGCATTGACCCCAAAAGGAGAGAATGATTGAACAAATTCATCGAACGATTAATTTCTGGTGAAATCCTCGTTACCGACGGAGCTACCGGCACGAACCTGCAAATCTCTGGACTCGCCGCAGGCATGCATACCGAGGATTGGGTATTCGATCATCCAGAGAAAATCCTTGACCTCGAAAAAGCCTTTGTTTCTGCGGGCTCAGATATTATTCTGACTTGTACCTTTGGTGGAACGCGTCCACGGATGAAGGACGCAAAACATGGAAAGGAAGTTACCGAGCTAAATAAGCGGGCAGCCGAATTAGCCCGGCAGGCGGCGTCCTTGAGGAAGGGCGTAATGGTAGGCGGTTCGATGGGACCTCTCGGCCAATTGTTAAAGCCTTATGGACCAATTACCTATGAAGAAGCCAAATCCGTATTTGCAGAACAGGCCGGTGCGCTTGCGGAAGGCGGAGTTGATTTGCTTGTTATCGAAACACATTATGCACTTGAAGAAGCCGATGCAGCCTTCGAAGGTGCACAATCAGTAACGGATCTGCCGATTGTAATATCTTTCAGTTACGATCGCGGAACCCGCACCATGATGGGGATCAAACCAACAGACGTTATTAAGAATTATAAAACAAAGGGCGCGGTTATCGTGGGCGCAAATTGTGGCACAACGCTTGAAAATATGGAAACGATTATAAAAGAGTATGTTTCCACTAAAATCACTATTCCTTTGTGGGCAAAGCCGAATGCGGGTATTCCACGACTCACAGATTCGCACACGACTTACGATGTTACTCCCGAAACAATGGCCGAGTTTGCAAAGAAATATATCGAACTTGGTGTTCAAGTCGTCGGAGGTTGTTGTGGGTCAACTCCCGAACACGTGGCCGCTATTGTGAAAGCTGTTAAATAAATCGTTCGAGGAGGCACCGGACTCAATCGATTATTGTGACAATCTAATCATCATCATCTTGACCAAATTAATTGTTTTAATGCTGGGCAGATTTCTTGATCTATCCTAGTAATTATTTCGCCCCTTTTACTAAAAGCTGAAAGCCAACATTATCAATTGACAATGTTTTCAATTATTGTGATTGCAATGCGGCTTTTTATATGTGAGCGGGCACGCTGAAGACAATCCGAGCACCCTTACCAACCGAGCTATCAATTTCAAATGAACCGCCCAACATCTCGGTTCTTTCTTGGATGAGCTTGAGGCCCAAGCTGTTTCCACTTCGAATTATTTCCGGGTCAAAACCTTTTCCATTATCATCCACACTAACTCGCACGTATTCATTGCCCATATCAACATGCATTTTTATCGTCGCGGCCTGACTGTGCCTGGCAGCATTTCCCAAGAGTTCCTGGATGGCACGAAAAATCATTATTTCAAGGTAAGGTTCCAAGCGGCGTTCAGTTCCCGTCACGGTCAAGTTAACTTCCAGGCCGGTCTGTTCCTTAAACGCATCCATATACTTTCTTATGGTTGGAATTAAACCCAGGTCGTCGAGCATCATGGGTCGGAGCTCAAAAATAAAGTTGCGAACCTTCTGAAAAGTGGTCATTGCCGCATTCTTTAGACTTCCCAGTTCCTCTTTCGCTTGTGCTGGGTCGACATCGAGTAAACGCATTGCAATCTCAGTCTGTAAAATAAAATTCGACATCGCCTGTGCCGGTCCATCATGCATTTGACGAGAAAGACGCTGGCGTTCAGCTTCCTGCGCGTTGACGATCATTTCGATACCTGATAAGGAATCCTTACTGCCGCCTTGGCTGGAACCGCTCACAGGTTCAACCGAAGGGCTGCCCTGCTCAAGCAGTTTTTTATATTTCTCAAGGTGAATCTTATCGCTTTGTAGTTTTTCCAATTGACCATGCATAACGAATAGTCGCTGTTGAGCGTCAAGGGCAGAGTCATAAGCCATTTTTATTTCTTGCGGAGGAGTTTGCTCGATTTGGCTTTGTGCCTGTTGCAGGTGGGCGGTTATTGCAGCATTACGCTGAACCAACTTTGATAACTCGCTCTGACTTTGTTCAATCATCAAAGTAACTTCCCGCAATGCCCTCTGGGTATCTGCCAGCTCTGCCTGAACGTCTAAGCTCCCTTCAGTAATCTTCTGATTATCTATGGTCATTAATATCACTCCTCTGATTTAATATTCGAGTGATTTATTTGCACCCACCCGCGCTTTAATGCATATACAACAGCTTGCGTGCGATCTTCTACCCCGAATTTTCTCAAAATGGAAGTAACATGGTTTTTCACCGTTTGATGGCTGATGCCAAGCAAACCAGCTATTTCTTTATTGCTCATACCTCTAACGACGCATTCCAAGACTTCCATCTCGCGCTCGGACAAGGGATGGAATGGACTGCCGGGTTCGCTGTAAGAATGGCGAGCGCCTTCAATCTGCTCTTCGATCCATGTTTGCAATTCCCTGCTATTCATAACATTAGAACCGAATACAAAACCACCTTCAGCAACGTCGCGAATAATTCGCAACAAACCTTTTGGTTCAACATCTTTGGAACAATAAGCTGCGGCCCCCGCCAGCGCCGCATGTAAGGCCTGTTCGATATCATCATAACCCGTCATTAGAACAATTCGGGTTGGCAATTTTTCCTGTGTAACCTGATGTGTAATCTGCTGACCATTCATTCCTGGTAAATTGACGTCCAGGAGGACAATTGCGGGTTTGAGTGAACGGATCAAATCAAGCGCCTCATCCCCACTGGATGCTTGACCAAGAACCTTCATATCGGTTTCAAGCGAAACCGCATCCGATACACCTTGACGAAAAAGTGGATGATCATCAATAATCAGGAGTGTGATCTTAGCTTGAGCCATAGGATATCAGCCTAAAAATTCAAAACATATAGATTTGACGATGAAATATAAATACTCAAACCACCAAAAAACACATGATTACAGTGGATTATAACCACAATTTGGAGAGATTGATTGATCAGTTATTAAAAACAAAAAAACTATAGAACCTAGCTCCAGATTCAATTAAACTCTATTCATTGAGTCTTGATCGATTCTTACATTATTGCAAGGAATAAATTAATCGATGACATAATTCAGATTGATTCTAATTACATTCGCGACTATATGATATTCCCATAAGAAAAGCACAATAGAGGTGGAATCTTATGTCAATTTCGCTAACTTCTTTCTTTCTTCTATTGGCATGAAGAAGAATATGAACCTGAAAAGAATCATATAAAAATTAACATCCTTCCAAACAGGATCAGGAAGGAATAAGACACATGATACATGAATAGCAGGCGATAAAATGAAAAATTTGGTAATATTAATTCTTACAATATGCTTAATTATTTCAATTCTTGTATCAATCAAGATCTATCACCTTGATTTAGCTTGCAGGAAATTTGAAGGATGGACTTTCTATAGCCTAATCCCTGTTCCTACCTGTCACGCCGATTTAGATATTGCTCCATTTTCAGATATGAGACAATCCACATTTGGCGATGAAGTGATTTATTAATTCTGTTCGGGCAAGGTTGTCCGTTGTCCATCTGTAACTTTTTATGTGTCCTACCTCTATGACCTTTAAGATGATAATGACGATCAAAAAGACGAAGTAATTGAGCAGATTAACTGAGTACGGATCTAATGCAACTTATTTTGATTCCCGATAATTTAAAGAGGCTCTTTCTATTTTTTACAATGTTATCTTTTTCACTTTCCAGATAGAGCACTCCATTGATAAACAGTCATATTCTTCTCCCCGATAGCTGGAGCAAATTTACCTCCACTTATAAAGACCGGTTCCAAATTTCGAGTTAATTCAGGATAAAAAGCAGGGAAAGCGATTAAATAATTGGCATTTTTTTGGTCAAGATATTTGGCTAAACGCGCCTCGTCGCGCATAAACGGTATTACTTCTGGCGAGACTAAGCCAGCCAGGTCAATTAGCTCGTGATCATCATAATAACCAAGCGCGCCGATGTCATGTGCAGCCAGAATCGCATTGGGTGGTAAATTCATAGCCACCCACTTCGCCGTAACGACCATCTCAGATTGAATTAATCCCACATCCTCGCCGTAAGAACGAGCTCCAAGCACAACAAAACAAAATGTCAGAAGAGCGATGCTAAGCTGCCAAGCGATTTTAATCGCCACATGTTTACGGCCAAAAAGAGATGACTTCGTAAATTCAAAATATCCCAGCAAACCGAATAAAAAGAATATTGGCATGGCTGGCATAAGGTAACGTCCGTGCTGGTAGGCAGGCAATCGCAAAATATACAGTAAAAAATACCCGATACACCACATGAAACCAGCAATCATTGGCCAGGCTTGGCGGCGAATCGCAAGCAAAATAAATCCGATCACACCTGGGAATAAAAAGGCGCTGGGGCCTGTCAATAGCTGAACCAACAAAATAACCAACCGTTCCACTAACGGTTGAGCCTGCCATAATGCATATTCCGTTTGCTTAGCGTAAAACGTATTAGGCATCGGTGTGCCCGAAAGCCAAAGATTAAATAACAAATACGGAACAAAAAGCGAGCCGAAACCAATAAAGTACATTACCAATGCACGAATCTTTTCCGTGATCGTTCCCTCAACAAATAATACGGTCAAAAGAACAGGTCCGATCAGTGTTATTCCATCAGGACGAACCCAAACACTTAAACCGGTCAATAAGCCAAGAGTCAGATACCGACGCGAACCGGTCATCAAACCAGCAATTACCGTTAAAATTATTAATGCATGAAGCAACGTCTCCATACCGGACATAGCGGCCCATAATAAATGCCACTCCAGAGCGAAGAATATTCCGATCCAGGGATACCGCGGCTGGTATGTAGACACTATCTTGCGTGCAGTTTGTTCTGCTAACGCACTAAGAGAAAATAAAGTTAGACTTCCTAACAAATAGGCCCAGATATAGGGGCCCAGATGTAGCAAAAAACCTAACGCGAGCAAAAAAGTCCATAGAGGCGCGGTCGAACCGGCCGATGGATGCCCAAGCCGGAAGGCCCATTGGCCGTAGATCGCTAAATTGCGCGCATACGTTAAATGAATCCAAGAATCGTCAAGAGGAAAGCCGATACTATCAGTTACAACACTAAATAGTAAATAAACACAAACTCCAGCAACTACTGCTGCTAACAGGATCGCGAAGTCCTGCGAAGATAATTTATGGTTTGACTTTGAATATTCTGGTTCCATCGATCTCACTCATGAAGCTAAAATGCTGACTCTGTAAGTTGTCGTATATTGATTTTATGGGTCCGGCTGCTCCTGCGGCTTCAAGGATAACGTATTTTGCATGGTAGCGTGTCGCAACGTCAAACAACGTTCCTTCGTCACCATATGGGACAACAATCGCAGGCTGGCCGGTCATGACGTAATATCCGGGTGGATTTCGAACAATAACTATATCCACAGGCTGAATACCATTTTGTCGAAGATAAGCCTCAATTTTGGGATAACCCTGTTCCCCTTCGCCCCATCCAGGCAAAACCCTAATTGATATGATAACCGCAGTCATTAATATCGCTATACCCACCAATGCGGCCCTAAAGATTTTATACGCGTCCGGAGAAAATAAATTGCGGTTGCGGGCCCCTTTCACAACTATTTCCAGGCCCAATGGGGCCAGCGTCCACCAAAGTAATTGAAGGGCTGCGCCTGAATGGAAAAAACCGCCTCGCGAGCCTGCGTAAGGAAAAATCAGTGTCATTACAATGAACAGGCTCAACCAGGCAAGCATTCCGATTCGAACGCGTTCATCTTTCCGATAATCCCATAAGCCAATCAGAATAAAGGGAAATAAAAATATTCCACCTTGAGCAGCAAAAGTATTGAGAAAGTTCCATTTCAACGCAGCCAGTCGCGCAGATACTATGTTTTCCCAGCCTGTTGAAAGCCATGCTTGAGCAGTTAATTCATTGGCAGGATAAATAAATGTCTCATCATAAGTTTTAAGCCAGAACAGATGACCACCACCCGGAGCAATGAGAGTGCCGTATATGGAATAAGTGCGCCAAAACCAGGGGCCCATGATTAAAATGAAACCGCCCACTACCAATAAAAAAGGCACCAAAGTCCGTCCAATGAGCTTCTTCGATCCTAATCGTCCAAGGAGGACTAGCAGGGTTAAACCGAACCACATAAGTCCGTCGCTGCGCGCAAGGGTTAGAAGTCCGGCAAGGACTCCTAAAACAAAATAAGAATATATTTTTCGTGAGCTAACGATTAAAAAGTATAACCCTCCTAGGATGAGATAAGGACCATAATTGTCGGTTACAGGTAGGAAAGGAACATAATAAATCGAAAAAACAGCCAATAAGCCAGAAATCAAAGCAAGTTCTCTGCGTTTACTAAAACTATAAGCGAGTGCTGCAGCCACAACCGGAATAAGTCCAGCTAAGAGGATGAAGCCCAGCCTACCGGCTTGATAGGTAGTTTGACGGGTTAACCACATACCCCCCGCAGCAATTATGGAGGAAAGTGGCATCCAATAAGCATGAGACGGATGTGGGATCCCTTGCGGATCATCCAAATAATTCCAAAGATAGGGTTCAGTGAATCCCTTGCCTTGCACCAATTGCACACCGCCCGCAAAGTAGTAATCGGAATCCAAATAACCCGGATAAGCCTGAAATTGAGCTATGGCTAGTGATATACCAGAGCCGAGAAGAGCAAGAAGAAGGTAAGTTCGCCAGTTCATTTAATTAGGTGAACGTAATTGTTCAAGCCGGGTTCGAGGCGGGCTCATAAACCACCACCGGGTCCAATATAAGCCCAAAATGGTGAATAGCGGATAAAACAGAAAGAGGTAATCACTAAACCTTTGATCTTTAAGCAAATACCAGCGAACAAAAAGACTCCATGGAATAATTAAAACAACCACAAGCAATAAAACTGTAAACCAGTAACCTGTTCTCCAACGGTCAGTGATTGCAGCAAAAATAAGTGTCAGGCCTGGAAATAAAACCACAAGGTTGCTGATTTCGGTTCGGAATCCCATAAGTGGTGTGACTGCCAGAATTAAACATGCAGTCCAAATTAATCTACGCTTATCTGATCGCCGTGTGGCAGCCCCCTCATAAACCAGGATAATAATTCCCAGTAAAGTCACCACCTGTGCCACGATATGACCATAAGTCGGATAAAGACGCATAAACACCGCTGTTGATGTAATGCCAAACTGAGCGCGTGCATTCGCTAAAACAGCGATCGTAAAGGGGTATATCCAACCGGGATAAATCAATAATGATAATGTAACCAAAATTATCAGGGTCATCCCGAATCCATAAAAAACTCGCCAGCGCTTATCAATAAATATTTTCCAGAGAATAAGGAGCAAAAACAGCGAGCCCACCTCCCAATTAAACAGTGTTAGAACGAGCAGCATGCCAGTCATCTCATCTTGCCCAATTAAATATGTAAATAGAATCGCCAGATAAACCAATCCAAGCAAGATAACCGGCGTTCCCTCAAGAAGCGCCGCAACTGAATAGTAGCTAAAAAACGATACCAGAGAATAGGAGATAAGTAAGAAACGACCCGGCCGCCATCCAACAACTTGTAAACACAATAGAGCCATTCCAAACAAGGCAACTTCATCCAAAAACATCCAAATACCGTGTGCAACAGCATTTTCGGAGATAAGTGAGATTGGAAAATAAAATGGAAGTAGAAAAAAAGGAATGGTCAGAAAGTAGGGATTTTCTCCTTTATTTGCTATCCGTCCATAGACAAGCTCCTGCGTCAAACTTGCGACTGTTCCGCTATAAGGTTCCGTATGTTCAAAAAGGAAAGCCCGTGCTCCCTCCCTCGCCACAAAGAATCCTCCTCCGCCCGCCACTATTCGGCCAAGCGCAATATTAGCACCGATCAATATGCTGACAATAATGATCACAACCAAAATGATAAATCCCAGAATTCCAATTTCTCGAGATGTGATAGAGCGCCTTTTTTGATACCCCACTTACCCCTCCTCTCGAGAAATAGCTAAAGGATCGATCATCATCGAATTAAAAGGATACATCACGTAAATCAATTTCCTAACATGCCATATCAACGGTTTTTAGATTCAATTTTACCCCAGCCTTTTACTTGCAAAAGAATAACAGCCGAAAGAATGATCACACAACCTATGATTTGTATGGAAAGAAGGGTTTGACCTAATACTATCCAACCTGCCACTACTGCAAAGACGGCCTCCAACCCAAGAATTAATGCTGCGTGAGTCGGGGGCGTATGCCTCTGCCCCCAAACCTGCAAGGTGTAACCCAAGCCGATGGAAAGAGTCGCTCGATAAAGGATTGCACCGATTACCGGAAGTGGAATCAGCATATGTAAATTCTCCACCACTAACCCTATCAAAAGGTTAATAAAACCGCTTATGAAAAAATGGCCGGACGCGAACGATATTGATTCGAATTTTGCTGCAAATTTACCCAGGACAATAAAATGCAAAGCCCAAAATATGGCTCCTACGGTCTCGAGCATATCGCCTCTTTGCACCACAAAATTTCCTGCTGTGGAAAGGAGGAACGCCCCAACAACAGCCATCATTACTGCGACCACCTCTAACCAATGAGGCCTTTCATGAAATCCTATCCATAATAAAAAGGGCGTAAATACTACATAAAGACTGGTTAGAAACCCGGCATTGGCAATCTTTGTGTAAAAAATACCCACCTGTTGCATCGCAGTCGCGACGAATAATATACCACCCGCGATTAACATCCATCTCCATTGCTCACGTTTTATTCGCTTATCGCGCGGCATGAACGGGATCAGAAACAAGGCAGCCAAGATAAAGCTGACACCATTGAATAAATACGCAATATGGTATTGAGCCGCGATGCCCTGGGTGATAAAGGCAGTCCCCCAAATGACAGCAACAAGGAACAGAGTTATGTCAGCTTTGAGACGCATGTTTTAAGTTAGAATCCAATTATATTAATGGATCACCCAATAATAGCATAGCTTCTTTGATGCATTACCTAAAGTATCTTAATTCATTAAAATTAATAATCTAGGCGTCTAAAAGGTTAGAGAGACAGCCTGACGATAATAAGTTTCGTGGAAGAAATGAAACTCAATAAACCGATATATTCAAGATTTATTCGTTAAGATTTTCCAGTCAATGGCTAGAGTCGATTTTTCTAATTTCAGGTTAAGTTTGTTTAAGTTCAAAATAGGTATACTTGTTGATATTCTTAGTTAACAAATCGTTCATGCCATCACCCTCCTGAAGTAAGCAGGATGTTGTACTGAATACGCCACTCAAAGAATCGTTTGAATAATTTTACTCGAGTGCCTTCTTATTTGAGAATAAAGGTAATATATGATAAACATTTTTGAATCTACCTCCACATTAAAAACCTCTCTCTCCGAACAAAAATATATCGCCACAGACGAAATTACAACGATCCTGTATCTTGCTCAGAAACTGGGAAAACCACTCCTGACTGAAGGGCCTGCGGGCGTCGGAAAGACCGAACTGGCCAAGGCGATTGCAGGTGCAACAGGCCGTGAACTTATCCGCCTGCAATGTTATGAGGGCTTGGATGAATCCAAAGCCTTGTATGAGTGGGAGTACTCAAAGCAATTGCTATACACTCAACTCCTGCGTGATAAATTGAACGACACCCTAGGAAAGGCCGATTCGCTTGCCGAAGCTGCAGATCGTCTCGCGGGAGAAGAAGATGTGTTCTTTTCTAACCGCTTTCTGTTACAAAGACCACTTTTGCGTGCGATTCTCAGCGAACTACCTACAGTTTTGTTGATAGATGAAATTGATCGTGCTGATGCAGAATTCGAAGCCTTTTTATTGGAAGTATTGAGCGATTTTCAAGTAAGCGTCCCTGAATTAGGTACGCTGATCGCCAAGCACAAGCCTTTTGTCGTCCTAACCTCAAACAATACACGCGAGCTCTCCGAAGCACTTAAACGACGCTGTCTTTATTTATTCATTGACTATCCGTCTCCTGAGGAAGAACTGGCTGTCGTTCGGCTAAAGGTACCGGACCTAAATCCAAAATTAGCGAAGCAAGCTGTGGATTTCGTCCAAAAGCTAAGGAAGACTGACATGCGCAAGTCTCCATCTATTAGCGAAACTTTGGATTGGGCTAATGCTCTTGTCGCCCTCAACTCACAGAATCTGGATAAAGACACCTTGGAAGATACCTTGTCCGTATTGTTAAAACACGAGACAGACCTTAAAAAAACCCGTCGTCAATTATTTGCCCCACCGCCGCCAACTCCACCGCGACGTCAAAACCCAAATGATTTTGAACGGTTTTCAGGTAATTAATTACCGAGTTTATAATTACATAATATTATAAAAATAAAAACCTTCAAATATCTATTAATGACCTTGAACTTTAAATTACTCTCGCAAATTCTCTCCTTATATTTTAGAAAAGGTTATTTATGGAATCCCGTATATTACAGTTAATATCAGCATTACGAGCAACCGGAGTGCGTGTATCTTTAGCAGAATCTGCTGAGGCATTTTCTGCAGTCGATTTAATGGGGATTCAAGACCGAGAATCATTTCGGTTATCTTTACGGGCAACACTCATTAAGGACGTCAAAGACATTCAGACGTTTGACAAATTATTCCGTTTATTTTTCGGATCTGGTCAACCACCCAAAATGGGCGGGAATCCATCCGACGAAATAACGCCTGAAGAAGCGCAGATGCTGGCCGATGCGTTGAAGCAGTTTGCCGAGAATCTCCGCCAACAGATAGAAAGGCTGATGAATGGTGATCAGCTATCTAATTCTGAATTGGAAGCGGTGGGCCGGTTAATCGGGTTGAATCAAGCAAACAATCTCAATTATCAGAACTGGATGGCACAGCGAATGATGCGGGCGTTGGCGTTTCCCGAAGCGCGTGAGGCGTTGAAGGAATTGTTGGAACAGCTGGCACAGATGGGCATGAGTCGTGAGCATATTGAGCGTATTCGAAATATGATCGAACAGAACATGCAGGGTATGGAAGAGCAGATCAATCTCTTTGCCGGCGAACGAATTGCCGAAAATTTGAGTGAACGCCCTCGCCTGGATAACTTAGACAGTTTGATGAACAGGCCATTCCAGGGCCTTTCGGATGGCGATAAAAAACTATTACAGAATGAAGTGAAGCGACTTGCGACTGCACTGCGAACAAGGATTGCGCTGCGACAGAAGCATGCCAAGAGCGGACAAATGGACCCTAAAGCAACGATCCGGGCAAACTTAAAATATCAAGGTGTGCCAATGGAAATCAAACATCGCGACCGCGTTCGCAAGCCAAAGATAGTAATCTTATGTGATATCAGCACTTCCATGCGCTTCTGTTCCGAATTGATGCTGAGTTTTCTGTTTGCGCTGCAAGGACAGGTGCGGAAAACGCACGCATTTGCTTTCATCGACCATCTCGAATATATTTCTGAAGATTTCGCTGCATCTAACGCCGATGAAGCCATTCAAGCTGTTCTTTGGAGGATGCCAAGTGGCTATTACAATACCGATCTCGGCTGGTCTCTTAATGATTTCACAAGCGAATATTTGGATACACTTAACGGTCAGACCACATTAATCCTCGTCGGCGATGGTCGCAACAATTATCATGATCCTCGTCTCGACTTGTTCACCGTTCTCTCACGGAGGGCGGCACGTACAATTTGGCTGAATCCTGAACCCGCCAATTTATGGCACGGTGATAGTGATATGCCAAGATATGCCCCCTTATGCAGTAATGTATTGAAAGTGAGCAACCTGAAGGAACTTGCAACAGCCGTTGATCAGTTATTGTCTGGATAATTTTTTCATTCAACAATTTGTGAAATCCAAGTAATGATGATCTCCTGTGAATACAATAAAGTCCACCCTAGTTGACTGTAAATGTTTGCTCGCCTGTCTTTATCCCATCTAGATAAAGTTCAACTCGATAAGAACCGCTCGGCCAATCGCTACCGTCATTCGTTGTCAACTTGAAATAGACAAAACCAATACCTGACTCATAAGTATAGTCGGAGGTGTTGATTACACTGTTTGATTCCACGCCTGTTGCCGTGATAACATACCATTTTGCTTCTACAATTGATCCAGGCTTTAACCCACTTAAATCGGCGAAGACGAAGAAAGGAACACTTGAAGCATATAAAGTTGTCGTAGTTTTACCAGTATCATCCGTCGCCATACGGATATTGGAAACGGTCGGCTTACCTGCAAGGTCATTACAAGCTAAAGTAGCAAATATGATCGCAATCACTGTTGGCAACACGGACAACCTGACTGTTTTCAACATACACCTCCTTGTATTAATTGTGATCGAAATTAACGTCGGACAGTAAGTTACCTATTCTGAATGCTAATGCTTACTATGGGATTATTAGCCCTCGCTATCGCGCACTTCGATATAAATCCGTTTATTTATCGCTCCCTTACTTTTATAATCAGTTACATGGATCCTGCCGACCTCTGAAGTATTATTAACATGGGTACCCCCATCTGCCTGTAAGTCAAGACCAACGATCTGTACCGTCCGAACATGTTGGATGCCCTCTGGAAGCAGGTTGATTTTCGTTCTAATCAAGTCCGGTATTTGGAATGCCTCCTCCCTTGGCAGTATTTGTACTTTTATTTCGCGACCAGCACTGACTTCGCCGTTTGCCGCGCTCTCGATGATCGATACCAATTCCTTCTCTAAACGTTCAAACTCAAAATCCATCCGGCCTTTAAGCGGCTCCATATCTCCACCCGTGACGAGTGCTCTATAATCACGAAATACTGTTCCACATAGTATATGCATTGCAGTATGGGTGCGCATTAATTTATAACGGCGATCCCAATCGATCACACCATGAACTTTTGTTCCGATTGGCGGCAAATCACCTTCAATAAGATGCAATACGTCATCACCTGCCTTTCGGACCTTAATTACCGGTAAGCCATTCAATGTTCCAACATCATTGGGCTGCCCGCCGCCACCTGGGTAAAATGCTGAACGGTCAAGCGAGATCGCATTCCCATCTGGGAAGGAATTTGTAACAATCGCATCAAAATCCTTTAAATAACTATTCGTTTGATAAAGTAATTCTGTCACGATGCCTCCGATTTGATGTTAGTTTACAACAAATGATCGTTGAGGGCAATCTGCTGGGTTTGATGTTCACAAAATTAGCGTTTGATTAGAGTTTATCAACCCACTTGACTCTGTTCTTCATCTTATTGTATAGTAATCAGCGGTAACAAATAGGGCACTGGCGCCCATCTGCGCTGTGCCTTTTGTTTCGCAATTTTTTATTTTGAAGGAGTATCAATGATTCGAGTCGAGGGTCTTACAAAGGATTATGGCCAACGTCGCGCTATCTCGAACCTGAATTTTGAAGCAAAACAAGGCGAGATCGTAGGCTTCCTCGGTCCTAACGGGGCTGGGAAGACTACTACAATGCGAATTCTTACCGGATTTATGCCACCTACGGATGGAACTGCTGTTGTTGCCGGTTATGACGTATTGGCCGAATCCATCGAAGTCCGTAAAAGAGTCGGCTACCTTCCAGAAACAGTTCCACTTTATACCGATATGACAGCTTTTGAATATTTGAAATTCATGGCCGATCTACGACAAATACCCGACTCAAGTGATCGCGCGAGTGAAACCCTTGAAATGATAGGGCTAGAAAGCCGCGCAAATAGTTATATAAGCAGCCTCTCCAAAGGGATGCGCCAACGAGTTGGACTTGGCCAAGCACTTATTCATCATCCTGAAGTGTTAATCCTAGATGAGCCAACAATCGGGCTTGATCCAGGCCAGGTGGTCGAGGTTCGAAATCTAATACGTGAAATGGGCAAGCAAAGGACAGTATTATTATCCACACATATTTTATCTGAAGCTCAGCAGATTTGCGACAGAGTATTGATTATCAATAAGGGAATGATCATTGCCGAAGATACGCCGCAAAATCTACAGGCGCGACTTGTCGGGTCGGAACGCGTATCGATACGCGTACGAGGAGAAGCCGATGAATTACCCAAACTTTTACACAAAGTAAAGGGTGTGCAAAAAGTTGAAGTTATATCCGACGGATCAGTGGAATTCCAGTTTGCTCCTGGAGAGGATGTCCGGCCCGAAGTTGCAAAAGCTGTTATCAACGCAGATTTTGATTTGCTTGAGATGCGCCCGGTTGGCATGAGCCTCGAGGAAATATTCCTTGAACTAACACGCGAAGATACAAATTCCCGTCGCAAGGAGAAGCAATAAATGAGAAATGCTTTGACAATTGCTCGAAGAGAATATCATCGCTTTTTTACCAGCCCAATCGCTTACGTAATAGCATTCGTAATATTCCTAGTAATTGGTATATTATTTGCGTTGAATATTCAGTTTTATTATCAAAATGCATTAAGTGGCAGCTTTGGCGGTCCGTCTTCTGCTCCAGGTGTTAACATTATTACAGGGCCCTTTGCGTTCCTGCTCGTTCTTTCCATTCCAGCCTTGACCATGCGTCTGGTAGCGGATGAAAACCGGATGGGCACAATGGAGCTATTACTTACAGCTCCCGTCCGCGATTGGGAACTGATCGTTGGCAAGTGGCTGGGCGGCTTCTTTTTCATGTTGACACTTATCGCTGCAACGCTGATCTTCCCACTTGTTTTAAATAGCATGGTGACACCCGGGATCGATCAGAAAGTAATGATGTCTGCCTACCTCGGAATAATTCTTTTATCCGCGGCCTTTATCGCTCTGGGCGTAGGCGCTTCATCACTTTTTACCAACCAAATCGCAGCTTTCTTTATTACTTTAGGAGTATTCATTTTATTGTGGTGGCTGATTGGAATTCCTGCACAAATCCTGACTACTGGTGCCGATATTTTTAGCTACCTCGATATGACAGCGCATTTTAATTCGATGAATT
>Ga0182027_10006098_pt1 | contig 18151 bp, 17 predicted proteins | sample 712E1DmetaG_FD_121300 | JGI IMG/M metagenome (GOLD analysis project Ga0182027, IMG submission 121300) | Permafrost microbial communities from Stordalen Mire, Sweden - 712E1D metaG (Illumina Assembly) | ecosystem: Environmental > Terrestrial > Soil > Wetlands > Permafrost | place: Sweden... | reverse complement strand
CTACGACATCACCCAGGTCGCTCGCGTCGACCGCGACTCCACGCGGTCCGGACGGCGAGTCGCCGGTGACGACGAAGACCTCTCGATGACGGAAGTCCCGGACAAGCAGACCGAAGGCCGGGGTGGACGGCGCGGTCGCGGCCGAGGCCGGCCGGGGCGCCCCGAGGGCGTCGACGAGGTGGCCGCTGTCGCCGACCGCGGCGCTCGATCGCCGAGCCGCGGCGTCGCCAGCCGCACGGCACCTCGTGCCGCCGGTGCCGGTGCTGCCGGAGGTCGCCTTGTGGCCCTGCCCGGCGAGAAGCTGTCGCGAGCGTCCGGCGCCGAAGACGGTGAACCGATCGAGGACGAGGTTCTTCTCGAGGCCGAGGAGATCGTCGAGGGCGCCGAAGGCGAGGCCGCCGAGGCCGGAGCCGATGGTGCCGCTCACCGCCGCCGCCGCCGTGGCGGTCGCGGACGTGGGCACGGCCGAGCGCCGGTCGCCGGTGAAGTCGGAGAGGGTGAAGTGGCTGAAGCCGAAGAGGGCGAGTCGGCGGCAGCGCCGGCAGCCCGACCCAATCAGTTCGGGTCCGTGTGGGACTCGCAGATCGGCATGGATACGCGGCCGGCACGGCTTGCGCCGGCTTCCCCGGACGAGGACGACTTCGCCGAGCCCGAGATCCCCGAGTACCTGCTGGCGGAGCGCCGCCGCAACAGCGCCAGTCGCGGTGGGCGTGGTCAGGGCGGGGGCGGCCGCGGTGTGCGGAGCGCCTACGCCTCGGCCGTTGACCGTGAGAGGTACGGCAGCCGCGGCACTTCGTCGCGGTATCCGGAGCCGGCCCGCCAGCCCCAGTCGCAGTCGCAGGCGCCGCGCCGTCGTGACGACCGGCCGGTCCGCCAGCCGCAGCCGCAGGGCCGCCGCGGTGTAGTCAATCCGCGCCCGGAACGCAACTCGTCCGAGCCGTGGAGCGAGGTCCCGCCGGAGCTCGAGGAACTCCTTCGAGCCCAGCTTTCGACCAAGCTCGCCAGGCCGTCGGGCGGCGAGTCCGCGCCGCGCGGCGCCGAGTCCGCCCAGGGTGGCGAGGCCACGGCCGAGAAGGCCAAGCCCGCGGCCCGAAGCCGCCGCAAGCCCGCAGTGGCGAGTGGCGACGTGAACGCCGAGTCGAGCGCGAGCAGCGAGGCTCCGGTCGAGAAGGCCAAGCCGGCGGCCCGAAGCCGCCGCAAGCCCGCAGAGGCGAGTGGCGACGCGAGCGCCGAAGCGAGCAGCGAGGCTCCGGCCGCTCCCAAGAAGCGCGCTCCGGCACGCAAGAAGACGACCGCTGCCGCAGAAGCGGCGGGCGAGGCGCTATTCGGTGGCGGCGAGCCGTCCGGTGGCGAGTCGACCGGCGAATAGCCGCGGCCGATGAATAGCGCGGCGACGCGCGGCCAAGCACGGGCCCTGGCCGAGGTCGATTCGATGATCCTCGGTCAGGCGCCTCATTCGGTGTTGCTGGTAGGGCCGGGTTCGGTCGGGAAGACGACGCTGGCTCTCGATCTGGCCGCCGGCCTGCTCTGCAACAACCCCGATCCGGCCGCCCGGCCGTGCCGCGCCTGTCGCGGCTGCCGGCAGGTGGCCTCGGGCAATCATCCGGACCTGCACCGACTCGCCCCTGAGGGACCCGGCGGCCAGATCCGTATCGGCAAGGCCGGCGATCCCGAGCCGGGCACAGTGCGTCACATCATCGGCGAGCTGTCGCTTCTGCCCGTCGAGGGCGGGGCGCGGGTCGTCATCGTCGAAGGCGCGCACCGGCTCAACGAAGATGCCCAGAACGCGTTCCTCAAGATGCTCGAGGAGCCGCCGACAGGCGTCACGATCATCCTCTGCGCCGACGACGAGGAATGCCTGCTGCCGACGGTTCGGTCGCGCTGCGTTCGAATCCGGTTGGGTGCGGTCGGCGGTCGCGAGATCGAACACTGGCTCGGCGAACTCGGCGTTGCCGACGCGCCGAGGGCCGCCCGGCTGGCCCGACTCGCCGAAGGGCGCCCCGGCCTCGCGCTGGCGTACGCACGCTCCCTCGACGCGGAACGGCTTCGTGGCGAGATGGCCCGCGGCATCCTGGACATGCTGGCCGCCCCGCGGCAGAAGCGGCTGGCGGTGGTTCGGGAACTGATGAAGTCCGCGGCCGCTCTCGACGCGGCGCTGGAGGCGGGCCGGGGAATCGTATCCGCTGCCGACGACGGTGCGGGGCCACGCGGCGGACGCGGCGCGAAGGGCAAAGCCACGAAGGGCAAGGCCGCCCGGGGCGCGGAAGTGGCCGCGAACTCCGCCGCGGGCGGCACTGCCGGCGGCGACGCGGCCGTGGGCGACGCGGCCGGGGCCGAAGCCGATACCGCGGCGGGCGGCAATGATGCAGTACCGGATGCCGCGCCCGCCAAGCTGGCCGCGGCCGATCGACGCTCCGCGGCTGCAACTCTGATCGGCGTCTGGGCTTCCGTCGCGCGCGACATCGCCGTCGCCGCGGCCGGGGGCGCCGGGCAGATCCGCGAGATCGCGCTGCTCGACGAGTTGCCGGCGCTGGCGCCGGCGGTTTCATCCGCCACGCTGGCGACATTCATGGGGCAGCTCGCCGAGATCGCCATCCAGCTCGACGACAACGTGAACCCCGAACTGGCGCTCGACGTGCTGGCGCTGAGCTGGCCGCACATCGAGCCGGCCGCCGCGGGTCCGGGCACGCGCGTGGGTTCGGTCGCGGGTTCGGGCGCGACCGCCGCAGGCCCCCGCCGCGGCCCCGGCTCCGACTCGGCGCCTCCCAGCCGATGAAACCCATCGAACTGGCCCGTCTCGAGGCCGCTGTCACAGGTCGCGTTCATGGCGTCGGATTCCGCTACTACGTCGTATCCCACGCCGATCGCCTCGGCCTCACCGGCTGGGTCTCCAACGAGCAGGACGGTGCGGTTCGGTGCGTCGCCGAAGGCCCGCGCCCGGACCTGGAGCACCTGCTCGAACTGCTGCGTGAGGGTCCCGCTTCCGCGATCGTCGAGCACGTCGCCGAACAGTGGCTGCCTTACACCGGCCACTGGGGCAGCTTCGGGATCCGCTCGTCGGGGCACCGCGGGGACTGAGCGGGGACCTGATCGGGAGACGCTGGTCGGAGGTTCGACTCCTCTCGCCCCGACCACTTACGGGTGAATCGAACTCAGCCGGCAGCACCGCCGCCAAGCCATGACGGACCGCGTGCGCGCTGAGATGGACCGTAGCCTCCTGCATCCCCAGGACGTCGATCCGGTCGAATAGGGCGCTGGCCAGCATCGCCCGTCCCTTGCCGCCCTTAGCCCTTGCCCACGTCTTAGGTAGCTCGCGCAGGTACGCGACCGCCACGTCTGCCGGTACAGGCTCCGCGGGCGTGGGGGCCTGGATAGCCGCCTGGTCGCGGTCCAGGGTAGCCATCGCCTCATCGAGCCTGGCCGCGTCACGGTCCTTGAGGTAACGGTCCAGGGCTCGCTGGCGTTCCCTGGATATGCGGTCCAGCTCAGGCTGGCTCAGGCCCCGAGCGGGCTGGGCATTGAAGGCCACGACCGCGGCGAGCTGGGCAGCGTCCAGGGTCACCTTGCCCAGCAAGCCATCCACGATCCCCTCGTAACTGTCCATGGCGTAGGCGTGGCCGTTGGTCCGGCCGCGGCGTGGCTTGGAGCTGGGCGCAGCCTCCACGAAAGCCTGGCAGGGCTGGCGGTGGCGGTAGTAGCCGGTATCCCCAGTGAGCCTGACTCCGCAGGCTTCGCAGTGGAGCTGGGCCAGCGCGTAGGGTCGGCGTGGGTCCGCAGCCCGGCCGGCGTTGGTGGCGCGGCTGGCTCGCTGGGCCTGAACCAGCTCCCAGCGGGCCTGGTCCACCAGGGCCGGCCAGTGAGCCTGGCTGCCATCCCGCAAGCGGCCCACATATAGAGGCGATGTCAGGATGCCCCGGACCGTGAAGAGGCCTAGGCCGGTCTGGGCCGCCACCACCCGGTCAGGATTGCCGGCCGCAGACAGCGCGAATACCCGGCGGACCGTGGTCAGCTTGTCAGGGTCGGGCTCCACGAGCTTGGCCTCATTGCGGCGGAACCCGAACGGTGGGCGCCCGCCCGGGTCGTGTTCCTTGGTCCGCTTGGAGGCGTAGCCCTCCCGGACCCGGCGGCTGTGTTTGCGGCTGAACCGCTCCGCATCCTTGGCCTCATCCACGAGCTGGTCCCAGTGCCGGTCGTTACTGGACAGGATCTCCTCATCGGCGAAGTAGACCGCCACTCCTGCCGGGTGGAGGGTGTCTTCGAGCAGCTCCAGGGTCCGGCGCAGGTTCCGCTGCCAGCGGGACACGTAGCCGACCACCAGAACCTCGAACTCGCCCCGTTCCGCGGCCGCCATCATGCCGGCCATTTCCGGGCTCTTGTACACGGTGCGACCGGAGTGCGCCGCCCGCCACTCCAGGCCGGTATCGGTCAAACCTAGATAGCGGATGGCCTGGTCCTGAAGTTCCCGCTGGGCTTCCGGTCCGTACCGGTCGAATTGACCGGGCGTGCTCTCCCGTATCCAACGGGCGGCCCGCTTCCCGCGCAGTTCTTCGACGTTTGCGGCTAGGTGCCTCATGCGGGCTTTCCCTCTACGATCCGGAGTCTCTGCCGTTTGGCGGCCTTCTCTGCCCGCTCGCGGTCGTAGCGGTCCCGCACGAGCTGGGCAAGAGCGGCAATTACCGGGTCCATTGCGGGATTGTCGCTCGATACTCCGGATCGATCCACTCCGGAGTTTGCCGGCGGAACCACCACAACGAGCCGGATCGCCGGCCGGCAACCTCCGGTAAGCCGACCGGCCACGCCGGTCGTACCTGTGGCACGGCGGGCAACGGCGGTCATCGACCGGCTCCGACGGCGGCTGGCCCGGCGCCAACGGCGGGCATGCCGTCGGTTGGACCGGCGGTGGACCGGGCTTTGCCGGCGGGCGTGCCGGCGGCGGCCCCGGCGTTGCCGTCGGTTGGACCGGCGGTGGACCGGGCTTTGCCGGCGGGCGTGCCGGCGGCCCCGGCGTTGCCGTCGGGCGTGCCGGCCGTGGCCCCGGCGGGGGCCTCGGCATTGCCGGCGGCTGGACCGGGGTTGACCCCGGCGCTACCGGCGGCTGGACCGGCGCTGTCGACCGGCGAGTAGCGGCCAAGCCCGTCGAACAGCCGGGCGGCTTCCGCCAGCGCGCGGACCGGATCGCGCACCGTGTAGCTCAGCTCCACCATACGGGCGCCGACGTGGGCTATGGCGCGCAGTACCGGATCGGTCGGCGCACGCATGCAGTACCCGCCGGGCCGACGGCTGTAGTCCTCGGCCAGCGGTCCGCGCAGAAGCTCGCGGGCCGTTTCGCGGGCAGCCACGCTCAAGGGCGTCCCGGGTTCGGCCATGCGGTCCTCGATGCCCTGGCCGATGAGCTGGCCCAAGGCATTGGCGGCCGCGTCTTCGGCTTGGGCGAGGGTCGGCAGCTCTCCCACGAGGGCGACCAATCCGATCATCAGCGCCACCGCCAGTCGCCCCGGCGTTGGCGCGGCAGATCGGCCGCCGGGTTGACGGTCCAAAAGCGGGCCTCGATCCCGCGATCGAAGAAGTACCGCAGGCCGGCAGCTCGGCGGTCCCAGCCGGCCGGGTTGTCGGCAGCCCGAGAGTCGAGGTAGGCGGTCAAGTCGGCTCGGGTGGATAGCTCCGGGCTCGGCCAGGCAGCGAGGAAGTCGGCGAGGTCGCGACGGTAGACGACCGCGCTCGTGGGCCGTAATCCGGCGCCAACGAGCCCCAGGAGGCTGTTTCCGCCATCGAAACAGCCGTCCTGGTCTTCGATGGTAACTAGTGCCAGTCGCGCCATCGCTCGCCCGCCTACGCCCTATCCGGATCGAGCGGCGAAAAGGGCCGATAGCCGGCCAGACTCTTCATCCAGCGGATCGACCAATGGCGGTTGAAGCCGGGTGAGCTGCCGTCGGCGCCCACCTCATCGACCACGAAGCCCAGACGCCGCGCGTCGATGGCCGCGAGAGGCGCAGGCGCGTCAACGATCCACCAGTCCTGATACGGGACCGTCCGACCCCGCTTCTCCCACACGCACCAGTTACGGCTCCAGCGGACCCGGCGGAAGTAGCGCGGCGGAGCCGCGGTCGGGTCCGACAGCTCTTTGGTCAGGTACTTCGCCAGATAGCGCATGAGCTGGGGGTTCGAGCGCCGAATGTCTGCGATCCGCCCGAAGCCGCATTCGGCTGCCACTCGGGAAAGCCACGCCTGGGGGATGTAGGGGCCGCGGTACACGACGTGGACGTGAGCTGCGCCGCGCTTCTGTCGCTCGACCACGGCCAAGTATTCGATCCGGCCCCAGCGCCGCTCGACCCGCATTCTGAATCGCTTCCAGCGTTCGGGGAACATCGCGTAGCTCGTCTCGGCATCATCGGAACCGGGCGACGTCAGGGTGAAGAACCGACACGTTCCAAGCGCCATTCCCGCCCGTGTTCGGGCAAGAGTCTTCTTGACCTTGTGCGGGCCGCAGACCGGGCAACTCCACTTCTTGCAGCGCATGGGGTAGACACCACAACGCCCGCCCTCGATGCCAACGAGTGAGAAGCCGCCGCACCCTTTCATCGCCCCGCCCTCCTGGTCGAGGGCTTCGAGCCGCGTGCCGAGTTTCTAGAGGCCGGCTTCCCTGCGGTCAGCCGGCCCTCAAGTGAAGGTTTCGAGGCCTTCCGAGCGATAGCCGGCGCCTTGGCCGGAGTCTTCACGACCGGCTTAGTGAGGCGCTTCGACGCGAGCGCGATGGCGCGCGCTGAGATGTCCGAGCCAATGACGGTGGCCCCCCGTTCGACGGCGCCGACCAGCAGCGCACCGGACCCGCAGAACGGATCGACCACTAGGTCGCCACGACCGACGCCGGCCATACGCGCCAGGACGCGGCCCAGCTCGTCCGGCTTTTGTGTCGGGTAACGGTCCGCCGTGCCAGGTCCGACAGCTCCAACCGACACGAGATCGGTTCCACTCATCGTTCGGGAACCGGCGAGCCGCCCAACGAGGATGTACTCGACTTGGTGGCGCAGCCCCGAGCCAAGACCCGGGTAGCGGCGATCCCAGACCATGGGCCGCACGTTTGCGAAACCAGCAGCCCGCATCGCGGCGAGGGCGCCGTCGAGCCCAGCGCTGTTGGTCATCACCAGCGCGAGCCCGTCGGGCCGCATCCTCGCCCGTCCGAGAGCGAGAATACGGCCGATCTGCGGCCAGTCCATCGAGCCACTGAACCAGCGCCGCAGGTTGCCGCTCCCGCCTTTCCGATCAACGGTCGAGTACGGAGGGTCAGCGATCATCAGGCTGATCGAACGAGCCGGGAGGGTTCGCAAGACCTGATCGGCGGGCAGCTTGTACAACTGAGGCCTACCAGCCGGGCTGTTTGCCCGTGTGCCGGGTGCTAGATTCGCCATTGGAGGTCACTCCTCCGTGCCGGCACCCAGGGCAGTTGTAACGTCCGCCCCGGAGCCAGCACCATTGGCTCGGAGATCAGGGGGTCTGATCTGGCCGGAACCTCGGAGCGGAAGCTAGCGAAACAGCCTCGCCAAACCGTGCAGCAGATTTCCACTGCAGTACGGCGCAGAGACGCGGTCGTCTACGCTGAGCTGGCCGGAGCCGCACACGACGGCGGTTTCCCCAGGATCACCGCCAGTCAGGTCCATGAGTGGGTAATGGACGGGCTACTACCGCCGACGGCCGAACAGCGCTCCGTTGGGCGCCATGGCTTTGAGACCGTGCGCCTTCCTGGTTCAGAGAACCAGCTTCTGGCCCTCTGCCGCCTGCGCGCGCAGACCAAGTCCTGGGACCGGCTAGCAATCCTTCTTTGGCTCGACAACTGGCAAATCAGCAACGACCGGCTTCGTCGCGCCATGCTTGAGGAGCTTGGCGATCCGAGAGAGCTGGAACTTGACCCAGCCAGCGATGCAGGCCTCGACAAGCTAGATGAGTACGCAAAGAGGCGCGGCCCAGCATTCGCTCGCCGTGCTGGCCTCGGCCATGTCGGACCGGCGGCGGCCGCAGATGGAGTCATGGCCGCGCTCTCCGTGACCTTTGGCGGCACACCGTGGGATGAGGAAGCCGCACAGGCAATGGAGCGCTTAGCCGGTTTGAATCGCGCGCGCACCGATGTGATCGGCGACGCGGGGCCTTGGCTGGACGGACCGGCCGCCCCTCCGATCGACCTTTCAGGTTTCGCCTTCAAAGCTCCCGAGTTGGTTCGCCGGGCCACACAGGCGGAGCTTGATGCGGCACGCCCACGCGCCCGCGTCTTGGTCGTCGACATGCCCCTCGTCATCCATGCCGCCGAACTGGGGTTGGGCATCAACATCGCAGGCCTGGGCTTGCTAGCTGGCCCGCACGTTACCCCGGCTATGGCCGTCGCTGTGTCGCTGGTCTTTGGCGACCTCGGCCTTGGCGATCAGCTCGACGCCATGGCTGAGACCTGGTCCGGTCTCGCATTGCAGGTCGCCGCGGCGATGCCGCTCGTGGAGGCCTACATCGCCAGGCATCCCGAGCAACGCCGGGCGATCCGGACGGGCGGCCTGCAAGGGCTGATCGACCGAGGCGAAGTCGTTGCTTTCGAGCCTAACGAGTTGGAGGCCCTACTCGGCCCAACAGCGACAGCCGGGCCTGACACACCGCCTACGGCGCAGGATTAGCCTCGTCGCATCGCGGACGACGCCTCCCCTCATCATCTCCTGCCTGACGGATGATCCGCGGTTTAGCCCGGGCCTGTACGCTCCGCGATCCCGCCCATCATGGAGAACAACCGTGGTCGGTGCCAAGCAAGGTGTCACATCCACTCCTACAATGGCCTACATGGCTGTCGAAGCGCTGGGACTTCCGATCGAGCTGCCGCAACCCGTCCGCCGAACGACCGCCGACACCCTCAAGGGTGATGGGGACAGCCTCCGGCCGGCCATCGGTCCGTTGGCACGAACCGATCATTTCGACCCCGCCGCCGATGTGACACTGTATCTAGGCCGCTGCGAGAACTTGATGGCTTCCATGCCGGCCGGTTCCGCGCAGCTCGTCGTTACGTCTCCTCCGTACAACATCGGAAAGGCGTACGAGCGCCGGACTCCGCTAGATGCCTACATTGAGGACCAGAAGTCCGTGATCGCGGCTGCAGTGCGCGTGCTTGCCGAGGGCGGGAGCATCTGCTGGCAGGTCGGCAATCACATCGACGATGGCGAGGTTGTGCCGCTCGACGCCGTCCTTTATCCAATTTTCAAGAGTCTCGGGCTCCGGCTACGCAATCGGATCGTCTGGCACTTCGAGCACGGGCTACATGCGAGTCGGCGTTTCAGCGGCCGGTATGAAACCATCCTCTGGTTCACCAAGGGTGACAGCTATTACTTCGACGTAGATCCCGTCCGAGTGCCACAGAAGTATCCGAACAAACGCGCGTTCAAGGGACCGCGGCGGGGCGAGCTAACCGGCAATCCTCTTGGCAAAAGCCCCGGTGACGTATGGATCATTCCGAATGTGAAGTCCAATCACATCGAGAAGACGGAGCACCCGTGTCAGTTCCCGATTGAACTGATCGAGCGGCTTGTGCTGTCGATGACGCGGCCGGGAGACCTTGTGCTCGACCCATACGGAGGTGTCGGGAGCGCACCGCTGGCGGCGCTGTTGCATAACCGTCGAGCGGCGATGGCCGAGCTCGTTCCCGAATACATGGCGATTGCCAAGCACCGCCTGGACCTAGCCGAGAGCGGCGAGCTTCGCGCCCGGCCGATGTCCCGTCCTGTATATGACCCTGATGCCGGGAAGGTCGTCGACGACGACCTTGATACTTCTGACCTTGGGCTCATCGCGATCCCGATCCAGGGCGACGGTCGGTGAAGATCGCCGAGACCTTCAGCCACCGAAATGGCCTCGACATCCTCGAGAGCCCCAACTTCGCGGCATCGTTCCACGAGTTCCGAGAGGTCTTGCGCGGGTTGCCGCCGTACCGTTCTGCGGCTGTCAAGAAGACGTCTCCCAAGCACATCATCGACCCAGGTTCGATGAACCGGTGGCTGGATGACCAGCTGGCGGTACGCCGAGATTGGGACTGGCACCCGCTTATCATCGAAGTCGACCCCGAAGACAAGACTCACAACAGTCAGCTTCGTTCGGACTTCCGGAAAGACCGCATCGAAGTAGAAGTCCAATTCGGCAACGTCGCTCGGTACGCGTATGACGTCTACAAGATGGCCATCTCGCTCGCGCTCCAGAACGCTGACGTTGGGCTGATGGTCGTTTGCACGAAGAAGTTCTCGGACATTCTGGGTGGCAACATCGCGTACTACGAGAGAGTGGTCCGCGAGCTGGAGAGATCGCGGCTGACCCTGATCGTCCCGCTCGTTGTACTTGGGATCGAGCCTGACAACTGGATTGCTGAGCGATACCCGCCTTTGTCAGAGGCCCCGACCACAATCGCCGCCGACATCAACAAGGCGCGGAAAGCCCGGGGCCAGGCTGAAGTGCCGCCTCATCTGGCCGATGACGAGCTAACGCTGGAAGAACTCCGCTCGCTGGCGCAGAGGGTCGCGTAAGTTCAGTCGACGCGTTCGACCTTGAGCCCGTAGCGCCCGGCACGTCGCTCAAACGCAAAGAGGCCCCCCTCCAGCAAGCGCACGATCTGATCGCAAGTTGCAGGATTGTCCACAGACCCTTCGTCGACCTTGTTGGCCAGCCCCTTGTCGACAATCAGAGGAACGACCAGCTCGGCGTCGCCGAGGACCACCAGATTCGGGTTGTGAGTCGCAACGATCAGCTGGCGTCGCTCCTTGGCCCCGTAGAGATATCGCACAACCGTCGAGGCGACGAACGGTCCGTCGAGTTGCTCCTCGGGCTGGTCGAGAATCAGCGGAGCGTTGCTTCTCGATGCGAGCACGAACCCGAGCACGATGGACCGTAGCTGCCCCAGGGACAACTCGGCGATTGGACGGCCCGGGCCACGGCCTTCCTCGGCGTAGCGGCCACGAATCTCCGGACGATCCTGAATGACCCAGGTCTCCAACTCGAATAGCGTTTGAAGGGCCTGAAGCACTTTTAGGGATGCATCCGGATCCGGGAAGAACTGCTCGCCGCCGCCGATAGCGCCCAGCTTCTTGACGTCTCCGCTCCAGGCGATTTCCGCAAGCTCGGCAGGGCTCGTGGCGGCCGCGAGTCGTTGCTTCCGGGGCGAATGCATGTCGAATAGCTGGCCGAGTCGGTCGGCAAAGTCTGCTCGCATCCCTTGGCGGGTCCACTTGATGCTCACCGTGACGCCGGGTTCGCCCTCATTCAGGGCAGCCACGAGAGCGTTGGAGTTCTTCTGGCGCTCGGCGAAACGGCTCGCTCCGAGGCTTCGGAGTTCTGTGATCAGCTTCTTTCGTTCGACCAACGCCTGCGCGTACTGCCGCTCCCAGTCCTCGAACTTGCGTATCTCAACGTCGGTCGCCGTCACGCTGCGTCGGATCTGGTCAAGCTGCTCGACTTGAAGAGTCAGTCCAGCCTCAAGGAGTTTCTTTCGCTTCTCCTCAATTGCCGTTTCCCACGCGGCATGTTGCCTCTTCCAGTGGTCCACTATCTCTTGAGAAGGCCGTATCCAGTCCTTGAGCTGTTCGCGCGTCGCGGACTCGGTGCTTCGTAGCTTCTCCCCGACTACGCCGAGAGAGACCTCAAGACCGGCGTCCCCCGAGACGAATTTGGCCGCGGGCTGGCCCGTCAAGTCAACGCTATATTCGACCGCCATCTCTTTGAGATTGGGCGCCTCTGGGAGTTGAGCCTCAGGGAGAGCGGCGATCGCTCGCGACAGCGCCTCTAGCAATGGGGCTTCTGCCGCGAGAGTCTTCGCAAGTGCGGCCACTTCCCCCAACTTCTCATCCGTTGCGGTCGACAACGTCCTATCCAACTTCAAGCGCTTGTCTCTGAGCTTCTTTAGGTTCGCAGTGGCAGGCGCTGTTCGAAGAATGGTGTCTCCGTTTTCCGAAAGGAGAGTCCGGAGGTGTAGCTCCTGGCTGTCAAAGGCGTCCTCGTCCCAGAAGCGCAGCAGAAACTCAAGAGTCGACTTGGGATCGGCCGGATCGTCTCCTTTTACCTCGCCGCCGTAGTTCTGCTCGAGATCCGCGTATGGGAGCGCCAACAATGCAGCGGGCTCATCGAGGTCGAACGTCTCCTCGTAACGCTTTCTACCTGCTCGCCGCGTCGAACCTAGGCCGTCGATGAAGACCAATTCGGTGTAGTCCGGCATATTCGGGCGCTCGTCCACGTCGGACTCAATGGTCCCAGCGAGAACGCCCATGATCGCGGCGAGGCAGGTTGACTTGCCCGAGCCTCGCCCACCGATGAGGCAATTCAGATTGGGCGACAGGTCCAGCTGTACCCCATCGACGAATCCGCCGTGGAAGCTCGCGCTCACAACGTGCGGGTACTGGACTTCAAGACCGGCTTCAAGCTTGCACCTAGAATCAGGGTGCGTAGTCAGCGCTGTCCGGACGGCGCGGAAGTTAGCGACATCGACACGGACCCGAGTGAGCGTGCGCGACGCGCGGTCTGCTCCGACTGCGTCGGGTGAGTGGGCGTCGGACGACATGATCCGGGCGAGCGGTGCCAGCGGCCCAAGAGCTTTCTGGCGCTCGGCCCAGCATTGCCTGCGGACCGGGTCCCCGTCTTCCTTTGTGAAGAAGACCGAGTTGGCGTGCTCAGTGATCTCGACGCCTGCCAGACCACGCTGCACCAACAAGTCTGTAAGGGCTGCCGGGTTCGCTTTGGCCAGTAAACCGTCCGGCTTGTCAATGTGGGCCGCGATTGCGAGACCGTCTCGGCTATGAATCTCCTGGACCATGTCCGCCATTGATCGCGTGGATCGTTGCGGCCCATTCGGCGTGATGGCGCGCAGGTGCAATATGTCTGGCCGCGCAAGATCCTCAAGCCCGGCCAGATTGTCGGGTGAGAATAGACCTAGGAGATGCCCGTCGGCCGTGGTTATCTCGATCCCAGGCAGCACGAGTAGGTCCGGGCCGGCGAGGGAAACAGCCACTCGAACGTTGGCAATGGTGTTGTGATCGGTGATGCCGAGGATCGCGATTCCTTGCCGACGTGCCGCGGCAACCGCGGCCTCGGGGCTCGGTGGGTTTGTTGGCGTCGGTTCGCCGGGCGCCAAGAGCGTGTGTACGTGAAGGTCTGCGCGAACGAACCTAGAACCAGCCACCCTCTTCCCTCCCTGGAGATACCCGCCAAGTGTAGTTCCACGGGACCGCCGACTTCGGGAAGGCGCGCACTCGGAGGAGGAAGACCGCCATCGCTTCTCTCAACGGCCGGTGCCGCCAGGTCTATCGGACAAGCAGTTCGAACGCCGCCGCAAGCGTCCCGCCATACTCTGACAGCCAGGGAGGAGGGCGGTCAGCTGGGAAGGACAGCCAGACGGTGTCTGTACCGGCGGCGCCTCCGTGCTGGTGACTGAGGCCCGCGCGGAAGGGTTGCTCAAGGAGCACAGCCTTTGGCACGATCCAGCACGTTGCGGTGAACGGCGAAATCCCAAGCAGAAGGCACAGGTCGTAGCGCTGGTTCCGTATCTGCTGGAACTTGTAAACGCCTGACTCCCATAGCGTCGAGAACTTGATTTCGATACGACGACCATTTATGACGCGATCGGCGTCCGAGTCGCCGGTCCGCAGGACGTCCAGACCCTTTGCCGCGGCCCATCCTGCTATGAGCTGCTCTCCGATAGCACCTCGTTGACGGGACGGCCTAGTACGTATCCAAGCAAACGGGCTACCCACCCAAGGATCGGTCGCCGGATCGACGTAGTCCTGCATCAGGCCGGCACCAATCGTTGCGAGCAACCGGACTTCCGGGTCCGAGATCGGCCCGGACGGCGCGACGGCTGTCATTCCGGCGCGAAGAGGCGCTGTTGGCGCGGTACCGGCGTGGGGCTATCGCCACCCTCGAAGACCAACCCCTCGATGCCACCCAGACGCGTGCCCATGACACGGAACGCGTCCGGGCTGTTGTCGACAAGTAGGAAACGGCGCCCGAATTCCGCGGCAGCGGCCCCTGTGGTCCCGCTTCCAGCGAAGAAGTCGGCTACCAGCCCGCCCGGCGGGGACGAAGCCTGTACGACGCGCCTCAGGATGCCGAGCGGCTTCTGGTTTGGATAGCCAGTGCGCTCCTTGCCGGCAGTCGGGACGATCGTGTGCCACCACGTGTCCGTGGGCAGCTTGCCCCGCGCAGCCTTTTCAGGTCCGACTAGGCCGGGGGCCATGTATGGGATGCGCTCAACCGCTTCAGCGTCGAAGTAGTAGTGATCGGCATCCTTCACATACACGAGGATGTTGTCGTGCTTCGGTGGCCACTTCTTTGTGGTTCGGGCCCCGTAATCGTAGGCCCATATGACCTCGTTCAAGAAGCAGTCCCGGCCAAAGAGGTGGTCGAGCAGAACCTTGCAGTAGTGAACCTCGCGGTAGTCGACGTGGAAGTAGAGGGACCCGGCAGTCGTAAGTACACGCCGGAACTCCGCCAGTCTTGGCTCCAGGAATCCAAGGTAGTCGTCGTGAACATCGAGGTAACTGGTGCGACCCAGCTCGACGGTCTTGTATCGCCTGCCCTGGAAGCCGGTCCGATCTCCGACGGGGTCCCGGACGGTCCGGAGGCTCATCAAAGTCTGCCGTTTGCCTGTGTTGAACGGCGGGTCCACGTAGATCAGATCCACCGAGGCGTCCGGAAGTTGGGCGAGCACGGGGAGGTTATCGGCCAACAGGACGCAACCACTGGCCGCCCTGGAGAGCACATCCGCGACTGCACGTTCCATGGATCGAGCCTATCACGAGGCGGTCTTCGCGGTGCCACAATCGCTGCATTCAGCTCCCACGCACCGGGGATCGGCTGTGGTAGTGATTCGACTAACGCAGAGCCAACTCGACGATGCAACGGCACTTGCCCGAGCAACCCATGCCAAATGGGGCGCGCGGCGTGGCTACTACCCAAACAAGTTCGAGACCCACCTGAAGGGGAAGATGGGAGAGGTGGCTGTCGAGACCTGGGCAGTCGGGCTGGGTCGGAAAGTCGACTCGGCGTTTCGAGATATGAGCCGCGAAAGGGAGGCCGACCTAGTCATTGACGGCAAGCGCGTCGAGGTGAAGACCTGGGACGTCACGGGATGGCAGGAATGGGGACGTTGCGTCAGGCCACCCCAAGTGCCCCAGCTCCGGGCAAAGGCAGACGCAGTTGTCTGGTGCTACCTGGAGGACGCTGCCGTTACCATCGTCGGCTGGTCAACCCTGAAGGACATCGAGCAAGTCGAAGTCACAGTTACTGGACCGACATACAACCGCCTTGAGAATCATCAGGTGCCCCTGGACGAGGTTCGGGACCTGGGGGATCTCCTCACCACCCTTTAGGAGCTTGCAGATGCCGCGTCAATACTGGTCTCAGCGTCGCGGCCGGGCCAATCCGCCTGTCGATCTGGCAACCGCCGCCAGGCTCTTTGCGTCCCTGGTTGCCGATTTTGAGGCGCGAGGATACCTGCAGAAGTCTTTCGGATACGAATGCGTCGATGGCGGCAACACCGGCGTCGTCGGATCAGACCCGGAGGCATACGTCTATCGCCGAACTCGTCTGGATGGACTTTGGCCCGTCGAGCCCTCATGGCCTTCGTGGGACGAAGACGCCCTCCTGACTGCGGTCGAGTTCCTCTACGACCATGTCGACAAACCGGTCGACGGTTCGTTCCACGGCTACCTCAATTGCGGGTGGCATTACAGAGTCTTTGACGCGCAAGAGGGCCGCCAGGAGTACCGCGAGGAAGTCAATGCCATCCTCCAAAGCCTGGGTGAGGGCTTCGAGGTTCGCCCCAATGGAGAAGTAGTGCGCCTGGCGCCCTCGGGACTTGAGGAGTTGCTCGACGCGCCGCTCCCTGGCTCCGATGACCTGCAGCACTTGGTCGGCGCGGCAGTTGCCAAGTACCGTCGGCGAACGTCCACTCGCGACGATCAGATGGACGCCGTCAGGGACCTCGCCAACATTCTTGAGGCGGTCCGGCCGGAAGCTCAGAAGGTCCTGTCTGGGAAGGACGAGGACGCCATCTTCGGGTTGCTGAACAACTTCTCGATTCGCCACCAAGACAGCCGCCAGCATGGAAACTACGACCCGACCGTTTGGGTCCCGTGGATGTTTTTCTTCCTGCTCGCAAGTCTCCATGCCTGCTTCGGACTCATGCAGAGGTCCGGGTCCGGCGATGATGGGACCAAATCGCCCGGCAGCTAGCCTGCCTGTGCCTTCGATCGCGCGCCGCTGGACGAACCCTGCACCTTCACCCGTATAGTGTCGGGCCGACTCCTCTCGCCCCGACCATAACAACCAATCGAGCCCCATTCCAAGCTCGGTCCCACCCTTGAGCCTTCGCGGACGCGCTCGGGTGCAGCTTGACCTTGCGGGAACCCAGGACGTCGATCCGATCGAACAGCGATTCGGCTAAGAGCTTGCGGCCAGACGGCTCGGCGTCATCCCACAGCTCGGGCAGTTCGCGAAGGGACTCGATCGCCTCTTCCTGCGTCAGCCCATCGGCCTGGACTTGCCTGGCCCGGGCCTCGTCCTGATCCAGCGTCCGCATGGCCGCCTCCAGAGCGGCCGTATCGCGGTCCCGGCGATATCTGGTCATGGCGCCTTCGCGGTCGCGCTCGATGCGGGCCAGGGCGACCGGATCGGGCGAAGTCTCGTCGTCAGCGAGCCGCTCAACTACGGCAGCCGCCAGTTCGGCGTTGGCGCTCACGTGCTTCAGTGCCTGGCGGACCAGATCCTCGTACGAGTCGGCCGGATAGCTCACGCCCTTGTGGCGATGGTCGCAGGCATTGCGGAAGGCTCGCGGTGCGGGCCGGGCGGCGCCGAGCCAATCTGAGCACGGGAAGGTATGTCGGTAGCGGGCGGCCTGGCCGATGAGGTGCCGACCGCAAGCCGAGCAGTGGAGCATCGAGAGCGCATACGGTCGCCGGGTCGTGGGCCGGCCGGGATGACGGCGGCTGAACCTAGATCGGGCGAGCTGGACACGGTCCCAGGTGTTCTGATCGATGACGGCCGATACGCGAGTCGGCGTCCCATCGCGGAGGCGGCCGACATAGACCGGGTTAGTCAGGATTCCGCGGGCCGTGTAGAACGGCAGACCGACCCGTTCCGAAACCTCCCGGTCGGTCATGCCCTCGGCCGCAGCCGCGAATACGGCTCGGACCTCGTCCAGCCTTTCAGGAAGCGGCTCCAGAACCGGCGGCTTGCCGGCGCGGGCGTAGCCGTACGGCGGCTGGCCACCGGGTTCGCCGAGACGTCGGCGCTTGGCGGCCAGGCCCTCGCCGATGCGGCGGCCGAGCTTGCGGCTGTATGACTCGGCTTCGTGGGCCTCGCGGACCAGCTCGTCCCAGCGTTCCGGGTCCGAAGAGACGATCCGCTCGTCGCAGAACACCACGGCGACACCGAGGGCGTGGAGGTCATCGACGGCAATCAGGGTCTGTTTGAGGTTCCGCTGGAACCGGGACACGTAACCGACCAGAAGCACGTCGATTTTGCCGGCCTGGGCCGCGGCGATCATGGCCGCAAACTCCGGACTCTGGTACACGGTCCGGCCCGACTTGGCACTTTGCCAGGCAAAGCCTGTATCGACCAGACCATAGCGCTCGACCATGCGGTCCTGAAGCTCGCGCTGGGCATCGGGACCGAAGTTGTCGTACTGGCCCGTTGTGGATTCGCGGACCCATCGGGCGGCCCGTAAGCCGGCAATCTGGTCGATTGAGCGGGGTAGTTGGTGCATGGTGCTAGTCATAACTCGGTGGCCGCCTTTCCGCTAGCCGTTTCTGCGGGCAAGTCTGCGGGCGTGGGCCTGGCGGACGCATACAGCCAGTGCCCGTACCAGCGGGTCGCCGGGCACGATGGACCGGTTGCCGCCGGACTGACCGGTGGAGTCCGGCTCTTGAACGGGCTGGCGCGGGCGGTTCATTGATGGCCGCCGGGCAGCAATCGCCGTCTGGACCGGTTGGGTCCGGTGGACTGCCCGGGGCTGGCCGGCTGGATGCCGGCGCTGGACCGGTTGGGTTCGTTGGACTGCCCGGGGCTGGCCGGCTGGATGCCGGCGCTGGACCGGTTGGGTTCGTTGGACTGCCCGGGGCTGGCCGGCTGGATGCCGGCGCTGGACCGGTTGGGT
>Ga0182027_10006097_pt1 | contig 18153 bp, 10 predicted proteins | sample 712E1DmetaG_FD_121300 | JGI IMG/M metagenome (GOLD analysis project Ga0182027, IMG submission 121300) | Permafrost microbial communities from Stordalen Mire, Sweden - 712E1D metaG (Illumina Assembly) | ecosystem: Environmental > Terrestrial > Soil > Wetlands > Permafrost | place: Sweden... | reverse complement strand
CGCCTCGCCTACGCCGTCAGGGCACGGCGACCCAACTGGTCGTCGACGGCAAACCGTTTCTCATCCTCGGCGGCGAACTGTTCAACTCGAGTTCCTCCAGCCTCGAGTACATGCAGCCGGTCTGGGGCCGCCTCGCAGCCCAGCATCTCAACACCGTGCTGGCCGGCGTGTCGTGGGAGCTGATCGAGCCGGAGGAAGGGCGCTTCGATTTCAAGCTGTTCGACGGCCTGGTCCGCGACGCGCGGGCACATCAGATGAAGCTCGTGCTGCTCTGGTTCGCCAGCTGGAAGAACGGCATGTCAAGCTACCCACCCGTCTGGGTTAAGCGCGACACCCAGCGGTTCCCGCGCGTGCAGCTGCAGAACGGCGAGATTCCGGAAGTCCTCACGCCGCTTTCGTCGGCGAGCGCCGACGCCGACGCGCAAGCGTTCGCGGCACTGATGAAACATGTGAAGGAAATCGACGCGCACGACCATACGGTTCTAATGGTGCAGGTGGAGAACGAGGTCGGAGTGCTCAACGATTCCCGCGACCGCAGCCCGCTGGCCGAGGAGGAATTTGCCAAACCGGTCCCGGCGGAACTGATGAGCCTTTTCCTGCAACACAAGGAAACGATCGCGCCCGAACTTCGCGGCGTCTGGGAGGCCAACGGCTCCAAAACGTCGGGCACTTGGGCGGAAGTCTTCGGGCCCACCAAACCGAAGGAATTTGTTTTGACCTGGGATCTGCCCGAAGAGCAGCGCAAGACGGAGTGGCGGAAGCTGCACTGGCCGGTCGATGAAATCTTCATGGCGTGGCACTACTCCCGCTACGTCAACCGCGTGGCCGCGGCTGGGAAACGCGAATATAACATCCCGATGTACGCGAATGCCTGGCTTCAACAGCCCGGTTGCGCTTTCCCGGGCACTTATCCCAGCGGCGGACCGCTCCCCCAGGTGGCCGACATCTGGCGGATCGGCGCGCCCAGTCTCGACCTGCTGGCGCCCGACCTCTATGTGCCGGAGTTCGCGGAGCTTTGCGAACGATTCACGCGCGCAGGCAATCCGCTCTTTATCCCGGAAACCAACGGGGGCCCGGAAGCAGGCAGCAACCTGTTTCTCGCCGTCGGCGCGTTCAACTTGATAGGTTTCTCGCCTTTTGGAATCGACCGGCCTGAATTGCCCCGGCCCGCAGCGTCCAGCAATTCGCCGTTCCCCGCGCCCCCTGCGCCGGGACTCGGCGGCAACTATGAGATCATGGCCCAGATCGCCCCGCTCGTGCTGGCCCATCAGGGCACGGACAGCATCGTCGGCTTTGTCTTGGACAAGGAGCATCCATCCCTTGTCACAAATCTGGGCGGAACGACTGTCGAGATCAGCCTCGATGACCTTTTCGGCCGCAAGGCGGAGAAGGGGTACGGCATCGTGGTCGCGGTCGGCCCCGGCGAGTTCGTCGGCGCCGGCACCGGATTTCGCGTCATCTTCAAGTCGGATGGTCCCGGTCCGGCCAAGATCGGCGTCGGCACGGTCGACGAAGGCGTGTACCGCGACGGGAAATGGATTCCGGGCCGCCGGCTCAACGGCGACGAAGACGATCAGGGGCGGGCGTGGCGTTTCAATTCCTGGGCGCTCCAGATCGAACGGTGCACGACGTATCGCTGCAAGTAGAGGCAGGAGCTCGTCGGACTTCGTCCTCCGTGCTCCTTGTCAAATGGCAGGCGCCATTTGGGACGGACTTATGCATAACAGAGCGTGAAACCTAAAAAATGGTCTCGTGGGGGCGGAGGCCGGACAAGAATCCAGTTGAGACCGGATTTTGACGATACCGACCCCCATTTTTCGCCCGAGAAGAGGTCTGGGTTGAAGTTTTACGCCGCGGCCGCGAGGTTTTTGAGGGTGAAGAGCCGTTTGAGGTTATAGCTCACGCAGACCAGGGTCCACTCCAGCGAGACTTTTGCATGGCCCCTCAAGCTGAAGCGCCGGAAGCCCATCACCTCTTTGATGATGCCGCTTTCCGGATCGGTGAAGTTGTACTGTGCCTTCGGGTCCGGCGTCGCGCTCGGAGGCGTCGGCTCCGGGCCTCGCGGCTTTTTCCCAGCCTCGCGCTGCGCCTGGCGCTTGGCTTGCTTGGCCTGTTAATCGGCTTGTTGAACAATGCGAGCATCATCCTCGGGGGGTATTGCTCGCTGCCGCTCCCGCACTCATTTACCCGAAAGTGTGCGATGGACAACTGTTCCACGGCATCGAGGATAAAATGCACGATGTGACCGGCGGGCACCTGTTCGGCTCCGCTCACAGTCCAGACCCTTCGACTCTGCTCAGGGTCCAGACCATTCCCGAAGATCATACGGCAGAAACATCGGTGTCTGGCGATCTAAGTCGATTCTGCTGGCCAGCAGAACGCTCGGGCATGCTGCTACGACGCCCTTCAGCGAAGAAAGTTTTTCCAGATAAAGAACTTTCTTCATATATTTCTGTTTCAGGACCAAACGGCGTCCGCCGTTTGTTTAGCAGCATGGAGGGCCGAAGCCCGACAGGCTGCTGCTAGTCATCGCGAAATCTTCGGTTGTCCCGCGTGGCACGGGCATCTTGCCCATGTCTGACGGCTGCCCCCGTAACACGTGCGGGACCAGCCTTCGCCAGGCGCCACGGCTGGCAGGCTGCCCGTGCCACTTCCAGCAGGATCTGCGATCTTCCGGCAATTCTGCGACACACGCCTTGGCAACGATCCATCCTCAGGGTTGCACGAGTTCGAGGCTTTCGAGGGCGATCGACTCCCATCCTTTGATCAGACTGCGGAATTCGACGCGATTGGCCCCGGCATCAAGCGTCACCCTGAGACCGAGGGTCTTCCATTCGCCGCCCGTAGGCGGCAGGTCGAGCGGATGGCCGGAAGCATCACCGATGGCCACCTCGTAAGGCAACGCCTTGTCGGAGGTATTCTGATACAGGAAACGCAGGATGGCCTCGCCCGAGTGCGGCGCGACAACGCCCCACGTCAGACTGGTCCCGAGATGGCAGAGATTGCGAACCGCCCCCTGGCCGTTCGAACCGCTGCCATTCTGAATCTCCGCCATGCCAGCGCGGGCCGCGCGGGTGGCCGGATAAATGGCAGGCGGATGCGCGGCGCGTACGAATCCGAGAGTATTGAACCGGAATCCGGGTTGGTCCACATAGACGAGGAGGCTGACCTCGCCCGGATTGAGATAGACGCCAGGAATGGTGACGTCTTTCCAGGCGCCGTCACCGCCGGTCGCCTGCACGTCGATGACCGCCACCACCTGATCGAGCGCCACGACACGGAGGCGGCCGCCACCCTCTGCGCTGGCCACTCGGGCGGTAAGGTCGAACCACCCTCCCCGTCCGCAATCAATCGTATAGCGCATCCATTCATTGGCGCAAAGGCCGCCGAGCACGTAGCCGCCGCCGGCATCGGTACCGTCGATGATCGAGAAATCATCCGGACGATAGGTGGCCTTTCCCGGCAACGGTCGCGTGGTGTGGAACGCAATGCCCTCGCCCCCCTTGTCGTAGTTGATCGCCTTGATGCGATTGGGCAGCGCTGGCGCCGGATAGAAATGCGGTATCGGCCGGCCCGGTGAGCCGGCGGCCTCGCCCTTGGGATCGATCACCTCTGCCACCAACTCAGGAGAAGGACGCGGCGGGAGCGCGATGCCATCAAGTGCCACGCGAATCACATGACGCGTCTGCGCGCCCACGGCCGGCAGCGTGACCGAGAGCACGCGCGTATCGGCAGACCACCCGTGAGCGAGCGCTGCCCCATCGACGGACGCGACGCCGGTCGGCGTCGATTGCAGGTGGAAACGCGCGATATAGGTCGCCGGCGTAAACCGCTTGTTCGACTCGTCGATGGTGAGCACAACCTCCCGGGCTGATTCCTCGCACGCGATCTGCGTGACCGTGAATTCGCCTCTCCGGTAGCCAAAAGTGTTGCCGTCGTCACTGTAGAGCGTGAAGCCGGAATTGCCGGAGGGATACACTTCAAGCGTGAGCGGATCCCACGGTTTCTCCGACGTGTTCTTCATGTCGGGCGCCATCGGGATGATCGCGCCGGCGCGCACTGCCACCGGGATGCGATTCTGCGGGGCGGCGACCACCCATGAACGCCCCCCCGCGTATTCGACACCCGTATCCCAGTCGAACCAGCGGCCCGGCGGAAAGTAGACCGAGCGGTTCGTCTGCCCCTCGTGCAACGCAGGAGCGACCAGCAGTTCGCGGCCGAAGAGATATTGGTCGCCGGGTGTGGCGACCGACTGCGCGTCGTCCTGGAATTCGAGCGCCAGCGGCCGCACGAGTGGCACGCCGGTCCGGCTCGCCTCCCAGGCGTAGGAATAGATGTACGGCAGCAGCCGGTAACGGAGCTGCAGGTAATGCCGGCAGCTTTGCTCCACCGCAGGACCGAACTGGTAGGGCTCCGGCCGGCCGCCCGCCTTGTGCGCGCGGGTAATGGGCGAGAACACGGAAAACTGCATCCAGCGTTCGTAGAGCCGCGCATGGGCGCCCATCTGGTCGTTCTTGTAGTAGCCCTCCATGAATCCGCCGGTGTCGCACGTCCACCATGCGAGGCCGGAGAGGCCGCTGTTGAGCATCTCGGGCGGATGCGCGCGAAGGGTGGCGTAGTCGCTGTAAATGTCGCCCGTCCACACCGCGGCATGGTGGCTTTGCGATCCGGCCGAGCCCGTGCGCGTCAGGATGACCGGACGCCGGTCGGGCGTCTCGGCGAGCTGGGCGCCTTCAAAACTGCGCGTGACCCGCTGCGAATACTCGTTGTGCACATTCGCCGGACGGCCGCCGAAATAGTGCGCCTGCGGCGGTTCGCCCTCGGGCTCGGTGAGATCGAGCCACCAGCCGGAGATGCCGTCGCGCAGGCGCGCCCGGACCTGCGGCCACAGCCAGTCGTTCATCTTCGGGTTGGTGAAATCCAGCAACTTGCCGCCGTAATAGCCGGCATCCACGGGTTGACCCGCGCCATCGGTCGCAAACACGCCGGCCGCCCAGCCCGTGGCGAACGTCGGCGACTCCTGCCGGATCATAGGACCGGACTGGGACACCACGATCTTCACGCCCTGTTTCGCATACCCGGCGATGCGATCGGCGGGAGTCTTGCCGTCGACGAACCAGCGTTTGGCCCACTGGAAGTTGTTCGCCACCTCCGGCCAGTCGTAGTCGATCACCATCGCGTCGACCGGAAAGCCGCGGGCCGTGAGCTGCTGGCAGGCATCGCCCAGCATGCTCCAGTCGTAGTACGTGCATTTGCTCTGCCAATAACCGAGCTCCCACAGCGGGGGAAGCGACGGCCGGCCGGTGAGCCGCGTGTAACGTTCGATCACGTCGGCGATCTTCGGACCGGCGATGACATACAGGTCTATCTCGCCGCCCTCAGCATCGAGACGAAGTTCGTCCGCCTTGGTCGCGCCAAGGTCGAAGCGCAGCCGGTGGGCGTTGTCGAAAAACATACCGTAGGTGCGGCCGTCGGCCTGCAGCCCGACGAGCAGCGGCACCGGATATTCGGCGGTCACGTTGCCCGAGTTGATCTGCTGGCCAGCCCAGAGTTCGCGGATGACACCGCGCCGGTCGAGCCGGCCGTTGTTGTGATTGTCCTGTCCGAGACCCATGAGGCGTTCGCCTTTGCCCAAAGGCCGCACGAGCTTCCAGGCTTCGCCGCCAGCGACGGCGGTAATGACCGTCGGCGGAATGAGCAGGGCGCCTTCTCCCGTCCGCACCTCGAAGGCCAGCGTGCGGCGATCGATCGAGACCACCAGCGCATCGGTGCGGACGACCGTGACATCGCCCGATTTGGAGACGGCCAGCGGCACGCGCGAAGTCGGCGCCACATCGGTCGCGAGCGAAGGAAGGCGAAAGAACTCCCCGGCGGGTTTCAGCCAGAGGCGCACAAGGGAAGGATCGAGCGCCTCAATGCGCAGGTGCGCCCCGCCGGCGCCCGCGACGTCGACACGTGTGTCGGCAGCAGATCCAAGCGGCGCCATGGCCGAGACAAAACAGACGCCGAAAACCAGGATTTGTTGGAAGCGGTGGGTCATGGGGAAGGTCATCAATGAGCCACACCAATACTCTTCTACTCAACAAATTTCGCGGGAGCATCGCTCGCGTAGGGCGCGTCTGCCGATTGACGGCGAAGCAGGCTGGGAAGCCTGCGCCACTCTCGGCAAGCCTCCGGACTCACCGTCAATCGGCAGATGCGTGCGCCGGTCGCAGACTGGCGTCACCCGGGCTCGAAACTCAATCGATGCTCCCTGGGCATCACCGACAACAAAACAAGTATTTGGAGGTATTGGGATTCCACGGTATTCTCTGAGGCGTTGAAATGCTTCGCTCCCGCGCCACATTTGGTTGCGACGGAAGCAAGGCGTGTGTCGTATTGAATCTAAATTCCGCAGTTGAGGCGGAATCGGCTCGCTGGCGCTCGCCGCCACGAGGAACCGAAGCCTCAACTGCGGAATTCAGGTTGAATCCTTTCTCCGCATGGAACCCGCCGCCACACCACCAGAACGTCCCCGCCCCATCCAGGGCGCAGTCCTTCGAATCCTTCTGGCGCTGAGCCTGTCGCACATGCTCAACGACATCATCCAGTCGTTGCTGCCGGCGATCTATCCGTTGCTCAAGCAGTCGTTTCACCTGACCTTCGCGCAGGTGGGCCTGATCACCTTCGCCTTCCAGCTCACCGCCTCGATGCTGCAACCCTTGGTGGGGTTCTACACCGATCGCAAACCCCGGCCATTTTCGTTGGCGATCGGCATGAGCATGACGCTCGTCGGGCTCATCCTGCTGTCGCAGGCCGCCAGCTTCCACGCCATCCTCGTCGCCGCCGCCATGGTGGGAACGGGATCCTCGATCTTCCATCCGGAAGCTTCGCGCATCGCCCGGCTGGCCTCGGGCGGACGCCACGGATTTGCCCAGTCGGTCTTCCAGGTCGGCGGCAACCTCGGCACCTCGCTTGGACCCTTGCTGGCGGCGCTGATCGTCGTACCCCATGGGCAGAAGAGCGTGCTGTGGTTCTCGCTGGTCGCCCTGCTCGGCATCGTGGTGCTCACCAGCGTGGGCGCCTGGTATCGAGCTCATCTCGACCAGGTGCGCGGCCGCAAACCGCAGGCGCCGGGCCGGCATGCCACGCTCTCTCCCCGGCAGGTCGGCCTGGCATTGGGCGTTCTGGTAGCGCTCGTCTTTTCCAAGTACGTGTATCTCTCCAGCCTCACCAATTACTACACGTTTTTCCTCATCGCGAAATTCGGACTCTCCGTGCAGGCGGCCCAGGTCCGCCTGTTCGTTTTCCTTTTCGCCGTGGCTGCAGGCACAATCGTGGGCGGATTGGTCGGCGACCGTTTCGGCCGCCGCCTGGTAATCTGGATCTCCATCCTCGGTGTCGCGCCGTTCTCCCTGTTGCTTCCCTACGCGAATCCCGGGTGGACGATCGTGCTCACCGTGTTCATCGGATTCGTCCTGGCGTCAGCGTTTCCAGCAATTCTCGTTTACGCGCAGGAATTGCTGCCCGGCAGGGTCGGCCTGATCGCCGGCCTTTTCTTCGGCCTGTCGTTTGGCATCGCGGGCATTGCGTCTGCGCTGCTCGGAAAGCTCGCCGACCACACCAGCATTTTCTTTGTCTACAACGTCTGTGGCTACCTGCCGCTGATCGGCCTTCTCACCGGCTTCCTGCCAAATCTGGATCGGCCCGCAGCCGCGAAAGACTGAGTCGCGCTAGCAGCGGGTCGGACTTCGTCCTCCGCGCTGCTAGAATAAAATGGCTTCGCCATTTTCGAGAGCCAGGAATGGGCTATTTCTCTCGATTGACGGTGGCGTCTGGCTGTCCGTTGTGGCAAGGACATCTTGCCCGTGGGTTTGCATGGTGGCATGGGCAGCCTGCCAGCCGTAGCGCCTGGCAAAGGCTGGTCCCGCCCATGCGTTTGCGCAAAGCCATCGGACATGGGCAAGACCCAGCCTTCGCCGGAGGCTTTGGCGGGCCGGTCGCCCATGCCACTCTGCTGGCCAGCTGAGGACAACCGACAATTCGAAAACGCTCTCTGCCACGCGGAATCAGAAACAGATTCCGGTTGCAGTACGCCCTGTCGAAAGACAGTTTCACCAAGCTCGGTGCATTTTGCGGCCAGCTCGTTTCTCCGCTCTTTGCCCGCTGTTCCAGCCTGCAGTTTTCTGGCACCATCGACCGGAGGGACATGATCTTCGAATCGCGGAATGATTGGAGTATCACTTGAATGATGACAACGCCGTCGGGCTGATTCTTCCCGCCCGCCCTTCCCTAAGGCGGAATGTGATGTGGATCGCATCCGTCGCGCTCATCTATTTCCTGGCGGCGCGGCTCAGCCTGATGCTGTTGTTCCAGCCGGAAGGCATCGCAGCCATCTGGCCACCGACCGGCATTTTTCTTTCGGCCGTCCTGCTAGCCCGGCGCAACTTGAGACCCTGGCTGGTCGGGACCCTCTTCGTCACTGACCTCATTGCGGAAGTTCTCGCGGGCACGCCGTTTCTCGTCAGCGCCGTTTATTCGCTGTCGTTGGCGGGCGATGCAGTTTTCGGCGCCTGGCTGCTTTTTCGTTTCGTCGGCGAGCCGATCTCGTTTCAAAGGATTCGCCACATGGCCGGCTGGCTGGCACTCTCGGTCCTGTTTAGCAACGCCCTAACGTCGTTGGTGGCGGCGGCGGCATCCACGTTTCTTCCAGGAGTCCATTCATTCTGGAATTCCTGGCGATGGTCGGCCGCTCCCGATGGCGTCGGCAATCTGCTGGTGACTCCTTTGATTGTGACTTGGTCCGCCTGGATCCACATCCGTTCGAAGATCTGGAGCCGGCAACGGGCGGTCGAAGGGGCAGCGTTGTTCATTTCGATGGCGGTGCTGAGCTTCTCCCTTTTCAGCAACCTGTCCGAACACAAGCTGTTCGCGCTGTTTCTGCCCTACGTGACCTTGCCGTTCCTGTTGTGGGCGGCGTTGCGTTTCGGGGTGCGCGGCGTAGCTACGGCGCTGGTCGTCCAAGCCGCGATTGCCGTCCCGTTTGTCGCGACGGGCAACGTCCCGGGTTTCTCCTTTGATTCCGGCGTCCTGGACGACGTGATTGTTCTGCAGTTGATCCTGGCCGTCACAGCGATTCCCGCGTTGTTCATGGCCGTGGTGGTCACCGAGCGCCAGCAGGCTCACGAGGGGTTGGAAGAGAGCGAGCAGCGGTATCGCACGATGATGGACCAGGCAGCCGACGGAATCTTCATGCGCGATGAGGCTGGCCGGATCCGGGATGTAAACCGGAAGGCCTGCGCGAGCCTGGGCTACACCCGGGATGAACTGCTTTCCATGACCGTCGGGGATATCGATCATGAGACGATCCAAGCGGGAAACCAAAGGCTTTGGGGTAGAATCCTTGCAGGTGAGAGCTTCACATTTGAGAGCCACCAGATACGCAAGGACGGCAGCATCCTTCCCGTAGAAGTGACCCTTGGTTCGGTTCAACTGCCTTCCGGCCCTGCCGTCATGGGCATCGTCAGGGACATCACCCAGCGCAAGCAGGCGGAGGAGAGACTGCGCCAGACCAACCGGGCTCTGCGAATGGTCAGCGACTGCAACCAGGAACTGGTGCGCGCGACGAACGAAGCCGATTTGCTGCAGGGCATCTGCCGGATCGCCGTCGAGCATGGCGGCTACCGCATGGCGTGGGTCGGCTTTGCGGAGCGGGATGAGGCGAAGTCGGTGCGTCTGGTGGCGCAGAGTGGCTTCGACGATGGATACCTCGACCAGCTGAACATCACCTGGGCCGATGCCGAGCGCGGACGCGGTCCCACTGGCACAGCCATCCGGACCGGCCAGCCCGTGGCGACCCGGGATATCCGCAGCGATCCCGCGTTTGCGCTGTGGCGCGAGGCGGCGATCCGGCGCGGATACGCTTCGTGCATCGCCCTGCCGCTGTCGAACGACGGCCGTTGTTTTGGCGCATTGATGATGTATTCGATGGAGCCAAACGCCTTCGATCCCGAGGAGGTGAAACTGCTGTGCGAACTGGCTGGCGATCTGGCCTACGGGATCGGCTCGTTGCGCCAACGGGCTGAGCGCGAGCTGGCGGAGGCGGCGCTGCGGGAACGCGAGCAGCGTCTTGTTTCCGTCTACGATGCCGTTGGGGATGTCATCTTCCAACTGGACGTGGACACGGAGGGTCGCCACCGCTTTTCCTCCGTGAACCGGGCATTCCTCGCCACAACCGGATTGACCGCCGCACAGGTGGTCGGCCAACGGGTGGACGAGGTCATCCCGCAACCCTCGTTGAGTTTGGCGTTGGAGAAATATGCAACTGCAATCCGGGAGAAAAAGATCGTGCGCTGGGAGGAGACTTCCGACTATCCGACCGGCAGGCTGACCGGGGAAGTTAGCATCGCGCCTGTCTTTGACAAGGCAGGCCATTGCACCCTCCTGATCGGCGCCGTGCATGATGTCACCGAGCGCAAGCGGACGGATGAAACATTGCGGAAGAGCGAGGAACGCTTCCGCGAGCAGGCCGCGCTGTTGGACGCCGCAAACGACGCCATCTACGTGCGGGCGATGGACCATACCGTGACTTACTGGAACGTCGGTGCCGAGCGGCTCTATGGCTGGTCGCGCGCCGAAGCGCTGGGCCACCCGATCACTGAGCTGGGCGATGTGGATCCAGAGGCTTTCGCGGCAGCGCACGCCGAGCTCCTGGATCAGGGCAGTTGGTCTGGCGAGCTCAACAAAACAAGCAGGTCAGGTCGGAAATCCGTCGTGTTTTGCCGTTGGACTCTGTTGCGGGACGATCAAGGCGCGCCCAGGGAAGTCCTGGCCATCAACACGGACATCACGGAGAAAAAGCACCTGGAGTCCCAATTTCTGCGGGCCCAGCGCATGGAGGGAATCGGGTCGCTGGCGGGCGGCATCGCCCACGACCTGAACAACATTCTGACCCCCATTCTGTTGACCATGCCGCTCCTGCGCGAAACGGCGACCGATTCTGAGAGCCGCGAAATGCTCGACACTGTCCAAACCTGCGCCCAGCGCGGCGCTGACATCATCAGGCAACTGCTCACGTTTGCCCGCGGACGGCCCGATGTTCGCGTGCCCCTGCCGATGCGCCACCTCCTGCGCGAAATGGACACGATCATCCGCGAGACTTTCCCGCGGAACATTCACCTGGTCATCACCGTGCCCGATGGACTCTGGTCGGTATTGGGCGACGCCACCCAAATCCATCAGGCGCTCATGAACCTGTGCGTCAACGCCCGCGACGCCATGCCTGCCGGCGGCACGATGACGTTTGCGGCGGAGAACCAGACCGTCGACAAGGCGCTCGCCGAGGTAACGCCTGACGCGAGGCCCGGCGCCCATGTGTGCGTGAGCGTGACCGACACAGGCACCGGCATCCAGCCGGAGCAGTTGGAGCGCATCTTCGACCCGTTCTTCACCACCAAGGAAATCGGCAAGGGCACCGGCCTGGGGTTGCCCACCGTGTTGGGGATCGTGAGGGGACACGGTGGCTTTGTTCGGGTCGACAGCCGGGTTGGGCGAGGCACGAGATTCGAGTTATTTCTCCCGGCCTCGACTGAAGCGAACGCGGTCGCCACACCCGACCGCGAGCCTCCTCCGCCGCGCGGGCAAGGCGAGCTGATCCTGGTGGTGGATGACGAAGCGGCCGTGCGCGTGGTGGTGCGACGCATGCTGGAGGTTTTCGGTTACCAGGTGCTGGCGGCCGAGGAAGGCAACGAAGCCCTGATCCTCTTTGGCCAACGTCGCGCCGAGATCAAGGCCGTCATTGCGGACATGATGATGCCTGGCATGGACGGGCCAGCGCTCGTGCAGGCCTTGCGGCGCCTCGAACCGCGACTGCCCATCCTCATCATGACTGGGCTGGCTGAGCGGGCGGGCATCAAGGGACTGGAAGACCTCGAACTGCCGCAGTTGCTGACCAAGCCTTTCGCGCCGCCCGCGCTGCTCGTCGCGCTGCACGATGCGCTGGCGGTGGATTCACGGAAGGTTTACCCGGCGGGATGATAATCGCTGCCGAGGGATTGAGCCTGGATCCCGCAGTTGAGGCTTCCGCTCCTCGTGGCTGCGAGCGTAAGTCCCTCGACCCGCTCGGGGCCTTGACCCATTCGACTCCGCTCAGGGTCATCCTGAGCCTGTCGAACGGATGAGTTTGTCGAAACGGCGAGTGGATTCCGCCTCAACCGGGGAATCTAGGTTGTGTGGCGCTGATGGCGCAGCGCCCTCCAGTTGCATTTTTTCCTGACGCACGAGGCAGGGCGCTCTGCTGGCCAGCAGAGCCGGGCGCGCCGGGCAGGACGGACGGCCCAACCCCGCCGTCGCTAATCTGCGCGCCTCGTTAGTCGGATCCTTTCCGCCGCCAGCGGACGCCCAAGGAGGCGTTCGCCGCGAGCGGAGAACCACGCGGCGTCGTCCGTTGTGACGAACCGCCTGAGTCCGCTGCGGCCCAGCCGCGCCTCTTCCTCTGGGTGACGCTCCAGCCAGTTTACCAGACGCGCAGCCACGATCTCTCCTTGCGCAAGAATCTCCACTTCGTCCGGAACCAGCAGACGAAGCGCGGGCAGCAGCAGCGGATAATGGGTGCAACCGAGCAAGATCCGCTGGGGTCGTCGGCCGGAGTTCAACACCGGAGCCAACGACCGCCAGAGAAACCACTCAGTGCCAGGGCCATCGAGCTCCCCGGCCTCGACCAGCGGAGCCCAGAGGGGACAAGCCTGTTGGATAAGCTCGAGGTTCGGCGCAAGTTTGCGCAGCTCCAGGCCGTAGGAATCGGACGCAATCGTGCTCTCGGTGCCGAGCACCGCAACGAGGCCTGTCGCCAGCGACGGAGGAGTCCGTCCGGGAATGGCGCCGGGCGGCAGCCCAGCCAGGGCCTCGACCGAGGGGCGCACCACGCCGAGCACGCGCCGGTCCGGCCGGTGGCTGGGCAGGTGCAGCTGCTGAATATTGCGCAGGGCGCGGGTCGACGCAGTATTGCAGGCAAGGATCACGAGTGTGCAGCCCTCGTCGAACAACCATTCGACCGATTCCAGCGTGAATTCGTAAATCACGTCGAGACTGCGCGCTCCGTAGGGTGCCCGGGCGCTGTCCGCGAGGAACACGTAATCGTATTGCGGCAACGCAGAGAGCAGCGAATTCAACACGGTGAGTCCGCCGAACCCCGAATCGAAGACACCGATCATGGCACGCTCAAGGACTGGCCGTTGTCCTTCGGGCCGAGGGTCAGGATGAACGGAGCCGCTTTTTGTGCCCATTCCTGCGCCGTCGGATGATTGGCGGCGCGGGCGCCGAAACATTTCTGAAGCATGTCCGTGTTGACTATGCCGGGGCTGAGCGGCACGGCGGCCATGCCTTCAGGCAATTCCTGCGCCAGTGCTTTAGTGAGCCCTTCGATCGCCCACTTCGAGGCGCAGTATGGGGCGACTTCGGGCGAAGTCGCCCGCCCCCAACCCGAGCTGAGATTCACGATCACGCCCCGTTGGGCCTCGATCATCGCCGGGACCAGGGCACGAATCACGTTGGCAACGCCCTTGATGTTCACGTCGACCAGCTTCGAGAATTCTGCGGCCGGCACCTTCCACAACGGCGCCCGTTGGTTCATCAACCCGGCGTTGTTGATCAAGAAATCCGGGGCGCCCGCAACGAGGATTCGCTCGGACCACATGCCGACCTTCACCGGCTCGGTGACGTCAACGACATCGAAGTTGTGCGGCTCGGGGTATATGGAGCGCAATTCAAAGACCTCCATGCCGTTTCGTCCGCAACCGCTGACCGTGTGTCCATGCGCAATATACCACTCCGCCAGCGCGCGCCCCAATCCGCGGGTGACCCCAGTGATGACGATATGCATGCCTAGCAGCGTGTCGTACTTCGTCCTCCCGGTGCTAGCAAAAAATGGCGGAGCCATTTCTTAGGATTCCGCGCGCAACGCCCGCGGAATCCTACCGCGCCTGGAGGCTGAACTTGTTGAGGCCGATCTTGCGGCAGGTATCCATCACAAACGCCAGCCGCTTCAGCGGAGTCGTCTCGTCGGCCTGGATGAGCACAGGGATGTTGCGGTCGATCTTGCGCACCGCCCCCAGCAGGGCTTCGAGCTGTTGATCGCTGGCCGGCTTGCCGTTGAAATCCATCTTCCCATCCTTGTCGATGGCGATGGTCACAGAACCCTTGAACTCATTCTTTCCCGCCGTGTCGACCTTGGGCAGCGTGATATTGAGCGCGGCGCCCGACTTGAACTGCATGGTCACGAAGGCAAAAAAGATCAGCATCGTGAGCACATCGATCAGCGGCACCAGCATCAGTTCCGGCTTTTTGCGGCGCTTTTCGTAGAGGGCCATGGTGCAGAGGCAAGCGTGGGGCGTCGATCAACGGACGGACGCGACCGCCGGCTCGCGGGTCACGTGCGCACTTGATCGGCGGCTGTTGATCCGCTCCAGCAGCGAATCAATTCTCACCGCATAGTTCTCCACCTTGCGCTGCAAATACCCGCCCCCGACGAGCGCCGGGATCGCCACGCTCAGCCCGATAACTGTGGCCGACAATGCGAGAGCCACGCCTTTCGTGAACGCCACCGGATCCGGCAGGCCGGTGTCGGAATTAATCTGCGAAAACACCCGCAACAAGCCCGTGACCGTGCCCGTCAGGCCCAGAAGAGGCCCTGCGGCATAAATGATGTCAAGATACGGAATGCCACGTTCCATCCGGTTGATCTCCAGCCGGGCAAATGCCTTGACCGCATCCTCATCGTGATCGTGGTCTTCAGCGAAGTCCAGAATCCGGGCCAGCACGGAATGTTTTCCGCCCGAATAGGGCTTGTTCTCAATGATGGCGTCGACCAGGTCCTGCGGCATCACAACGTTGGTGCGCAGTGCATAGGTCCGTTCGAAGATGATGAACACCATCGCGAATGAGCAGATGCCCAGTGGGTAGATCAGCAGACCAGCACCCTCAATGATTTCGATCGCGGCAAGACCAGTAGGTATCAGCATGGCGGGAGATTTCAGGAATAGACGCCTGGGGCGCGAAAAAGATTCATTTATTTTCCGACGCCCTCTGTCGAAACATAGGTCAGGTGGCCAGATACGGCAAACGGGAAGCGAGCCTTTTAACCTCCGCGACGCCTTCCAGCAAGTCTCCGATCGCGTCCCATCGGCCGTTCACAAGCGCCTCCCGCGCACTCTCCCGCATCGCGACCCTGGCCGTCTGTCCGCCGAAGCGGATCTCCAACCGGGCCACGTCGACCACCACCTCGGCAGAGGGGTTCATTTCGAGGGCCGCAGCGATTCTCTGAATATCCGCCCGGCTGGCGCTCACGCACGGGATGCCCAGCGTCGTGCAATTGCCGAAAAAGATCTCGGCATAGCTTTCCGCGACAATCGCGCGAAAGCCGTGCTTCAGGAGAGCCTGCGGCGCATGTTCGCGTGAACTCCCGCACCCAAAATTGGCGCCGGACAACAAGATCGCGGCGTTCTTGAAACGCGGATCGTTGAGCGGGTGCGGACGGTCCGAGCCGTCGGCGTTCTTACGGACATCATAAAAGAGATATTCGCCGAGGCCGTCGAACGTGACGCATTTCATGAACCGCGCCGGGATGATCCGGTCGGTGTCGATATCATTGCCTGGAACGAAGACTGCGCGACCGGTGACCGATGTGATTTTTTCGAGAGACATGGGAGAAGAGTTCAGGGTTCTGGGTTCAGAGTTCAGAGTTTTGAGTTCTGAGTTCCGGGTTTTGAGTTCTGGGTTTTGGGTTTTGAGTTCTGGGTTTTGGGTTTTGAGCTCTGGGTTTTGGGTTTTGAGCTTTGCGCTGGTTGGTTTGGTTAACCCTAAACGCTATACCCAACACTCAAAACTTCGCCGTCAGCCCCGGCTGATGCCGAACACTTCCCGCGCGTCGGACACCCGGCCAGTCACCGCCGCCGCGGCGACCATGAGCGGGCTCATGAGCAGCGTGCGGCCGGTGGGACTGCCCTGGCGGCCCTTGAAATTGCGGTTGGAGGAACTGGCACAGAGCTGGTCGCCGACGAGTTTGTCCGGGTTCATCGCGAGACACATCGAACAACCGGCTTCGCGCCATTCGAATCCGGCCTCACGGAAGATGCGATCGATGCCCAGCGACACACAGAGAACGCCAACGCCCTGCGAGCCCGGCACCGCAATCGCCTTGACTCCCGGCGCGACCCGCCGGCCTGCGAGAAATTTCGCAACCTCTTGGAAATCGCTCAATCGCCCGTTCGTGCAGGAACCGAGAAAAGCCACGTCGATCTTCGTTCCGTTGATCGGGGCGCCCGGCGAGAGCTTCATGTACGCCAACGCCTCCTCGATCGAAGCCTTTTCATCGACCGTGGCGCTCTTGGACGGATCGGGAATGCAGCCATCGATGCCCACGGCCTGCCCCGGATTGATGCCCCAGGTCACCGTCGGCGGAATGTCCTCACCGCGGATCGTGACAACATCGTCGTACGCGCACCCAGGATCGCTGACGACCGCCTTCCAGCCGGCCACGGCAGCATCCCACGCCGCGCCCTTGGGAGCGTACGGCCGGCCTTGGAGGTAGGCGAACGTCGTGGCGTCGGGATTTACATAGCCGACGCGCGCTCCGCCCTCGATCGACATGTTGCAGACGGTCATCCGCTCTTCCATCGAGAAGCGGTCGAACACCTCGCCACCATATTCATAGGCAAAGCCCGTGCCTCCGTTGACGCCGAGCGTCCGGATGATGTGCAAAATGACGTCCTTTGCATAAACCCCCGGGCATAGCCGCCCGGTGACGTTGATCCGGCGCACCTTCAGCTGGCCCAGCGCCATCGTCTGCGTGGCCAGCACATCGCGGATCTGCGTGGTGCCGATGCCAAACGCGATGGCCCCGAACGCGCCGTGGGTGCTCGTGTGCGAATCACCACACGCGATGGTGGTTCCCGGCTGGGTGATGCCCTGCTCGGGTCCAACGACATGGACGATGCCCTGCTTGCCCGTCGAGCGGTCAAAGAAGGTGATGCCGAATTCCCGGCAGCTCTGGCGCAGCGACTTGATCATCGCGTCGGCCAGCGGATCGGCATAAGGCTCGGCGACCTGGTCGGTCGGCACGATGTGGTCGACCGTCGCAAACGTGCGGTGGGGCATCAACACTTTGAGCCCGAGATCGCGGAGCATGCCGAACGCCTGCGGGCTGGTCACCTCATGGATCAGATGCGTGCCGATCAGGAGTTGGGTCTGGCCGTTGGCCAGGGTGCGCACCGTGTGCGCTTCCCAGACTTTTTGAAAGAGTGATTTGGGCATGGGAGGAGATAGATTTGGAGAATTAGCGGCGACGTCAACGAGACTCGGCAATAGTGTCAGCGGCAAACGGCTGCCGCACCGTCACGGTCGGCGTGCCAAAAGGTAGAGGCGATGGAATGCCAGCTCGACCAGGCCATCAGGGCCGGCCTGCCGGCGAAAGGCCGAGGCGAGAATCTCCCGCGCAGCATCCGCGTAGCCCGGCACCCAGGCGCAGTCGTAGCAATCCGGATTCAGATATCCCGCAGCCGCGCCCGAACTGAATTGGGCGAAAGCATCGATCGCAGAGCAGGCATGAGGGACATTCTCGATGCGGCACACCTCGACTTCCAGCCCGGCGTCGGTCGCGAGCGCCGCATAGTCGCCGGCCGTCTCCCGGAAGAACCAGGGAGGGCGAAACGTCGCAAACGTCGCCCGCGTGCGGGCGTCGGCGCACAATGCCTCCATCGCTCGAATGAAACTCTGACAATAATCGCTCCGAGCGGGAGCCTGGATGCCCAGCCGGCCGCCCGGCCGAAGGTTTCCGCGGCAACGAACCAGTGCCCGCGCAGGATCGCGAAACCACTGGAAGGCTGAGTTGCAGAAGATCGCATCAAAGGCCGCCGGCCGGTCGAATCCCTCGGCGCTGCCCAGGTCGAAAACAACGCCCGCCGCTCCCGGCTGCCGCCGCGCCTCCGCGATCATTCCAGGCGATGGGTCCACACCCCAAACCGAGCCCTCCGTCAGCGTCCGGATGCGGCAGGTCAAATGCCCCGGCCCACAACCGAGATCGAGCACATCCTCCGCGGGTCCGATGGCCAGCGAATCAAGAAGGCGCAGGCCCGCCGACCGCTGCACGACAGCAGCGCGTTCATAGTGGACGGCGATGTT
>Ga0182027_10006096_pt1 | contig 18154 bp, 15 predicted proteins | sample 712E1DmetaG_FD_121300 | JGI IMG/M metagenome (GOLD analysis project Ga0182027, IMG submission 121300) | Permafrost microbial communities from Stordalen Mire, Sweden - 712E1D metaG (Illumina Assembly) | ecosystem: Environmental > Terrestrial > Soil > Wetlands > Permafrost | place: Sweden... | reverse complement strand
GGCGAACGCCTGGGGCTGGGTGCTGGGCGTGCGCTTCGCGGACCGGCTGGGCAAGGGCATCCGCACAGCACCGCGTGATGCGTTGGTGGCGGATAGCATCGACGAGAAACAGCGCGGGTTGGCCTTCGGCGTCCATCGCGCCGGAGACACAGCCGGTGCGTTCGTCGGGCTTGGGCTGGCCGCTCTCATCGTCTGGCTGACCCAATCCGGCGCGGCGGAGTTATCGCTGCGCACGTTCCGGGTTGTGGTGCTGGCCAGCATCCTCCCGGCTTTATTGGCGGTGCTGGTATTGGCGTTGGGCGCCACGGAAGGTACCGCGGCCTGCAAGGGTTCCGCCCCAACCCGCTTGAGCCTGGCGGGCATGGATTCACGCTTTAAACTTTTTCTGTTTGTTCTGGTGCTGTTCACGTTGGGCAACTCCTCCGATTCATTCATTATTCTGCTGGGACAAAATCGCGGCCTCGATATCCTGCAGATCATGCTGATGGTCATGACCTTCAACCTGGTCTACGCCTTGCTGGCCGGCCCGCTGGGTGCCCTGTCCGATAGGCTGGGTCGCCGCAGGCTGATCATCTTCGGATGGATCGCCTATGGACTGGTATATCTGGGGCTGGCTTTATCGCACACAGGCTGGCAGGTGTGGGTCTTGTACGGGTTGTACGGCATCTATTACGGCGCAACCGACGGTGTGGCGAGAGCCCTGGTGGCGGATATGGTGCCTGAGGCGCGCCGCGGCGCGGCCTATGGACTCTACAACGCCGCCATTGGCATCACCGCCCTGCCTGCTTCGGTGATCGCGGGCCTGCTCTGGCAGGGCGCGGGAAAATGGACGGGGTTCGGCCCGTCGGCGCCGTTCTTCTTCGGCGCGGCGTTGGCGCTGCTTGCCGGGATCCTGTTCTGGCGCCTGGTACCTTCGAAGTAAACTTTACTTTCATTCCGGCGTCTGGTACTTTGAAGGTAATCTTATTCGGTAAAGGAGATAATCATGAAGATCGCATTGAATATCGTAGGCGTTGTACTGCTCCTCCCGGGCATCGGCTGGTTCCTGCAGGGCATCAATGTATTACCCGGCAGCTTTATGAGCGGCGATCCCAAATGGGCTATTATTGGCGTTATCCTGATCGTCGTCGCAGCCGGGCTGCTCTGGTTTGCAAACCGGCGCAGGGAGGGAACGAAGAAATCCGGCTAGCTTGGATTGATTTAAGGTTTTTACACTGACGCCAGCTCATCATCGTTTGATTTAATGGTTGTTCGGCGGCTGACATGGCGCACCACATTAATTTCAAGGAGTGGATGTGAAAACAATCGGTTTGATCGGCGGTATGAGCTGGGAATCTTCCTGCGAGTATTACCGCATTATCAACGAAACGACCAACGCGAAACTTGGCGGGCTTCACTCCGCAAAAAGCATCATGGTTTCGGTTGATTTTGCAGACATGGAAATTCTCCAGCATCAGGGGAGATGGGGGGAAGCCGCCCAGATGTTAATTGACGCGGCAAAAATTCTTGAAAATGGTGGTGCGGATTTTATTGTCATTTGCACGAACACGATGCACAAGGCCGCAGAGGATGTACAGGCCAACGTCAAAATTCCACTCTTGCATATTGCAGACGCAACCGCCCAACTGGTAAAAGATGCAGGCATCCACAAAATCGGCTTATTGGGCACGCGCTTTACAATGGAGGAAGAATTCTACAAAGGCAGGCTTTCTCGGAAATATGGCTTGGATGTCATTATTCCGAATGCCCGGGATCGCGAGATTGTCCATCGCGTAATTTATGATGAGTTGGTCGTTGGTAAAATACAACAACATTCCAAAGAACAATTCATTGGCATTATCGAGAAGATGATCAATCAGGACGCCGAAGGAGTTATTTTGGGTTGTACCGAGATCGATTTGTTAATTCACAGGCAGGATTGCCGGGTCCCGATATTTGACACAACCAGGATTCATGCTGAAGCGGCAGTCGAATACGCATTGAAATAGCAGGTCACGACTAATTTTTATATGCAGCATGGAAGCGTGATGACGAAGAAGCCCGACACGGAGTTCTTAGAGCTTGAGCCCGAAGATATTCATTTGGAATGTGCACTATGAAAGGATGATATGAAAATCGGATTACAGATCCCAAACTTTACATGGCCTTCATTTAAAGATCAGATCGGCGGCAAACTGGCGGAGATCGCCCGCAGCGCCGACGAGCAGGGCTTCGCGAGCATCTGGGTGATGGATCACTTCTTCCAGATCGGCAGCCGCGACCGTTCCATGGGGTTGGGTCCGGCGGAAGATGAAATGCTGGAAGGCTACAGCGCGCTTTCGTATATGGCCGGCTTCACCAAGCGGGCCAGGCTGGGCACGCTGGTGACCGGTGTGATCTATCGCTACCCCGGACTCCTGGTCAAGACGGTTACGACTCTCGACGTCCTTTCGGGCGGACGTGCATACCTGGGCATCGGCGCGGCCTGGAATGAGCGCGAGGCCCGCGGACTGGGCGTCCCGTTTCCATCTATAAAGGAGCGCTTTGAGCGCCTGGAAGAGGCGCTTCAGATCGCCAAACAGATGTGGTCTGATAACAACGGGCCATACAACGGCAGGCACTTTCAATTGGCGGAAACATTGTGCAGCCCGCAGCCGATCACCAAGCCCCACCCTCCGATCCTGATCGGCGGCACCGGCGAGAAGAAGACTTTGCGTCTCGTGGCACAGTACGCCGATGCCTGCAATTTCTTTGCCAGGATGGGCAACGAAGCCGTGCGCAACAAACTCGATATCTTAAAAGGACATTGTGATAAAGTTGGCCGCGATTACAACGAGATCGAGAAGACCACCCTCAGCACCGTCCAGCTTGTGGACGGCAGGATGAGCGCCAAAGATGTGATTGAAGAATGCCGCGCCCTTTCGGCTTTGGGTATTCAGCATTGCATCTTCAACATGCCGAATGTGGAAGAGATCAAGCTGTTGGAGATATTTGGGAAAGAGATCATCCCGGCCGTGGCAGGGTTTTAGAATGGCGGAAGGTTCACATTTGCCACATCATGGTTGTGATTTACCCTCGGTGATCCCGCTCATGAAGATGCGTAATTCTTATAATGAAAAGGATTTCGCATAAACGAACACGTAGACTTGAAGCCGGTGCTCGACTTCCTGGACGGGCTTCAAAAGAACAACAACAAGGCCTGGTTCGAGAGTCACCGCCTTGCCTACGAGAGTGCCAGGGAACAGTTCGAAATATTTGTTGACCAACTGATTGTGGACCTTGGATCTGTGGAGGATCTGGGTGGGATCACCGCCGGGGATTGCGTCATGCGCATCTTTCGCGATATCCGGTTTTCAAAGGACAAGTCTCCTTACAAGAGCAGCATGTCCGCTTCGATCGGGCCGGGAGGCAAAAAGTCAACGCGTCTCACCTATTACCTGCACATCGAGCCTCCGGGCGCCTCGATAATTGCCGGTGGACTGCATGCGCCTGACCCGGCCCAGATCACCAGGTTCCGGGAAGCCATCGACCGCAATGCAAAACCGTTAAAGCAGGTTGTAAACAACAAAGCCTTCAAACAAACTTTTGGTGCCGTGGAGGGCGAAAAATTAAAGACTGCCCCAAGAGGCTACGAGCGCGATCATCCCGAGATCGAATGGCTGCGCTTGAAGGAGGTCGTCGCGGTCCAACACCTGACCGATGCGACGGTGCTCTCGCCCAAATTCAGCGATCATGTCATCGATGCCTTCACAGCCATGAAACCGTTTTTGGATTATCTCAATTCGGTCATCGGCTGATACACGATATAAATGATGAAAACCAGGTTAAGGTTTTAAGCCAGGAACAGTAAATGCCGGAAAGACCCACTCAACCCATTTTTTATGATCCAAAAAACCGTCGTTGGCGATGGTTCAAGGGCGTTGCTCAAGTGTTGGGAGTGCTCATCACTCTTATATTCTGCGGACTGATCGCGAGCATCCTGACTACCCCTTTCCTCCCCAGCCTGGCCTTGGCACCCGTAAAACTGCTTTCCCAACAAAGCCATGCCTCCGCGCCGACCGTGATCCCGACACCCACTACGATCATCTTACAGGGCCCTTATGCCCCGGTTTTCCAACCGGGCAAGGCGGAAACGAATCACCAGGAGAAATTTGGTGTGCTGAAACCGTTGAGAGTAATCAAACGGTTTCATGTTTCACAGAAAAACCCGGTTTTACCCGGCACTTCACTTCCCGGTCCCTCCGGTAGTTTAACCCTCACTCCAGCCGCCAGCGGACCCTCCCCGACCCCAACCCCTGCACCGACTTTCAGCCCGGGCTCTCCTGCTGCTCCCGGTAACACGGAAGTGATTGGCTTTTATGTCAATTGGGACGACAACAGCCTTACTTCCCTCAAACAAAACTTCTCCCACATCGACAAATTGATCCCTGAATGGCTTCATCTCACGGATGCAACCGGCACGATCGCCCCGGACGATACTGTGCGTCAGCAACTGGCGCTTGATTTCATTAAATTGAATCGTCCCAACCTCCCGATCATGCCTTTGATCAATAACTACAACAATGACACGCAATCCTGGGAAGGCGACATGCTCGGCCAGATGCTTGCCGATCCCACTGCCCGCGCCCAGACCATAAAATCGCTGCTCGATTATGTGCAGAGCAATCATTACCAGGGTGTCAGCATCGACTTTGAAAATATACCCACCGGCAGCCAGGCCGATCTCACAAAGTTCATGCGCGAGTTGTATTCCCAATTTCATCCGCTTAATCTGGAAGTATCCCAATCCGTGCCTGTGGACGATCCCGGCTATGATTATGTGAGCCTGGCTCGATGCAACGATTATTTGATCCTGATGACCTATGATGAGCATTGGGATGGCAGTGCTGCGGGTCCGGTGTCCTCCCAGCAGTGGTTCGCGAATGAGCTGGCGACCCGCTTCGCCGAAGTGGATCCTTCCAAGTATGTGATCGGCATCGGTAATTATGGATATGACTGGCCGGCGCCCAATAAGGGCATTGAAGATTCGTTCCAGCAGGCCATCCAGATCGCCCAGGACTACAATGCGACCATCCGTTTCGATCCGGTATCCCTTAACTCAACGTTCGATTATACCGATAGCACCGGCCTGCTCCATCACGTTTGGTATCTGGATGCTTTATCTGCTTTCGATCAAATAGCCGCAACACACCAGTATAAGATACGCGGTCTTGCACTCTGGCGCATGGGTTCGGAAGATCCGTCCATCTGGCAGGTTTTTGAAAACCGCTCCAATCTCGATAACAATGTCTCCGGTTCATTATCTACCCTCCAGTACGGTTACGACGTTGTCTATTTGGGAACCGGTGAAGTCCTGAAATTAACGGCCATCCCGAAAAACGGCCAACGCGCGCTCACTTACGACAGCCGGAATAACCTGATCACAGGAGAACAATACCTTTCGTATCCGTCTCCTTACGTGATCACGCGCTGGGGAGGTAATGACCCGAAGAAAATAGCGCTCACCTTCGACGACGGCCCCGATCCTCGCTGGACTCCGCAGATCCTGGATATATTGAAGCAATACAATGCGCACGCCACCTTCTTTGTGATCGGCTCGAGCGCTGACTTGAATCCCGCTCTGCTTCAACGAATAGTCAAGGAAGGGAACGAGGTCGGAAACCACACCTTCACCCATCCGGATATTTCTACAATTCCGCAGGAGCAATTGGATATTGAACTTAATGCCACTCAGCGCCTCTTTGAAAGTGTATTAGGCCGGCGCACCCTCTTGTTTCGCCCGCCTTATGCCGAAGATGTCGAACCTTCATCGCCTGATCAGGTCAGGCCCCTCATGCTCACCGGCCAGCTTGGCTACTATACGATCGGCATGCAGATCGACCCCAGTGATTATTTGTCGCCGGGTGTGAATAACATCGTGCTCTCCATCCTCACGCAGGCGGCCAGCGGCGCTGGCAATGTGGTCCTTCTACACGACGGCGGCGGCAACCGCGCACAGACCATTGCCGCATTGCCCCTTATCATCCAGCAGCTGCGCGCACACGGCTATCAACTCGTGACCGTCTCGGATCTGATCGGCTTGTCGCGCGACCAGGTCATGCCGGTCATTCCACCCGGCGAAAGGTTCCTGGCAAGCTTCAATAATCTCGGCTTCCAGGCTACGAGTGGCATGAATGCCTTTCTCACGACCTTCTTCATCGTCGGCATCGCGCTCGGAGTTTTGAGGTTTATATTTATTGCGGCGCTTGCGCTCGTTGAAAGGCGGCGGGCTCGCCTCGCTCATTATCCGCCGGACTATCATCCCACTTTGAGCGTCATCGTGCCGGCGCACAACGAGGCCAAAGTTATTGATAAGACCATTAACTCTTTGCTCGAAATGACGTACCCCGGCGCCGAGATCATCGTGGTCGACGATGGTTCGACCGATAATACCTACGAACGCATCCTCGAGTTATACGGCTCGAACCCGAAAGTCCGGGCCTTTAAGAAACCGAACGAAGGCAAGGGGCAGGCCCTTAATTTCGGCATCGAAAGATCCCAGGCAGAGATCATCCTGGCCATCGATGCCGACACCATCCTCTACCCGGATTCTGCGGAAAAACTTGCCCGCCACTTTTCAGATCCCCGCGTGGGTGCCGTCGCCGGCAACGCCAAGGTCGGCAACCGCATCAACCTGCTGACGAAATGGCAGGCGCTGGAATATGTCACAAGCCAGAACCTTGACCGCCGCGCATTTGCCATATCGAATTGTATTACCGTTGTCCCGGGCGCCATCGGAGCTTGGCGGCGGCAGCTTGTATTGGATCTGGGCGGATTCAACAACGATACCCTCGCCGAAGATGCCGAATTGACCCTCCGCATCCTGCGCAGCGGATATAAGATCGATTATGAGGAAGAGGCCATCGCACTCACCGAGGCGCCTGATACCGTCGGTGCCTTCCTGAAACAGCGTTTCCGCTGGATGTATGGCACGCTCCAGGCTGCATGGAAAAACCGCGACATGCTCCTGCGCCCGCATTATGGCGCCCTGGGGATGCTGGCCATGCCGAATATCTTTGTCTTCCAGATCATCTTTCCGCTTATTTCTCCGCTCATGGATCTGGTGACTGTTTCATCCATATTTGTGATCATTTGGGAAAGTTTTAATCACCCCCTTGACCCGACCCCCAGTGGATTGACCAACCTGATTTTCTTCTATGCCTTGTTCCTGGGCTTCGATTTGTTTACTGCGCTGTTTGCATTCCTGCTCGAACGCAGGGAAGATCGAAAGTTGTTGATCTGGTTGTTCTTTCAGCGCTTCTATTACCGCCAGTTGTTATACTACGTTGCCGTTCAAGCCGTCCTTTCTGCAGTCGAGGGAGGCCGGGTGGGTTGGGGCAAACTGGAGCGCAAGGCAACGGTCAGCGCTCATATAGGTCACAAACAATAGCGTATTTTTAGATCGTTCGACCACAAGATTCGCTCACTCTATTAAATTGTCAGATCCGGGCTGCTGATCTGCTTTCAGTTTCGCTCGCTTGCTATCTGTCGCCCATTTGAAGTCTTATTCTCATAATGCCTTGATGTTTGCCTGTCGCATATCCCTAAATATGTGCATTTACACAAGAGGTCCGATTGAAAACCATAAAACCATTTCGAATATTGTTGCCGGTATTATTACCTGTCATGTTGATGGCTTGTGAGGGACAGGCAACCATGCCCCCAACGCCGATTGCTGCAATGAGTTCTTCAACTCCTGTGCCTGTTCCAACGGTCGTCCCAACACAGACACAGACACCTACCCCCGCCCCTTCAGGCTTTTGCGCATCCTCCGGCAGGCCCAAAAACGGCTTTCTTGTGATCGGCTATCTCCCCGATTATCGCGAGCTCAATCCCCAGTGGGGCAACTGCCTGACTGACATCATTTATTTTTCTGCGCAGCCGAAGCCTGACGGCGGCCTCGACACAAGCTTGTTGAGTGAATCCACATTGCAGGCCTTGCGTGCCATGAAAGACAAATATGGGACGCGCATTTTCATATCGGTCGGGGGTTGGGAACGCTCGCAGGGCTTTGCCCCCATGGTCGCCGATCCACAGGCGCGCAAAAAGTTCGAAAATGATCTCCTCACCTTTAGCCTGGCGCATGCCCTGGATGGCGTGGACTTCGATTGGGAGTTCCCTGAAAACGATGCGCAGTACCAGGGCTACGCGGCCCTGCTGCAGGAGATCAAGACCGCCTTCCAACCGCATGGAATGTTGATCAGCATGGCCTTATCCTCGGATGCGGATTTAAAGCGTTCGGTGGTTCAATATGCGGATCGTATCCATGTCATGTCCTACGATCATCCCGGATTGCATTCCACCTACGATCAAGCCGTGCTGGATATGAACTATTTTGTGGCCGGCGGATTTGCCAAAGGGAAATTATTTCTCGGTGTGCCGTTTTATGGGCGTGAGATTGCCAACAACGACAATGAATTTACCTACGCCGAATTAATGCAGCAATACCATCCCACCCCCGATCAGGACCAGGTGCATGGGATATATTTCAATGGGATCGATACGATCCAAAAAAAGACCTGTTATGCGCTCGACAATGGATTCGGCGGCATCATGATCTGGGAGCTCGGGCAGGATAGCGCCGATAACACCTCCCTACTGCGAACCGTCTACCAGGCTGCGGTCAATGGATGCCCACCTTCTTAAATATAAATCACCCCGAATCTCATAATTCGTCTAAAAAAAGGATGGGGTTGGCGCCAACCCCATCCTTTTTTTAGATTTTCTCCCCTCTCCCCTTGGGATGCGAAGCAGGGGCACCATCAGAGGGGCCCGGGGTGAGGGTTAATAGGTCTTCAAAAAATCCACATGATTAATTCGGGATTAATCATGTTTTATCCTTATTCTCAACTCGCCTAATGCAGGATCTGGCTTAAAAAGAGACGCGTTCTCTCCTGCTTGGGATTGCTGTAAAACTCATCGGGGGTGGCTTGCTCTACGATCTGCCCCTCATCCACGAATACGATCCGGTTGGCCGCCGCGCGCGCAAAGCCCATTTCATGCGATACCACGATCATCGTCATCTCGCCCGCCAGTTCCTTCATGACATCGAGCACTTCGCCGATCATTTCCGGGTCGAGAGCCGAGGTCGGCTCGTCGAAGAGCATTAGGTTGGGTTTCATCGCCAGGGCGCGCGCAATCGCTACGCGCTGTTGCTGGCCTCCCGAAAGTTGGTTGGGATACTGATCGCGTTTGTCGACTAACCCGACGCGCGCCAGCAGCCGTTCTGCATCCGCTTGTGCCTGTGCCACAGGGGTTCTGCGCACGCGCACCGGGGCCTCCATGATGTTCTCGATCGCGGTCAGGTGAGGAAATAGGTTGAATCTCTGGAACACCATCCCGATCTCGGCTCGTTGGCGGGCGATGTTCTTTTCACTGTCCTCCACCAGGCGGCCGTTGCGGTCGTGATATCCGATCATATGGCCGTTGACATAAATGTGCCCGCTGGTGATCTTCTCCAGGTGGTTGATGCAGCGCAGGAATGTGCTCTTCCCCGAGCCGGAGGGCCCGATGATCACCACCACCTCGTTCTTTCGCACTTCCAGGTCGATGCCCTTCAGCACATGCAGCTTGCCGAAGTGCTTGTTCACCTGCTCGGCCTTGACAATGATATTGCTGTCGTCCAGCTTTGCTTTCGAGGAAACGTTGGAAGTCATCAATGCCCTCCTCCTTCGCCGCCGCGGCCGGAAAATAGTCGTTGCATCATGCCCGGCCCCCGCTCGATCCCCTTGCGCTCACCGAGTCCCGACTCAATCCGCGCCTGGATCACCGTCCATACAGTGGTAAGGAACAGGTAATACAGCGAGGCGGCAATGAACAGCTCAAATGGCTTGAAGATGCGCGCGTTCACCTGGTTGAAACCAAAGAACAGCTCGCCTGCCGATATCACTTCCATAAGTGAAGTGGTCTTCATCATATTGTTGAACTCGTTGCCCAGTGGCGGGATGATTACCTTGGCGGCCTGCGGCAGTACGATTCGCTGCATCGCCAACCCGGTTGTCATACCCAGAGATTTGGCGGCCTCCATTTGGCCGGGGTCGATCGATTCGATTCCGGCCCGCACGATCTCGGCCATATAAGCGCCTTCGTTGATGCCCAATGCCAGCGTGCCGGCCTGGATCGCGCCGGTGATGACTACTGCGCCGATGACGATATCCGGAAAATTATAGATGTGCGTTACGCCCAGGCCGAAAAACAGCAGCGCCATCTGCACCAGCAGGGGTGTGCCGCGGAAATACCAGATGTAAATATCGGAAATCCATCGTAAGATGGCTAGCTTGGACATCTTGCCGAGCGCGGCAAACAGTCCCAGGATTACCCCGAGTGCCTGTGCTACGATACTCACGATCACGGTGGCGATCAAGCCGTTTCGGATAAGAGGATCCTGGAACGCCGAGGGCGGCCAGATATATTGAAAAAAGACCGGCCAGTCAAAATGGTACATGGCTATCTCCCTGTGATCTGTTTTATCTGCATTGGCAGGCCGGGCGGAAATAAATTCCGGCCGGCCTGCTATCAGCTTTGGAAATTGGAACTGGGGTCTCTATGGTGTGGTGACTGCCCCGCCTTGCAGGTTGTATTTTGCCAGTATCTTGGCGTAAGTACCGTCAGCCTGCATACTCTTGAGCGCTGTTTCTACAGCCTGGCCCACCGGTGAGAGCGGGGCATTGGTGCAATCTGCCGCGCCGCATGGAACGCCTATGCCTACCGGTGCCGGCTCGATCACCTGGCCTACCAATTGGAATTGGTCGGGATGTTGGGTGATGTAATATCCTGCGACAGGCGAATCGGCAAAATATACGACCACTTTACCGGCCTGCAGCTGTTGCAGGGCGTCCGTATCCTTCTGTGTGAGCACTACCGTCGGGGGTTGCTTACCGGCGGCGGCACAATCCGCGGGCAGTCCCTTGCCTGCGTCGTTACCCTGGCCCTGGAGGTAATCCGACTCGGTGGTGCCGCTTTCGGCCGCCACGCTCAGGCCGCACAGGTCGGTGGGGGTGTTGATGTTCTTGGGGTTGCCCTTGGCTGCCACCATCGATTGACCGGCCTGGAAGTAAAGGATCATGCTCACCTGCTTCTGGCGGTCAGGTGTGATGTTCGTGTCCGAAAGGATGATGTCACACTTTCCGCTCGTCACGGCAGCAAAGATCGTATCGAACACGCTATTGACCACCTGGCCTTGAAGACCGAGCCGTTTGGCGATTTCCATCCCGATCTCAATATCGGAACCCGTCGGGTTGCCGTTCTCGTCAAAGAGCTCCATCGGGGGATATGGCAGGTCGGAGCAGATCAGCAACCTATTTTTTTGCGACAGCAGTGTCGGGTCGATGGTCGCCACGGGCGTTTGTGCTGGTGCCTGTGACGATGTGGCAGTCGGGGCGCAGGCCGCCAACAGGATGCTGATTAGAACAAAAATACCGAGCACGGAAAACAATTTCTTCATTTCTCACTCCTTTGATGAATTGGATTATTGAAGATGCACAGCTGGAATCATCTTCTTGGCGATGTGCAAGCATAGACCTGTTTCATCCAAATTGCAAGAGTTTGGATTATTAAAATTAGTCTGTGTATAAAACTCATATCTATTCACAGAGTTACGCCCACCCGCAGGCGGTGGACTGAGCTTTTCGAAATCGTTTTCTATTCTTCCATAAGGGACTCATCAGGACAATGTTCTTCCGCAATATCAGCCGTGGCGCAAATGGAATGAAATGGGTGAACTTCGCCGTTTTTTTTGATCCGCGCAGATCCGTGTTCTATTAAATTGCCGGGTAGCTGATAAAAAAATCACTTTCCTTCCAACCTTCCCTCAATGACCTTACGCAGCTCTTCCTGTACGCTATCCCAATCCCGACCCGCGTCCACCACCACCCATCTCTTCGGCTCCCGCCTGGCCATATCCAGATACCCGGCGCGTACGCGCTGATGGAATTCAAGGGTGTACGCATCCAGCCGGTTCCACTCAGCTCCGTTTTGCATTTTACGTTGGAGTCCTGCTTCCACGTCAATATCCAGCAGAATGGTCAGGTCGGGCACCAGGCCACCCGTCGCATAATTGACCAGCGCCCGGACTTCATCCAGGTTTTGCTTATGTCCGTACCCCTGGTAGGCAATGGTCGAATCGAAATAGCGGTCGGAGAGTACGATCTCGCCGGCGGCCAGCCGCGGCCGTATGACCTGTTCCACGATCTGCGCGCGTGCGGCCTGATATAGCAGGGTCTCGGTGCGCGGGTGCATCTCGGCGTTCTTCAGGTCGTGCAATAGTTCGCGCACCTGTTCGCTGATGGATGTCCCGCCGGGTTCGCGTGTGGGAAAAATAATATACCCTTTTTCGCGCAGGTATTCCACGAGATGAGGGATTTGGGATGTCTTTCCGGAGCCTTCAGGGCCTTCGAGTGTGATGAACATGCAGATCGATTCCTATAAGTTCTCATTATACGTTTATCTTCCATTTAATTCTCTTGTCATTTTCGGAGACTAAAATCACTATATCTACTATCAATGCTTCATTAAACACCCGAAAAAATGGACGTGTGCGGGGCGTGGGACAAAGATAGGAACTTTGAAAGGAGCTTCAAATGTCTTGGAAGCGAATTCTTTACGTATTGCTGATAGCGGTTGTCGCCGGCGTGGCAGCGCTATCGGGAGCGGTCGCGGGCGGAACAGTGGTCTATCAGGCTGTGCAAGCCAGGGCCAATCTTCCGGCGCCTATTCAGGAAGTCCTGCCCGCCAGTAACACGAAACCCGTCCAAACCTTGATCCTGAATACAACCCAGATAGAGACCACCATCACCCAGGCCGTACAAAAAGTGGGACCGGCGGTAGTGACCGTCGTGGGCACCATTCCCGGGCAAAGCTCTTTCTTCGGCTCTACCGGAGATCAGACGGTCAGCGGCAGCGGTGTCTTCATCTCCGACCAGGGCTATATTCTCACCAATAACCATGTTGTGGAAGGCACCAAGAGCGTGAACATCGTGCTTTCCAATGGAAGCCAGGAAAAGGCGACCATTGTCGGGACGGACCAATATAACGACATCGCCGTGCTCAAGACCGATGGTATAGTGCCTGCCGTGGCAGTCCTCGGTAATTCGGATGTCCTCAAGCCCGGTGAATCGGTGATTGCCATTGGCTCGCCGTTGGGCGATTTCAAGAACACCGTGACGGTCGGTGTGGTCAGCGCCACCGGCCGTTCCATCGACACCGGTCAGGGTTATCAGATCGAAGGCTTGCTCCAGACCGATGCGGCCATCAATCCCGGCAACTCAGGCGGCCCGCTGGTGGACTTGGCCGGCGAAGTGATCGGCATCAATACCTTGATCGTGCGCGGTACCGGAAACGGAGCGGTCGCAGAAGGCCTGGGCTTTGCCATCCCGGTCAATACCGCGCAGGCCGTTGCCACGCAGATCATCCAGAAGGGCTATTTCTCTCATCCCTATCTGGGCATTGGATATCAGCCCATTGCCCCGGATGTTGCCAATGCCTATAACCTGCCGGTGCAGTGGGGCGTCTATGTGACAAAAGTGACTGCGAACAGCCCCGCCAGCCAGGCCGGCCTGCAGCAGGGTGATATCATCACCCAGGTCGACAATGTGGTCATGGATGAGACTCACTCCTATCTCAACACCCTGTATACATACAAACCCGGTGACCAGGTCACGCTCTCTGTGATTCGGAATGGCCAGAAACTTCAGATTCAGGTCACCCTCGGCGAAGCCACTCACAACTGATTTAATTACTGAAACACCTTAACAAATTTGGAGCGGATGGTAGCTTACTCTACCATCCGCTCCTGTTCATTTTATTTACCAATTTACCAACCCCTATTCCCTGAATATCCGCACATGCCTTCTCGGCTCTTTTCCATAGGAATGGCTGATCAGCTCGGCCTGCCGCGCCATCTCATGTTCCAGGCGCCTCACCAGGGATGGCCCCGGAGGCAGGTCCACCCAGCGCTCACCGTTCAACACGGCGGCGATCGCCTGCTGGGTCTGCTCCTTCACCCCGTCGATATCCGACGTAACGAATTGCTCGCCTTTGACATTGAACAATTCACCCAGGAATTGCTCCATCTGTCCGACCGTGCTTGAACGCAGCACGTAGATCGGCAGTCCGCGTTGCTCGGCGTCCACGATCGTCTGCTGGCGGTCGCGGTAATAGGCTCTTAAAGTCACCAGGGCGTTGGCTTCCCCCGGCTCTTTCACCACGATGGCAGGCACACCCAGACGCTTGGCCGCCTGCATGAGTCTGTTGCGCGCCACGCCGTAAGGATAGATCTTTATGGCAGGCAGCACACCCCGCAGCGGCTCGAAGCGCGGGCTCGGTGTGATCAGCGTTGGCAGTGGCTCTTCGGTGAGCACCGCAGGTGGACGTACGCGCCGCGGCGTTTTTGTCTCTTTCGCATCCATCCTGGATGTCGTAACAGGCGCGACCTTCTCGATCTGGATTTTGCCTTCGGGGTCGCGCGTCCGGATCTCAGGCGCAAGCGGGAAACCGCGCAGCAGCGCATCCACCGAAACCATGATATCGGTATGCACCGCGAAACGAGCACGGTTTTGAATTTCCACCAGCACGTCGAACGTGGGTGGAGCACGTCGTTCGAGCACGGTCTTCTGGGTGCCCCGTCGCCGCGCTTCCTCATCCGATAGCGTGACCGCTTCGATGCCGCCCACCAGGTCGCTCAACGTCGGGTTGAGCAAAAGGTTATCGAGGGTCTGGCCGTGCGCCGTGCCGATCAGCTGCACGCCGCGCTCGGCGATGGTTCGCGCCGCCGCCGCTTCGAGCTCGCGCCCGATCTCGTCGATGACGATCACTTCGGGGTTGTGGTTCTCCACCGCCTCGATCATCACTTCGTGCTGGAGCATCGGCTCGCGCACCTGCATGCGGCGCGCTTTACCCACCGCGGGGTGAGGCACGTCGCCGTCCCCGCCGATCTCGTTGGATGTGTCCACGATCACGACCCGCCTGGACTCGGCCAGGATGCGCGCAGCCTCACGCAGTAGTGTGGTCTTGCCCACACCCGGTCGCCCGAGGATCAACAGCGATTTGCCCGATTCGACGATATCCTGGATGATGTCCACCGTGCCGTACACGGCGCGTCCGACCCGCAGTGTGAGCCCCACGATGTGAGTACGGCGGTTGCGGATGGCCGAGATGCGATGCAGCGTTCGTTCGATGCCGGCCCGGTTATCGGTATCGAACTCTCCGGTGCGCTCATCCACATAATCGATCTCGGCCCGCGTCACTTCGGAATCGCGCAGTGTGATCTCGCGCTCCACATAGCGGGCCGTCGGGACGCGGCCCAGGTCGAGGATGATCTCGAGCAGGTTCTCGCTGTCGTTCGCTTTCTCCACCGCGCGACGGATATCCGAGGGCAGCACATCGAGCAGGGCTTCGAGGTCATCGGTTATTTTTAATTGTGTCATTTGGAAACTGCCTGTTATTGATTTTTGATCAACTTGCCTTCAGTTGAAAATTTATTATTCCAAGGAATACCGCGGCCCGCAAATCATGGCCTCACGACCATTTTATCACGCCGATACTTTACTTCTTTTCACCGATCCTGCTCACCCTCGACGGCTGGACGGTGGCACCCACCGGCTGGGTCGCCCGCACGGTCTGTTCGTCCTTCACCAGCCTTGTCAGATGCTTGACCATGACCGCCTGGCGCGCCGCGCTTTTTGCGCCAAGGTCTTCGAGCACGGGTTCGAGCCAGGCCTCATAGGAACGCACGCAGAAATAAACGGGGCGTCTGCTGCGGTTGGGAAAATGATTGATGATCGAGAGCAGCTTTGCGCTTACGTCCGTTGCTTCAGGGTGGATCAGCGGGAACAAAACGATGCCGGCCAGTCCGCTCGAAGTGCTGACGTAGCACCGCATCCCTTCATTGCACATAAAACCGGCCGCGCGCTTCGGCGCCGGCTCCAACGGCTGCAGGAGCGGCGGGACAATTTGATGATACAGGCTTTGGATGGAGGGCAGGTCGATCGATCTCACGCGCAGCCATTTGCAGTTCTGATTCCCGGCCGGGAGTTCGCTGACATCCCACATGCGCTGCCAGGCGTATACGGAAAACCCGGACATCCGCAGCGGGACGAACGCCGCGCTCGTCTCATCCACTTCGGCCAATACATGGAAAGCACCCCATTGGCCGGCCTCGGCAGTCAGGTCCTCGATCAACCCCGGTAATGAATGGTCTCCCAACCGTGAGGCCGGCGCCAGGTATAGTAATTTGGCAAAGGTATCTCCGTTCGTATGGATGATGCCGCCCAGCAGGGTCGCACCGTCGTTATCGGATACGGCGGAATAGATATGCCGGCTGGGGTTGACGTACGACATCATGCCCATGGCCCCCATCGGATTCCCGCGTGTCAATAAGCGGGCTGAGTCCAGGCTTACGGCTTCGCCGCGATATCGATAGAGGGTCGGCAGGTCCAGCAGATCAAGTTGATGGATGCTCATTAAGATCTAATCTTTCGGGTGAGGCAGCCTTCGCGTAGCATAGCGAAGCGTATCCTGTGGACCCCGTAGCGGAGCGGAGGGGCCAGCTGCCGTCACCCATTTCGGCGATACGAATCGCCGAAGCAAACCTCGGATGTGCAGGTGTTCTTCCTGCTCGTCGATCGGGCGAGGCGGCATCCCGCCGCCTTCGCCGACTTCGACGACATGACCGAAGGTGTGGGTGTTCTTCCCACTCGTCGAAGCATACGATATAGCTCGCACTTCGCACCTCGCACTCCGCACGTTAGTCCGCCAGTGACAAAAAATATTCATGGAAACGCGTGTCCCGGGTTAGTTCGGGGTGAAACGATGTGGCCAGCAGATGGCCCTGCTGCGCGGCCACGATTCTCCCGTCCGCGACGGAGGCCAGGATCCTTGCATCCGCAAATACCGACTCGATGATGGGCGCGCGGATGAAGATGGCATGATACAGGTCTTTCGTTCCGGTTGCCGTTTTCATTTCAGGGACATCCAGATCGGCCTCGAACGAATCCACTTGCCGGCCAAAGGCGTTGCGTTCCACCGTGATATCCATGATGCCCAGCAGGGGCTGGCTGCGCCTGGCATCCTTCGAGAGAAAGATCGCGCCCGCACAGGTTCCCCAGATGGCGTGACGCTGGCCAAATAGTCGGAGCGGTTCGATCAGGCCATAGTCGGTGGCAAGCTTGCCGATGGTGGTCGACTCACCGCCTGGAATGATCAGGCCGTCCAGATTTTTGAGATGCTCGGGCAAACGGACTTCAGCTGTTTCCACCTTGAGTCGTTTGAGCATGACGATATGTTCGGCGAAGTCGCCTTGTATTGCAAGTACACCAATTTTCATATCTACCGTAATTCAGCAAACTACAGGCTTGAAGTTTGCATGTTATATGCGCGTTCGACCCTGGCAATTCGAATTTCATAATGCTCATACCAGAGTTTTCTTCCCTGCTTCTGGGCGATTTGATGCTCTAGCTGCGCTTTCCACTCTCGAATGGATTCTTCCGATTCCCAATACGAGACGGTGATTCCAAACCCATCGTTGTTTTTAACGCTCTCGATGCCGAGAAAGCCGGGTTGTTCCTTTGCCAGTTCTTCCATGATATCGGCCATCTTGTCGTAGCCATGGTCGCCTGCGGTGCGCCTGGAGGTAAAAACAACAGCATAATAGGACGGCGCAAGCGTCTTCGCAAAATGGGAAGAGATCATTTGGGTTGAGATGATGGATGGTTAAATTACCAGCCTCTGCCCGCCAGCTTCTCGGCCTCAGGCATGGCCGATACGTTGAGTCCGACCATGGCCTCGCCGAGGTTTTTGCTGACATCCGCCAGGATGCTCGCATCCTGGTAATGTGTCACAGATTTGACGATGGCAGCCGCTCGCCTCGCAGGGTCGCCGCTCTTGAAGATGCCCGAGCCGACGAATACGCCGTCCACACCCAGTTGCATCATCAGTGCCGCGTCTGCCGGGGTGGCTATGCCGCCTGCCGCAAAATTAACCACCGGCATGCGCCCCAGTTCCTTCGTCTCTTTGACAAGTTCGTAAGGCGCGCCCAATTCTTTGGCAAACGCCATCATTTCTTCATCGGCCATCGTTTGCAGTTGTCGGATGGCTCCCAGCACGGTTCGCGCATGCCTGACGGCTTCGACCACGTCGCCCG
>Ga0182027_10006095_pt1 | contig 18157 bp, 11 predicted proteins | sample 712E1DmetaG_FD_121300 | JGI IMG/M metagenome (GOLD analysis project Ga0182027, IMG submission 121300) | Permafrost microbial communities from Stordalen Mire, Sweden - 712E1D metaG (Illumina Assembly) | ecosystem: Environmental > Terrestrial > Soil > Wetlands > Permafrost | place: Sweden... | reverse complement strand
CTCCTCTCGGAATGTCGTTTCCACGAACAACATCCTAAGGAGAACCCACAGGTGGCTCGCTACCGCTCCCCACCTGGACTGCTTCTACAGAACTTTAAGGACTCAATCTGTTTTAGGGGTAAAGCTAACCTAGAAAAGTTAGCTTTTGAGGGTGACCAAGACCGAGAAAAGTTAGGTTCTGCACAAAACCCGACATTTCTTGGTTCAGGGCATGACTGGCAGGCCGGGGATTCCTCTCCGGCTGCCGCAAACCGTCGCACCCCCTTTTGAAAGGCAAAGTACGCGGCGGGGCCGCGTTCAGGCCCTCGCCTCAAGCCCAATCGGCCATCCGGCCAGCTTTCGGGCTGGCCCGGCAAGGAATCGCCCCCCAACGAGCCCTGGAGTGCTGAACTTGATCTCTTAATTGGCGTCGGCCGGTGGCGGCCCCGTCCTGCACAGGCAGGTCAGCTGGTGCTAATATCGTCTTCAAATCTCGGCGACGGATTGCCCTGCTATTCGGGTTTTCCGACTTTCTTGGGGGTTGGCCTGAAGGTCTTTCTAAGCTCGTCGTTCAGGGACCTCACGTTGGAGCGCGAGGCTGTTCTCCGGGTTCTTCGGCGGAGACGTCAGGCCTCGATTGCTATGGAGGATTTTCTCGCCGGCCCAGCCCCGTCACTCGATAACGCGCTAGCGGAGCTTCGAGGCTCCGACATCGTCCTGCTTCTCCTCGGGTTCGAGGCAGGAAGTTTGCTCCCGGATGGTTCCGGTCGCACTTACACGCGTGCCGAGTACGACGAAGCTGTAAAACTCGGCCGCGACGTCCTGGTGTTCCTCCGCGTGGATGAGAGTCAGCAGTGGGTCAATCAAGAGACCGATAGCGCCAAGCGCCTCGCGCTTGACGAACTGAAAGATGAAGCTGGGACGAACCAATCTTGGGAGAAGTTCACGACCCCAGACCAGCTCGCACTGGCTGTGGTTGAGTCGCTAATCGCGTGGGACGAACGAGGGAGGCCAGGGGCCCGCAAGACTTTCTCCTCTGCAGCGCAGTATTTCGCTAGAACCGCGCCGCAATTCGCAAGTCCAATCTTGGATCTCACCACGACGCTCGTCGGACGCGACGACGAGATTGGAGAATTGAACGCGTTCCTTGCCAATCCCGGGTTGTCTGTGTGCACGCTCAGCGGTCGAGGGGGTATCGGAAAGTCCAAGCTCTTGCAGGACTGGATTGGGAGGGTCACGGGCTGGGACATCGTGCTGTTGAAGTACTCTCCGATATGGTACGAGGACTCGGACAAAGAGATTCCAGTAGGGCCAACGGTCATAATCATCGATGATGCACATCGGCCAGAAATAGCCGAATACATTAGACATACCGTGCAGATGTTTTGTGCGCGGAGAGGTCGCCAACCTCTCAAGATGCTTCTGTCCACTCGTCCCGGCGTTACGCCTCAACTTCTTCGAGGTCTTCGGCGGGAGATTGCTGAGTCTGAGATCAGGGAACTTCCTGAGTTGTCCGAACTGACGAGGGCCAAAGCTGAGGAACTCGCCCGAAGCGTGCTTGGTTCCTCCCATTCAATGTACGCCGGGAACCTGGCAAAAATTGCGGGAAACTCCCCTCTCGTGATCGTTGCAGGGGGGAGACTGCTCGCTGCCGGGAAGGTTGGATTAACAGGGCTGACGAATGATGCGGAGTTCCGGCGCGCAGTTTTTGATCGTTTTATAGACGAGCTCCAGCTTGAGGGGCCTGTGTTCCCGATTAGTCCGCCCCGTCCGCTGCTCGATCTCATAGCGGCGCTCGGCCCCATTGACGTGCAAAATGATCAGTTTCTGAGGGGAGCTGAGGAGTTTCTGCGCGCGGATCGTGATCAAATCCTCAAGACAATAGGTGCACTTGCCGCGCGGGGCATCCTATCAAGTCCGGAAGGCTCGGTAAGGGTCCTTCCCGACGTCCTATCGGATTTCATTCTAGAAGACTGCTGCGTGAGCAACGGAGTCTCCACACGTTACGCGGATCGCGTTTACCAAATCTTCGGCGGTTTTTTTTTCAAATCGTTGATGCAAAACTTGGCCGAGCTAGATTGGCGAATAGGGCGCGGTAAATATGGGCTGAGCCTCCTTGACGAGATATGGCGGGACATCGAGCAATCTTTCTTGGCCGAGGAACCTCACGGACGGCGCAAAATCCTCGAGGAGCTCAGTCCAGCCGCATTCTTCCAACCGGAAAGAATTCTGGACCTTGTCGATGTCACACGTTCGAATCCAGCCTCGTACCCAGAACCAGCGCCCTATCTTCCCAGGACAGATGCCCAGGACTACGTGCTAAGCGTTGTACCGCGACTTCTGGAGGCTACAGCACATGATGTCCCGAGTCTTCAACGTTCCGTGGATACTCTGTGGAGTCTCTCTCTCAGCGAGGATGGGGTGGAAAATTCGGATCGGACCGCCCGAAATACTCTGAAGCGGCTGGCGTCGTATCAACTCAATGGGTGGGCTACCTTCAATTTTCTGATGCTCTTGCAATGTGTCCGGCTCTCTCGGCAGCCCGGAGCATTCGATTCGTCGTTCACGCCAGTTGACGTGGTTGACCAGATTCTCGAGAGGGAGGGCGAGTTTACTGAGTGGACCGAGGGCTCAATTCGGTTTGGGGGGTTTGGTTTGAATTATGCCGCTGTTGAGCATTTGCGGAAAAATGCGATTGACTTCCTGGAATATTTGATAACGGAGGGCAATGATCGCGTCGCAGTCAGGTCTATCCATTCGCTTGACTCGATGTTGCATAACTATCTGAACCGTGTCGGCCGCGAGTCTGACAACGAAGAGTTGAATTGGCAGAATTCTGAAAGGCTTCTTTGCCTGGATGTGCTGATGCGCCGAATTCAGCGACCTTCCGTCAGCCTTCCCGTTCGTTCTGAAATCTATGCTGCCGTCCGGTCGGCCACTGGATTCCATTACACGGAACCTGTCCGCTTAGCGTGCGAGGCATTGTTACCGCAACTTGAGCGGGACTCCGATCTTGCGATCTTTGATGCTCTCTCCAGGAGAGAGGGGGACCTCCCTCTAAGAGACAGAGAGAACCCCTCCGGCTCCTGGATGGAGCAGTATAGGGCCTTGATCGAGGAGGCGCACACGGCGCTTTGCATGCTGGACGAAAGAGCTCGTGCCCCCAAGCTGATCGAGTTTGTGAAAACTGCGCACGGCGCATGGATAGAAACCAGAGGGTTCAGCGCAATTGTCCACTCATTCTCTCGTGATTCCGATTTTACGACAGCGCTTTCCGATCAACTGATCGCGGAGGACGAGGAAGCCGGGCTTATAAGGGAGCTCGCAATCGCCTTGGACGCTCTGCACTCCTATGCACCTCAGGAGTTCCACGTTCGTGCTAGGGCGCTCCTCCAATCTGGGGCAAAGCATCTGATACTTGCTGCCTCGACCGCCCTGAGGGTCTATTCGGACGATGGCACTCGCGAGGACCCCCGTTTGATCAGGGACTTCCTTGCGGTTCCAAGCCCAGCCGTGAAGAGAAATGCCCTCAATGCTATTGCATACATGGGCAGGTGTCACTCCATTGTTCGGGAGCTCCTGGAAGCTGCGTTATCAGTCGAGGTAGGGACGGATGAGGGCGTGGCAGACGCCCTGGCCGACGCCTTGGGCCCATACGGAATTCCAATTTCGCTGTTGACTTCGGAGGAAATGACGACCCTGCTGGCAAAATTCGCTCCTCTAGAGGATTTCGATTCCCACCAAGGGTCCATCCCACGATTCCTCGGCGGGATCGTGGGGCGGTTTCCAGATCAGGTGTTCGACCTCCTTCTCGAACGAGTTGCCATCGAGGAGCGCAAGCGATCGGAACATATTTGGTCTTACCGCGCGCTCGGTATCAGCTACAACACGGTCTCCTTCGGAAGCGTAGCGAGCGAGACGAAGCCCGAATTGCTCGAAAGGTGCCTTAGAGCATACCTCCATTCACGACATTCTGGAGACAGCTATGCGGCGCTGTTTTGGAGCATCGACCCACTCTGGGAGAACACAATCAGTGTGATCGTGGACGCATTGGGAAGTGCAGGCCAGGATCAGATTCGCAGGATCGACCATTTATTGCGCCGCAGTCCTAGGGGCGAATCCGTAACCTATGCTGGGCTCGCGAAAGCCGCAAGTGAACTGCCGCCCGGGTCTCCAGCTTCGACGGTCATTAACCAAATGACTGCAGACGCCGAGGCTCGTCGGCGGCCTCGCGAGGGGGAATCACTCGACCCAGGGGCTAATTACGAACTGCTTGACTTGGAATGAAGTCGCCGCCTCGAACCCCGAAGCTCACCTCGTGCTCTTCCGAGAACACCGTCGCGGACGCCCCCGGCCCTTCAGCCGTTCCGAGTCAAGCTGGAAAACCTCTAAGTGCATGATTCCAAGCATTTTCCATTTGCAGATAATTTCGTCCATTTGGCGGGCAATCATTCCATGATCCGATTCCACCCAAAGACCGGTGCCGGTCGCTCGACAGTTTCACAGTTCCGTTCTTGATCAGTCTTGATCCTTCTTTCATCTTCGACCGCCTGTGCGAAAATCGATCTTTGCACATGCAAGCCACCTTCCGTCTGCTTATCGTCCGCTTGGGCGCAATGGGCGATATTCTGCACGCGCTGCCTGCGGTCACAGCTCTGCGCCAGGCTCATCCCGATTGGCACATTGGCTGGGTCGTGGAACCGCGCTGGCAAGCGTTGTTAAAGGCAGGGACCGAGGGACCAAGGGAACAAGGGAACGAGAAAGCAGGGAACGAGGAAACAGGGAATAGGGAACAGGGAACAGGGAACAGGGAACTAGAGGCACGGAACGAGGAAGCAGGGAACAGGGAACTAAAGGCAGGGAACAGGGAACTAAAGGCAGGGAACAGGGAACAGGCAACAGGCAACAGGGAAGAGCACGGGTCCGCAATGCCTGTCGTGGACTGTCTCCACTTCGCCTCGAGCCGCGAGTGGAAGCGCCATCCGCTGAGCCCGAAAACTGCGCGCGCGATCGGCGCACTGCGCAGCGAGCTCCGCGCCGCGAACTACGACGCGGTGCTGGATCTCCAGGGGGCGATCCGCTCCGCTGTGATTGCCCGCATGAGCGGCTGCCCGCGCCGCATTGGCGAAGCGGCGCCGCGCGAATGGCCCGCTCAATGGCTCTTTACCGAGCGCGTGGTTACGCACGGCGCGCACGTGATCGAGCAGGATGTGGAGCTGGCCTCCGCCGTCGCCGGTGACGCGCTTGTCGACAGCTTCGTGAAGAACTCTGGCTTCGCGAACGCGTCAGATTTCGCCACATCTGGTTTCGCGAACGCGTCTGGCTTCGCGAACCATTCTGGCTTGACGAAGACTTCTGGTTTGGCGAGTTCCGCTCCGTTGCAGCCCGCCCCGCTGCAGCCTGGCCCGCTGCTGCCCGCGCCGCCGCCCGCTCCGCTGCTTCCCGATCAGTTGCTGCCCGGCCCGCTGCAGCCTGCGCCGCTGCTGCCTGCGCCGCTGCTGCCCGCTCAGTTACCGCCCGGCCCGCTGCTGCCCGCGCCGCTTTTGCCCATTGACCCTGAAGCTGAAGCCTGGTGCGCCAAGTGGCTCGCCGACACGTTTCCTGGAGCCGCGCGGCCCATCGCGCTCATCACTCCCGGCGCCGGCTGGGGCGCCAAGCGCTGGCCGCCTGAACGCTACGCCAGCGTCGCCGAGGGACTCGCCGAGCGCGGCCTGCGCGTCCTGGTCAACGCCGGTCCTGGCGAGGAATCGCTCGCCGAAGCGATCGCCACGGGCGGCGCAGTTCCACTCACCGCGACGCTTCCGCAGTTGATCGCGCTGACCCGCCGCATCGCCCTGTGCATCGGCGGAGACACCGGCCCGCTGCACCTGGCCTGCGCCCAGGGCCGCCCTGTCGTCGGCATCTACGGCCCCACCGACCCCAGCCGCAACGGCCCTTATGGCACGCGCGCCCGAGTGCTGCGCAGTCCCGATAGCCGCCGCGACCACTCCCGCCGCGCCGCACCCGACCCCGGCCTGCTGACCATCGCGCCGGACGACGTGCTCCGCGCCGCGGACGAGCTGCTGGCCGAGGAGAGTGCCCGATGAGTCAGCACTCCAGCCCTCAAAAAGGTGGCTCCGTTCCTTCGAAGGGCGGCTCCGCGCAGCGGTGGCAGAAAGTCGCACGCCGGATTCGAGTGCCACTCGGATTCCTGACCGCTGCCATCTATCTTGTCGAAGTCGCGCGACGGCCGCCGCATCCGACCGCGATCGCTTGGAGTCTTGCGCTGGTTCTGCCGGGCCTGGCGCTGCGCGCAGCCGCGGCCGGCACGGTGAAGAAGGATCGCGAGCTTACCGTTACCGGGCCCTATGCCTACACCCGCAACCCGCTCTATGTCGGCTCCGCGCTGATCGCCTGCGGCTTTGCGCTGGCGCTGCTGAGTTGGCCGGTGGCGCTGCTGGTTGCGGCTGGATTCGCGGCGATCTACCCACCCGTGATCGCCGCCGAGGAGCGATTCCTGGGGGCCGCGTTCCCTGAATTCGCAAGCTACCGCGTCCGCGTGCCGCGGTTCATCCCCCGCCTCAATTTGGCGAAGGCTCGTCATGGAAACGACTTATCGGGGATTTCCCCGGCAGTTACCCAGGCGCCTGCCGGCGGCTTCTCCTTCACGCTCTATCTCAAGCACCGCGAGTACAATGCTGCAATAGGGGCCATACTGCTTTACCTGAGCCTGCTCTTCCTGCGGCCAGCGCTGGAAAACCTCCTGCACGCGGTCCGATGAGCGCTTTCCGAATCCGTGAAGTCCAACAAAATGGACCAGGTCAATCCAAAAGGAGCCGTGCGGAACATTGAAGACAGGCGCGCACGCAGTCACCCTCTTTTGCGCTCTTACCCTGGCGGCCATCGCGCACGGCCAGGATCCCGGCGCCCTTGCCGCTCCGCGCCCCGGCTTCAGCTTCCCCCAGAGGCAAACCCTGACCTACGCCGTGGATTGGCGCGTCTTTCCCGGAGGGACGGCGGTGGTCCACTTTGAAGCGGCGGGCGACCGCGAGCGCATCATCGCCTCGGCTTACACCAGCGGCGCCATCAACCTCCTCTTTCATGTCGCCGACAATTTTCAGTCCGACTTCGACCGCGAAAAGGGCTGCACCTACGACTTCGATAAGCAGACGGTGGAGGGGCGGCGGCAGGTGAATTCCACTTTGCGACTCGATTATGCCGACTCGAAGTCCATCCTCGACGAGAAGAACATGGTCAACGGCCAGGCCAAGCACCTGGAAGCGCCGGTTCGCGGCTGTCTGACCGATCTCCTCAGCGGCGTCTTCTACGCCTCCTCGCAGCCGATGACTCTGGGGCACAACTTCGTGATTCCGGTGGTGGACGCGCAGCGGACGGTGCTGGTGACGATGAAGGTGGAAGGCCGCGAGGAGATCAAGACGAGCCTGGGGACGTTCAAAACCCTGCGCGTGCAGCCCACCGCCGATGCGGGCGTGGTGAAGAACCGCGGCAATATCTGGATCTGGTACACCGACGACGACCGCCATCTTCCGGTGCAGATGCGCGCCCGGCTTTTCTGGGGGACGATCACGTTCCGGTTGACGGGCAACGAATCCAAGTAGAAGCCGTGGATCGTGGACCGTGGGTCGTGAATCGTGGGTCGTGGACCGTGGATCGTGGTCCGTGGGACGTGGGCCGAGAACTTACGATGGGGTGTAAACTTTCTCTTCGCGCGGCGAGGCAGTTCGCGGCGTGCGATGAGGAAGCTTATGCGCGGATTTTCTTTCGCCCTCCTGCTTGCTTGTGGCTTTGTCCTTCCGACGATTTCAACCGCTCAAACTGCTCAGCCCGTGCAGCCGGCACCCGCGCCCGCGAAGCGGCCAATGACGTTTGAGGACATGATGCAGATGAAGCGGCTGGGGGAGACGGCCGTTTCGCCGGACGGCAAGTGGCTGGCGTACAGCGTGACCACCGTGAATCTGGCGCAGAACACCAAGACGCCGGAGTTGTGGGTGCAGGCGATTGCGGGTGGCGGCGCTGATGAGCCTGCCCCGATCAAGTTGGCCGTCGGGCAGCCGGGCGACTCGGGACCGCAATTCGCGCCGGATGGGCACTCCGTGCTCTTCCTTTCTGGTCGAGAGAATGGTCAACAGATTTGGCTGGCGGATTTCGACCCGGCGACGGGCGCCACGAGCAATGCAAAGAAGCTGACGGCGATTGCGACCGAGGCGGACAACGCGAAGTGGTCGCCGGACGGCCACTCCGTGGTTTTCACTTCTGGTGTATATCCCGATTGTCCACCGATTACGACGACGGACTTTGACACAGGGAACAAATGCAACGCGGATCGCGACAAAGCGCGGGCCGACAGCAAAGTGAAGGCGATGATCTTCACGCATTTGATGTACCGGCACTGGGACCACTACACGGGAGATAAGAGGTCCCACCTGTTCTTGGTTTCGGTTGATGGCGGTGGGATGCGGGACCTGAATCCGGGCGACACGCACGATGTGCCGCCGTTTTCGCTCGAAGGCGGCGGATGCGGCTGCGACATTTCGCCGGATGGGAAGGAACTGGCGTTTACCGAGAAGCTGGTGGGCGACGATGCGACCTCGACCAACAGCGATATCTTTACGCTGGATTTGACCGATCCCGCGGCGAAGCCGGTGAAGGTGTCGACGTCGCCGGGTGGGGATTTGAATCCCTCGTACTCGCCGGATGGAAAGTATCTGGCGTGGCGCAGCCAGGAGCGAGCGGGGTATGAGGCCGACAAGTTCCGATTGGTGCTCTACGATCGCGGGGCGAAAACGATCAAGGATTTGCTGCCCAAGTTTGATAACTGGGTGGATGAGTTTGCGTGGGCGGCGGACTCGCAGAGGATTTATTTCACTTCTAGTCTCGAAGGCACATCTCCGATCTACATTGCGCAGCTCGACGGCTCCGTTCAAACTTTCTATCGACTTGGAGCATTGGCTGATTTACGCGTTCTACCCGACAATCAAACGGTCCTGTGTGCCTGGAGCGGGGTGCAGCGGCCGGGTGAGGTCATCTCGCTTTCGACGGCGGCCTCATCTCAGCGCGAGCAAAGAAGGCTGGAGGCTGATGCCCAGCACTATGCGAATGTGCTTCACTCGACCGGCCCGATAACGATATTGAATTTCAAACAGGTAACAAATTTGAACGGGAGGCTCTTGGTTAAGCTCGACCTCTCGGATATGGAGTCGTTCTGGTTTACGGCGAAGGATGGGACGAAGCTGCAAGGATTCCTGATCCGGCCGCCGGGGTTCGATGCCAAGAAGAAGTATCCGGCGAAGTTTCTGATTCATGGAGGGCCGCAGGGCAACTGGGGCGACGACTGGAGCTATCGCTGGAACGCGGAGCTGTTTGCGGCGAACGGTTACGTCGTGATCATGATCAATATGCGGGGATCGACGGGATATGGGCAGACGATTGTGGACGGCGTGAACAGCGACTGGGGCGGCAAGCCCTTCACCGACCTGATGGAGGGACTCGATTATGCCGAGCAGCACTATTCTTTCATCGACAAGGACCGCGAGTGCGCGCTGGGCGCGAGCTACGGCGGATACATGGCGAACTGGGTGCTGGGGCACACGGACCGCTTCAAGTGCATCGTGAGCCACGACGGCATGTTCAACGCCGAGTCGGCGTTTGGATCGACGGAGGAGGACTGGTTCAACATCTGGGAGTTCAAGGGGCATCCGTGGGACTACTACGGAAAGCCGGACAGCGAGAATCCGTATCGCAAGTGGTCGCCGATGCTCTACGCGACCCACTTCAAGACGCCGACGCTGGTGGTGCATGGGCAGCTCGATTACCGGCTGGATGTGAGCGAAGGGTTTCAGTTGTTTGACACGCTGCAAATGCTGGGCGTGCCGAGCAAGATGCTTTACTTCCCAAATGAGGGCCATTGGGTGCTGAAGCCGCAGGACTCCGAGCTCTGGTGGAAGACGGTGAATGATTGGGTCGACCAATGGGTGGCGGCGGCGAAGTAAGGGTTGAGAGACTGTATTACACGAGTTCGGATTTGTAGTACAATTGCGCCATGGACGCGGTGGTACAGGCACGTTTGGATGCAGAGTCGCAGGCCACTCTGAAAAAGCTGGTCAAGCGAACGAAGTTGACCGCTTCCGAGGTGGTTCGCGAGGGGCTTCGCTCGCTGGAAGTGCGATATGCAGAGCAAGAGAGGTCAAACCGGAGCCGTCCAAGGTTGATCGGAGCGGGTGAGATTGATTCCGGCACGACCGATCCGGCGACAAGCAAGAAGCGTATGGAAGGCTTTGGAAAAAAGTGGCGCGTGGATAAACTGGGCAACGGCCGGTGGGATTGGTGAGTTTTCCGGCAGCGCCTTCGCCGATCCTGGTCGACACCAGCTTTCTGGTTTCCGTTTACGACAAGCGTGAGCGATACCATCTGCGGTGTATGGCAGCTCTGGCTCAAGTCCGTCAGCCGCTTGTGACGTGTGAGCCGGTCGTCACAGAAACGCTTTATCATCTTCGACGGATCCCAAGGGCGCCGCGGGCGATTCTGGCCAACATTCAATTGGGACACCTGGAGATTCCCTTTCAGCTGGCGGGTGGGGCGAGTCAGGTTCTTGCCCACTACACTAAATACGCCGATACGCCTTGCGACTTTGCCGATGCCTGCCTGATCCAGATGGCCGATGAGCTCGATACCGGTGATATCCTCACGCTCGACAGCGATTTCAGGCATTATCGCTGGCGGCGGAATCGATCGTTTCGCCTCCTGATTCCGTTGGGGTGAGTTCAATGGCATTTCCGCGCAAACCTGCCAAACCGCGCTCAGCGCTCGATGAGCGCGGGCTGTATGAGTACGCGGTGAAGGCGCTGGGGCGGCAGATGCGCTCGGAGGCCGAACTGCGGCGACTGATGAGCGCGCGGGCCGAGGCGGGGGAGCGCGGCGAGGCGGCGGTGAGAATTGCCGTGGCGCGGCTGAAGGAGCACGGCTACCTGGACGACCGGGCGTTTGCCGAGACGTATGCGCGGCTGCGGCAGGAAAATGAGAAGCTCGGCGCGCGGCGCGTGCGCCAGGATTTGCAGCAGAAGGGAATCCGCTCAGAGCTGATCGCCGAGACGGTTGAGGCGCGTTACGGCGAGAGCAATGAAGAGAAGCTGGCGCGTGAGCATCTGGAGCGGAAGAGAATCCGGAAGCCGGAGAACGAAAAGGAGACCGCGCGCGTGATGCGGCGGCTGGTTGCGGCGGGTTTCTCGACGGGCACGATCTACAAGGTGCTGCGGAAGTGGAACGTGCCGGAGGAATCGCTGGCGGCGCTGGACGGCATGGACATGGAGAGACACGAGGAGTGATAGAAGCAGGGAACAGGGAACAGAGAACAGAGAACAGAGAACAGAGAACAGAGAACAGAGAACAGAGAACAGAGAACAGAGAACAGAGAACAGAGAACAGAGAACAGAGAACAGAGAACAGAGAACAGGGAACAGAGAACAGGGAAGGAACGATCAATGGGTTCTTTCGCCCGCTAAAGCGGGCTGGCGCGTTGTGGTGTGGGCTGTCCCCAGGCTTGCGGCTGGGGCTAGCGTCTTTCGCCCGCTGACGCGGGCTGGCGCGTTGTGGTGTGGGCTGACCCCAGGCTTGCGCCTGGGGCTAACGTCTTTCGCCCGCTGACGCGGGCTTGGGACAGCGCGGGACATTACACTGAAATAGCTATGCAAATGCGCTCGGGAAATGAGATACGCGAGCTGTTTCTGCGCTTCTTTGAGTCGAAGGGGCACCGGAGGGTGCACTCGTCGTCGCTGGTGCCGGCGAACGATCCCACGCTGCTGTTTACCAACGCGGGGATGAACCAGTTCAAAGATTTTTTCCTGGCTTTGGACAAGCTCAGTTATGTACGAGCAACCAGCTCGCAGAAGTGCGTGCGGGCCGGGGGCAAGCACAACGACTTGGAGAACGTGGGCTTTACGCGGCGGCATCACACGTTTTTCGAGATGCTGGGGAATTTCAGCTTCGGCGACTACTTCAAGCGCGAGGCGATCCGGTTTGCATGGGAGCTGGTGACGAGCGAGGAGTGGTTCGGGATTCCCAAGGACCGGCTGTACGTGACGATCTTTGAGGGGACGGAGGAGGTTCCGCGCGACGACGAGGCGGAGAAGTACTGGCTCGAGGTTGGCGTGCCGAAGGAACGGATCGGCGAGTACGGGGTGAAGGACAACTTCTGGCAGATGGGCGAGACGGGGCCGTGCGGGCCGTGTTCGGAGATCTTCTACGACATGGGGATCGAGGCGGCCGAGACGCCGGGCGTGGATTTGCCGTTCGGGCAGGACGATGCGCGGTACGTGGAGATCTGGAATTTAGTTTTTATGCAGTTCGATCGGATGGAGTTTTTTCAAGAGGAATTCTCAAAGGAGTTCGAGCTGAACAAGCCTTTTGAGAAGCTCATTCCGAAAGGATTTCGGCTTGTTCCTCTTCCCAGCCCGTCAATCGACACCGGCATGGGCCTCGAGCGCGTGGCGGCGGTGCTGCAGGGGAAGATTTCGAACTTCGAAACTGACCTTTTCACGCCACTCATCGCCCGCGCAGCCGAGCTGACTGGTGTCACTGATAAGTCGCTGGACCAATTGGTGGAGATTGCCAGTCTGCGCATCATCGCCGACCACGCCCGCGCGGCCACTTTCCTAATAAACGACGGCGTGCTTCCATCATCCGAGCGCCGGGGCTATGTGCTGCGTAAGATTCTGCGCCGCGGAATCCGCCATGGACGCCTGATTGGCCAGAGAAAACCGTTTTTCGGTCAAATGGTCTATGCAGTACGCGATGTGATGGCGGGGGCCTATCCGGAGCTCAAGGATTCTGCAGAACGCATTGTTAAGACAGTGGAGGCCGAAGAACGAAAGTACGACATCGCATTTGGGGAGGGATCAAGGCAACTGCAGGGTGTGATTTATGCCACCAAAAAGGAGAGGCTGCTCCAGCTTTTTCTGAGTGTGGATATACCTCTTTCCTTCATCCATGCCGCTAACTTCGAGGCTGCGGCGGACCGTTTTTCTAAAGCTGAGTTCCTTACACGCGAACAGATGGAAGATTTTGCAAAGATCTATTTTGGGGACTATGCAGACGCTTTCCTGAATGCCGTGCCAAAAGGGTCCTACGGAACCCTCGCGGGCGAGGCGGCTTTTAGGGTCTACGAAACCTACGGTCTTTCAGAAGATGACATTCGAGAGATTTGCCGCGATGCTGAGATCGAATTCGACGGGGCCGGGTTCGAGAAGGCGCGCGCGGAGGAGCAGGCGCGGGCGCGGGCGAGTTGGAAGGGCGGGAGCCAGAAGACGGCGAGCCCGGTGTTTCGCGATTTGCCGAAGACGGTGTTTGAGGGATACCGGCAGACGAACTCCGCGAACTGTGAGGTGCTGGCGATTGTGAGGGGCGGCTTGGGAGTTCCGGCGGCGAAGGCCGGCGACGAAGTTGAGGTGGTTCTCGATCACACGAGCTTCTACGGCGACTCGGGCGGGCAGGTTGGAGACACGGGTTTTCTTCTGGCTTTGGACGGGAATTCCACTGTGGCCGAAGTGACCGGCTGCGTGCTGCCGGTGCAGGGCGTGCGGGCGCACAAGGCGATTTTGAAGCAGTCGCTGGCGGTGGGCGATCGCGTGAATACAGTTGTGGATGGCGTGCGGCGCGATGCGATCCGGCGCAATCATACCGGGACTCATTTGCTGCACGCGGCATTGAGGGAGGTTCTGGGTACGCATGTGAAGCAGGCGGGGTCGGCGGTGCACCCGGACCGGCTGCGCTTCGATTTTTCGCATTTTGCGCAGGTGGCCGATGAGGAGTTGCAGGAGATCGAGGACATTGTGAACCGCGAGGTGCTGGGCAACGCACGGGTGGAGACGCTCGAAGACGTGCCGATCGACGTGGCTGTGAACGAGTACCACGCGATGGCGCTGTTCGGCGAGAAGTATGGCGACAAGGTGAGGGTGGTGCGGCTGAGCGATGGATTTTCGACCGAACTGTGCGGCGGCACGCACACGGGGGCGACGGGCGAGATCGGGCTGGTGAAGCTGACGAGCGAGGAGTCGGTGTCGAGCGGCGTGCGGAGGATTGAGGCGATTAGCGGGATGGGGTCGCTGGACACGTTCCGGCGGGATTTCGAGCTGGCGCAGGTGGCTGGGCAGTTCGTTCCTTCGATGGACAATTTGTCGGAGGGGCTGCGCGCGAAGTTTGCTGCGCAGGAGGACGAGATCAAGAAGCTGCGGCGCGAGTTGGAAGAGGTGCGGATGAAGTCGGCTGCCGGAGGGCTGGATGAGGCGGTGGCGCGCGCGGTGGAGGTTGGTGGCGTGAAGGTGCTGACGCACCGCGCCGATGGGCTGGAGCGCGGGCAGTTGCGGACGCTGGTGGACAATCTCAAGACGAAGATTGGCGAGGGCGTGGTGGTGCTGGCGTCGGCGCAGCCGGAGGGCAAGGTCGCGATCATTGCGGGAGTTACGGCGGGCCTCACGAAGCGCATTCAGGCCGGGAAGCTGGTGGGGGCGGTGGCGAAGATTGTGGGCGGATCGGGCGGAGGAAAGGCGGAGATCGCCGAGGCCGGCGGCAAGGACCAGTCGCAGATCGATGCGGCGCTGAAGGCGGTGGCGGGGATTGTGGGGGAGTTGATCGGGTAAAGGCAGCGGGGTTAGCGGGGCTAGCGGAGTTAGCGGAGTTAGAAAAGCAGCAAGTCAGCAGGTCGGCGAGTTAGTCAGTCAGCGGAAGAGGTGCCCCACCCTTCGAGCCAAAAACGCTCGAAGGATGGGGCACGGGCAAGTTTCGTTTGAGGTTGAGTGGTGCGAGCTAACGGATTTTGAAGTTATAGGACACGCCGAAGGAAAGAATGGGATAGACCTGGAGCGGATTCAGATCGTTCTTGTACTTGGCGATCTGGCTGGCGACGTTTGCTTGTGCGGTGGCATTGGTGGCCATATTCACGCATGTGGGACCGTTGGTGGCCGCATCGGCGGCGGTCAGGCAGGCATTGCCGGTGGGATTGAGGCCGATGGTCGGCACGCCTGTGAAAACTGCCCCCAACTCGAAGGGGAAGGCCCAGTGGCCGCCCCTGCGCGAGATCATGTTTCCCCACCCTGTGGTCATGGTGAAGGCGCGCTGGTGGGTGTTCAGACCCAGCTTGGCGTTGATGTTGAGGGGATTGACGGTGTCGGAGTAGTACTTTTGCGAACCGAACGTGAAGCTGGTTCCAGGTGCGCCGATACCGGTGGCCGAAGCGGCGTTCTGGTTGTAAAGCATTGCGCCCGGACTCAAACGGAATCCGTGGTTGGGGAAGGGATAATAGTCCATCGCGACGCCGCCGGTGGCGAACTTAAGGTTGCCATTGACATTGATGCCACTCGATCCGCCGCTATTGTTGATGGTGACGTTGGAGACCGTGTAGCTGAAATAGTTGCCGATACCGCGCAGGTTGAGATAGCGGTTGGCGTTCACTGCGGCCTGCATGTTGACGCCCATCGACGAGATTCCGCCACCAAGGGCCAGCCGCGAAAAGGGCTTTGGCGCGGGGTTTCCGAAGATTCGCGAAAGGGGTGCGGTTGCGCTGGTGCTGCCGTTAAAGGCTGAGCCGGGCGATTGGAATGGGCCGGGCACCGTTTGTGCAAGCAGGCATCCAGATGCGGCCAAGAGTGTAAGCGTCAGGCGTAGGGCGGTTTGTTTCACGATGTCTCCATTCGGTTCGACAATGGGTCTGAATTTTGAATCGGCGATCTTTCAGGGGAGATGAGCCAGAATGCCTTGGCCATGCAAACAACAAGTGCACAGGCAAACCCAAGCCAAATCGGGAATTCTAATTCCAGATGCTAACAATGCAGCATTCTCCGGGCAATACACAGAATGGGTCATGGACCGCATCTCAAACTCCTGCAGGGGTTTGCGCGGCGAGCGTTGGGCGCTCAAAATGTCGTAATCTGAGCCCATGGCGAAGCTGGACGACGATCCCGCGAGAATTGCATCGCTGCGCAAGCGATTGCTCGAGTGGTACGGGCGCAACCGGCGCGACCTGCCGTGGCGTCGCAGCGCCGATCCCTACGCAATCTGGGTTGCGGAGATCATGCTGCAACAAACGCGCGTGGGAGCCGTCGTGGAGCACTATCAGACGTTTGTTGAGCGCTTTCCGACTCTGGTGTCGCTGGCGCTGGCTCCGGAACAAGAGGTGCTCGCTCACTGGAGCGGGCTGGGCTACTACGCCCGAGCGCGCATGCTGCACAAGACGGCGCAGTTTGTGGCCGCGCATCTTGGAGGCAATCTTCCGGCGCGGGCCGAGCTACTGCGCACTCTGCCCGGCATCGGCGCCTACACGGCCGCGGCGGTGGCCAGCATCGCTCACGGGGAGACGGTGGCGGTGGTGGATGGAAATGTGGAGCGGGTGCTGTGCCGCGTAGCGGGTTGGGAGGCGGGCAGCCGGAAAGGAGGCGGCGCGGCGCTGCGGCGCAAGATCGAGAATCTCGCCGGGAAGCTTCTGGATCCATCGCGGCCCGGCGATTTTAACCAGGCGATGATGGAGCTGGGAGCAACCGTTTGCGCGCCCCGCAATCCGCAATGCCAGGTGTGCCCGCTAAGGGCAGACTGCAAGACGCGCGGCGAACACAAGACGCCCGAGCGAGCCCCGATGACCAGCCGCGTTGTGGCATACGCGCTCTCAGTGCGCACGAGCTCTGTGGGGGGCAAGCGGCGCGGCCCAAGCACGCGCGAAGTGCTGTTGGAGCATCGGCCCGCGCATCTGACGGTGATGCCGGGAATGTGGGAGCTGCCCATGCTGCTCGATCCCGATGTTCCGGAGAAGGAGCTGCGCATGACGCTCCGACACGCCATCATGCAGGTGAACTATTACGTGCGCATCCGCACCGTGTTTGAGGACGACGCGCAGACGATGACGGCGCCAGCGGGGGAACGCCGCTGGGTTGCGCTGGGCGAGGCCGCGACGATGGCGCTCACAGGCCTGACCCGCAAGGTGCTTGCGCGCACGCAACTGCTGCCTTCAGCGCCGCTCGACAGCATTGGGCCATCGCGGAGTGAGCCGGTAGTTCGAGGGGCCGATTGAGCGGGAGCCGGCTGGGTCGATGGGGTTGACGGGGAGGCGAGCGAGCAGGTCAGCAAGTCGGCGAGTCGGGGAAACCCCGCCCAAGCGGAGCTTGAACGGGGCACCCGCACACGCGTGCCCGCGAGTTAGCGGATGAGCGGAGCGGCCAGAGTTGCGCCCGACCGCCGTAGTTCCGGTGATCCAAGTCACAGTTCATTGAAATTACACGAGACATTCCCGCGTTTTTGAGTGACAATGAACTGCCTCAGTACAAGCCGATTGTGGGGACTCGAAGACTCACATCGCGTGTGCTCGCAAAGGCGTCACCATCCCTGCCCCCAACGGGCGATGGCGCCGCGCACAGCGGCCCCGCTGGGCGTGCGACGAGGAGCCGAATTTAGCTTGAGGAGAAACTGTGATGCGTCGTTTCGCAATCTGCATTCTGTTCGGGCTTCTGGCCGCCGGCGCCAAGGCGCAATTTGACACAGCCACCGTGCTGGGAACCGTTACCGACCCCAGCGGAGCGGTGGTTCCGCGCTGCCAGGTAGTCTTGCGCAGCGCGGCAACGGCGGTAGCTCTTACGGCAGCCACTGACGACCGGGGAGAGTTCCGCTTCATCGACGTCTCCGTCGGCCCCTATGAACTGAAGGTGTCGGGCAAGGGCTTTCAAGCGGCTGCGGCAACGTTCGACCTGACAGTGGGCGCCCATCAGCGCGTGGATGTGCAACTGAAGGTAGCCACGGCCAACACCTCGGTGACAGCCACGGCCGAGGCCACCCAGTTGGAGACCGAATCCAGCGAACGCGGACAAGTGGTGAATGAGCGCGAAATCGCCGAACTGCCGTTGAACGGCCGCCAGTACTCGCAATTGGTCGAGCTGACCGCGGGCGTCGTTCCCAGCCCCAGCGAGCTGGGCGAAAGCTACGGGCAGCGCGAGGGATCGTTCGACATCAACGGCATGCGCAGCGTGTTCAACAACTATTTGCTGGACGGGTTGGACAACAACTTCTATGGCACCTCGAACCAGGGATTCTCGAACCAGGTGGTGCAGCTTCCGCCGGACTCGGTGGCGGAATTCAAGGTGGTGACGAACAACACGAGCGCGGAGTACGGGCACTCTGGCGGCGCCACGATCAACGTGGTGACGCG